>OLOB01000249.1_pt1 | contig 47312 bp, 49 predicted proteins | sample 1671911 | NCBI WGS metagenome assembly OLOB01 (sample SAMEA3136625, study PRJEB25190) | human gut metagenome | biome: human gut; feature: human-associated habitat; material: faeces | place: Austria | collected 2013
ATCTTCTGCCCTTTCCCATAATGGACACATCCTTTCTTAACTAAATATTATTTTACTTAGTTCGATTTAATGTGTCCACTACTTTATACTAACACCAGTATTCAGGAGCTAAGAGAAAGAGAATTTAAACAGATGCTGGAACATTTAAAAGCATACTTAAAAGTTAGTAGAAAAGGATTTTTGTTATTTATAAGAAACTACGTAATTGTAGATGAAGTTTTATTATATGACTTAATAAATTATATTAGTACCACACCACAACAAGCTTACAAAAAACGAGTTCAATGGCAAAGGTTAAAAGAGGAAATGACAATAACAAGAGCTAATCTATTTCAAGAGTTGGAGCAAATAACACCAAGACAGAAAGACCATATTAAGCAGATGTATGAATATAACCAAAAAATATATAAATAATGTAAAAAATATTCATATAGTATATAAATATATCCCTATGTGTATAGCTAGTCATCCATATATTAATGTAGGGGGTATTACTCCTATATTAGGAATGACCAAACATAAAGATAAAGGCTCTAGTGTTCATACTGCTAGAGCTTGACCATTTTAAAAGAAAGGAGAAGTTAACATATGAAAAAAGATAAACATCAATTACTATTGAATATGACAAAAGAAGAAAAAGAAAAATTTAAGACAAATGCTGATAGTAATTTCATGAGCTTAAGTCAATATATTCGTTGGTGTGTCCATGAGATGATAAAGAAGAATAAGTGATATTTACTCTAAGGCTATATTTCATAATGAAAACCACTAAGGCGATTCTGATAGTAATTCTAAATTCCATATTTAATGTAGCCTTCGAGTAGCTATCATTCCCTTCAATAGTGATAGCTATTGATTCTAAAAATTCCGTAAATAATATAAAAACAACTCCTACTAGTAAGCAAGTAAGAGAATAACCTCTCTCTATTACTATACTTCCTAGTTCTTTGAGCTAGAGTACATGGATTAGGAACGGTAATATTCTAGCTCAAAGATTGTATTTAAGTGCATGCGTTAAATGTGTGTAGATAAATGCAATCTTCAAAGGGATTGTAAATATAAGTATGTTTTTATCTTTGTGTAAATTCAAAAACTTATTGAATTCTTTTATTGGTTTTATTGTAAGTGGCAAAGGTAATAGTCAAAGGAAATTACGTTGGATAAAGAGCGATTAAGGACAGCTAGGCTATTACCTATACCAAATTAAATATCAGTAGCAACAACCATATGAAAACCATTTAAGAATAACTATGCAATAAGCAACAACAAGCATAGATAAGATGATTAAATGATAATATGTTAGTAAGTCACAATAAGATATGAGTAAGTTGTAGAGGATTAAAAAAGTAGATTGATAATAAGATATTGAAAGAAATAACTACAATGAGATGAATAAGTAAGTGTATGATATTAATTGATGCAGTAGAAGAAGATTTAGGTGAGAGAGATAAAGTATAATCAAGTATTGACTATGATTAGATTGGGAATATTGAATATGATTATAAAATAATGTTTGATGATGTGAAGAAATAAAAAAATAGAAGTAAGAGGATAAAGTCTATGTTAACTAAATCAACAATAGGAATGATGACCTTCTTTTTTTATCTAGAGTGCTATAGGGTTTCCAGCCACTCTTAGAAAATACATAATCAAATTTTGCTAACTTTTTAATTAGCACATGAAATACAAATAAAAAATAATAAAACGTAACACGAAAAAGCCTTGTAAGATAGTTAATTCAATAGCTTAAAGGCTTTTTGTTGTTTATGAAATTATCTTAGCATGGCGATAAAAATTTTGTCAAGCATAGATTTAAAATTAATTTTGAGGAAAGGAGAGAGAAAGTTGTTTTGAGAAACAATAAGAGTACAACAATTTCAATTAGATTCACAGAAGAAGAAAAAGATATGCTTAATCATGTTTCCTTTATAAAGTGTATACCGATATCTGACGTAATTCGTGAAGGGCTTAAACTGTATTTTAATGATTCAACAGTTTTTGAAACTAGTTCAGAAAAGAGGTCTAGAGTATGGAAGATATAATTTTCAATGATTATTGTAACGTAACAAAAGAGGAACAGTTACAGAACTTCTTTAGTGCTTTTGATTCAGATAGGGTTGAAGAATTAGTGGAACAAGTTCATGGACATAAACAAAAGGCGATAGCAAGAGCAATTTTAGTTGATTATCCTAACTTGGTAAACACTGATTTATTTTCATTAAAGATATTGGTGGAGCTACTAGATGATGCTGATTACTTAAACACTCAATGCAGAGAGTGCAAAAGAGAAGGAAACTTGATGCTATACAGTAAGTTATTAAAGAGTAAGCTAGATGTATATTCTAAGATAAATACTATATTGGTTGAGTTTGGAATGACTCCGAAAAGTAGGAAATCCATTTTAGTCTTAGATATGGAGGAAGAATGATAAAGAAAGTTAAGACCAAAAAGAAAAGAAATTCTAGTATGAATGATGAATTTATGAAATGGTTTATCAAAGCTAGATTTGAAGCAATGAAGCCTAAGCTACCTCATGAATATATTTTTACTGGTAAATTATATCAGATTATATTAAATTATGATAAATGGCATAAACAAAAGTATGGTAAGACCATAAAGGAATATCTTATGCAAGATTACTTCCAACATCTAAAGGAGTCACAAAAAGAAAATGAGATACTGGAGCTTATTAAGTTGGAAAATTATACAGATGAAGAACTATTAGAGTATGCAAGAGCAGAAAAAATTAAAAGATTAAAAGAAAATAACTAGAAAAAGGAGAATTTAATTTTATGGTAAGAAGTAAGAGTACAACAAATAAAGGTATAAACGCAAAGAGGATTCAAGAGATTGTGAATTATGATTTATCACTAGGTATGCTAGTGAATCCAAACATTAAACAACAATTAGTTTTAAATCCTATTGGTGTGCAAGTGGCATTAAAAACATTAAAAGAACTTAGAGAAGAGTTAGACGTTTATGATATAAAATTAGATGAAATTGATTGTAATCGAATTTTTGATAATATAGAATCTTTAACTGAAACGGAAGTATTTATCAGAAGTATTAATAGCTATCTAAACTATAGAAATGACTACAACAAAGTTATACAAACTAAAGAGTTAGATAAGGATTTTAGTAGAGAGCAAAGGCAGAAACTTGCTGATGATTTAGAGGAAGAAATAAAAAAAGAATACAGAAAGATTGAAACTATTGGAAAAATCAATAAAACCCTTAGAAGAGCTTCAGAAGCTAAGATAAGCGAATTAAGTAGCGAACTGAGAGATATTCTAAGCACCCTTGAAGTACCAACTGAAGAATATATAAACAATAGATTATATGCAATAGCAGAATTTAAATTAAGAGAAATTAAAAATAGATTAGATTCAAAAATTACTTATCTTGAGAATGTTATGGAGGAAATAGCATAAATGTTAGAAACAAGAATTTTACAAAATGAAACAAGAAGCCTTAGAGCATCTAACATTGAGGTCAGATGTACAAATAGCCACATTTTTATCGGTGGCTCTTTGCCACTTAGAACCCTTTCCTCACCAATTACAGATAAAAAGACTGGTAAGAAGTTTAGAGAACAAGTTTCACCGAGAGCGTTTAAAATAGCACTGATGACTAATAAAGCTCATAATTATAAAACTAGGCTTTTAAAAAATCATAGTTATGACCATGAGTTTGAATATAATAAACTAGAATTTGATGAAATTGACAATAGAGAATTAAGATTTTTATTCACATTACCAAAAACAGAAAGAAATCTTGAATTGCTTGAAGATGTATCAGAAGATAATTCTTCATTCAGTTTTGGTTTTGTGTGTGGAATTGAAAGAAAGCAAACTTCAAGGGAAAAAGGAATAGACTATATAAGAATTATTGATTCATTCCAAGAGCTTAGAGAGATAAGTATCTTAGATAAATTTACTGCTGGAGCATATCCAAAAGCTAAAGGATTTAAAGCTAATGATTATCAAAGTGGTGAAAAGAAGGCTCAGAAGTTTGTTACTAAAAAGAATAGGGAAGCTTTATGTGAGAAACATGATATAAAATTAAAAGAGCTTAAGAGATATATAGAAAAACAGAAAATAAATAGTTTGTTTTCTTATGGCTCAGAATTTAAGATACCATTATAGAGAGTGTTGGGAATAGTTGTTAAGTTAACTATTCTTAACACTTTTTTATTAAAAAAGCTTATAAATAAAATATTGAATTTATTGGTAGTTCATGAAATTAAGTTATTTTTTAATAAAAAAATAAGAACGAATTTTAATTACTAAACATATGATGAAACAAGTACTAAAAAGGGGTTTTAAAAATAGATATAAAAATATTTGATTATATTGAAATTGGGAAGCTTGAATATTATAAAAAGAGTTTAAAAACTAATGAGATTAAAGATATATACAAAGATGATAATATAAGAATTTCTTTGTGGAAAAAAGGGAGAAAAGTTTTTACTTTTATTGATGAATTTGGAGATAAAAAACTTAACAATGCTTTAAATGAAATGTGTAACTTAGTATAATAATATTACTAAGTTATCTTTTTTACTCAAAGGAGGAATAAAGATAATGTTAAAAGTAGCAACATTTAGTAGAACATCAACTGATAATATAAGTCAATCTAAGTCTATAGAAAATCAAGAGGATGTTTATAAAAGTTGGATAGAGAAAAATAATTGTGTATTATACAAAAACTACATAGATGAAGGAATTTCAGGCACTAAGGGAAAGTATCGAGTTGAATGGAAAGAGTTAATTCAAGATGGCAAAGAAAAAAAATATGATATTTTATTAAGCAAATCATATAGTCGGTTTGGTAGAAATATGGTTGAAACTTTATCAGCTATTAAGGAACTTAGAGAAGCAGGTATAAGAATTATTTTTATAGAGGATAATTTGGATAGTACAAAAGATACAACTAATTTTGGTTTATTTAGTTGGTTAGCTGAAATGGAATCAAAAAAAACAAGTGAAAGAATTAAGACGGTTTTTGATAACTTTAAGGAAAAAGGTAAGATATATAATTGCATAGCACCTTGGGGATATGATTATGATATAGAGAAAAAGAATTTTGTAATTAATGAGGTAGAAGCATCTATAATAAGAAGGATATTCAAACTATATGTACAAGGTAATGGGACAACTAGAATTGCTAATATACTAACATCAGAAGGGATAAAAGGCAAAAATGGAGGAGTAATAAGGGGTAATACTATTAAAAATACTATATTAAATGAGGTATATGTAGGAACATTGGTTCAAGGGAAGTCAGAAGGCATTGATGTTACTATATCAAAGAGAAATAAGATAGAACAAGAAAAATGGGTTAAGCATTTAAACAATCATGAAGCTATTATTACTTATGAAACTTTTATAGAAGCAAATAAAAGATTTAAAGTGAATTCTGAAAAAGCTAAAAAGCATAGATATAGTATAAAAGGAATTGAAAGGTCATCTAATGCAAGTTTATTTAGCAATTTATTAATATGTAGTAATTGTGGAGCAAGTATTACTATTAGAAGAAAGAAAGGTAAAAAGATACACTATAATTGTAGTGAATATGAAAAAGTCGGGGTTTCAGTTGGACATACTAGCAATAGAATAGATGAAGATTTTTTAGTAGAATATATCTTATTTAGACTTAACGAACTTATAGAACGTGATTTTGATATTATAAATATAAATGCTAACATTGATATAAAAAAAGAATTAGAAAGTCAATTACAAGCAGTTGAAAAGTCAATTAATGAGCAGATGAAAAAGACTAGAAATTTAATCAACTTATATGATGAAAAAGTAATATCAATGAATCAGTTTAAATTAGAAAATGAAACTATTAGCAATACATTAGATAGTTTAATGAAAAATAAAGAAGTTTTAGAAGATAAGATAAAAAATATACCTCAAGAAACTGGAAGTTTTAAAAAAGATATTGAATCAGTTTTAAAGATACCAGTTGAACAATGGAATAATTCAATGTTAAAAACCATAATAAAAAAAATTTATATTAATAATGATGGAACTATAAATATACAATGGATTATAGAAGGATAAAGTAGATGTATATATAAACCTAAAAGGGTATATTTAGCAACTGCTACATGTATTGGTTTATCAGCAGTGAAATTATTGAAGAAGGATAATGATGCAGTAATGGTGGTGTTACCTTCGGATCATCATATAAAGGGTGAAAAGGAGTATATAGACACTTTATTAGAGGCTATTGAATTAGCCAATAGACGTAGGGGGATAGTAACTATAGGAATTACACCTACGAGACCTGAAACTGGATATGGTTATATAGAAATGGGTGATAAACTTCAGACATCAGCTGGTGCTTATAAGATATCTAGATTTACAGAAAAACCTAATATTGAAGTAGCTAAGGATTTCTTGCTTAAGGAAACTTATCTTTGGAATTCAGGCATATTTGTTTTTAGAGCTGATGTTATCTTAAGGGAGATGGAAAAGTATCTACCTAAGATATATAAATCATTAATGGAAATATATGCACACATAGGAGAAGATGATGAAGAAGAAGTCATTAGGGAACAATATAATTTAATTGATGGAATATCTATTGATTTTGGAATTATGCAAAAAACAAGAAAAGCATATGTCATTAAAGGCAATTTTTATTGGGATGATATCGGTACTTTTAATGCCTTAAGTAGATATTTAAATAAATGTAGTGGAAATGAAATAAGTAAAAATGTATATGTACAGGAATGTGAAAATTGCTCTATCTTTGGTGATAAAAATTTAATCATAGGTTTTGGCGTCAAGGATCTGGTGATAGTTGATGCTGGTGATGTTATTTTGGTAATGGATAAAAACAAGGATCAAGAAATTAAACATTTATTAAATGATTTAAATGAAAATGTTGATTACGGAAGCTATATTTAGCTTCCGTTTTTTATGGTAATATAAAATTCGAAATTATTTTATTGATGATAGCAATGATTTTGTTAATTAAAGAATTAAAAATAGCATTAATATTAAATTATTAACTATAATTATTAGAAAATATAGCAACAATAATTCTAAGAAAAATTAGTTTTATGAAAAGAACTTACATTAACTGATATTGCATGGTTAGAATTTACTCCATTAATGGATAGTAAAATTAGTAAAGATAAAGTAATAGAGTTAAGTACAGATATTAGTGATAAAGATGTGAAAAACCAATGTCAAACTATTTTATTATCATTGGCATTAAAATTTAATATTGAAATTAGTGATGAATTAGGAAGGAAGATACGTATGTCACCATTAGGGCAAAAGATATTTAATGAAGGAATTGAAGAAGGAAAAATTGAAAAACAAAGAGAAATAGCAAGAAATTTACTAGATGTATTAAATGACCAAATGATTGCAAAAAAATGTGATTTATCATTAGAAGAAGTAAAGCAGCTTAGAAAAGAATATGAGAATAAGAAATAGGATATGGACATAGATTTTTCTATGACCATATCTTATTTTATTTATTAAGCTGATAATTCTCCAGAATAACCTTGAGATAAAAATCTAGGTGAAGTAAGTTTTATTCCAATGGCGCCTATAGGAGCTGTAATTAATACGCTTAATATGGCTAAAGCTTGCATTATTTCTCCACCAGCTATACCCATTTGTAGTGGAATACCAGCTTTGGCAGATTGAACAGTTGCTTTAGGAAGATAAGCTACTACACAAAAGATTCTTTCTTTTACATTTAAATTTGTACCTATCAATGAAATAAGAACACCTATGGAGCGAATGCTCAAGGAAATCATAAGCATAATAACTCCAATCCAGATATATTTACCTACTAAAGTAGGGTTTATGGCCATTCCAACAAAAGCAAATAGATATAGTTTGCCATACTTCCATACAACATTAATTTTATCTTGTATATTCTTAGCAGCATCACCTAAATATGTTCTTAAAAAGAATCCATAAATCATAATTGTTAATAATGAATTAAAGCCTTCTAAATTAAAATGATTTTCCACAAATCTTATTAAAAGACAAAGAGAAAATGTGGATAATACTCTTATATTTTGTGAATTAATATTTTTTAATAAGGCTTTAGTGGCTAATGATAAAATCCAACCAATAAAAATGCTGATAATAATAGTAAAAGGAATAGAAATAAGTTCATCAATAATAGAAACAGATTCACCATTTATACCTGCAAAATAAATACTGATAAAAGTAGTAAATAGTGTTATGGCTACAGTGTCATCAGCAGAGGCTCCAACTAAAATCATTTGCGGAATAGCTTTATCTTGACCTATCTTTCTATTTATCAAATCTACCATGGAAGGAACTAAAACAGCTGGACTTACAGCGGCAATAATAAATCCTAGTATGGCACCTTGTACAAAGGTAAAGTTTAAAAATATTGTTGATAAAAAAGCAATGGTCAATCCTTCTAATGTGGCAGGAACAACACTTAATAATATTGCAGGGCGTCCAATTTGCTTCATTTGCTTTAAGCTTATGCCAAGTCCGCCAATGAAAAGTACAGTAACTAAGGCAATATCCTTTAATGTAGGAGCTATATTTAAAGTTGCTTTTGGCACAAGATTAAGAAAAGAAGGACCTATAATCATTCCAATAAGAATCATGCCTATAAGAGAAGGTAATTTTAATTTTTCAGCTAGCTTTCCGCTAAGATTAGCTAAGAATCCTATTAAAATTAAGCTTAAAATAATTAGTATAATTTTAGTTAACATAAGAAACCTCCAGTTTAAAATAATAAAAAAAGCTAATGAATTCCACAACAAAAAAAGTTGTAGAAGTCATCAGCTATTACGCAGTTTTGATATTAATCAAGGGAGAACTTCATTCCCTACGTTAATGAATTATATCAAAATCTATTTAAGTATTCAATATAGAAATAATAAGTAAAAATCTAGGAAATATATGTAAAAAATATAGAAATATGGTATTATATACATATAAGTAAGAGGTAAATGGAGGAGAAATAATGAAAAAGGTTATATTAGCAGCAGTTATAGGAATATCAGCAATGTCTTTTGTTTCCTGTGGAAATACTGAAGTAAATGAAGATAATATTAAAAATAAATATAATGTTGATGAATATGTTGAAAAGGGAGCCACTGTAGAAAAATATTTGCCATCAGGTTCAGTAGTTATGAAGGATTCTAAAGGAACGAAGTTTTATTTAGGTAAAGATAGTTCCTATAAAGTAGCATTAAATGATGAGGGCATAATACTACCATATGTGGATGTAAATGATAATGTTTATTATTTTGATAGTTCAGTAAAAACTTTACCAGAAGGCTTTGAAAAGTCAGGAAGAATAAGTAGTTATGGTGGTAGTGAAAATTTAGTAAAAAGCAATATTAAAGATAGTTATTCTTTTATTCAGAGTTTAACAGTATATAGTAATCCAAAAGAAAAAGGTCTTATATATACACAATATAGAGGTGAAGATAACTATGATGTATGGAAGATTTATGAGGGATTATAATTAAGATTAATAATATTAAGAAAAATAAAATCATAAAAGTGTAGAATTGAGGGAAGTGAATTAATGAGTAAGATTTTTTTAGTGGATTGTGAAAATGAGTTTAATGATGCTTTTATAGAGCTGTATAATGCTAGAAAAGGAGATGAAGTACATTTTTTTATATCTCCAAATGCCCATAAGATAGATGGATATTTAATGAATAAACTAAAGGAAAAGCAAATAAAGTATTGGTTTGAAGAATGTGTAGTTGATGAAGATAATGATATGGGGAAATGCCTTATAGCCTTTTTAGGAGTTATGATATCTAGGTATCCCTTAAGTGGATGTGAATTTTATATTGTTTCTAATGATAAAGAAACCGCTCAAGCGTATCTTGATAAGGCTGGGATTAAAGTTAATTTTATTAGCGTGACTTCTTATGATTCTGGTATTGCCCCAGATAAAGTGAGCTTTGACAAAAATCAACCTGGAGTTAAAACGTTTGATGGTTCTGAGTATAAACTTAAAGACAAAGATGCGTGGGATGAATCATATATCAAAAAAGGTGATACTTTAATTGTGAAGGTTGCTGATAAGAGCGAATCTAGTGCACCAGCCACTTCTTCATCCGTTGCACCAAATAGTTCAGTTTCAAAAAGTTCTAATGGTGAATTGGTCGGTACATCAGGTAACAGAGCTAGTGATGATAGTGAAATTAAAACTTTACTATACTTGCAATCAAAAACGGTAATTCAACAAAAGCAAAATATAACCGGAATCAAAATTAATAATTCTTCAAATAATTTTGTGTTTGTTGATAATGATGGCTCTGGAAAAAGTTGGCTTGTTACGGGACAGTTCAATTGGCAAGGAGAAACACATTACTTCACAATTAATTTTATGTTTAATAAAAATATCCTTGATAAATCGGTTAACCTTGTTAATAACGCAGACCTTACTTATGATGTTCAACAAGCGACAATTCAATAGTAAATAAAAAATCCACCCTATCTTTGGACGGACGAGGGTGGATTAAATTTCAGATACAGTATAAACACTTCAAACGAAGGTCTTTTACTGTACTCAATTTTAGCAAGAAATGGAGTAAAAATCAAATTATGGCAAATTTTAGAAAACGTGGAAAGACATGGCAATTTAGACTTTCATATAAAGATAATAATGGAGAATATAAAAAATTTGAAAAGGGCGGCTATAAAACAAAAAAAGAAGCCGAAGCTGCCGCTGATGAAGCAAAGAAACGATTAAATAACCATTCAGAATTTGATAATGATATTTCTCTTTATGATTTTTTTGAGAAATGGGCCAAAGTATATAAAAAGCCGCATGTCACAGAAGCCACTTGGAGAACATATAAGCGTACTTTGAATCTTATTGATAAATATATCAAAGATAAACCAATTGCTGAAATAACGCCCACTTTTTACCAAGCTGTGCTAAACAAAATGAGTTTACTCTATCGGCAAGAATCATTGGATAAATTTTACTTTCAAATAAAGTCTGCTATGAAGATTGCCGTTCATGAAAAAGTTATTAGTGAAAATTTTGCTGATTTTACCAAAGCAAAATCAAAACTTGCAGCTCGTCCAGTTGAGGAAAAGTATTTACATGCTGATGAATATCTCAAATTATTAGCCATTGCAGAAGAAAAAATGGAATACACTAGCTACTTTGCTTGTTACTTAACTGCAGTAACTGGAATGAGATTTGCAGAACTTTTAGGGCTTACTTGGGATCATGTAGATTTTAGTAAAAAAGAAATTTCTATCCAAAGAACTTGGGACTATAGTATAACGAATGATTTTGCAGATACTAAAAACGAAAGTTCAAAGCGCAAAATTCCTATATCTTCTAAAACAATAAATCTACTAAAAAAATATAAAAAAGAATATTGGCACGAAAACAAGTATGACCGTGTAATTTATAATTTAAGCAATAACGGTCTAAATAAGACAATCAAAGTAATAGCTGGTAGAAAAGTTCACCCTCATTCTTTAAGACATTCTTTTGCATCATATCTGATTTACAAAGGAATAGACTTACTAACCGTATCAAAATTATTGGGACATGAAAATTTAAATGTCACTTTGAAAGTTTATGCTCATCAGTTAAAAGAGATGGAGCAAGAGAATAACGATGTTATCAGAAAAATTTTTAATAAACTTTAACCCCATTGACCCTAATTTGTCCCAAATTATTTTTAAGTATATTTATTTTGATTAAATTATAAAAAATAGAACCGCACTGTTGAGCGATTCTATTTTAATATACTTAAATGTAATTAAATATTTAAGGCGACGGTCGGATTTGAACCGACGATTAAGCTTTTGCAGAGCCATGTGTTACCACTTCACTACGCCGCCACAACATTAACTATTATAGCGGAAAAATAAATTTATGGCAAGCATGAGCTCACTCTACTTACGGTTAAATCATTTAAATCAAGACTGATAGGCTTTAATAATCATTTACTGATAACAAATCAATAAATGACAACTTGAGCCAAGCAATCTCATACCCTTTAATTTTCAATTTTATAATTTGCTTCAGTATCGATAAAGACCAAATCCCGCTGAACATTTTCTCTGCTGACAACATGAAATCTTCTTCCGTCTTTTTGAATCAAAAAATCGCCAACTAAAGCCAAATCTCCCGAAATTGACTCAAAATTTAAAACGTTTTTATTCCATTCATTCCAAGAAAGGCGTTCTTGTTCAAAAGCGTGCCTAACCCATGTTTCACGAATTGGTCGATGCGAAATTTTCCAGACTTCTACAAGCTGTCCCCGATATTTTGCTTGCATAACCCCCCCCTTCTGTTACACATGAACTACTCAGTAAAGATATTTTAGCAAAATGAACAAATTTGTCAAAAGTTAGTTAGAAATTTATACCTTGTTCTTTTCATATTGGAAACGTTTTTTACAATAAAATATCTTATAATCTGATATTTTTACTATATAAGGCTACTAAGCTCGTGAAAAAATTAATAAAATACATTACTGTACCCTTTATACTACTTTTTTCGCTTTTGAAGTGTTTTCTTTACATTCCAATAAAAATAAAAAGACACTTTCGTGTCTTTTATTTTTAAAGTTCTTCACCATTTGTTGCGATAACTTTTTGATACCAAGTAAAGGAGTCTTTTTTCGAACGTTCTAATGTCCCATTTCCTTCGTTATCCTTATCTACATATATGACGCCATAGCGTTTTTTCATCTCACCTGTCCCAGCAGAAACAAGGTCAATAAAGCCCCACGGAGTATAACCCATTAAGTCAACTCCATCATAGTCTACAGCATCTTTCATTGCTTCTATATGAGCTTTTAAATAATCTACTCGATAAGGGTCGTGAATACTTCCATCAGCTTCAACTTCATCTACAGCTCCAAAACCATTTTCAACAATGAAGAGTGGTTTTTCATAACGTTCATAGAACCAATTCATTGCATAACGTAATCCTAAAGGATCAATTTGCCAGCCCCATTCAGAAGCTTTCACATATTCATTTTTGACTAAATCCTTATCTTCATTGTAATCAAAAGTAGGAGCTTTACCATGGTCTTTAATTGCAAAACTCATGTAGTAAGAAAAACCAATATAATCTACTTTTCCTTCTTCCAATGCTTTCAAATCATCATCAAGAATATCAAGTTTAAATTCCTTACGGTCAAAATAAGCTTTTAAATAGCTTGGGTAATGTCCGCGAACATGAACATCTGCAAACCAATAGCGACGTTGCATAGCAACGGTTGAAGCCATCATATCTTCTGGTTTACAAGTTGCAGGATAAATCGGACACATGGCAATCATACATCCAATTTGGAAATCTGGATTGATTTTATGTCCCAGAGCGACAACTTTGGCAGAAGCAACCAACTCATAATGAGCCGCTTGATACATCATTTCTTCACGTTCTTTTTCGCTTGCTCCTTCTGGGAATTTTAAACCAGAGTTAGTAAATGGTGCAAAATCACGCAAATAGTTTGCTTGGTTGTTGATTTCATTGAAAGTCATCCAATATTTAACTTTATCTTTATAACGATTCATTACGACTTCTGAAAAATGGACAAAGAAATCAATGAGTTTACGATTACGAAAGCCTCCATATTCTGTCACTAAGTGATAAGGAAGTTCAAAGTGAGAAAGAGTAATTACAGGTTCAATCCCATGTTTTAAACACTCATCAAATAAATCATCATAGAATTGCAATCCTTCTTCATTAGGTTCTGCTTCATCTCCATTTGGAAAAATACGAGTCCATGCAATGGAAGTTCTAAAACAATTTAATCCCAATTCATCAAAGAGTGCAATATCTTCTTTGTAGCGATGATAAAAATCAATAGCTTCATGGTTCGGATAATTTTCTCCCTCAATTACCCCATCTGTGATTTTTCTCTCTACTCCATTGCTCCCTGCTGTCATGACATCAGCAACAGAAACTCCCTTTCCGCCGGCATTCCATCCTCCTTCAAGTTGATGTGCAGCAACTGCTCCTCCCCAGAGGAAGTCTTTTTTTAAAGTCATAATTTCTCCTTTTAAATTTTTAGAATTAACATTTTTAATAAGATAAGCTCAAGAATTCTTGAGCTCATCTAAAATTTGCTATTATTCAGCAGCATTAATTTCAGCTTCTGTTTCAGCTTCTTCTTTAAGAAGAATATTGTCATAAGCTTTGGCAAATGGCCAGTAGAGAAGTGATGTCAATGCAAGAATAATAACTTGCCAAACCATACCTTGCCAGCCACCTACAAGGTATCCTGAAAGGACTGCAGGTGTTGTCCATGGAACATAAGCTCCGTTAAATGGTGGAATGATTCCTAGATAAATCACTAAGTAAGTCAAGATTCCTGAAATCAATGGTGCTAAGATAAATGGAATTGCAAGAATAGGATTTAAGACAATAGGAAGACCAAAGAGAATTGGTTCATTAATATTGAACACTGCAGGTCCAATTTCCATACGTCCTAAAGTTTTACCTTGAACTGATTTTGCACTCACTAAGAGGAAGATAACCAAACCAATGGTCAAACCAGAACCAGTAACTGTCAAGTATTGGTCCATGAATGATTGTGTAACGATGTGGGCTCCGTTTGAAAGACTGAGATGTCCTGCTTTATAGAGGGCAGCATTGTCAGCAGAGTTGGCTTGAAGCAATGGTCCCATAATCCCACCGATGATTGTCGCTCCGTGAACACCGAACCACCAGATAAATACTGGCATAAAGGCAATAACGAAGACGCCGACAGGACCATCAGTTACGTGTTGTAATGGAGTTTGAATCCATTTATAAACTAATTCAATGAAAGTTGTGTTGAATCCGATTGTTGTAATTCCGTGAACAACACCAGCTAAGGCAATGATTGCTCCTGCAGGAACAAGTGAAGTGAATGATGCCGCAACGTTTTCTGGAACTTGTTCTGGCATTTTAATTGTGATGTTACGACGCATAAAGCCAGTGTAAATCCAACCGACTAAGAGTCCGACGATGATTGAAAGAACCATCCCTTTCCCACCTAACCAAGCTCGGTCAATTACTCCTCCTACTTGATAAGCAGTTGAAACTTTAGTTGGGTCAGTAACAGATGTTACTTGATGAATTGTGTCTGGTTGCAACAAGATGTGAACGATAATACCAGTTAAACCAGCAGGAACTCCTTCATAACCTGCATCGCGAACCCACGCGTAAGCAATACCGAATACGGCAAGCAAGGCCATAATACCAAATGAAGCATTATTAATTTGTAAAAAGAGTGGGCCCAATTTGATTTTGTTCATGAAGTCTTGGCCTGCTTGGAATGGCAATTGACCAAGAATCAAGAATACTGAACCAATAATGATAAATGGAATAGGATAAATCATACCATTTTTGATTGCCGTGACTGCACGGGTATTCAAAAATTTCATCATTGGAGGCATGATTTTGTTTTGAATAAAATTGTTCATGGTTGAACAGTCTCCTTTACTTTTTTTTGATGAACTGGTTTCACGTTCATCTTTTTTACATTTTCATTATAACACTAAAGAGCAAAAGAAAGAAAGCGGTTTCTTGTTTTTCCAAAACTTTGGTTCTGTACCACTCGTGAAGACTAATGTGCCAAAATTGTCATATAAGTTTCCTTTAAGGTTGCGAAAATTAGCCTTGCAAATTATATTTGTTATCTCAATTTAATTTTTTTTATTTTATCTATCAAATGATTAGGAACGGTCGAGTAGATAAAAAAGCCAATTTGGCTTTTTAATTTGATAATTGATAAACCAAATCTGTTAAACGCTCGGTCAAATAAACTGTTGGTAATTGACTCGTCAAATCATAATGCGTATTGATTCGGTGTTCATTAATTCGATAAGTAAGGACAAAATCGCTCAGTTCAGCAATACTTGAATTCAATTTTGGTGTGATACATGAAATATAGACATCTTTATTAGAGCGCAGACTGGTCAGTACTTCAATGATTTCATTCGTTTCCCCAGAGATGGATAAAGCAATTACTAAAGTGTTGGTGGTATTTTGTAATTTTGAAGCAATTGGATAAGTCACATCACTAAATGAAAAGGTATTAATTCCAACTCCCGCTAATCTTCTGGCCGCATAATCACAAATTAAACCGCTGGAACCTACTCCTGTAAAAATGATATTGTCACTTTCAATGACTCGATGTGCCAGATTATCCAAACGTTGTTCAATATCGTTAGAGAAAATATCTAGTGAAAAGGGAATTGCCGTATTTGAGCTTCCTTTTTCCAATTCTTTTTTATCAATAATGTACTCTTTAAAATCTGTATATGAATCATAACCCATTTTATGAATGAGGCGCATGACGCTAGAAGTTCCAACATGTGCTTCCAGAGCAATATCACGGACTCGCATATAAGGAATTTTATCAACATTATCTCGTAAATAACTATAACAAGTTCTTTCCGTGTAGGTTAATTTTTGAAAGTCAACATTTCCAAAAAAACTCATCATTCTCTCCTTTCTTCTTTAAACTTTTTGGTTAGAAAAAAGTTGCGTCTCCGCAACTTTTAATCTTGCTTTTCTAATAAGCTAGGAGCTATATTATTTGTTTTCAAGTGCTTGCAGGCGTTGTTCTTGACCGACAACTTCTACAGCAAGGTCTTTAAAGGTAATCGCATTCATTAAGTGGTCTTGAGCATGAACCATGTAAAGATTCCAACCAATTTTTTCGCCTTGAGCTAAACGTGTCAAAAGGTCAGTCTGAACGTCATGTGCTTCACGAAGTTGTTCACTCGCTTCGTTTAATGAACTTTCAGCTTCGGCAAATTCACCAGCTTTGGCTTGTTGAATGGCTTGGAAGGCTAAACCTTTGGCATTTCCTCCACTCATGATAATGCCCATTACAACACCCATGTAGTCATCACTTGTTGGATTCTCGTATTTATCAGTCATTTCTTATCTTCCCATTTCTCTTTGCTTAGATTTTTACATAGTAAAAGAGCTTTCGCTCTTTCACAAGTTTGAAATTTTCAAACCTTAATTCATCAAGTTTTCAGCTGCTGCAAGAACTTTATCTCCGCGCATCATTCCATAATCTTGCATTTTGATAACGTCCATTGGCACACCAGCGATTTCAGCTTTTTTAGCAACTTCACCTTTCATGAAGGCAACTTGTGGGCCTAAAAGAAGAACGTCAGGTTTTGGTGAGCCTGTTCCGGCAAGCATGTTATCAATGTCCGCTGTTGATTTTGCGAAAATTTCGTAATCTTTCCCGTTATCTGCTGCTGCTTTTTGCATTTTTGATACCAAAAGTGATGTTGACATACCGGCTGCACATGCAAGTGCAATAACTTTATCTGCCATAATTATTTCTCCTTATTCTTAACGTTTTATAATTTAACGTTCTTTATAAAAATAATTATAACGTTTTCATTTTCATAATGCAAGCGTTATCTATTTTTTGAAAGTGCTTTATATAATTTGCTAATTAGTTTATTTTTCGCTTTACAGCAAGCTTTAACCGACTTTTGTGTCATAAAATAAAAAAGCTACTATCAAATAGTAGCTTTTTGAAATATTTGTTTCTCTTTTTGGAACAAATTTATTATTTTTTAAGATGATAATCAATTGATTTATGAGCTAAAATTTCTAAAATAGCTAGTACTGGGAGTTGCGTGGTCAAATTCCCTAAAGGATACTGTTTGGACCATTCGTTAACAAGATTGTACGAGAGTTGGTAATCAGCAAGTTTAGCAACGGTGCAATCTTCATTATTTGTAATCGAAATAATTTTTGCTCCGCCCGCTTTAAACTCCAATTCTTTATTAACAACTTGTTCTGTTTCACCTGACACAGACATGATTACTGCCACAACATTTCCCATTCCCTGAACTTGAACAGCTTGAAACGGGTCAGAGATAACGAAGCTTCGTAATCCAGTATTTACAAAATATTTAGTGGCATACTCACTTAAGGAACCAGATGTTCCTAAGCCTAAAAACACGGTATAATCAGCTTTAGCAATCATTTGTGCAGCATTATTGAGTTTTGCCTGATAATTATCTGTATTCATTCGACGTAAAAACATGTTGAATTCAAGCATATTATCATAATGTTGCTCTTCTGGTGTTTTTTCTTTGAGTTGATTTTTGAGGTAAAATTTTAAATCAGACCAACCTTCAAAACCAAGTTTTGTACATAGTCGGACAATTGTCGAAGTTGAAACATGGGCTTGACTTGCTAAATCACGAATCGTCATTTGTTGGACTTCTTCAGGTGATTTAATGATAAAATCAAAAACTAGCGTTTCAAGCTCGTTAAGTTTACTGATTTGTTCGGGTAGAAACATCATTTTTTACTCTCCGTATTTGGAAATATTTAGCTCCGCCACAAATTCTTTAAAAAATTTACTGACAGAATCATTGTTTGAAAGGATTTGCCAAATTTTAGCAAAGCTGTCAGTAAAAATTACTGACAGCTTTTATCCTTATTATAATTGAAATTTTCTTAGCCTTTTCCAAAAACGAAAGCATAGATTAAGCCAAGAATTTCATGACCATAATAATTAGGATAATAAAGAAGATTATTGACTTTTGTCTTTGTAGCAAAGCCTTCTACTTTTACACCTTCTTGTTTTGCTAGATACAAGGCTCGGTAAAGATGAAAATCGCTAGTGACAATCACCGTTTTTCCATCAAAATATTTTTTGGAATAAGCGATATTTTCCGCGGTATCACCCGCCTTATCTTCACTAATAATTCTGTCAGCACTAATGTGATGAGTTATCAGATAATTTTTCATACTAAAAGCTTCACTAACAGGCTCGTCAGCTCCTTTTGCTCCAGACACAATAATTTTGGTTTGCGGATTATTCTTAGCAAGCAAAAGTGCTGCATCTAGCCGCTCTTGAGTAATCTTGGCTGGTTTTTTATTTTGATTTATTCGTGAGCCAAGGACTAAAATTGTTTTAATGTCTGTGGAGTTTTCAGCAGTTCTGTCAGTAGATTTGCTGAGAATCAAAGCAAGACAAATTACTGAAATCAAAAGAATTAGACCGACAAAAGCGCCTATAATCTTAAAAAATTTTTTCATTAATTAGAAACTTTGTTTACGAGAATCACGTGTTTTACGGGCATTTTTATTACGCTCAGCACGGCGTTTTTTCTTGTTATCTTCTTCAATTTGCCATTTAATTGCACGTTTGTAACCTGGTTTAACGTGTTTTTTACCTTTTTTTAGGGCACCAATGGTTTTTGTTGAAATTTCATCTTGTTTTTTCGTCCGTTTTTCACGACGATCACGGTCATAAGAATCAACAATTTCACCATCTTTAATAGCTTTTGGTTGGAATGTAACACCCATTTTTTCAATCTCACGAATACTTGAATCATCAGAAGGACTATAGAGTGTAATGGCTGTTCCTTGTAATCCATTACGGCCAGAACGACCCACTCGGTGAACAAAGAAAGTTAAATCTTTTGGAATTTCATCATTGATAATGTGTGATACACCTTCAATATCAATTCCACGCGCAGCAATATCGGTTGCCACAACATATTGATAATCCAAATTTTTAATTGAATTCATGATACGTTTACGTTCACGTGGTGGTACATCACCATGAATTTTTGCAACTTTAAGTCCGTTACTTGTCAAGAAATGATGAATGTCATCAACACGACCTTTGGTATTGGCAAAAATCATTGCCATGTAAGGATTCGTTGCTTTTGTCAATTGGAGCAAAAGTTGGTTATGAGAACTTCCTTTGGTAGAAACAAGCCAATTTTCAATCGTATCTGAAATTACTGTCTTATTGGCGATTTTTTGCATGACAGGATTATGCAAATATTTTTTCAAAAATGGTTGAAGTTTTTGAGGAATAGTTGCTGAGAAAACGAGCATTTGCACGCGTTTACCAAAACTTGAAGCAATTTGGTCAACATCTGCCAAAAATCCCATGTCAAGTGTCATATCCGCTTCATCGACAACAAAAGTATTAGCAGTATGCACAATTAAAGCATTAGATTTGATTAAGTCATGGATTCGACCTGGTGTTCCAATTACGACATGTGGTTGTGATGATTCCAATTTTTTGATTTGACGGGCCTTATCAGTCCCACCGACAAAGTTTGAAACACGAAGCTTGTCATTAACTTTTGTAAATTCTTGAGCTGCTTTGTAAATTTGAGTAGCTAATTCACGTGAAGGAGCCGTAATGACTGCTTGCACTTCATCAAGATCAGTATCAATTTTTTGGAAAATTGGGAGTAAAAAAGTGTGTGTTTTTCCTGAACCAGTTTTTGATTCCCCTACCAAGTCACGGCCTGAGAGAACAATTGGAATCAATTTTTCTTGTACTTCAGTTGGTTTTTCAAATTTGATATTCTCTAACGTTTGGTTAATATAATCTTTAAAATTAAAGTCTGTAAATTTCATTTTTTTCTTTCATTTGTTGAGGATTATTCGTTTCATTTAAAAAATGACGAATCTCTGTTTTTGCTGATTTATCCATGGAAGGGACTTTTTTCTATTATATCAGAAAAAAAACATTTAAGGAACCTGTCTTTGCCCCTGTGACAGACTTATTCTTGATAAACCGCCTTCATTTCTGTCAGTTGTTTTACATAACTTTCTATAAGTTCTTGGGGTTCTTCAATGACCATCTGATTCCCGTAAGAACAGAGATAATGGGTCATATAATCTAACTCGTCAGCATGATAACCACCGATAATATAAGGAATTCCTGCCACTTCTTCTAGTTGCATATTCGGATAATGATGTTTGAGATATAGCTCTTTACCAAATTCTGTCAGCCTGCAGCGAAATGGAATATTATGATATTCTTTTTCATATATTTCTTGTATTTTTTTTAATTCAGATAATTTTTTCGTTTGACGTCCATCATCAATCATTTCGACATTAAACATATAATCACAACGATAAGTTCCCCATTTTTCATGATTAACATCATAAGCGCTGCAAATCCATAAGCCATTTCGATAAAATATTTCGTAAATTTGAAGCTCAATTTCTTGTATTTTATATTGTGAATAAGTCATTTTGACAATTTTCTCTGACAGAATTGCTGTCATCAGTAATTTTAAATCAGTCACTTTACTGACAGGTGCAATTCCATAAAAATTGACTACTGTTAGCATTTTGCTGATATATTCTTGTTGACTTTCAGGTAAAGTCGCTGACAATTTTTGCCGAATATGTCGATAAGATTTTTCAAAAGGTGTACTTGATAATAATTTTAAGGCATCTAAGGCAAAGAAAATGGCTTCAATTTCTTCATCATTAAAATACACTGGTGTCCATAAACCTTGATTAATCAGCTTATAGCCACCATATCTCCCGTTTTCAGTGTAAAAAGGCAGACCCATTGCTTCTAATTCTTCAACATCTCGCAGAGCTGTTCTTTTGGAAATTTGAAATTCCTTCATCAAATCTTTGAGCTGAAATCCCTGTTTATTTCCTAAAAAGATAAGTTCTTGATTTAATCGTTCTGCTTTTTTCATCAACATTTTCCTTTTATTTTTAAAGGTGCCTTATTTTGGCACCTTTATGCTTTATACTTATTTTATCAAAAGAAATGAGGAATTATCGTTGAAAACTTTATTAATTAATGCCCACCCCGATTTTAACAATCCAAATCACTTTTCTAATCAACTTCAAGAATTATTTTTGGCCAAGTATAAAAGTCAATTTTCTGAGAATGAATTGACCATTTTTAATCTTTATGACCTTGATACCAACTTACCAAGAATCGAGCAAAATCAACTTTTAAAGATTTGGAATAAAAAAATTGCTGACGAAAAATTATCAGCCGACGAACTTAAAATAGCGCAAGTTTCTGAGCAATTACTGACACAATTTAAAGCACATCATCGCTTGGTCATTGTTTCTCCATTGCATAATTTTAATATTACATCTCGTCTTAAAGATTACATTGACAATATTCTCATTGCTCGTGAAACTTTTAGATACCTTGATTCCCCTGATGACAAAGGTAAATTATCAACTGGACTGATGACTAATGATTACAAAGCACTGCTACTTTTTGCTAGTGGGTCAATTTATAGTGACCATGAATTTTATCAAAACCTAGATTTTGCACCACAATATCTCAAAATGATTTTTTCAGAAATCATGGGATTTTCAGATTTTGAAATTGTTCGTGCTGAAGGCACCGCCATTTTACCTGAAAATCAAATTCTTGATTTAGCAAAAGAAAATTTAGACGAAGCTTTTAAAAAATTTTACTAAAAGTTACTGACAGCTAACCTCGAATAAAATGAGAATAAATTATAAATAAAAAAGTTACTGACAGAAACTCTGTCAGTAACTTTTATTTTCCATTACTCATTAACTTTACTTTTTAAAACCTTATGTTCAAGCTTACTAGGCCAGAAACTTGAAGTTTCAAAAAGATTTGATTCTTCAAAAACTTCTTCTGAGCTAAATTTATCACCAACTTCATTTGTTCTTAAAATTTTAGCAACTTTAAAGGCACAGATGACTAATAATATAGCCACACAAAGTAAGAAAATGACTGACAGACTTCCTTGAATCATTGTATTACGCATGGTTGCTTGCGCATTTGTTAATGCTAGACCAGATAATTTACCAGAAGCCACTTGGGCTTTTGCTGCTGAATAAGAAGCAAAGTAACCAATATTGACATCATTTGAAAAGATTTTTTGCCAACTGGCCGCAAAAGTTACACAAACATCCCAAACTAAAGGAAGTGCTGGAATCCAAACCCATTTAAGATAACCTTTACGGATAACCATGACACAAACAATAGCCAGAGCTACCGCCGCAATTAATTGATTAGAAATCCCAAAGAGCGGATACATGATTTTTATTCCACCATTCGGATCAGAAACGCCCATCAAAAGCAAAGCACCCCAAACACCAACAATCACTGCTGTCGTTATAATTTTACTAGGTAACCAATCATCATCACCTAAGCGACCTAATTTTTTGAAGCCACGCAAGGCATCATTAAGTAAATAACGAGTCGATTTTGTTGCCGCTGAAACAGCTGACAGGATAAAGAGCGCCTCAAACATAATCGCAAAATGATACCAGAATCCCATCATATTTGTCCCACCAATAAGTGGAACCTTATGTAGAATATTTGACATTGAAACGGCTAAAGTTGGTGCACCACCAGTCCGTGAAACGATTGATTGTTCACCTACATCTTTTGCCACTTGCTCAAGTGCTTTTTCACCAGTCGTTCCTTCCCAGTCAATACTGAGTTTTGAACCATCAGGCATCATGGCTACATTTGGAATTGCTTTGGCAGCATTATATTCAGCACTTTTATCTGCTTGATAACTTGAAGCTGCGAGTTTTTGAATGCTAGCTTGAGGGGTATTCATAGAATAATAAATTCCAGGATTAAGAGAAATCGCAGCGACTAAAGCCATAATAGCAACAAATGATTCAAAGAGCATCCCACCATAACCAATCATTCGCGTTTGTGACTCTTTTGCAATCAAATGAGGCGTTGTTCCAGAAGACATCATTACATGGAAACCAGACAAGGCTCCACAGGCAATCGTAACAAATAAGAAGGGAAAGAGGGAACCAGCAAAAGCAGGACCATCTGTATTATGTGCAAAATTAGTCAGAGCTGGAATCGTAACATCTGGACGCACACCAACCACAGCTATTGCTAAAATAGCAATTGTACCAATTTTCATAAACATGGATAAGTAATCACGTGGCGTAAGTAAAATCCAAGCGGGGATAATGGCTGCAATAAAAGTATAGCCCATGACCCACCAAACTAAAGCAGTTGGTGAAAGCATAAAAATATGCGCAAATGAAGATTCTGAAACCCAACGGCCACCGAAAATAGCAACTAAAAGGAGAATAAAACCAATCGCTGAAATTTCATTCACGTGCCCTGGGCGAATATATTTCAAATAAATTCCCATTAATAAGGCAATTGGAATGGTCATCCCAATCGAAAAGACTGCCCAAGCAGAATTTGCCATCGCCGTCACACAAATCAAAGCTAGAACAGCAAGAACAATCATTGTCATGATAAATACAATAAATGAAGTCAAGCCACCAGCAAATCTGCCAACTTCATCATGAGCCATTGCCCCAATAGATTTTGCTCGACGACGATGAGAATACCAGAGAACAAGCATATCTTGTACCCCTCCGGCAAAAATAACTCCGAAAATAATCCAAATTGTCCCTGGTAAGTAACCCATTTGTGCCGCTAAAACTGGTCCAACCAAAGGCCCAGCTCCAGCAATTGAAGCAAAATGGTGACCGAATAAAACAACTCGATTGGTTGGGTCGAATTCTTTTCCGTCATTATGGCTTTCAGAAGGGGTTGCCCGTAAATCATTTGGACGCATAATCTTACGTTGAATATATAAAGCATAAAAACGATAGCCAATCAAATAAGAACATACTGCTGCAATAACAAACCAAATCGCATTAATCGTCTCTCCTTGAGCCAGAGCAATCAACGACCAAGCAAGACCGCCTAGTAAAGCGACCGCCACCCAAATGATAATTGATAGAAGACTGGGTTTTGGTAAATGTTTTTTCCAGTCTTTCATTGTTTCTTGAAAATTTGCCTGCTTTAAATCTTTAATTCCGACAATTTTTCCTTGTTTATTCCGCAACAAAAATAGCTCTTCTTCTTCGGTAAAGTTTGAAGAGTTTCCAATATCTTTCATAATCCTCTATTCCTATGCACTTATTAATGCATTTAACCTTCCATATTTTTTAAAAACAAAAATGTAACCGATTACAATAATATTTTAGCACTATTTAATCAAAAATATAAACATTTATGTTTAAAAAAATCTCCTTAAAACATCTTTTTGTAAAAATAAGATAAATTTCCAAAAGAATAGTCTAACATTGAAAAAGATTTCTCTAAAATAAAAAAAAGGCTCTCCTTTAAAGGAGAGCCTCATTCATCATTTTATTTTGCTTTAGCATAAAGTTCGTTAACTTTATCCCAGTTTACAAGATTAAAGAATGCTTCAATGTAATCAGGACGTACATTGTGATATTTAAGATAGTAAGCATGTTCCCAAACATCAAGTCCTAAAACTGGTGTCAAACCTTCAGAAATTGGATTATCTTGATTTGCAGTTGATACAACTTTCAATTTTCCAGCTTCATCAACAACTAACCAAGCCCATCCTGAACCAAAACGACCTGTGGCTGCAGCTTTAAATTCTGTTTTGAAAGTTTCAAAACTACCAAATTCTTTCGCAATTGCATCCCCAATTTCGCCGTCAGCATGGTTTTCAGAACCGTCAGTGTTTGGACGAAGCCAAAGCCAGAATTGACTATGGTTCAAATGACCACCACCATTGTTACGAACAGCTGTACGAATGTCTTCTGGAATTGCTGACAAATCTGTCAATAATTCTTCAAGGCTAAGGTCATCAAGTTCATTATGCTTTTCAATTGCTGCATTAAGATTATTCACATAAGTTTGATGATGTTTTCCATGATGCAAACGCATTGTTGCTTCATCAAAGAAAGGTTCAAGCGCATTTGGCGCGTATGGAAGTTCAGGTAATGTAAATGCCATAGTAATTTCTCCTTTTAAGATGTGAACCCATTTTGAAGTCTTAATACTTTGGTATTTTGACTAGATTGAGAATGAATTCAGTTAGTTTATTTTTTTAATTCTATTCTCATTATAGTCGTTTTTGAAACCATTGCCAAATGATTTGATTTATAATTTATTATTTTCTTTGTTGGATAAAATTAAGCATATTAGTCGAGTAAAGGAGCTCAACCTTTCGACATTCTTCAATATTTTTTGAACCAGTTAAAACAAATAATTTTTTTAAATCTTGTTTCCATTGTTCAATAATTTCTTCTACTTTTTCAGGCCCTGTTTGCATAAGATTTTTCAAGATAAAACCAGCAGAACTTGACAAATCAGCCCCTAAAATTAAAGATTTAAAAATCTCTTGAGCCGAAGTAATTCCACCTGTTGCAATCAAACTTTTTCTATTATCAGCCATTTTAGCTTCTAAAAGACTCTCAAGCGTTGACAAACCAAATTCATCCAAGTTAAAACCATTTTTACTCCGTTTACGTTCAATCCAAGCAAAATTAGTTCCGCCAGCTCCCCCAATATTTATTCCTGAGACAGCTGTTTTTGCGAGTGCTTTAAAGGTTTTTTGTGAAATTCCAAAACCGACCTCTTTGACAATGACTGGAACTTCTAATTGACTTGCAATTTCATTAATATTTTCTAACCAATAAAATTCACGGTCTCCTTCATCCATTGGCAATTCTTGCGCTGTATTGACATGGATTTCTAAAGCATTTGCCTCAATCATATCCACCGCTCGCTTGGCATTTTCTAGAGAATGACCTGCGCCGATATTGGCAAAAAGAAAACCAGAAGAGTGAATTTTACGAACTTCACTGAAACCAGCAGCTAATTCTGGAAATTTCAAAGCAATCGATTGAGAGCCGACCGCCATAGCTAAATGTTGATTTTTCGCAATTTCTGCTAATTGAGCATTGATTTTATCTGCTCGCTCTGTTCCACCAGTCATAGCTTCAATATAAAAGGGAAATTCAAAATTCTGTCCAAATACTTCTGATGAAAAGTTGATTTTTTCAGTAGATAATTCTGGCAAACTATTAGGAATGATTCGACTATCAGAAAAAGTCAGGCCCAAGGTCTGATTTTTTTCTTCACGCCAATATTTATAAGCTAACGATAAGTGTTCATCTTTGCGATGTTGATGGATTTCTTTTTCAGTTTTCATCAGTTATTTCTCAATTCATTAAAATCTAACTCTGCTTTTTTAGCAGACTTATCTCAGTTATTTTTTTGAGCAACCTTAAATTTTTCAAGATTGATTCCATATTCCGATAATTTATTTTGGACTTCAGCAATAGCTTGGGTATTTTGAGCAAATAAAATAATATTCTCCCCAAAACCAGCCCCAGAGATTTTAGCAGCAAATTCAGGATAGCTATTGAGTAAGTTTAAAGCAATAGCTAATTCTTTAGTCATATAACCTTCTGGAATATTCTCCAAAAGCAAAAGTTGATTTTCTGATAACTTTTCTTTGAATAAAGCAAAATCTTGAATATCAATCGCCGTTGCCAATTCAATGACCAGCTCATTTGAAGCTTGATAAAATTCATCAGAAAGCTTTATTTTTATTTTTTCACTCGTTTTTGCCGCTTTTCCTGTTTGAACGACAAAAGTTGCCCAAGGAATTTCGAGAGGTATGACTCGCTTATGATTTTGATAAAAAACAGAACCACCATACATAATAGCAGCAATATCGCCCATTGAACCTGAACCTTGAACTTCAAAATGTGTTTTTGCGGCAATTTCAAAACGTTTTTCAAGTGACAACTGCAAATCAAAAAACTGATTGACTGCATTAACTAGACCGCAAACGACTGAAGCACTTGAGCCGTAGCCTTTTTTATTTTCACCAAAGCCTAAATCACTGACAATCTCAAGAGATATTTCTGGAGATGAAGATAAAATTTTACTGACAGAATTTTTTTCAATGCTGTCAGCAGCTGACAAAGTATTTTTTAAAGCTGTCAGTGCAAAATTCCACGGATTTTCTTTAGTAAATTCAATTTTAGACAAAGAAAATTCAAAATCAGACAATCCAACATTTGTTTTAAAAATTGATTTCCCTGTAGTAGCTGAAATTCTTACTTCAAAATTTGTTTCAATTGTTGTGATAAGGGCGAGATTTCCTTCTTTTGTGACCGAATATTCCCCCGCAAAAAAAAGTTTTCCTGGCACTTTGATTGTCATTTTCTTCTCAGAGATATTCATAAGCACCCCCAGCACGTGCGATATCAAATGTTAATCCTGGAAATTCCGCTTGTAATTTAGCTAAGAGAATTTTTTCAGTCGCGTGGTCAGTAATAATTTTGACGTTTGGGCCGGCATCGATAGTCACAAAAGCAAGCAATCCTGATTGGTAGGCCTGATTCACAAAGTCAATCACTCGTCTTGTTTCATGCGTGAAATAATCAAAAGGTTGGTTAGAGAGACGATTTTGTTCATGCATACCTAATGCATTATCCTGAGCAATTAGACCAACTTTTTCAATATCAGCATTTAAAATGGCCCGCTTCATTTCTTCCAGTTGAATGGCTGATTTTTCAACCCAAGCACTGTAAGTTGGTGCAGTTTGTGCCAATTGCATGCCCTTAGTTGACGACATTTTTTTCTTTTCAGCAGAGATTTCAGCAACAATCATTGAAAGACCAATATCTTCGTTGTAAAAAGATTCCGCAAAGGAAGATTGATGATCTTCTCCTTTATTCCAAACTGAAAAATTTCCAAAAATTGACCGAGAAGCTGACCCTGAACCGCGTCTGGCTATTCGTGACATTTCTGAATCATCTTTTTCTAAATCTAAAAGTCCAAACATAGCAGCTGTCAGAGCAGCAAAACTTGAAGCACTTGAGGCCAAACCAGCAGCTGTTGGCACATGATTTTCTGATTGAATCATTACTTTAGGGAAATTTCCATATTGTCCACGCATCATTTCCAAAAATTGACTGACACGGCTGCTATCTGCCACTTCAGAATTCAAAATCAAGGAATCAGACTCATTGTCAGTAAATTCAACAGAGGTTGTTGTATAAAATGGCTCCAGAGTCATTGACAAAGAAGAGGTTGTTGGAATATTTAGAGCGATATCCGCTTTTCCCCAATATTTAATCAAGGCGATATTTGTATGCGCCCTTGCAGTAACAATATTTTTCATGAAACTATTATATCAAAAATTTGATTCTTTCTTCTCTCCTATCATTTCAATAAGTTATTTTTTACACTAAAAAATACATTTTTTCAGACTAAATGATGAATTTACAGCCAAAAGAGAAACAAAAACTTGATTTTCAAGAGGAAATTTTATAAAATTGTCAGGTACGTTTTTGTATTCATAATTATGATATTGGAAAAAGTTTATCGAATTTTTCCTTCGATAAGACTTTAATTTAACCAAAATATGCTAATTTGCAGTTCACATTTTCAAAATGAGAAACTAATCTAGCAGGAGAATTGTTAATAATGACTATCAATAAAATGGGGACGGGAATTGCCCATTCCAAACTAATCTTAATTGGAGAACATTCCGTTGTATATGGTCAGCCAGCAATTGCCTTACCTGTAACAATTCTTAAAACTACAGTGACAATTACCTCATCAAAATATGGCCAATACATTGAAAATAACGAATTTCGTAGAAGACTTGATTTAATGGGAGATGAATTTGAAGGAATTCGTCAACTCATTATGCGCTTACTCTCTAAATTTCATTCATCAAAAATGCCATTCTCTTTAGAAATTGATTCAAATATTCCTCAAGGACGTGGCTTGGGAGCTTCTGCTTCATTGGCAACTGCCATTATCAGAGCTTTTTATGATTTCTTTGATGCTGAACTTCCGCAAAAAGATTTACTCTTTTATGCCAACTTTTCAGAAAATATTACTCACGGAAAATCTTCTGGAATTGATGTGGCAACTGTAAATTCTGAACACCCTTTGTGGTTTATTAAAGACAGCACAATTGAACCCTTTGAACTCAATCTTCATGGTTTTATCGTGATTGGCGATACTGGTGTTCACGGCTTTACGAGTCAAGCCATCAATATTGTTCGCGAAAAACTTGTTGAAGAAAAAGAAAAAACACAAGATTCAATTAATCATTTAGGTCAATTAGCGACCGATTCAAAAGATTTTTTGATGACAGACAAACTCAAAGAATTTGGTCATGTCATGAATAAAGCTCACGAAAGATTATCTGATTTGGGAGTTTCTCATCCACGTCTAGATAATTTAGTCGAAACCGCTCGTAAAAATGGTGCACTTGGTGCTAAATTAACTGGTTCAGGGCTAGGTGGTGTCATGGTTGCTCTTGCTGAAAATGAAAAAGATGCTATTCGTATCAGTCAACGTCTTCTAAAAAATGGCGCTAAAAATACTTGGATTTACTCTTTTTAAGATGGTTGATGACCATCTTTTTTTGTTATAATGAATCTATCAATTTGCACTAAGGATAACTTATGGAAAATCAATACGAAATTCTTCAATCACTCATCGAAAAAATGGAAATTGTTACTGTTGGCTCGGCTGTCAGTAAAACAAAGCTAAATCGTAAAGAAATCATTGATTTTGTACGTTCACAACATTCTTTAAGAATTTTTGATGAGGAAAATCAAAAATGGATTAACGAAAATGTTGACGGACACTGTTAAATTTTACTGACAGAAATTTTAATCAATCAAAAATATAAAAAAGTTACTGACAGACTGCCTGTCAGTAACTTTTTGCTTATAAGTCATGAAATTCTGCATATAATTCTTGACGATTTAGACCTCGTTCTTTAGCAATTTGTTTAATGGCAACATTGGGTTTTACACTTTGTTCAACTAAAACTTTAACTGCTTCGAGCGCTGTCAATTCTGGCTCTTGAACTTCTTGAGCCACTTCATCCGCTCCTGAAACAATAATTAGACATTCCCCTTTTATTGGTTGGTCCGTTAAAGATTCTAAAACCTCTGAAATCTTACCACGACGATATTCTTCATAAATCTTCGTTAATTCGCGAACTAAAACAACTTCTCTATCTCCATAAATTTCCTGCATGTTAGCCAAAGTATCCCCAACTCTAAAAGGACTTTCATAGAAAATTTGTGTTTCTGGATAAGAAAGCTTACTTTTCAAGAACTTTTGTTGCTCCCCTTTTTTTCTAGGAAGGAAGCCATAAAAAATATGAGGTTGAGGAACTAATCCTGAGGCAATCAAGGCAGTAATTCCTGCTGAGGCGCCAGGAAGAGCGATAACATCAATTCCTTCATCAATTGCAGCTAAAACTAAATCATGGCCTGGGTCAGAAATCGAAGGCATTCCAGCATCAGAAACCTGTGCAATAGATTGTCCTTTTTTCAAAAAATCAATTAATTTAGGAATTTTTTCTTGGGAATTATGTTCATGAAACGACTCTTGCGGAACTTTAATTTCAAAATGATTTAAAAGGCGCAAAGTATTTCGCGTATCTTCTGAACAAATCAAATCTACAGTTTTCAAAGTTTCAAGAGAACGTAGAGTCATATCTTGCATATTGCCAATTGGTGTTGGAACCAAATAAAGACTTCCAGCAGTTTTTAGGCCTTTAAATGACCGTTGAATACTAAATTTATTTTCCATCAGCGATACAAAAGCTCCAAACAATCTAAACAAGATTCCCCTTCAGCCAATCGTTCTGCATAATGCAGATGACAAACATGGAAACCTTCATTAAAAATTTGAATCAAGTTAGGATTTGGCTGGTCTTTAGGCGTTTCTTTTTTAACTTCTTTTTTCTCAAATTCTGCCAAACGGTCACGCAATTTTTCTAATTCCATGCGTAAGGTTGCATTTTCAGTCATTGATGATTCAAGCACTTGGCGAATTCCTGAAATTTGCGCTAATGTGGTATTTAATGTATTTTCAAGTTCGCCCAGTTGGTCGAAAACATCATATTTATCAGCCATGATTCACCTCAATTTCTGCAAGTTCAAAATCCTTGCTATATTCTCCAAAGCGGATTTTCACTCTATTTTTTAAAACATTTAAGCCAACAACTTTTCCTTTTCCTTCTGAAGTAGTTACAAACTCACCAAAATCTGGGAAAAGTTGTTGGGCTTCTTTATAAAAACTATCTTCATAAGTTAAACAGCACATCAAACGACCGCAAAGACCGTTTAATTTATTTTGTTTCAAAGATAGATTTTGATTTTTGGCCATTTTGATTGAAACATTTGGAAATTCATAAACAAACTCAGAACAGCACAAAGGACGCCCACAAGGTCCAAGTCCACCATGAATTTTCGCCGCATCTCTTGGCCCAATTTGGCGAAGTTCAATCCTAATTCTAAAAGTTGTTGCCAACTCACGCAAAAGTAATCGAAAATCAACACGATTCTCTGCCGTAAACGAAATAAAAAGTTGCATTTGGTCAAAATTATAAGCAACATCAATAATTTTCATTTCTAAACCTTGTTCAATGACAAGGTGGCGAACTTTATCTTTGGCTTGTTTAGAACGTTCTTCAAGTTTTGCTATAACTTGGAGATCATCCTCATTTACTTCACGCACAATCGTGTGGTGAATTTCAAGATTCGCTTCTTCAGAAATTTCACGTACAATTTTTCCGTAAAAGTTTCCCTTATCTGATCGAAGGATAACTTCTGTTTGTGGAGCAAGTTCTATATCACTTATTGCAAATACATTTGATTCGCCATGTGCAAATTTTATTTCATAAATCATAATATTCTCCTGATATAAGATTTTTCAATCAAAGGATAAGTTTGACAAGTTTCATAAAACAATAAAAGTTAAACTTGACTCAAATCGGACATTGCTTTTCCACATTTTTATTGCCTGAAATGTTTTTAAAAGTTCCTGACTCATTCTTTCTTGATTAAAAAGTTGTAATAAAAGTTCAAACGCTTGATTTTGTTTTTCTTTGTCATCAAAAATTTCGACTAATTCTTTCAAATACAAGAATGCCTCGTCAGCAGATGTTTTTAGAAGTTTTACAAATTGTTGAAGTCTTTGAAGTCCTTCGTTAAACCAGCTCTGCTGAGCTAATTCTAATGCTTTGTCAGTCGAATTACAGATTTCCGCAAGAAGTTCTGCTTGTGTTTTTAAAATACCATTCTTTTCCAAAAAATCTTGTAAGTATTGAACATTTTTTGGAAAATTAATAATTTGTGTCCGTGATTTTATTGTTTGTAAAATCATATTTTCATTGTCTGTCAGTAAAAAAACAACAATTTCTGTTTCTGGTTCTTCAATTGATTTCAATAGAGCATTTGCTGCATTAGGATGCATTTTTTCAGCTTCCTTAATTAAAAGCACCTGTTGATTTCCCTCATAACCAGATTCATTGAAAACCTGTGTCAGCTCCCGAATTTGTGCTGTTTTAATCGTTTGTCCATCAGGTTCAACGATATGTAAGTCGGTAAATTCTTGTTGTGCAACAAGACGACAAGAACGACAATGTCCACAAGGCAAAGAATTTTCAGGATTCTCACAAAATAAGGCTTGACTCAGCCAGATTGCTAATTCAAAAGAACCAAATCCACCTGAAAATAAATAAGCATGACTTAATTTTCCATGTTGCAAAATCGTTGAGAACTGCTTATAAAGTTGAGGCTGAATATCTTTTATTTCCACAAGAAACCTTTCTAAATATTTACCAAATCTAGTCTAAATAACAAAATTAAAAAAACTATTTAACATCCTCATTTTTTGAAAAATGTAAGTATTTTTTAGCATTCTTAATTTTGCTGACAGATTAAATTGTCTTTAAAATTCACTGACAAATCTTTTTTTGAGGACGGAAAGTGTATCAGCTACCACTTTTTCTAAAGGTTGACTTGCATCTATTTTTACAAAACGCTCAGGTTCTTTTGCAACAATCTCCAAATAACCTTCACGAACTTTACGATGCATCTCAGCTCTTTCCAAATCTAAACGATTTACCTCATCAGCTCGATTTTTCATAATTCGCTCAAGGGCAACATCCGTATCAACATCAAAATAAAGCGTCAAATCAGGCTTCAACCCATCTGTTGCAAAATAGTTAAGCCAATCAACAACTTCGACACCCAAATCACGGCCATACCCCTGATAGGCGACAGATGAATCAATAAATCGGTCAACAATGACAACCTTACCTGCTTGTAAAGCTGGCAACATTTTTTCTTGCATATGTAAACGGCGCGCCGCCGCAAAAAGCATTAACTCAGTTTTAGAATCAATCTCTGTATTCTTTGGATCAAGAATAATTTGGCGAATTTCTTCCGCTACTCGAACACCACCTGGTTCACGAGTTGGGACAATTTCACGCTTCATTTTTTGGATTTCAGGTAAAATTTCTTTTAAAACCGTTGTTTTTCCTGCTCCATCAGGTCCCTCAAGGGAAATTAGAATTCCATTCATAGCCTCTATTATACCAAAAAAACAAATATTTTATCTTTTTTCTAAAAATAATAGGGTCTCTTTTTGCGTAATTTTACTAAAAATTGTATAATATAACTGAAACAGCTTACTTGATTTGTTAATTCAAATAAATACGAGTAACATTCAATAAAAAATTTTCCACTTGAAAGGACAACTATGAAAAAAATTCTTGTTGTTGATGATGAAAAACCAATCTCAGATATCGTAAAATTTAATTTAACCAAAGAAGGTTTTGAAGTCTTTACAGCTTTTGATGGTGAAGAAGCTCTTGAAGCATTTAAAGAAGTACAACCTGACCTTATTTTACTTGATTTGATGTTACCTAAACTTGATGGTCTTGATGTTGCACGTGAAATCCGTAAAACTTCTGACACTCCAATTATTATGGTGTCAGCTAAAGATAGTGAATTTGACAAAGTAATTGGTCTTGAACTTGGTGCTGACGATTATGTCACAAAACCATTTTCAAACCGTGAACTTTTAGCTCGTATTAAAGCAAACTTGCGTCGTATCAATGTCGCGCCTGCTGAATCTACTGACAATGTCAAAAAAGAATTGATTATCGGAAACCTCCGTATCAATCCAGCACACTATGCGGCTTATAAAAATGATAAACAACTCGACCTTACACACCGTGAGTTTGAATTGCTTTACTACCTTGCTCAACACCTTGGCGAAGTAATCACTCGTGAAAACCTTTTAGAAACCGTTTGGGGTTATGACTACTTTGGAGATGTTCGTACAGTTGACGTTACTGTTCGTCGTTTACGTGAAAAAGTTGAAGATACACCAAGCCGTCCACAATACGTTTCAACACGCCGCGGGGTTGGCTACTACATGAGCAACCCACATGATTAAATTTTTTAATTCAATGATTTTTAAAGGAGTAGTTGCACACCTACTTCTTTTTGTCATCCTTTTTATGAGCAGTTTTGATTACAATTTTGCTCATTTAAGTACTTTTATTGGTTATTACTTATTTTCACTCGTCTTTGTTTTAGTCTTTCTCAATCAGCAACATCGCATGATTGTGAATGTTTCTAAACAGATGAATGACATAAAAAATGGCTATTTAAATCGTGATAAAATCCCAAAAGGGACGAGTGAAATCAATGAATTATACGATGAAATTTTAAAACTTGGTGAAGATATTGTTCGCACACAGAACAATCTTGAAAATCAGCGTAATCAATTAGATAGTATCCTCGCATATATGGTTGATGGCGTCATTGCCACCGACCGGCGCGGAAATATTATTATGGCCAATAAATCAGCTTTGCACTATTTGAATACAGATAATGATCTCTTGATGCAAAAAAATATTGTTGAAGTCTTAAAAATTTCTGACCAATATAATTTTTATGATTTATTAGAAAAAGAACCTGAAATAACTATTGAGACACAGGATGCTGGGAATGAATCCATTTCGCTCCACATTAAATTTGCCCTCTTTCGTCGTGAATCTGGTTTCATCTCAGGAATTATTGCCGTTTTACATGATATGACTGAACAAGATAAGGCCGAACGAGAGCGCCGTCTCTTTGTTTCCAATGTTTCTCATGAACTCCGAACTCCGCTCACCTCAGTAAAAGCCTACTTGGAAGCACTAGAAGACGGAGCTATTGAGGATAAAGAAACAGCTTCATCCTTTATTAATGTTTCACTTACTGAAACTAATCGGATGATTCGAATGATTTCCGACCTTTTGACTTTATCAAGAATGGATCAAGACCGAATCGTTCTTAATAAAGAAATGATTAATTTAATTGCCTTCTTAGACTATCAAATTAACCGTTTAGACCAAATTTTAGAAACCGAATCAAACGATTTAATCTCTTCTAATTTCACTCTAGTCAGAAAATACTCTGAACAGCCCATCTGGGTCGAAATTGATACCGATAAAATTGCTCAAGTCATTGACAATATCATCGGAAATGCAATTAAGTATTCACCTAAAGGTGGAACTATTACAATTTCCGTTGAAAAACGAGAAAGTGATGTTCTAATCTCCATCAGTGACCAAGGAATGGGAATTCCAAAATCTGATTTACTTAAGATTTTTGACCGTTTCTACCGAGTTGATAATGCTTCAAGAAATTCAAAAGTTGGGGGAACAGGTTTAGGCCTCTCTATTGTCCATGATATTGTTAAAATACATGGCGGAACAATTTTTGCAAGTTCTGAAGGAGAAGGAAAAGGAACTACCTTTAGTTTCACTCTTCCATATTCTTTAGAAGCCGCAGATGACTGGGATGATGGCACTGATGAGTTTGAATTTGAGGATAATGAATAATTTTCCCTAAAAAGAGTCCATACATATTTGTGGACTCTTTTTTATGAATAAACCTAGACTTTTACCACAAAAAACTCTCTTAAGCTAATGAATTTCCTGATAAATTTATTTTCAAATAAAATATAAAAGCTCATGGCAATCCCACTATTTTTCTGCTACAATAGACTGTATGACTGAACAAAATGGCTTTAAATATTCCATTTTAGCCTCTGGTTCAACAGGAAATTCTTTTTACTTAGAAACTCCAAAGAAAAAAATTCTTGTTGATGCCGGACTATCTGGAAAAAAAATAGAAAGTTTACTATCAGAAATTGACCGTGACATTCATGATATTGATGCTTTATTAATTACCCATGAACATAGTGACCATATCAAAGGGATTGGTGTTTTGGCAAGAAAATATGGTATTGACCTTTACGCAAATGAAGATACTTGGTCTGAACTAGATAGTAAAAATGCTTTAGGAAAAATCCCTGTTGAACAAAAACATCTGTTTGAAATGGGAAAAACAATGACTTTTGGTGATATTGATATTGAATCTTTCGGCGTGAGTCACGATGCTATCGCACCACAGTTTTATCGTTTCATGAAAGATAACAAAAGTTTTGTTATGCTAACTGATACAGGTTATGTATCCGATAGAATGCGTGGAACCATTGAAAATGCAGATGCTTATCTTATGGAATCAAACCATGACATTGAGATACTCCGCATGGGAGCCTATCCTTGGCGGACAAAGCAACGTATCCTAAGTGACCAAGGCCACTTATCTAATGAGGACGGCGCTGAGGCTGCTTTTAGTATTCATGGCAATAAGACAAAACGAATTTTTCTAGGGCACTTGAGTTTAAATAATAATATCAAAGAACTTGCTCATCTTACTATGGATGGTTACTTACAGCAACATGATGTCGATACTAAAAAGGACTTGAAGATCCTTGATACTAGTCACGAACATGCTAGTCAACTTTACGATATTTAGTTACTCATCAGCAAATAAAAAAAGAACCCTAAGGGTTCTTTTTTATTACATCATACCACCCATTCCCATGCTAGGGTCCATTGGAGGCATAGCTGGAGCAGCTGGTTCTGGCTTATTAGCAACTACTGCTTCAGTAGTCAAAATTAAACCAGCAACAGAAGCCGCGTTTTGCAGAGCTGAACGAGTTACTTTCGCAGGGTCAACAATTCCTTCTTCAATCATATTAACCCATTGACCAGTTGCAGCATTGAATCCTGTACCTACTTTTTCTGAACGAAGTTTATCAATGATAACTGAACCTTCATATCCTGCATTGGCAGCAATTTGACGAACTGGTTCTTCAAGAGCACGGCGAACAATGTTAATTCCTGTTTGAATATCTCCTTCTTCTGAAAGTTTATCCAAAGCAGCAATAGCATTAACAAGTGCTGTACCACCACCAGAAACAATACCTTCCTCAACGGCTGCACGTGTTGCATTAAGTGCATCCTCAATCAAGAGTTTCATTGCTTTGAGCTCTGTTTCAGTTGCAGCACCAACTTTAACAACTGCAACACCACCAGCTAATTTTGCAAGACGTTCTTGTAATTTTTCACGGTCAAAATCAGAAGTTGTTTTTTCAATTTGCGCTTTAATAATAGCTACACGATCAGAAATAGCATCAGCAGAACCAGCACCTTCAACAATTGTTGTGTGGTCTTTATCCACAGTTGCTTTAGCTGCTTGTCCTAAAGCTTCAAGAGTAGCATCTTTAAGATCAAGACCAAGTTCTTCAGTAATTACTGTACCACCTGTCAAGATAGCCAAATCTTCCAATTGAGCTTTACGACGATCACCAAATCCTGGTGCTTTTACAGCTACAACATTGAAGACACCTTTAATCTTATTAAGAACAAGCGTTGGCAATGCTTCTCCATCAACATCATCAGCTACAATAAGAAGTGGACGATTTGTTTTCAAGATTTGTTCAAGGAGAGGTAAAATTTCTTGAATGTTTGAGATTTTTTTGTCGGTAATAAGAATATAAGGATTATCTAACTCAGCAACCATTTTTTCTGTATTAGAAACCATATATTGACTCAAATATCCACGGTCAAATTGCATTCCTTCAACAACATCGAGTTCAGTTTGCATCCCTTTTGATTCTTCAATGGTGATAACTCCGTCAGAACCTACACGTTCCATTGCATCAGAAATATACTCACCCACTTTTTCACTACGTGATGAAACGGTAGCTACTTGCGCAATTGCTGATTTATCGTGGACAGGAATTGCCATCTCTTTAATTGACGCAACAGCTGTCTCAGCAGCAAGCTCAATTCCTCGGCGAATACCAACTGGATTTGCACCTGCGGTAACATTTTTTAAACCTTCACGAACAATAGCTTGTGTCAAAACTGTCGCTGTTGTTGTACCGTCACCTGCGATATCATTTGTTTTTGAAGCAACTTCTGAAACAAGTTTAGCTCCCATATTTTCAAAATGATCTTCAAGTTCAATCTCTTTGGCAATCGTTACACCATCGTTTGTAATTAAAGGTGATCCATATGATTTTTCAAGAACAACATTGCGACCTTTTGGTCCAAGGGTTGTTTTTACTGTATCAGCAAGAATATCAATCCCACGCATCATCGCTGTTCTAGCATCACTTGAAAATTTAATATCTTTTGACATTTTAGCTCCTTTTTAAGAATATATTTTTAATTTTATAGATTTTAAGATAGACAAAAGACAACCAAAAAAATGATTGCTTTTATAATTTTACTCTACAATTGCAAGAAGGTCTGAATCTTTGAGAATCAAGAATTCTTCACCATCCATTTTTACGGTCGTTCCAGCAAATTTTTCAAAAATTACTGTGTCCCCTACTTTTACGAGTGGAGAAATCAGTGTTCCATGATGATTTGTTTTCCCTTCACCGACGGCAACAACTTCAGCTGTTTGAGGTTTTTCTTGGGAAGCGCTTGTTAACACAATTCCACCCATTGATTTTTCCTCTTCTTCTTTTACACGTAAAACTACGCGATTCTCTAAAGGTTTCAACATTATATTTTCCTCCATTTTTTATTTTTTAGCACTCTTATTAAACGAGTGCTAACATATTCTTATTTTATCTCAATGGTCAGATTTAGTCAAGAGAAAACATTTAGATTTTATGAAATAAATTAGAAGGGGAGTTCTTCCGCATCAAGTAAGGTTTCTTCAACCTTTACAGCGCTTTCCCGTAAAGCGATTGTTGCCCTACTTTCAAGTAAATCATAACTCAGTCCTAAGATTTCTGTGACATAATGTTTTTGATTTTGCTTATCCGTATAATTTCTAGTTCTAATTTCTCCTTCAATTGAAATAAGACTTCCTTTTTTTGCGTAAGAAACCAAAGTTTCTGCAGATTTTCCCCAAATAATAATTGAAATAAAATCTGCCTCGCGTTCTCCTTTTTCATTTTTGAAACGGCGATTGACTGCTAAGGTCACACGGACATATGATTTATCATTTGTTGTTTTTGAAATTTCTGGCGCACTGGTTAAGCGTCCAATTAACATGGTTTTATTCATAATAAAATCCTCCTAACTTTTTATACGAAAAGTTAGAGCATTTGTCACAAAAAAAATAAAAATCTATCAATTGATAGATTTTTATGGTTTATTTTGCATTTAAAGCTGCAACGGTCATGTAATTATATGGACTATTGAAGTGTGGTAAGAAGAATAAATCAAGTAAGGCTAATTCATCAATCGTTTTCTTTTCTTGAATAGCTAAACTAAACATATTAATATTTCCTGCAATTATTTCACTCTTGCTAGCAAGTTGAGCACCAATAATTCTGCGACTATTTGTTTCATAAACGATACGAATTTTCACACTATCATTATTTTCATGAAGGAACCATGCTTTTTGCTTATCTTCAAAATCACTAAATGAAACTTCTAGGCTGATTTTTTTCGCAGCTTTAACCGACAAGCCCGTAGAAGTCATATTGTAACCAAAAATAGAGATTCCATTAGAACCTTGTACACCAACAGATTCTATTGATTTTCCTCCAATATTATGACCAGCAACAATCCCTGAACGAACAGCGTTTGAGGCAAGGGCAATGTAGGTGAAGTCTTGTAAAGCATTAGAATAGATTGTCGCAACATCTCCTACGGCGTAGACATCTGGGTCACTACTTTGTTGATGTTTATCCACTTTGATTGCTCCATTTTTAAAGGTTTCTAAATGTTCACCAGCCAGTGCACTATTGGCTGTAAATCCAATACAATTAATAACGAGGTCAACATCATAAGTTGATTTATTAGTTACAATCTGTGATACATGACCTTTTTCATTTGCCTTAAACTCTTGAGCTAATTCCCCAAAATGGAGTTCAATTCCATGTTGGGCAAGATTTTCATCCATCCCTTTAGCAAACTCTTCATCATAATATGAAGCAAGTGAAGTACTTTCTGCATCAAAAAGTAGGACTTCTTTTCCACGACGTTTGGCAGCTTCAGCAATTTCTGTCCCAATATAACCAGCACCAATCACAGCAATCCGTTTCACATCATTCTTAGCAAACTCTTCGTCAATGGCTTGCCCTTCTTGAAAAAGTTTTAAAAAATGAATGCCTTTAAGATCTTTTCCTGGCAAGTTAGGAATAATTGGACGTGAACCTGTTGCCAGAACGAGTTTATCATAACTTTCTGTAATCTTTTCTCCAGTTTTTGACTTGGCATAAATCATTTTATTAGTAAAGTCAATTTCTGAAACTTCTGTTTCTGTTAATATCTTTACTCCCTTTTTTTCAAAATCTTCTGCTTTGGCATAAAACAGCTCATCTGGTTTTTCAATTTGTCTTCCGACCCAAATAGCTGTTCCACACCCCAAGTAACTCATATTACTGTTACGGTCAATCATAACAATCTCATGGCCTGGATATTGATCAATTAATGTATTTGCTGTAGCGATACCTGCGTGGTTCGTACCGATAACTACGATTTTCATGCTAATAATTCTCCTTTAAATGTAAAATTCTTTTTACATTATTCAGTTTAGCATAAGTCATTCTATTTTCTTTTGTAAGCGCTTGTGAACTTTGTGAAAAAATTATTTTATTTTTTTAGATAAAAAAACTGCCAAAATAAACTATTTTGACAGTTTTATTATTATGCTTGCCACATTGTTTCTGAATCAAAAGCTTTACCAGCAGATAAATCTGATGATAATTCAATGATTCCACGAACCTCAGGAGCATTAGGTAATTCAAGTTCACGAGCTGAACAAAGCATTCCGTAAGATTGAACACCTCGAAGGGCTCCTGGGAAAATCAATGAGCCATTAGGCATCATAGCACCAGGTAAAGCAGCAACTGTTTTTAAACCAAGGGCTGCGTTTGGAGCACCACAAACAATTTGTACTGGGTCGGCAAAACCAACATTAACTTTACAGATATGTAAATGGTCTGAATCTGGATGATCTTCCATTTCAACAATTTCAGCGACAACAAATTTGGGTTGTGCATCGTGAACAAGAACATCGCTAAATCCTGATTTCCCAAGCTCTTTGTTCAACGTTTCAATATCATCAGATGATAAGTTGACTTGACCATCTCCTGATAAATTACCCAATAGAGATTTCGCTTCAAAAATATTCCAAGCAACCGTCGCTCCAGTTTCTTCAATAAAAACACGAGCTACTTTTCCCTTACGTTCGAAGTTTACTTTTTCTCCCTTATCATTTGCAGTGATAAGCATTAAAACGTCACCGACATTTGTGTTGTATGTTGCAATCATTTTCTTATTTTTCCCTTTTAATTTCTTAACATTGATTATTATAGAATATAATTCTTAATATATCAATGCTTGTCCTGCGATGATACTATTTCGCACTCGCTAAGAAAGTATTGACTTCTTCTTTTGTTTTACGTAATTTATTTACTAAACGAGCTTTTTCTTTACCATCCTCAATCACGACAAAACTTGGAATTCCCATAATTCCCCATTCAATCGCAAGATCGATATATTCATCACGGTCTACTTCAACAAATTTAAAGTCTGGATTTTCTACTTCAATTTCTGGCATTTTTGGCTTAATAAAATTACAATCTCCGCACCAACCAGCCGTGAAAAAGAAGACTGTCTTTTCCGGTCCTTTTACAAGTTCGGCTAAATTTTCAATATTTTCTGGAATAATCATTCTACATTCTCCTTTTATTTCTAAATGAATACTAAGCTTTCTTACAGAATTTCTTCATTTTTTTCAAAGACTTCTAAAGTTTTAGCATTGATTTCAAAAGTGATTGCCTTATTTTCACTGACAAGTCCTCCCTCAAAAAGAGCACCCGTAGTTGGCTCCTCAAAAATCCAAAAAGCGTCTATTTTTCTTGTTGAAAAATGTTGTCGAGCTCTGTCAGTAAGTTCATGAATCACTTCTTCTTCCATAGTTTTATAGCCATGATAGGCAACGTGAGCAACTGTTGCACCCGCAATAATTCCCAAACCAAACTTTAGTATTTTTTTCATATGGAAATTTTAACATATTTATTGGTATAATTATAGTGTAAATCATCAAAATTTTTGCTGACAAATCTGTCAGTAAATTTTTCAGTATTCCGGAGGAGAAAAATGGAACTATTCGATAAAGTAAAAGCACTGACAGAAATTCAAGCGACTTCTGGTTTTGAGGGACCTGTTCGTGACTATTTAAAAACACGCATGATTGATCTTGGTTATCAACCAGAATTTGATGGTCTTGGTGGTATATTTGTCACTAAAACTTCAAAAGTAGCAAATGCCCCACGTATTATGATTGCAGCCCACATGGATGAAGTTGGGTTTATGGTCAGCTCAATCAAAGCTGACGGAACATTCCGGGTCGTTCCACTTGGCGGTTGGAATCCTTTAGTTGTCTCTGGACAACGTTTTATATTATTCACACGTACAGGTAAAAAAATTCCTGTCGTAACTGGTGGGCTTCCTCCACATCTTCTTCGTGGAACCGGTGTCACTCCTCAAATTCCAGCCATTTCTGATATTGTCTTTGATGGAGCTTTTGAGAATGCTGCAGAAGCTACAGAATTCGGAATCGCTCAAGGTGATGTAATCATTCCAGAAACTGAAACAATTCTCTCTGCTAATGGTAAAAATATTATTTCTAAAGCTTGGGACAATCGTTACGGTTGTTTAATGATTCTTGAACTTCTTGAATTTTTAGCTGACAAAGAATTACCTGCTACATTGATTATCGGAGCCAATGTTCAAGAAGAAGTTGGCCTTCGTGGAGCCAAAGTTTCTACAACTATGTTCAAGCCTGATTTGTTCTTTGCTGTTGATTGTTCACCTGCTAGCGATACGTTTGGTGATGACAACGGTCGTCTTGGAGAAGGAACAACGCTTCGTTTCTTTGACCCAGGTCATATTATGCTCCCTGGAATGAAAAATTTCTTGCTTGAAACTGCTGATAAGGCTAAAGTTAAAACCCAAGTTTATATGGCTAAAGGTGGAACTGATGCAGGTGCTGCCCACTTAGCTAATAATGGAGTCCCTTCAACAACGATTGGTGTTGTTGCTCGTTATATTCACAGTCATCAAACAATTTTCAATATTGATGATTTCAATCAAGCACAAACTTTCTTGAGAAATATCGTAACATCACTTAGTACTGAAAAAGTAGCTGAAATTAAAAACTATTAAATTTAAAAAACAAAAGAAAAAATCACTAGGAAACCTATCCTAGTGATTTTTTGTATTTTATTGACCAAAGTTATAATTAGGCAATATCTTTTTCCAACCAGCAGCTATATCACTTGCCGAACCACCAATAGAAAAATCATATGTGGTTGTAGGAGCACCAGACTTTGTAGCCCAGAAGCTTGTCGTAGTGTCTCCACCGAGATTAACCTCTTGTGTCTTACCATTTGATAATTTAACATTAACTTTTCCTGGTTTTTCACCCGTAGAAACTAATACTTTACTCTTAGTCACATTTGGATCACTATTAGGGTCAGTAAATTTTTGACCAGGTCCGAAAATATTTGGATCGGCAGCATTAATTGCATTCACCAAATTAGCTGTAAATTTTGCGTTATTAATAAAACCTGAATTCTGAGACATTGCAGAATTGTCATCGTGACCAGCCCAACTACCAAGTGTCACTGAAGGTGTCGAAAGCATCATCCAAACGTCTGTATAATTATCAGTTGTTCCTGTTTTACCAGCCCATTGAACATTAGTTGCAAGAGAAGAATTAAGGCTTTGTAGCTCACCATAAAACTTACTTGTTTTTTGAGATTTGATAGCATCTTGAAGCATATATTCCATAATGGTAGATGTTGCTTCAGAATATACTTGAGTCCCCCCAGTAGTTTGATGTTGATAAATTACATTTCCTGTATCATCTTTGATACTATCAACAATATACCATGGTTCATATTTTCCACCATTGGCTAAAGTTTGATAACCATTCGTATGTTGAACTACCGTTGGATCAATTCCTCCTCCAAGAGGAAGTGACTCTACAGAATAATCTGCAACATCATATCCCATCTTCGTCATGTAAGGTTCAACAGATTTTCCTTTATTCAAAATCGTTTGGTAGGTCCAATAAGCAGGAATATTATAAGAAACATTCAAGGCTTCTGAAAATGGCATCATCTCCGTTCCCATATTGCCGACGTGTTCGATGTCTTGCCCACTCGAATATTTTGCGGGATAGTTAGATAGAACACTTGCTGAACCCATCAAGCCCATGTCAATTGCCGGTCCATAAGCTAGTATTGGTTTGATTGAAGAACCAGGTGAACGTTTAGTATCAAAGGCATGGTTTACTTGGCTTTGTGAAAAATCCAAACCGCCAATAAAGCCATAAACAGCCCCTGTTTTATTATCCATTAATACATTACCAGTTTGAATAAGACCCGTACCGTCTTGCATCAAGCCACTGTAATTGGTTACAGCGTTTTGCATTGCATCATATACTTGTTGATTAATAGTTGTAGTTACTGTATAACCACCGTTTTGCAATGACTGTTCAGCTAATTCTCGATAACGTTGTTTAGTACTATCATTTCCTAAATCAGTTGCCGAAACTTTATCTCGCTTAATCAAATAATTATAGATATCAGTAATTGCTTCATTATAAACAACATTATATAAATAACCATGTTCTTGTGATTGAGCTACTCCTGGTTGTAAAAATTCTGTTGAAATATCATAAGCTTTGTATTTCTTGTAATCAGCTTCTGAAATATAGCCCCCACGATAAAGATAAAACAAGACTTCTTTTTGACGCTCGAGACCGTAACTCATGTTTTCTTTTGACTTTAGAGAACCATCAGCCGCATAAGGAGAATAGACGATAGGGCTTTGTGGCAACCCAGCAATAAAAGCAGCCTCAGGTATTGTTAAATCCTTAGCAGATTTTCCAAATATACCAAGAGCGGCTTCTTGAATCCCTGCAATATTTTGTCCTTTATTGTTTCGCCCAAAAGGTGAGACATTTAAATAATCAGTCAAAATTTGGTCTTTACTCAAGTAGCTATTAAGTTTAAGAGCATAGACAATTTCACTAGCTTTACGTTGGAAGGTAACACTATCTCCTAAAACTTGTTGTTTAATTAACTGTTGGGTAAGGGTTGAACCACCAGAACTTGTGCCACCACCTACTGAACCAAGAATTCCACGAACAACTGCCTTAGGAACCACGCCCTTATTCGTTTTAAAGCTATCATCTTCTGTTGCAATTAAAGCATTTTTGACATTAGGAGAAATCTCGTCACTTTTGACAGTAACACGCACCAAATCACTAGAGATATCCGAAATTGGTTGACCATTACTATAATTAATGACAGAAACGCCATGAATATCATTAATTTTTGCAAGCATTTCCGTTTTATCTGGTGTCTTCGTTTGCTCAACCAATCGAGCAAAATAGCCTACACCTGTCGCCGCACCAAAGACACCCGCTAAAGCAAAAATTATTCCAAAAATTACAATTAGTCCGCGGACCACCTTAAAAGTGATTGACCAACCCGATTTTTCATCATTATCTTTAGGATTTTTGGACAGAGGCTTACTTTGTTTCCGCCGCTTATTTTCCATTTTTTCTTTTAAACGCGCACGTGCTTCTTCTTGCGAGTCAATTGAGGATTTTTTCATGCCTTTATTATATCAAATTTAAAATAATTTTTCGCCACTTTCAGAATTTTTTTTATTAATTTGTTATAATGTAAAACAGTGCTGTTAATTTTTTTACTTTTTATCCAAAGTGGACAGCTCAATCATTATAGAAAGGATTTTTTTATGAACATTTTTGACGAACTTAAAGCACGTGGTTTGGTTTTCCAAACAACGGACGAAGCTGCGCTTTCTAAAGCGCTGACGGAGGACATGGTTTCCTATTATGTAGGATATGACCCTACCGCTGATTCCCTTCATTTAGGTAATCTTGTACTAATTTTGACAATGAAACGTCTACAAATGGCTGGACATAAACCTTATGCGCTTGTTGGTGGTGCAACTGGTTTGATTGGTGATCCTTCTTTCAAAGATTCAGAACGTTCACTCCAAACAAAAGACACTGTAACAAAATGGTCTGGAAAAATCCGTAGTCAGCTTGAGCGTTTCCTGGATTTTGAAAATGGTGAAAATAAGGCAGAAATGACCAATAACTACAACTGGTTTGAAAATCTGACTTTTATTGATTTCCTCAGAGATGTGGGTAAACATTTCACCGTTAACTACATGATTTCTAAAGACTCTGTAAAATCACGGATGGAAAGTGGAATTTCTTATACAGAATTTGCTTACCAAATTATGCAAGGTTATGATTTCTACGAATTGAACCAATTGCACAATGTTACTTTACAACTTGGTGGTTCTGATCAATGGGGAAATATGACTGCTGGAACAGAGCTTTTACGTCGTAAAGCTAACAAGCAAGGTCATGTTATTACTATTCCATTAATTACAGATTCAACTGGTAAAAAATTCGGTAAATCAGAAGGAAATGCAATTTGGCTTGATGCTGATAAAACATCTCCTTATGAAATGTACCAATTTTGGCTTAATGTTGATGATGCAGATGCTGTAAAA
>OLOB01000252.1_pt1 | contig 46711 bp, 33 predicted proteins | sample 1671911 | NCBI WGS metagenome assembly OLOB01 (sample SAMEA3136625, study PRJEB25190) | human gut metagenome | biome: human gut; feature: human-associated habitat; material: faeces | place: Austria | collected 2013
GCACTGAGGAAATTACCACAGTGCTTCATTTTTTGAGTCAGGTAGAAAAAGCATACGAGAGCAAGGTTGACCGTGACCAACTCTTGCAAGCCTATACGGCATTTAAAACCGTTGTTCCAGGCAAAGCGCCTGAAAAACAACTAGACAAGGCCTTTGAAGAAGCTAGCGGTTTTTCAACCTATCAAGCTGTCAAAGCTGCTAAAGCAAAAGATAAAGGATTTGTATCACTTGGAAAATAAACTGATTTTCGCCAAAGAAATCATCAAAGAAGCCGGTGCTTTTATTAAAAAAAGTTTAAGTAAAACTATCACGGTCGAAGAAAAGACGGCTTTTGATGATTTAGTAACTAATATTGACAAACAAACACAAGATTTACTCGTGGCACGTATTAAATCCTCCTTCCCTTCAGACAAAATTTTCGCTGAAGAAAATGGCTTGGTTCATAATATCAAAGATGGAAATGTCTGGGTCTTGGATCCTATTGATGGAACGGTCAATTTTATTGTCCAACAAGATAATTTTTGTGTTATGATTGCCTACTATGAAGAGGGGCAAGGAAAATTTGGCCTCATTTATAACGTCATGGCTGATCAACTTTTCTATGGTGGTGGCCAGTTTGATGTGTATTGTAATGACAAGTTGCTTCCAGCATATAAAAACCGACCTTTAGACCGTTGCCTAGTCGCTAGCAATGGAGCTATGTATGCTAAAAATTTTCACGGCTTAAAAGACCTTATTGATAAGACCTTGGGCGTTCGTGTCTACGGTGGTGCTGGTTTAAGCATGTCAAAAGTCCTATCTGGTCAAATTTTAGCTTACTTTTCAGTTATTTACCCATGGGACTATGCCGCAGCAAGTATTATGGGAGAAAAATTGGGTTATCACCTTGAGACCATTACTGGAGAACCACTGGATTATTCTAGTCGTCAAGCTGTGATGCTTGTCCCTAAAGACAGACTTGAAGAAATCAAGCATATTATGGGCTCAGAAAATTAATTTGAAACATAAAACCATACTGGACAAATCAGAACAGCAAGTTCTCTTGGTTAGTCCAGTTTTTTGATAGAAAGGAAACTATGCAATTTCCATCAGACTTTATAGAAAAATATAATAACCTCCTTAGAGATGAAGCTGAGGACTTCTTTGCATCTTTTGATCAAGAAGCCGTATCCGCCTACCGTACCAACCCTTTGAAAAAGCAACAGAAGGACTTTCCTGATGCTATCCCTGAAACACCTTGGGGCCATTACGGTAAAATTTCCGGAAAATCTGCCGACCATGCAACTGGTTTGGTTTATTCTCAGGAACCAGCTGCTCAAATGGTTGCTCAAGTGGCAGCTCCATCCAAGGGAAGTCGTGTCTTAGACTTGGCAGCTGCTCCAGGCGGAAAGTCTACTCATCTTCTTAGTTACCTAGATAATACAGGACTTCTGGTCAGCAATGAAATCAATCCAAAGCGTAGCAAAATTCTGGTTGAAAACATTGAGCGTTTTGGAGCGAGAAATGTTATTGTGACAAACACGTCAGCTGATAAACTAGCCAAAGTTTTCAAAAATTATTTTGATACGATTGTCTTTGATGGACCATGTTCTGGAGAAGGAATGTTTCGTAAGGATCCTGATGCAATCCAATATTGGCATAAGGAGTATCCTAATGAACTGGCACAATTACAGAAGGACATCTTATTAGACGGTTTGAAAATGCTCGCTCCTGGTGGACAATTGATCTACTCAACCTGCACCTGGTCTCCTGAGGAAAATGAAGGTGTTGTTGCTTGGATTTTAGAAAATAATCCTGATCTTGAATTGGTGGCAATTCCTAAATTGAATGGCATGAGTGATGGAATTGATTTTCCAGAAACAGCTCGAATGTATCCACACCATTTCAAAGGTGAAGGCCAGTTTGTGGCAAAATTCCAGGATAAGCGCGTGCCTGAGCAAACACGTATCAAAGAGGGAAAATCTAACCTAAACAAGGAGCAGAAGCAACTTTGGGAAGATTTTGCAAAAAAACACCTTAAAACTAGACTGGATGGTTTACTGCAAGTTTTTGGGGACAATCTCTACCTGCTTCCAAAAGGGCTCCCAGACCTTTCTAAAGTTAAAATCGCTCGTAACGGTTTGCATCTTGGTGTCTTCAAGAAAAAACGTTTCGAACCAAGTTTTGCTCTTGGAATTGCTTTAACATCTGATGAAGTTGTTTCAAGTATAGAGCTAACTCAAGACCAGTTTGCCCAATACGTTTCTGGTAATGTGGTTACTCTAGATCAAACACATCCTAACGGTTGGTATCAGCTTTTAGTGGACGGCAATGGTTTTGGGTTTGCTAAAGTTGTTGGAAATACGGTTAAAAACTACTATCCTAAAGGATTAAGATTTCACCTTTAAGAACCTGTAACCAAACTTTAATATGACTTAATTATCCTATACTTGTTATAATTAGATAGGTGTCTTTTAACAGCATATTTATGAGACACTTTCTTACTTATGTTACAAAATGTCGGAGGACAAAAATGAAAAAAACAAAAGTCCTTGCAGTGATTCTGTCACTGACAATGGCCATGCTGGTTTTAACTGGCTGTGCCTCTTGGATTGACCGTGGCCAGTCCATTACAGCAGTTGGTTCTACGGCCCTTCAACCCTTAGTGGAGGCGGCAGCAGATGGGTTCGCTGAAAAGAACCCTGACAATATCGTTAACGTTCAGGGGGGCGGTTCTGGTACTGGACTTTCTCAAGTACAATCCGGTGCCGTTCAAATTGGTAACAGTGACCTTTTTGCCGAGGAAAAATCGGGAATTGATGCTAGTAAGCTTGGTGACTTTCAAGTTGCCGTTGCTGGGATTGCAGTTATTACAAACAAAGAAGTCTCTGTAGATAACTTGACAACAGAACAACTGCGTAAGATTTTCACTGGTGAAATCACAAACTGGAAACAGCTTGGGGGTAAAGACCTAGAGATTACTATTATTAACCGTGCAGCTAGCTCAGGATCACGCGCAACTTTCGATGCAGTGATTATGGATGGTAAATCACCAATCCGTACCCAAGAGCAAGATTCTAACGGTATGGTTAAGTCAATTGTTGCTCAGACACCAGGTGCTATTTCATACCTATCATTTGCTTACCTTGATGATTCTGTTAAAACATTGAAGTTAAATGGATTTGAACCCAAAGCTGAAAATGTTGCAACTAACGATTGGCCGATTTGGTCCTACGAACATATGTATACCAAGGGAAAACCGGATAGCTATACCAAACAATTCTTAGATTACATGATGAGTGACGAAGTCCAAGAAAACGTCGTCGCAAAAATGGGTTACATTTCCATCCATAGCATGAAAGTTACCAAGGATGCTGATGGTAAAGTCTCAAAGAAGAGTGAGGAGTAAGCATGAAAAATGAAGAATTGGTGAAACAATTAACATCACCCTCTAAAAATTCACGCCTCGAGAAGTTTGGTAAAACAATCACTTTCCTTTGCCTGGCCTTGATTGTTTTCATCGTGGCGATGATTTTACTTTTCGTTGCTCAAAAAGGGCTGGCGACTTTCTTTGTCAATAAAGTTAGCTTGGTCGAGTTTCTCTTTAGTGGTGATTGGTCACCATCTGAGGGCAAATTCGGGGCTCTACCAATGATTTTGGGATCATTCGTAGTGACTTTACTTTCAGCCTTGGTTGCAACCCCATTTGCCATTGGAGCAGCCATCTTTATGACTGAGATTTCTCCTAAAGGGGCTAAATTCCTACAACCCGCTATTGAACTTTTGGTCGGGATTCCATCCGTTGTTTATGGATTTATTGGTCTCCAAGTCGTGGTTCCATTTGTTCGCTTAATTTTTGGTGGAACAGGTTTTGGTATTCTTTCAGGTACCTTTGTCTTGTTCGTCATGATTCTACCAACCGTAACCTTTATGACAACAGATACGCTTCGTGCAGTGCCTCGTCACTATCGTGAAGCTAGTCTAGCAATGGGGGCTACACGCTGGCAAACGATTTGGCGTGTGACACTTAATGCGGCTAAACCAGGTATCTTCACGGCCGTTATCTTTGGTATGGCCCGTGCCTTTGGTGAAGCTCTGGCCATCCAAATGGTTGTCGGAAATTCCGCCGTGATTCCAACTTCTTTAACGACACCAGCAGCAACATTGACATCTGTCTTGACTATGGGAATCGGGAATACAGTCATGGGTACTGTTTCAAACAATGTCCTTTGGTCTCTCGCCTTGGTGCTCTTATTGATGAGTCTTGGTTTCAATATGTTGGTGAAATTCATTACCCGTGAGAGAAAGAGAAATTATGAACGCTAAAAAAATTGATAAAATTGCCATCAGCACACTTTATGTGATTGCTGGCATTATTGTAACAATCCTGGCAGCCTTGATTCTCTATATCTTGGTTCGCGGAATACCACACATCAGCTGGTCTTTCTTGACTAGTCGATCATCATCCTACAAAGCTGGTGGAGGAATTGGGGTTCAACTCTACAACTCATCCTTCCTATTGGTTATTACTTTGATTATTTCTGTGCCTCTTTCAATGGGAGCTGGCATCTTCTTATCAGAATATGCTAAAAAAGGACGACTTACCAACTTTGTCCGTACCTGTATTGAAATCCTATCTTCACTACCTTCAGTGGTGGTTGGACTCTTTGGTTATTTGATTTTCGTTGTCCAATTTCAATATGGATTTTCAATCCTATCAGGTGCCTTGGCCTTAACTGTCTTTAACTTGCCACAAATGACTCGTACGGTTGAAGATAGCTTAAGAACCGTTCACCATACCCAACGTGAAGCTGGCCTAGCTCTAGGTTTGTCTCGATGGGAAACTATCTGTCACGTTGTTGTTCCAGAAGCCTTACCTGGTATTGTTACTGGTATCGTTCTTGCTTCTGGTCGTATTTTCGGAGAAGCAGCAGCGCTTATCTATACAGCAGGTCAATCTGCACCAGCACTTAACTGGAGCGACTGGAATCCGCTTAGCATCTCTAGTCCAATTTCGATTTTCCGCCAAGCAGAGACACTTGCTGTTCACATCTGGAAGGTCAACTCAGAAGGTACGACACCTGACGCCACTGCAGTATCTGCTGGTTCAGCAGCAGTGCTCTTGATTTTCATTCTGATTTTCAACTTTGGTGCACGTCGTTTGGGAGCTTACCTCCATAAGAAATTAACATCCGCTTAAAGGAGTTATTATGACAAAATATAATTGGGACGAGCGTCATATTATCACCTTCCCAGAGAAGGAGCTCGCTCTTGAAACAAAGGACTTGCATGTCTACTATGGTCAAAAAGAAGCCATCAAAGGCATTGACATGCAATTCGAGAAAAATAAAATCACAGCTCTTATTGGGCCTTCAGGATGCGGTAAATCAACTTTTCTTCGTAGTCTAAACCGTATGAATGATACGATTGATATTGCTAAGGTTACTGGACAAATCCTTTATCAAGGAGTCGATGTTAACGCAAGTAATATCAATGTTTATGAAATGCGTAAACATATTGGAATGGTTTTCCAACGTCCAAATCCATTCGCCAAGTCTATTTACAGAAATATCACCTTTGCTCACGAACGTAAAGGTGTAAGAGATAAGCAAACCTTGGACGAGATTGTTGAAACATCACTTAAGCAAGCTGGACTTTGGGATCAAGTTAAAGATGACCTTCATAAATCTGCCTTTACCCTTTCAGGTGGTCAGCAGCAACGTCTTTGTATTGCAAGAGCTATTGCCGTGAAACCGCAGATTCTCCTCATGGACGAACCTGCAGCTTCATTGGACCCTGTAGCTACTATGCAGCTCGAAGAGACCATGTTTGAACTTAAGGAAGATTACTCTATTATTATCGTGACGCACAATATGCAACAAGCAGCGCGTGCTAGTGATTATACAGCATTCTTCTACCTTGGTGATCTTATCGAATATGATGAAACCAAGAAAATCTTCCAAGATGCTGCCCTACAGTCAACCAGTGACTATGTATCAGGACGCTTTGGATAGAAAGGAGCACTTATGACTGAACCAATCATTTCAATCAATGATTTATCGGTGTATTTCAATAAGAAAAAAGCCCTCAATAATGTGACAATGGATTTCTATCCAAATGAAATCACGGCCCTTATCGGTCCTTCAGGATCCGGGAAATCAACCCTGCTCCGTTCTATCAACCGAATGGGAGATTTAAATCCCGAATGGACACTTACTGGTGCTGTTTCATACAACGGTCACAATGTCTACAGTCCTCGAACAGATACCGTTGAACTCCGTAAAGAAATCGGAATGGTCTTCCAACAACCCAATCCTTTTCCAATGTCAATCTATGAAAACGTGGTTTATGGCCTTCGTATCAATGGTATCAAAGATAAGGCTGTTCTTGATCAAGCAGTAGAAGAATCACTAAAGGGTGCTTCAATCTGGGAAGAGGTTAAAGACCGTCTCCATGACTCAGCACTTGGACTTTCAGGAGGGCAACAACAACGTGTCTGTATTGCACGAGTGCTAGCCACATCTCCAAAGGTTATCCTTCTTGACGAACCAACGTCGGCCCTCGACCCTATATCCGCTGGTAAGATTGAGGAAACCCTCTATAACCTTAAAGAACAATACACTTTGTTGCTAGTCACTCGTTCTATGCAGCAGGCAAGTCGTATCTCACAACGAACAGCCTTTTTCCTTGATGGAGAGCTCATCGAGTATTCATCAACGAAAGACATGTTCCTAAATCCACAACATAAAGAAACTGAAGATTATATTACCGGTAAATTCGGTTAAGAAAGGACAGATTACTAAAAAAATTATGATGTTACGAACTCCCTTCGAAGAAGAATTAGAAAAACTCCACAACCAATTTTACGCTATGGGTACAGAGGTTGCAGCTCAACTTAAGAAAGCTGTACGTGCCTTTATCAGCCATGACCGTGATTTGGCTAAGGAAGTCATTGAAAATGACGAAATCGTCAATAACTACGAAACCAAACTTGAGAAAAAATCACTTGAAATTATTGCTCTACAGCAACCTGTATCAAGTGATTTGCGTACAGTTATCACCGCACTTAAAGCATCTAGCGACGTTGAGCGTATGGGTGACCATGCCGTTGCTATCGCTAAAGCAACCATCCGCATTAAAGGTGAAGAGCGTCTAACTGAAATTGAAGCTGAAATCAAGAAAATGGGGAAAGCAGTCCGCCACATGGTCGAAGATGCTCTAGATGTTTACTTGAACAGTGACGAACGACGCGCTTATGAAATCGCAGCTTCAGATGAAATCATTGATAACTATTTCCGTGATATTCAAGCCATGACAGTAGAAGGTGTTCGTAAGAATCCTGATGCCGCCTTCGCTGCCAAAGAATATTTCCAAGTACTTATGTATTTGGAACGTATCGGTGACTATGCCCGCAATCTCTGCGAGTGGGTTGTCTATCTCAAATCTGGTAAAATCATTGAACTGTAGGCAAAGCTTCCAATCTATGTTATAATGGGTTTGTATTGAATAATTCAGACCCTTTTCTTTTGTAAAAGAGTCTAATATCGAAACATTTGTCAGTCTGTTTCGATACGAAAAGTTAGATTAGGAGTATATACGTATGACAGCATCTGTTGCTCGTTTTATCGAAAGTTTCATCCCTGAAAATTACAATCTTTTCTTGGACATTAATCGTTCTGAAAAGACCTTTACAGGGAATGTTGCCATTACAGGTGAAGCCCTTGATAACCATATCTCCCTTCACCAAAAAGACCTTACCATTAGTTCCGTTCTCTTGGATAATGAATCGTTAAACTTCCAAATGGATGATGCTAACGAAGCCTTTCATATTGAACTTCCAGAGACCGGTGTTTTGACGCTTGTCATTGAATTTTCTGGTCGTATTACAGATAATATGACAGGGATTTACCCATCATATTACACCTACAATGGTGAGAAAAAGGAAATTATTTCAACGCAGTTTGAATCTCATTTTGCGCGTGAAGCCTTCCCATCTGTTGATGAACCAGAAGCTAAAGCTACTTTTGATTTCTCATTGAAATTTGATGCTGAAGAAGGCGATATCGCTTTGTCAAATATGCCTGAAATCAATAGCCATTTGCGTGAAGAGACTGGGGTTTGGACTTTTGAGACAACCCCTCGTATGTCTACATACCTCCTTGCCTTTGGTTTTGGAGCTCTTCAAGGTAAGACAGCGAAAACACAAAACGGTACTGAAGTTGGTGTCTTCGCTACAGTTGCACAAGCTGAAAACAGCGTTGACTTTGCCCTTGATATTGCCGTTCGTGTCATTGATTTCTACGAAGACTACTTCCAAGTCAAGTATCCTATCCCATTGTCATACCATCTCGCACTTCCTGACTTCTCAGCAGGTGCCATGGAAAACTGGGGACTTGTTACCTATCGTGAAGTTTACCTTCTTGTAGATGAAAATAGCTCAGCTGCAAGCCGTCAACAAGTAGCCCTTGTAGTTGCCCACGAATTGGCTCACCAATGGTTCGGTAACCTTGTTACAATGAAATGGTGGGATGATCTCTGGCTTAACGAAAGTTTTGCCAATATGATGGAGTATGTTTCAGTAGATGCCATTGAGCCTAGCTGGAATATCTTCGAAGATTTCCAAACAACTGGTGTGCCTCATGCCCTCCAACGTGATGCTACAGACGGTGTTCAGTCTGTCCACATGGAAGTCAATCACCCAGATGAGATTAATACCCTCTTTGATAGTGCTATCGTTTATGCTAAAGGTAGCCGTCTCATGCATATGCTTCGCCGTTGGTTAGGTGACGAAGCCTTTGCTAAAGGACTTAAAGCTTACTTCGAAAAACATCAGTACAACAACACTATTGGACGAGATCTCTGGAATGCCCTTTCTGATGCTTCTGGTAAAGATGTCTCTAGTTTCATGGATACTTGGTTGGAGCAACCAGGTTACCCTGTTGTTAGTGCAGAAGTAGTTGACGACACTCTCATTCTTAGTCAAAAACAATTCTTCATTGGTGAACATGAAGATAAAGGTCGTCTTTGGGAGATTCCATTGAACACAAACTGGAAGGGGCTCCCAGACACACTCTCAGAAGAGCGTATTGAGATTCCAAATTATAACCAGCTTGCTGCTGAAAATAAAGGAGCTCTTCGCCTTAATACAGCAAATACAGCACATTACATCACAGATTATCAAGGTGAACTCTTGGACCAACTCTTAGAGGAATTTGCTAACCTTGATACTGTAAGTAAACTTCAGATTTTGCAAGAACGCCGTCTTCTTGCTGAAAGTGGCCGTATCTCATATGCAAGCCTAGTCGCTCTTCTTGATCTTGTCGAAAAAGAAGAAAGCTTCTTGATTGCTCAAGCTAAGTCTCAAATCCTCGCTGGTTTGAAACGCTTTATCGATGAGGATACAGAAGCAGAAGTGCATTACAAGGCTTTAGTACGTCGTCAATTTCAAAACGACTTTGAGCGTCTTGGTTTTGATGCCAAAGATGGAGAATCAGATGAAGATGAAATGGTTCGTCAAACAGCTCTTAGCTACTTGATTCAAGCAGTCTATCAACCAGCAGTCCTTGCGGCCGCAAGTGTTTTCCAAGCTCATAAAGAGAACATTGAAAGCATCCCTGCAAGTGTCCGTGGTCTCGTTCTCATTAACCAAATGAAACAAGAAAACAGTCTAACTCTTGTTGAAGACTATGTCAATGCATATGTAACAACAAATGATAGTAATTTCCGTCGTCAATTGACTCAAGCAGTTTCATACCTTAAAAACCAAGAAGGTCTCGACTACGTGCTAGGTCAGCTTAAAGACAAACATGTCGTTAAACCTCAAGACTTGTACCTATGGTATATGAATTTCCTCAACAAATCATTTGCACAAGAGACCGTTTGGAACTGGGCGAAAGATAACTGGGATTGGATTAAGGCAGCCCTAGGTGGCGATATGAGCTTTGATAGCTTTGTTAATATCCCAGCTGGAATCTTTAAAACGCAAGAACGTCTTGATCAATATATTGCTTTCTTCGAACCACAAACAAGTGATAAAGCCTTAGAACGTAATATCTTGATGGGAATTAACACAATTGCTGCACGAGTAAACTTGATTGAAAAAGAAAAAGCAGCCGTTGAATCTGCCCTTAAAGATTATTAATAAGTAAAACAAGCTTTCCATGGAGGAGAGTTTGTTTTTTGTGTGTAATATTTTACATAAATTTAGTTATGTTTATGTATGATCATAAAATACTTTTAGCATAATTAAATTTATGTAAACCAAGAAATAACCACTCCAAATAGGAATGGTTAGACTAGGGTAATTATAAATTATCTAGAGCATTTTTTTGCTCATCATTGACGATATGAGTATAAAGATCAGTGACCTGAGTGGAAGCATGGCCAAGTTGGTGGCTAACTAAAACTTGAGACTTGGTAGCATCATAAAGACGTGTTGCCAGAGTGTGTCGTAGTTTATGGGGAGTCACACGTATCTTGAAATCCTGAGAATATTTGGCAACCATTTTTTCGATACTTGAAGCATCAATACGGTTTGGAACCCCTCGATATTCCGTTAAAAATAGGGCAAGGTCTTGCTTTTCAGCCTTATAGCGTTTATCACGGATACTAAGATAATTTTCAAGATAAGGTTTTGCAAAACTTGCTACATTAACTGAGTCTCGTTTGCCACCTTTTCGAGTAACATCAATGACCATCATTTTCAGATTGATATCTTTAAGGTCCAGGTTAACAGCCTCAGAAAGTCGAACCCCTGAAGCCAGTAGCAAGGCTATTATCGCTAAATCACGTTCTTTATTCTTGTAAAACGAAGATTTTGCGCGATTTGAGAGCTTAACTTCGTATTCATTTTCGACATAATCAAGAAATTCCATGGTTTCATCGCCTAGAAAAAGTTTCTGCTTGATATTCTCAGCACGCGCAGCCAAGGTTTCTTTCTTTTTCTTAGTCGAAACTTTTTTCATGACGTTACGATAGAAATATGGCTCACCGTCAGGACCCTCGACCTCCTCAGTTAAATACTTATAGAGACTAGATAGAGCTGAAAGCGTACGGTTAATGGTTGTTTGAGAAACTCCCTGTTTCTTGGAATAGGTATTTAAGGACGGACGTTCACGTAGATAGAGCACAAATGACTCCATGTCTTTTTTAGTTAGATTTTGCAAGGTTTTGATGTCAATTGAGGCAATATCATGAGCATCTGAAATACCTGAGTCAATCAACCAGTCAAAAAAACGTTTATATTCCTTAAGGTATTCGTATAAGGTCGTAAAAGAATATGGAACCGATAGTTTAGACTGATAATACTCTAGAACAAACCAGGGCATTAGAGATTTGTATTCTTCAATTTTTTCGAGTAAGAGTTCACGTTTCATTTGTTTTTTCTCCCAAATTACTTAATAGAAGTATATCACACCCTTATCTTTCTTTCAAGAAAATTATAGTTTTTCGGAAAGATGTTATAGGATATTTTCTCTTAGAGGCTTTATAAGTTTACTATGATCAATAACTAAAAAATTTTTTTGAGCAAAAATCACCAAAAATGTACATTATTCACGTGAAAACTGGAAATTTTTATTTGCTAGATTTTAGCTAAAAATGTACTTTATTTACGTGAAAACTAAAAATTTTAAATCACCTAAATTTGCCTAAAAATGTACTTTTTGTATCAAAAGATTTGAATAATCAAACTATATCGGTGTTGCTATATTATTCAAATTTACTCCAAATTATACGAGAAAGACCAAGCCATTAAATGACTTGATCAATTAAGTTTCTTATACGGAACAAAATGCTGTCTCTTTCGTCTTCGTCCTTTGCAAATCAAACAAGGCTCTTTACTGCGTTTCTCGAATAAAACCCTAGCATATAAGGACATCTTGAACCTATGCTCATTATTATTCTTGCAAATCCACCAAACATTTGTTCGACTTTTTTCACTTACTTCAGTGGGGTTTGCTAATAGAATATTGTTTAAGTAATCCCATTCTTGAACTAGTACTGGTTGTGTAACATCAAATGTGTTGTATCCTGATAACACTTTTCGTCCAAAACAGTATGGGCAAGACTTCTCATTGTTAACCCTATCTTTTACTTGAGTCTGGTAGGTCCCTGAGCATGTGTGACAAAGCCAATCTACCGTTTTTGCTGATGTTGCTAACACTTGATTGACCTTTAGAACATTAGTTTCAGACCATTCATTTATTAGTTCTGGATTTGTTATATCCAGACTATTAAAGCCTTTTAAAACCTTTTTGCCTGAACAATAGGGACAACTAAACTCAGCGCTTACTCGTTTGTCGATAGTTTCTTCAAATTCACCATGGCATGCTTTGCATTCCCAAATCCATTTTGCTTTAGATGTAAACAGCACTTCATTGATTTTACGGGCGTTATTCTTACTAAATGCAGTAATGAGTTCAGGGTATTTGAAATCTAGATTATTAAATCCAGAAAGAATCTTCTTTCCTGCACAAAAAGGGCAGCAATTATCGTTCTCCTCACGTTCACAAATCCTAGCTTCAAATTCACCGTGGCATCTTCTACAAGTCCAATTTACTTTTGCTGAAGATGAAGGAAAGATCGTTGAAATCCCTCCGTATATATCTGACTGCCATTCTTCAATGAGGAATGGTTTTACTACGTCTAAAGCCTCTGTTTTAGGATTAGGTAGCAAGTATGTACAATAAGGGCAAATATCTTTTAGACTTTTAGTATTCGAGGTTAGATAACGTTTAAGCACGGTATTTACTCTTTCTTCGAAGTCTAAGTCACAGAAACTACAGTGCCAAAGAAAGGTTCGTTTTTCAACCTCATTGGCCACTATAGAATCTGTTTGCTCCTGATTTTTAGGACTCCAAACATTTGCTAATTCAGGGTAAGTGTCTAATAAGGTATTGAACCCTTTAAGTGGGGTCTCGTTGTTACAGTAGGGGCAAGGATTAGTTGATTCTCTTCGAATTGGGATAGAGCATTGATATTCTCCTTGACAGGTTGAACAATGCCACCAATATTTCTTTGTCTCAATTGTTGTTTGAGCTAGGTGAATGGGAACTTCGTTCTTTTCACTCCATTCCTTAATTAACTCAGGCTCACTAGAATAGATTTGATTTTTGAACACTTCAGTATTCCAATCACATAAGTTAGGACACGTTTGAAAGACTTGATTCTCAAAATCGGTTCTCAGAATCATTTCTTTAGGACTACACTGAAAATCAGTTTCACAGCAAGGACATCGCCATGTCAGTGGTTCAGTAGAATACTGCCAGTAATCAGCCAAGCTACCACCATTGTCAGATGACCAGAATTTCTCAAGATAGGCATGGGTTTTATCGAGTGTGTTAAAACTACTTAACATCTGCTTGTTTGAACAAAATGGACAACTTTCTTGTCCCTTTTCCCGAACCAAACACGCATACTCCCCATGACATGCTGAGCAAGCCCATAAGGCTTCTATATTTGACAAGCTATCAATTTGTTCCACGTATATGGTATTGTTAGCTGACCATTCATCTAAGTAAGATGGTGTTAAGAAGGATAATGGTTCAAGTGCAACCTTACCATCCAGTGGTTCATCAAATGATGCCTGACAGTTTGTGCAATAATAACCATTTCGCTTGATACGATTGAATAACTGATCAATAGCTAACTCAAATTGGCAGTGGCAACGGTCACACTCCCAACAAATTGGAAGAGTGACGTTGTGATGGAGTTGTAGCTCATTAAACGATACCTTATTCTTGTCATTATCATAGATCTTACCAATGTTTGGATACACCTCGTGATAATAATAATGATAACCCCACTCATTACAATCCAAATGGAAGAGCTCTTTGTCCTCTGATTGAAATAAGCGTAGATTCATAGCGACATCACGCCAACTAACCTGACAAGTGGGACATTTTAGGTGGAAAATTCGCTTTGAATTAAACTTCTCATTCCATAATTCTTCAACAATACTATCCTTGCTTTCACGGTGATAATTGATATATTGTTCAAAATCAGGAAAAACAGCAGAGATGCTGTTCTTTTCTTTGACTAATAATTTCCCTAACTGACAACAGGGACAAAAGGCATGCTTCTTTTGGCTACTCCGATACACATTATAAATCGTTGCCTCCCAGCTATACGAACAATCAGGACAAAGCCAATGCGCATAAGCCTTGCGATTGGCTCTCGTTGTCGCTATATCTAAGTGATTCAGTTTGAAATCCCAATAAACTAAAAGTGATGGAACATCTTTGATGAATTCTTCCATAGAACCCCCCCTAATAGTCTGTTTTGCCATCTAACAAGTCTTTTATAGCCACTACTTTCTTTGCTTTTTTCGAATCCTCACGATCAGCAGATGTTTCTGTATGAAAATCAATTTTAGAATCAGCTGTAAGGACTTTGTTTGCCATAAACTCATCTGTAATCACTTGCTGATCAGATTGAAGTATCCCTTCTTCTTTCAATAACTCATTTGCAATTTCAGGATAGACACTTGTTTTCAAAATGGCATGGAGCTTTTTATTCTCTTCTTCTAGGGCATTGTGTGTACCAATATTTTTAACGAGTTGCTGATTTTGAGTTTTTAACTCATCATTTTCTGCCAGAAGTTTATCAGCAATATCTTTAAACTCAAGAGCTGCCTCCACAATCTTCTTGTAGTATTGATTCAGCTCTGTAAGAGCTGTACGAATAGCCTTTGGAGTACGATTTTTTGCCATGAAGCTATCAACATCAATGGTCTTATAGGTTATGACAGCTTGATATTCTTCCTCTTCATATTTTGCTTTTCTTTCAGCAAGCGCTTCTCTAAATACAGTATTTCGCCTTAAACTTGTGTCCGCAACGTTTGGAAAACCATTGTTTCTAAGATAATCACCAAATCTAGGTATTTTAAATAAGGTTACATCGTTGGAGCATTCTTCTAGTAAGTATTTTTCAAAGTGTTCTATAATTTCAATATCTTCTATGTGCTTTCTTCTAGCCATTTGATTCTTCCTCTAGTGATAGTTGCTTTGCTTTTAAGTATTCCTGATAGGAGTGACTAACTGTCTTTAGTTTCAGTAGTGCTTTCCCAATGTCCTCCAAATGCCCTTTGCCCTCTCGCACCCGTTTAATAGCTTCATCCACGGTCAATGCTTCCTCGTCAACAGCCCTCTTGTAACTCTTATCCATTGAGAAGTAATCTTTCCCTGCCTTGCGGTAAAAGGGGCAGCTCGTGCAGGCTCCAAGCTCTGCATGAGAGCTAATCACTTTGAGGCAGTCTGAGAAGTCGCCTTCTGCATAACATGGGGAGTAACAACGCCCCTTATTGTCTAAAGTGATATAGGATTTCCCAATGGTGTAACGACGTTGAGCCTTACTGACAGCATAATTCGTTTGCGAGCTAGTCAACTTTCGGTAAATTTGATAGCTCCTGCACTCAATAAACTGACTAAGATTTGAGAAATAATGAGATGAGGTTGTCACATTGTCGTGTCCTGCTAGTATCATGGCTGTGACTGGACTGGCACCTTCTGCAATCAGATTGATCATGGCAATGTGCCTGGTATCTCCTATATGGATATAGTTAATCTCCTTATCCTCCAGCTTAGTCGGTGGATTAAGGTAATGAACCTGATAGCCATATTGTTCGGAGACCACTTCATGGTAAAAATACTTAAGGATGGTATTGAGGTTGGTATAGGTCAAGAAGCGATTGTTTACCCCTGTCTTACGTTCCCACCGTTTATAATGAGAGTCAGTGACAAAGAGAGTGTTGAGTTTGGTTGCTGACTGACTGTCCGTTAGGTCTAGGTAAGCTCTTATGTCCATAGCTAGACCTTCAGGAATCTCATAAGTGGTCTCATAATAATCCTCGGAAATCTTATGGGTTACTGCTTTTTCTTTCCCTTTTAAATTATTGCGTCTAAGGGTTAAGAAATACTTTCCATCTTTCTCGGATAAGCAATTCCTTTGAGTTAGCAGAAATTCTCTGGGTCTTAGTGGAATCACGGCTGTAATCTGCCACCACAGATATAAGGGGTAATAAAAAAGTCGTTGTTTTTGGGGCAAAGTTTGTGCCCAGTAATCGCTCAGAATGTCATTAAAGGTAAAGTAGGACTGGAACTGGGCCAGTTGGCGTTGTTGCTTTGGTTTGCTTTGATAGGCCACAGTCATCGCATTATCCAATTGCTCAAGGAGTTGGCTCACTGCACTGTCATCTGGATAAGGAAGACTGGCTAGAAAATCAATACAGAGGGTTGGTGAGCTGATTTTGATACCTTCAATATCAGCTATTACATCTTGCTTAGTTTCCTTGATAATCCGCTTAATATCTCGTAGAAAGGTTTGTAAGGAAGTCAACACGTGCTGATCCATTGACAGAACAACAAAGCTCTTGAGGTAGGCGATAAACTCTTCATAGTCTAGGCTAAAAAGTGGCTGATAAAACCGCTTGTATTGAAAGGTATTGACGTTGAAGTGAAAGCTGATATTGGCATATTCATTAGTGGTTTCCCATTTATGATGGTCAAAATCATAAATGAGGATAATGCCCTTCTCTATGTAGTCGTCAAAAACCTCTCTGGCCTGCTCAATCATATTGTTATCAAAAATAGTAAAGTCTGTTACTGTTCGAAAGAGCTTTTCTGAATTACTCATGTGATTAACTCCTTGATAATCTCTTCATAGTCATTTAGCACATCTTCGCCATATTGCTCAGCCAGTGCTTGTAGCATTTCGGTCAAACAGGGTTTTAGTTGCTTTTCCAAAATAGCCCTGTTTTTGCCCTTTTCTAAGTCGCTTTGAACCTTGGCATACTGCTTATTCAATCGGTTAAACTCCCCAATGAGGAGCAGCAAGGTTGATTTAGTCTGGAGTTCATACTGACAGCCCACACAGTGCATCCGTTCATCATAAGGGCAAAGTCTCCCCAGAGCAGATAAGAGACATATGCTCTCACCTTGTTTAGAAAAAGCTTCGCCATTACCAATACGGTGACACACTGTCAGCAATTGGTCAGGTGCCATCTCCTCTTGTACAACTGTTTGCAAGGCTTTTTGAGCCTTGGAATCTGCTCTAATACTTAATTCAAGTGTTTTTTCAATCTCACTAGGGGTTAAGTCAAGCTGTTGAATCATCTGAGTTTGTTGGCTAGGACTTAATTCCTTATATTTGCCTCTGGTTACTATCGTTAATAACATGGATGGAATCATAGACAATACCCCTCGTTCAAAGAGTTCCTTTGCTACCATTTCAGGTTGTAATTGCCCAAGTTGAGCATCCTTCAAATAGGCTGTTGTGGTTTGGGCAAATTCGTTATAAGACCCTTTGTGACTTCTGGCTAAAGCTGCTAGGAAATAGCCCTTGATATTCAACTCCGACTTCTCCTCAAGGACATCATCAGCCAACATTGCTACTGCCTGTAAGTAAGACTTGTTGGCCGATCTACTGCTAAAGTCTCTTTCAAGAAATAAAGAGCCAATCTCATCACCCATATACTTACAGATACGTTCATAATCACTTATCTTACGGATAAGTGGCTCCTCACTGGTCTCATTCTCCCTTAATTGATAATGAGCTTCACAGATGGCCAACAAAGTCCCAATTAGCACCTGACAACTCTCAGGGACATAGAACTTTAGCTGGCTCACATTGGAAGCTCGTTTGGTTTTATGAGGGGTCACTTTGAGATAGGTTAATCGAGTAGTGATGCTCAGAAGAGTGCGTCTAGCCTCACTACTGCTCCATGTGCCATCTTTAACAGCTTCTAGCATCTCTCTAGGCTCTCTAGGTAGTTCTGGATGGCCGAGACGTTCAAGGTCTGTGGTTCGTAAGGCACAGATAAAATGTAGAGAAAGGTATAGCCAAGTATCCGCATAATTTTTGAAAGAGGCTGCCTGATAAAGCATGTCCTGCTTTTCAATATAAGTATCGTTAAAGAGGTAATACATGAGCTCTAGGTAATCGTCTAACTCATAGGCCCCATTCTTATCCTCTAGGGTGTAGCGAGCGGTCATTTCAAAGCTCTTACGGTAATGGGTGATGCCTTTGGCCAGTAAAAACTTGATAAAGTCGTTTAACTCTTCACCATGCGATTTACTGAGCGCTTCTGTAGCCACTTGAACCAAGTGCTCTACGTCACTATCACTATAGAGACATAAATCCTTGATTAAGTAATAAGCAAGGAAATCTTGCAGATAGAACTTACTGCTTCTGGCCAGTTTTTGTTCTTTAGCGAAGTCTTGAAACTGTTCAAACGTGGTTGGAAACTTCTGCTTAAAAATGGGTTGAAGGGCAGTTAAGCCTACTGGTTCAGATAAAAAACTCTTTAGTTTCTCAGTCAATAATTGAGCATCTGCTTCTGCTATACTGAAGTCTGCCCTATTGATCTCAAGTCCAAACCAAGCATTATCCAGTAAGAACTGACTGATGATTTCTCTGTTTTCAGGCGTGTCAGCATTCAGTTCTGCCAAACTCTTTTCCAGAATGTCCTTCACCAAATAAGTCACTACTTCTCCTTATCTATTTGCCATACAGTTCACCTGCTTGCCAACTCATGTAATCAAAGACTCCATTATTGACTTGACCATATTGTTTTGCAATCTCGCCCTTGTTTTGCAAGTAAATCCATGCACTCTCAGGTGATTTATCACCCCTAGCAGACATGAGTTCACTGATCTCAGAAACACCTGACAAAACTAACTGTGTAGTGTACCAGTGCCTAAAAATATGCGGAGAGATATTATGCTCTTGTAGGAGTCTGCCAAAGAAAACAACCTCTTCATCATCAGCATTGAGATAAAGAGGAATCATTTCTTCACGAATAATCTTACGGAAACGTTGATAATACACGTCATAGGTTAGGGCCTTGCCTTGTTTGTTTAGATTCAGTGGGCCATATTCCTTCTCGTACTTCTTACCCTCTAAGTAGGCCATATAGTCGTTATAAGTATCTAAAAAGACCTCTAAGAAGATATAAGGCACCGTTTGGAGTCTTTCCTTCTTAATACGTCCTGTGGGCCTCAAATCACTTCTTAAGGGCACTTCTTTTCGTAAGTCAATCTCAACCTTGAAGACCTCATCATAACTTTGATGAAAGAGGATACCTGGGCCTAGTGGACTGTCTTCTCGTCTAACATTACAAGCTTCAGAAGGTCTAAGGCCAACAAAAGCCCCTAGAGCCACTACCATCAGCAAGTCTTTATAGTAATGCGCAATGTGGGCAAACAACATCTCAAAGGCGCTATTTGGCATATCCCTAAAGATGGCTTGTTCCGTTAGGTTGTCATCCACGTACACTTCAAAATTAGGTTCCTTACGTTTAATCATCCGTCCATGCTTGTTAGTATAGGTTGAAGTTACGTACAAGTCTTTAGGGGATAACTTGGCCTTTTGCTTTCGTTCTTTGAGATAAAGGGTTAAAAAGTCAAGTATCGTGTTAACACAAATCTCAACGGTAGATTTCTTTCTACGCTGTGTGTCATCCGGTAAAGTCCCCATACCATACTTCGTAAGGAACTCCTTGACTATATCAAGAGTCAGTTGATCTAAGCTTGTGATGTCACAATGCTCGAAAACGTAGTTTAGAAACTTCACAACGTAGGAAAACCGTTTGTTGCCATCATCTGAAATTGATTTGATTTTTCTAGCTGACTTAACATAGCGATGAAAATTTGTAAACTGAATAGTTCCATCTTCATGTTTCAGAACGATAAATTGCTTGGTTACAATATGGTTATCGCCTAAAACTAGGGAATGTTTGTAAACTGCAAATTTCATACCCACTCCTTTTTGTAAAGCATTTAATTAACTATTTGATTTCATTATAGCTTTTTGATACAATGTTTGTAAAGTGAAAACTTTCAAAAATTAAACGAAGTAAAAAATAAAGTCAAAAACAAAGTCAAAGAAAAGAGGTCTCAAATGTTTTCATCTCAACGTTTACGAGCACTCCGCAAGGAAAAGAAAATGAGCCTAGAAAAACTAGGCTCATTATTGAACGTCTCACGGGTTGCAGTTTCTAACTGGGAAACTGGCCGCTCTACTCCCACTGAAGCTAATCTTAAGCAACTAGCTTCAGTAATGGAAGTGTCAGACGATTATTTTATTGAAAATAGCGAGATTACGAGCATCTATAGCCAACTCAGTCAGGTAAATAAAGACAAAGTTGTTGCTCTATCCGCTGAATTATTGGCTGAGCAAGGTAATCAAAGCTCTGAACTGTACAGCTACCAGACCTATGAAGGCCTCTCAGCTGGTACAGGCTACTCCTACTTTGGTGATGGTGACTACACCCTCACTTACTCAACGGAAAACATCCCTCATGATTTTGCCTCCTGGGTAGTTGGTGACTCTATGGAACCAGACTTACCTAATGGTGATGTGGTCCTGATCAAGCAGTCCACCAACCTTGAGGATGGGCAAATCTATGCCGTGGAATTCAACAACCAAACCTACGTTAAAAAGGTATATCGTCATCAGACCTACCTTCGCTTAGTTTCAATCAACGAAGCATACGACGACATCTTTGCCCCATTCGAAGAGAATCCCCGTATTATCGGTAGGATTGTAGGACATTTCAAGCCTGTTGAGAATTAGTTTTCACACATCATACATTCTTCAATAAGATAAGATTACAAAAACGACAGCAAAATTGCTGAAGTTTTTTATTTGTGCTTCTAAAATTATAAAATGCTAGTGTATAATAAAGATATAACAATCTATTCTAGAGGTTAATAAATGCGATTAGATAGTCCACAAAGTATTTTTAACATGGGAGATACTTCGATTCGAGTAAAACAATTGGTCGAGGTCAATAAACTTATTTTAAAACATGTGAAAGAATACATGGGAAATACTCGTACATGGGAACGAAATACCAGTTTGCAGGAAGATTTTTACAAAAGTTTCATTGATGAAATTGTTCGACTTGAGGAAGAAGATGGGTTAGAATTGTTTGTGGATTTTAAACGTGCTAAAAACTATACCGTTAACCCTAACCGACTTGGTTTGCGAGGAAGAACCTTGACAAATGGATTGGTGAAAACTGGGCTAATTACTTCAACTAGAAAAATAAGTAATGTAGGGAGAGCTTATTTCAATAATAATCTAGCTGAACCTGACCCTATAGAAAAGATACTAGGATTGTCAGAAGATAACTTAGTATACCTAAGACAATTTCTCAAATTAAGAATCTATTCTTCTAAATCCGATAGTTACTTCTATAATTTTAAATTTGCTTTGTTATTCTTAAGCAAATATGATAATGTACCTCAGCAAGACTTCTTAAAAATAATTGAGTCAATCAAACCCGAACAAAGTGAGCAAGAACTACTCACCATAATTTCTGAATATCAGAAAACATCAACAAATAATGAAACATTTGAAGAGTTTTATAAGAGAACTTTCGTTACTACTCTACGTTCTACTGAAGAGTTAGAAGCAGCCAAACTCATTTTTGAAAAACAAGATTTATCAGACGACAACTTTATCAAATATTTTGATAACAGAGACAGCAATAAAACTTCATTACTCTATAAAGAATTTGTTCTGTCGCTTTTAAACTTTGTAAAGAGCCCTAACGCTTCATTATTATCCGACATTGAAAAACTTTCTAAGAATGACAAAATAAAAAAAGCTTTTGGAGAAGGGAAGATCCCTTTCAAATTCAAGCGAAGAATGGACATCATAGAATTTTTAGAGGAAAATAGTGAGAATCCATTGCTGAGTGGAGATGGTTATCAGATTTATCTTCAATTTGTATTCAGTAAGCATAATGATCTTATTAGAGAATATTCTGACATGTGTCGAAGAGCATTTCAAGCAACTGGGTTAATTAGTTTTGATAATGGATTGGTGAACTTAAATAATAAATGGGTCTTTCTCCCATTACTAAAATTACTAGATACTGATTTTGCTTTAACCGGTTATGAAAATTATGATGAATATGAACTAAACGAAAGCAGTATTTGGTTTGATAATATTACTACTACAGAAATTTTAAATATTTCAGAATCCAGTATACAAACTCTGTACACTATGCTTGGCCAACAATTTGGCACAAATGATTTTTCGAAAATCAATAATCTCATAATTGATAAACGGGAACAGGAATATCGGAATTTCGTTGAAACACATTTTCCTGTCGAGAAATTGATAGTAATTCTAGAATATATAAAGGCTCGAGATGATGAAAAAGTATTCAATTTAGTCACAGAAAACGCAACTGTTCCAACTATTTTCGAGTATATATTGACTATTGCTTGGTATTATATTTCTAAACACAAAACACATCATTTGCATCAAACTTTTCAAGTATCTTTAGACGGTAACAAGTTGCCATTAACTCATAGAGGTGGTGGGGCAGGAGATATTGAAATTATCACTGAAGACTACTCCTTACTTATTGAAGCCACTTTGATGGATTTGAGTTCCCAAAAACGTGGAGAAATGGAGCCAGTTATCCGACACAGTATCAATTTTGCTCTTGAAAATAATAAATCCCAAACAATCTTTATAGCAAATGAGTTAGACGATAATGTTCTAAATGTATTCAGAGCAACTCAATTTATTCAGTTTAATGGGACATTGAGTTCAGGTGTTGTTAATGGCCTAAAAATCTTTGCGCTGACTACAGATGAACTGATTATCATTCTACAAAAGGGTATCCATGATATTGACTTGCTTAACACCATAACTAATCACTCTAACACCACGCCTACAACCATTGTAAATAATTGGAGGCAAAATATACTTAATGACATCTTTTCAAAAAAATAATGTGTTAACTTCTTAAAAAAGCTTGGTAAAGGAGCCCAAAATAATAAAAACGCATAATGTAAGATTCTTGAATCTCCTGACATTATGCGTTTTATCATTGAAAAAATCTCAAATCTATTTTTACTTAAGCTACTTTTAGTAATTAGTAATCAATACCTCTACAGTATCCTTAGATTTAGCCTTTGATTGATAATTAGAATTATTATAGTTAAAATCTAAGTAATGAATATTATATTTTTGGGCCCATTCTTCTAAGAGGAGGTTAGTTTCGCCTTTGTGAACGATGACATTGGATAAGGCAAATTTCACACCCCGATTTGTCAACACATCCAACATATCCAATAACTCTTTTTCGTTATCAATAGTCCACCCTCCATTTTCATTATATGATGCGGTTGAAATTAAATATGGGGGGTCTAAATATACAAAGTCATTTTCTTCAAATAATTGTTTTTCCATGAAATCTTTGAAATCTGATGAAGAATACATAATATCCCTTTTTTTTAATTCAGACATAAAATTATGTAATTTCAAGGACATTCTTTGATTAAAATCTCTTTTACCTGTCGGTGTATTAAACTCACCTTTTTTATTAAACCGAATTTGGTTATTGAACCCATACACAATCAATATATAAAAGATAATTTGCTCCAATTCTTTACTAAAAGATCCGTTATTAAAATCTTTTCTCAGTTTTTGATATGCAATTTTGTTAACTTCTTTTAAACCGATTGAAGAGGTAGTGTTGTAAAATTCATACCCGTATTTCTTGGTATTTGAAAGTCCGTACTTATCAATAGCTATTTCGATTTTCTTTGATAATTCATCAAAGTCTACCTCACCTAAATAACGATATAGTTCAACTACTTTTTTATTGATATCGTTAACAAAGTATTGATTCGCTTCGACATTTATAGTTATATTAGCACCTCCAGCAAAAACATCATAGAAATTATTTATGCTTTTCGGGAAAAGAGGTAGCAATTGAGGCAATAGTTTAAACTTTCCACCTGTGTAATTAATAGCAGATTGATGTGGTTTTTCAATTATTTTTTTGTCTTTTTTTGTGTTGAATACTTCACAAAGATACAGTAATTCTTTATGGTCGTCTATTTTAGTCTTACCAGTGGTGAAAACTTTAAATGGAGTTTCAAAGACTTTAACTTTCCCTTTTTTACTCAATACACCAATTATTTCTTCGTTAGAAATCTTAGCATTTGAACGCCCATTTCCCTTTTTAGCCATATTATTATATGAAACAAGAATATATTTTGAATCAATATTATTAATTAGGTTTTCGAAAGCCTCGGGCGCTTTTGAAGTCGAATATTTAGATTTTATATGACTTCTATCAACCATCTTCAAGGCGACTCCAGCAAGTTCAGGTTTTTTCCAGTCGATAATATTCTCTAAGAGGTGGTAGGCATCCCCATATTGCCTTGAGTTATATGGAGTATCAATATAAACCAAGTCGGCTCTGATGTTTTTTACAAGCTCATTAGCATCACAGTTATAAATCTCACTATATTTATTAGTGTTATTCTCTGGCACTCTCAAATGAATTGGATTATGGGTATCCATTTTTCTTCTGAAAGCGTCGTAATGACCTACAGTATTAGCAACTTTATCCATTGCATATAACAGTGACGTCAATAAAAAAGCTTTTTCTCTTTCATTAACATCGTAAGTGTCAATTTTTTCTCTAATAGCACCTATCTTTTTAGCATTTTTATGAGAAAAATATTTGTCTCCAAAGTTTTGTGATACATAATTCTCTTTCACTGGCTGTAAATCGTTGAGTTCAGCAATTAAATTGCCTATCTTCTCATAATTAACCTTTTGCGTTCCAAACCAAGTATTAAAACTAACATAGTTGGAATGCAGTATGTCATTAATGATAATTTTTTTTCCTTGCTTTCTAAAAAGCTCAGAGACAACCCCAGTCCCACCAAATATATCTGCAACTGTATTTACTCCAGTAGTATTTTCTTTAACTACTTTTTCGATAAAATTGAGCATTTTTTGCTTAGAACCTAAATATCTTCGGTTTTCAATTTTTAAACAACTCTCATCAATAACTTGTGTTTTATTATTAACTTGAGTTTTATGTTCAATAATATTATGAAGATTATCTAAATCCTCCTCGGACCAAATATACCAATTCCGAAAATCTTTTTTAGGAGCTGGCAATAATCCTTCTTTTATCCAATTATGAAGAGTTTGACGAGTTATTCCCAAAGTCTCTTCTACTACTTTTGTTGTTAATGACATATATCCCTCTTATGCAACTATGCATCTACACTATTTTACAATCTTTTATATTATAACATACTATGAATAATCTAGTACATAAAATGTAAAAATTTTTCAAATACTATTTTACCGACTATTTTCTGCTCTATCCTATTACTTGTTTTTTTGCTACAATATATTTATTAGTGAGGTATTTTTATGGCAAAGTATAGCTATACTAGTTTTATTTGGAAATTTGGAAACACTACTTTTAGACAAAGTTCTTTACCCTTAAAGCTCGAATTGGGATGTCGTGCCCTACAAAATGTCAGGCTTAAGCACCCAACTGCTGAATGGAACTCCCTCTATTCAAACTTTTTGGATGAAATGGATTCATTTGATATTATTAACTTTGGAGGAACTTTACCTGATAAAGATTCGAGAGCTATCAGTTCTTTCATAGAGCAACTTGGCCTTTGTAATAAGGAAAGATACTTATCATCAGTTGGAGAAAAGGTTTTAGAATTATCAAAGCCTCACAAAGTTCAAAAAAATGAATTAAATATTTCAGAGTTTGGTTATCTATATTTCTTACAGCTACTAAAAAAATCAGATACATTTTTAAAAAAATATACAATAAACCCATTTATAGCTACTATAGTAACTCTAATTGAAAACGATGGTATTAGCGAAGAAGAGTTTAAATTTTTTGTGATGACAACCATTGATAACACCAAGATTCTAGAAATTTCTAATACTATTAAAGAATATAGGAATTCAAGTGATCAACAACAATTCATTTATAATCATATCACTAAATTGTTGTTTTCTATGGACAATTATAAAAAGATGTATCAAGATTTTGTAATAAATAATTCAGTTCCCGATGCAGAGATTCGTTATCTAGGTGTTAATGCCAAAAGTTCTAAATATGAAATACCTATTGAAAAGCTTTATTTTTTATTAAGAAATTACAACAATGGTATTTCTAAACCAACTTTCAAACAAATTACCGATATAATTTCAACAATTGGTACCAATGAAAAGAAATCCGGTTGGAAAAGACTTTTACTCGGAGAAAGCGCAAAACAAAGTAAACAACAAAAATTTTTCAAGAACCTCTTAGATAGATTATCTAAAATGAATGACAGAAAATTCAGAGAGTGGTTTTTATATAATTGGCACTTTATTAAAACGGAAATCACATTGAAAGATTATTTTGATTTGAACAAAAGGGTGTTATCAACAACAGAACTCTTTTCATTCTCTAACGGTGTAAACCTAAATCTATTCTCCAAAGCATACTTTCAGGACAAAACAGATGATTTACTTGAGTGCGCGATAAACAGTTCTAGCGTGAGTATTTATGATTATATCCCCTTAAGTGAGCTTTTTGACGGAGTTTTAGTAACAGAAGTTTCACTCGTATTTGAAAAGTTAAGTGAACTATTAAACATTACAGTAAACGAAGATAACATAGATAATATTTTAAATGATATAAATAATCAAAACTTTAAGAATGTTATCAATACTAAATTCCCCAAAGCCACAATCATACAAATACTTAATGACATAAAGACTCAATATAGCACAAATAATAGCAAGAAAATCAAAAAAATAGCAAAAGAAATACAATCAGCTGTTTCTAATGACGCTAATACCCCTACTATATTTGAATATATCACTGCAATTGCTTGGTATTACATTTCGGAAAAAGAAATACAACCACTAAACTCAATGAATCTGACATTAGATGCTGACTTTTTACCTAAAACCCATGCAACAGGTGGACAATCTGATTTAATTTTTAAATATAGAGACTATCAAAACCTCCCAAATCACGATTTTATACTTGAAGTAACTTTGAATAAGGATACTAACCAAAGAAGAGCTGAAATGGAGCCTGTTAGTAGACACCTTGGAGAATACAAAATAAAACACCCAAAACGAGAAGTGTTTTGTGCTTTTTTAACTCACAACTTAGATAAGAATACTGAGATACACTTTAGACAACAAAAAATAACTCCATACTACTATCAAGGTGAATGGGCTGAAGAAAACATGATTATACCATTAGTTATAGATAATGTTATTTATGCCTTAAGAAATAATAAGACTTATTCAAATTTATATAAATTGTTCCAAGAAGCATATAACAGTGAAACTCCTTTAAGAGAGTGGTGGAGTATTGAGATTAATAAAAAATTATCTTGATAAGGCAACATCCAAAAAAGGATTTTAATCTAAAAAGGTATCTGAATTTTACAGTCAGATACCTTTTTAGATACTCAATTAACCCTCTTTATGACTCGATATTCTCTCTTTCTTTTTTAACCAAATTACACACCACCCAATTTCCTAACTACAATCAGCTTACCATCTTGTTCGATCACATGGGCAATTGAGAATATATCTTTTTCTGCCTCTTGAATCTTAGATAGATTGTTGCTCGTCCATTCTTTGGCTGAGTGCAAGATAATATCAACAAAATAACCAATATCAAAGAACAATACAATTTGGTTATCGCCTTCGTCAGCCGTAAGGATTTTTTCAGGGTTCTCTAGACTAGATGCTGGAATAATGTTCTTCACTTCTTTCTTGGCATTTTTCGAATAGTTTTTCTTTTGAGTATTAGGGTTTGCAGCACCTTCATGAAGCATAGCACATCTTAAATACCAAATGTTTGTGGAATCTAAATAATCTGTATTTTCTACCCTATCTTCAAGCAAAAGGTATTGGTTGATCCAAGATTGATACCTATCCCATGAAGCTTTATTTTGCCCTCTATACTCAATGGAAGAACAAATATCAATTAGCACTAAGGAAGAGGTAAGCATAGCAAAATAATTACTTGCTTCTTTTGATTGTTCAACCGATTCAATGATATCCTCTACTTTATTCAACAGATTCTCCTTGTTTATTTGACAACAGCAGCCCTGCTAGTTCATCAAGACTCATCTCAAGCACCTTGGCCAAACTTACTACATTCTTGAAGGGGACATGCGCAATATCTTTATTCCATCTTCGAATGGTTCGATGACTCACACCTACCGCTTCACCCAATTCTTTGATTTTGAAACCCTTAGCTTCGTATAAGTCTTTTAAGGTGACTAGGTTATCAGTCTCTTTAGATTCTGCATCTAGACTTGTATTGTCTTGTGTGTTCATAAAGTTACTCCGTCTACCTTTTTTTGATTCATCAATTATAGCATTAACTCATGTGTAGTACTTTTACAGTCTCGTTAAACTGAGGTCAGCTCTTCAGAATGGTATTTGCTAAAAGTTAGCAATTTTCATCAATAATTCCTGCCCAATAATCAAAATTCTCCTCAAGATAAAGTAACACATTAAATAGCTTTAAAAACTCTTCTTCTGAAATCTTGTCATCCCAACGTCCATGCCCAATCATGTGTCTATTTGGATAGTTAATAGTAAATCGTTGAGTATCTGCAAAAAAGTTATAACACCAATGCAAAAGACCGTAGTCAAAAACTGTTTTTTCTCCAGGACTTATTTGCTCATCAATTTTTCTTATCGCCCTGTGTCCAACTGCTGTCATTTTATCCGCATCACTAGATAATGGCTCTGCTAATCTATTAAGTGCACCATCAATAGCTAATGAAGCAAGAGTGTAGGCTGCGTAGTAGTTTTGTTCTGAATAACTCATTGCCATTGACTGGATTAGATGATAAGAAAAACACTGTGATTTCGCCAAATACTCTATGTTAGATGTATCTGCAATAATCTCTTCAAGATTATCTAACCACTCTACCTCAATGTCTTCAGTATCCTCTAACAAAAGCTGGTTAACGACTGCTCTGTTTTGGAAGAAGATAACCCAGCCTTTATCAGCAAAACTTTCTACTTTAGCGATTATCCTCTTTCTCTCTTCTTCCGTGTATGGAGTAAGAGCATCTTTTACTACCTCAGATAAATTTGAAAGCTGTCTTCTTAATTCTATGAGGTAGTCTGTGGCAATACTTTGGCCTAACGTGCTAATGATTTGTGACGTTTTATTTAGACTCTTGAACAGTTCCTTATTCTGTTCTGAAAACCGCTTCAAACCTGATTGTTCTATCACACTATCTATTTTCTTTGAAAGTTGTGCAATTTCTTTATTTTTCAACACGCTTGTAGCAGCTGCTATTCTTGATAGATTAGCTCGTTCTGCTACTTTAGGATATGTTGCAATAGTTGATAATACGTCCTTTATAATATGTTCAGGTAATTTCTTAATGGGGTCGGTAGGGCTTGCATTTGCTTCAGTTAAGGATGAAGTGGCTTTTATTGAACCTGTTTTATAATTGATGTCTAAACCATTTTGAGCATTTGGGATAAAGACGTTAAATTCATTCATGATAACATCATCATCTTCTACTTCAAACGCTTCTTTATTTGGCGTTTTAGCTTCTAAAATAACACCTCTAGGAAGGTATTCAAATTCTTGCTCTGCCCCTTCTGAATTCTTTTTAAAGATAGGAGTAACTCTATATTCAACATCAATTCCTTTTTCTAATGTATCAAGTATAACGTTCTCAAAATAGAACATACCACAAGCTTTTCTAGTTTTGTGATTAGTATTGGCTCGATTACACCAATTAGTGATCATAACGAAGTCTTCCCGTTTACGGTAATCAAATTCGTCACAATAACCAATAATTGAATCTGCTATTAAATGTCCTCGATTAAAAATATCCTCACTGGGACACACTGAACAATCGATGTCTATTTGTTGTTTGCCATAGACATTATCAGGTTTAGTTGTCCACTCTAAATACTTCCCTTTTTTATCCTTATGAGTCTCGGAAGCTTCAGAATTATCTTTGTTTTTATTAAACCGTTTAGACAACAATACCTTTATTGATTTAATTTCAATATTTTGTATTTCGTCCAAAATAATTTTATGCTGACAAATACTAGGCCATTTATCATCATCAAACATCTTATTGTTATTCAGAATGAAGAAACCACCATCATCATATGAAGCATTTTCTAGCAAAATCTTCAATTCAGGGTAGTCCAAGTAAGCTTGTTTAATATCTAATACTGAAGGTTTTAACTCTACTGTGTATTTATCACGACTGCTCATATGTTGTCCTCCTAAAAGTATAATTTTCCTTTTCTAAATTATAACACGGCTTTTACCTGATTTAAGCAGATAAATATAGAACTAAAATGTACATTATTCCAACTCCCCTCACCCACTCCATAACCACCAAAATATACAATTGAACCTACTACCTAATCACCATAAATCACTACTCAAAATGTACTTTATTCACCCCTAAAATAATGTACAAAACAAAAATAAAGTACATTTTAAATTCAATGTACTTTACGCTTCTAATTCAGTTGTATCAATGGTTTAAGTCTTGTTTAGTCAATTGTACATAAACTTTTAGTTTTTCTGAATATATAAAATACCACACTAGGTCAATCAGATACTAACTTCCAGAACCAATGCGAAAATATCTATATAGTTGTTTCACTCTGAAAGATTCTTCCAAGAAAAAACAACCTGGAGTTTTCCAGATTGTTCAAACAATGATTAAGCTACGATAGCTTTTGCAACCTCCTCGGTTGTCATACGTGAGAAATAATGTGTTGTGTCAATAGTTTTAAGTTTTGCCAAGACATCTTCGTACTCGTAAGGTACACCAACCAACAAGTCTTCAATATCTGATACATCTCCGATACCAAAGAAATCTCCGTAAATCTTAACAGATTTAATGATTGAATTTTCAACGTTGGCATAGGTTGAGATCTTACCAGCTGGGTAACGAACATTACGTTCTACTGTATATTCTGGTGACTGTCCGTAAGTCCAATCCCATGTATTGAATTGTTTCTCGTAAGAATCTTGAATCTTAGCCAATTCGCTTTCAGAAAGGACGTATTCTGTCATTTCTGGGTAGAATTCTTTCATTTTTTCCAAGATTTTATCTGAGAATTCATTTACAGTGATTTTTTCTGGCAATTCGTCGACGATGTTGGTCACACGAGCACGTACAGATTTAACGCCTTTTGATTCTATTTTGTCTTTGCTGACTTTAAGGGCTTGACCAAGAACCGACATATCAACGTCAAAAAGCAAGCAACCATGGTGCATCATACGACCTTTATAGTAAGCTTGAGCATTTCCACAGAACTTTTTACCATCGATTTCAAGGTCATTACGGCCAGTAAATTCAGCCTTAACTCCCAAATCAGCAAGTGTAGCGATTACAGGTTGAGAGAAAGTCTTAAAGTCAAAAGCACCTTCATCTGCCTTATTAGAGATGATGGTATAGTTCAGGTTATTCAAATCGTGATAAACAGCGCCACCACCAGACAAACGGCGAACAACCTTGATACCATGAGCATCTGTATATTCTTTGTTAATCTCTTGAATGGTATTTTGGTGTTTACCAACAATGATAGCTGGACGGTTAATCCAAAGAATGAACAATTCATCTTCATTCACCAATTCACGAAAAGCATAGGCTTCCAAAGCAATATTATAGGCAGGATCGTTTGATGTATTTACGATATATTTCATGAGCTCTCCTCTTGTAATGTGATACTTATATTATAAAGGAAAACAGTGTCAAAGTACACGAAGACGCCTTAGGTATAAGGATTTTCATGATATAATAGTATAAAATATGTGGGGAGTTTTGACATGATACAAAATCCTAGTAAATTGAGTCTCTTTTTCTCAAGGCTAACTAATAAAATAAATAAAAAGTTCAAAATAGCCTTAGCTCTGATTCTTTTTGTAACCCTTGGAATTTTTCTCTATAATGCCTACCAAAGAGCTTATAACCCTTACCTCTATGATAAGGAGAATTACTATTACAAGGCTTATCATTACAAGGTCAAGAAGATAAAATCACAAAAGAATATTGTCAAAGATATAGAGATTGAAGTTCTACACTTTGGAAAAGACGATTTCTCTGATAATCTGTCTACATATAAGGTCAGTCATTATACTGATAAAGGAATTGATCCCCGAAGACTTTTCTTACATATTACTTTTACAGATAATACCAATATGACTTTACCATTTGGACAGGTGACCTCTACTGAAAACCATTATGAAGAATATCAAAACTATTTCGATCATAAAGTTTTTGAAGTCGGTCCAGGCTTTGATAAAGAATGGTTTTCTAATGCAGAGAATTACAGACAAATAATTCAGCGTTTCCCTGGATTAAATGATAAAACAATGGATGCCGACTTCGAATTATATCTAAGAGATTTTCTTTTTTTGATAGTCCCTGGGGATACCCTATATCAAACTGGAGCTGTCAAAGAAGGCGTCAGTAAATACCACTTTCAGTTGAAAAATCCTAAATCAGGAAAAATGCAAAGTTATTTTATCTATGGAAATGAAGGCAAAATTCCATTATGGGATTGGCAAACTCCCTTTGTTACTTTTGATAAAGATTTTGCTAACAAAGAAAGAATCCAGGAATTTTTCGATGACTACGAAATTAGAGAATATGGAAATTATTGGAATGGCATCTACCATATACAATTCCCTCACTTAAATTCATTTAGAGGTGACAGGTACAACTTTTATAAAATGGCTTTTTACTCAGATGAATTTACAAATTTTCCAATAAGTCTTGATTTAACAGGTAAGAGCGAGAATTTTAAAATTACCATAACAAATTCATACCTACAAGAAGAATCCAGAACTGCAAAAGATCAAATCCATTATCTAAAATACTCAAGATCTAAAACTTATGATGCATCAAATAAAGAAGCATATATTAATGATATATTGAATCATTATCATAAATGACAGAATTAAATTTATGTAAACACAGCTAACCATCTAAATTAGCTGTGTTTTTTTTCATGAAAAAAACAAGACCATTTCTGATCTTGTTTCCTTCTATGCAACTAGATTTTTATTTTGTGTGCCAGATGTCTTTGTCATACTGTTCGATTGTACGGTCAGATGAGAAGAATCCTGCTTCAGCGATGTTGTAAACAACTTTTTTGTTCCATGCATCTTGATCTTCGTAAGCTGCGTATACTTCTTCTTTCTTGTCGATGTATTCAGCCAAGTCAATCAATGTCATGAACCAGTCTTTAGAGATAAGTTCTTTTTGGAGACGTTCCAAGCGTTCTTTATCTCCAACTTTAACGAGGTCTTCACTTACGATAAAGTCAACAGCTGCTTTGATGTTAGCATCTTTTTTGTAGTAATCACGTGATACATAACCTTCTTTTTCGTAAAGGTCGATGATTGTATCAGAGTCTTTACCGAACGTGAAGATGTTTTCTGGTCCTACCAATTCAGCAATCTCAACGTTGGCACCGTCCATTGTACCAAGTGTAAGAGCACCGTTAAGCATGAATTTCATGTTACCTGTACCTGAAGCTTCTTTAGAAGCCAATGAGATTTGTTCTGAGATATCTGTTGCTGGGATAAGGTGTTCAGCAACTGTTACGTTGTAGTTTTCAACCAAGTGAACGTTGAGGTATTTGCTTACTTCTGGATCATTGTTGATGAGTTCAGAAAGTGACAAGATCAAGTGGATGATGTCTTGAGCAATAACGTAGGCAGGAGCTGCTTTACCACCAAAGATGATAGTGATTTTACGTTTTGGAAGGTTTCCTTTTTTGATTTCCAAGTATTTGTGGATGACATACAAAGCATTCATTTGTTGACGTTTGTATTCGTGGAAACGTTTGATTTGAGTATCAATAATTGAGTTTTCATCAAGATCGATACCTTTGTTGGCTTTAAGATAACGTTTAAGAGACAATTTGTTATCATATTTGATTTCAGCCAAACGTTTGTGAACTGCTGGATCATCTGCAAAGGCAGCCAATTTTTCCAATTGAGTTGCGTCAGTAAGGTAACCATCACCAATCAATTCTTTGATGTAATCAGCAAGTTCTTGGTTTGAGAATTCCAACCAACGACGGAATGTAATACCGTTTGTTTTGTTGTTGAAGCGTTCTGGGTAAAGGTCGTAGAATGGTTTCAACTCAGAAGATTTAAGGATTTCTGTGTGAAGTGCCGCTACACCGTTAACGCTTGTAGAGAAGTGGATATCCATGTGTGCCATGTGAACACGGTTGTCTTTGTCAATGATTTGAACACGTGGATCTTCGAATTTTTCACGAATGATAGCATCCAATTTCTTGATGATAACAACAAGGTGTGGAACAACTTCTTCAAGGTAGTCAAGAGGCCATTTTTCAAGGGCTTCAGCCAAGATAGTGTGGTTTGTGTAACCAACCATTTTGCTTACGATTGCTACTGCTTCATCAAATTCAAATCCATGTTTTTCTGTCAAAAGACGGATCAATTCTGGAATTACCATTGATGGGTGAGTATCATTGATTTGTACGTAAGCGTAATCTGGAAGATCGTGAAGGTTAGATCCACGTTCGATAGCTTCGTCAATCAAAAGTTGAGCAGCATTTGATACCATGAAGTATTGTTGGTAGATACGCAAGAGCTCACCTTTACGAGTTGAGTCATCAGGGTAAAGGAAAAGTGTCAAGTTCTTTTGGATTTCGTCTTGATCAAAAGTGATTCCTTTATCAATCAAATCGTAGTCCACACCATTGATGTCAAAGAGGTTAAGGTAGTTCTTAGTTTCTTTCTTATAACCCAAGATATCCAAACGATCCAAACGTGATTTCAATGTGAAGTTTTTGAATGGAACATCATAAGAGATATCAGTTGGTACCAACCATGATTGATCTTCAATCCAGTAGTTTGGTTCTGCATCTTGTTTGTTGTCTTTGAAGACTTGTTTGAAAAGACCACAGTGGTAGTTAAGACCAACACCTTCACCGTTGATACCAAGTGTTGACATAGAATCGATGAAACATGAAGCCAAACGTCCCAAACCACCGTTACCAAGAGATGGTTCTGGTTCAACGTCTTCAATTTCGCTGATTGATTTACCAGCAGCATCCAATTCAGCTTTAACATCTTTGTAGATGCCCAAGTTGATCAAGTTGTTAGACAAAAGTTTACCGATCAAGAATTCAGCTGAAATATAGTAAACTTTACGTTTGCTATCGTTTTTAGGTTTTGGAGCAGCTGCTTCTTTTACGAATTCCAACAAAAGATAGTAGATTTCTTCGTTTGAAAGGTCCTTAAGATTTTTGTTTTTTGCTTCAACATATTGTGTAAATGTAGCCATTTTAGTTATTACCTCGATTATATCTTTCTGTAATGTCTGTCAAAAATTCTTTCTTGTCGACAGTAATTTCACCTGGAAGCATACGCCATTTCCAGTTTTGACCAACTGTGTTAGGGAAGTTTGTACGGCTATTTTCAGGTTTATCAAGGATATCCTGCATAGTCGCAATAGCTGTGTTGCTTACAGTAGCAAAGAGGGTGCGAAGAAGAGCACGTGTGATTGGTTCACCTTGACGACGGTTGATGTATGCATCAGTATAATCACGTTGCTCTTGCGTCAAGTTGTCGTACCAACCGTTGATTACTTCGTTATCATGTGTACCTGTGTAGGCAACTGAATGTTGTGTGTATACGTGTGGAATGTCAATGCTGTTTCCAGTAGTATCGTAGAATCCAAATTGAACAATCTTCATTCCAGGGTAACCACAGTCTGCAAGAAGTTTACGTGTCTTATCATCAATGTTACCAAGGTCTTCGGCAATGATTTTAAGATCACCCAATTCTTCTTTAACCACTTTGAAAAGGTCATAACCAGGTCCAGGAACCCATTCACCATTTTCAGCAGTTTCATCTCCTCCAGGAATTTCCCAGAAGTCAGAGAACCCTTTGAAGTGGTCAATACGCAAGTAATCATAAAGTTTAAATGATTCTTGAATACGGAATACCCACCAAGCATAATTTTCTGCTTTGTGTTTATCCCAAGCATAGATTGGGTTACCCCAAAGTTGACCAGTTGCTGAGAAGTTATCTGGTGGAACTCCGGCAATGTAACGCGGTTTACATTCAGCGTCTAGTTTGAAGAGATGTGGTTGAGTCCAAACTTCAACACTATCAGCTGAAATGTAGATTGGCATGTCACCGATGATTTGAATACCATTTTTGTTAGCATAAGCTTTTAGTTCTGCCCATTGGCTAAAGAAGAGGTATTGTACCACTTGGTGATATGTGATAACATCAGCAAGTTCTTTGCGAAGTTTCTCAAGAGTTGCTTCATCGCGTTTAACTGCTTTTTTATCATCCCAATCTTGAAGTGCTTTGTTATCGAAGTGTTCTTTGATAGCCATGAAATCAGCATAATCAGCTAACCAGTTAGCATTTTTAGTTTTAAAAGCTTCGAATCTTTTAGTTTCTTTCTTATCTGCTAAAATTGCTTTAACTGCTTTTTCAAGAATTGGACGACGTGCTTCGTAAACTTTAGCATAGTCAATAAACTCAGGATCTGACCCAAAGTCAGCGTCTTTAACATCAGCTTTAGTTAAAAATTTGTCACGAATTAGGAAATCCAAATCGATAAAGTGTGTATTTCCTGCTACCGCTGAGAATGATTGGTAAGGTGAATCCCCATAACTTGTTGTAGTAAGTGGCAAAATCTGCCAGTAAGTTTGTTTTGTTTCTTTTAAGAAATCAACAAAGTCATAGGCTGCTTGACCGAAAGATCCGATCCCGTAGTCACCTGGAAGTGATGTGATGTGCATCAAAACACCGCTTGCTCGTTTGTTCATAACGTTTACCTCAAATTATTTTTTACACTTATTATTATAATGCAAACGTTTGCATTAGTCAAGAATTTTTAACAAAAAAATAAAAAAAATTTATAGCTCTTTAAAATAAAATTCGTAAAACAAGCGCTTACATTACGGGAGTATTTTCTTAAATCTTTATTTCTATTGAATTCGAAAAAATAGGTTTCTTTTTAAACGAAAAAAGTAGCCGGCTGTTTTTCTAACCAACTACTTGTATGCTCCTTAACCTATTAGGGATAAGTTCAGACGCTTTCTCTTTCTATAAGTTTAAATGGAATAATGACTTTTTGCGACTTAATCTTAGTCGCTTTAAGAATCCCAAGAAGGTTTTGAACACTTTCTTTAGCTAGTGCCTGAATATTAATGTCAAATGTGGTCAAGAAAGGATGCATGATTTCAGCAAAAGTCGAATTATTGAAAGAAATAATGGCATAATCTTCAGGAACTCTAAATCCTTGGTTGTTTAACCATTGAATGAGACGAAGGGCAATAAGGTCATCCTTAACAATCAAAGCTGTCGGAAAAAATCTTTCCAATTCTTTTTTAAAAGTCTCGATTGTTCGAGCTGAAAATACAAGTTCAGGTAAGACATCCAAATTTAGATTGTCTGCCGCTTCCTGATACCCTTGATAACGTTCCTGTCCTACTTGCCCAAATAAATCGTCTGTGACAAAACCAATCTTTCGGTGACCTTTTGCCTGTAAGTAGTTCACAGCTTCATGACCTAATTCCTTATTATCATTATCAATATAGGTTACTTTATTTTCATTATCCACTGCTGCTCCAACCACTACAAAAGGTACTTTTTGTTTTAATAAGTAATCTTTAACCGGATCTTTCTTTTCTGAATAGAGAATTATAAAGCCATCTGCCCGTTTTTGGCGATGCATGAGCTCAACTTGCTTGACTAATTCCTCTAGAGTAGCACCCGTAGCAATACTAACGACCTGAGAATGACAACTAGCCTCTTCATTGATTGCTGTTAAAATCTCCATATAGAAGGGCTGGCTGATATTTTCACGGTCTGTTAAGGGAGGAAGAACAACACCTAAACTATGAGTTAAGCCTGTTGCCAACATTTGTGCTGCTGAGTTTGGTACATAACCTAATTCTTCCATAGCTGCTCTTACTTTAATTTTTGTTTCTTCTGATATAGCCGAGTTATCCTTTAATGTCCTACTTACCGTTGATGGGCTGACTCCAGCCTTCTTAGCAACATCTTTAATTGTAGCCATTATGTCCCTCTCATTCTCATAAAATTTTCTTTATAGACGTAAAATATAAGAACAATTATAAACTAGATGGGTGTTTTATGCAATCGTTTGCAAAAAAATAATTTTTTTTTACAAAATACTTGACAGATTGTGGAAACGGTTGCATAATGATTATCGTAAACTAAATTTCTGGAGGAAATAGAAATGAAAAAATGGCAAAAGGTATTACTTGGTAGTGCTGGATTACTTGTGGCTGGATCGCTCTTGGTAGCTTGTGGGTCAAACTCAAGCAAGAGCTCAAGTTCAGATAGCAAGACTTTGAAACTTTGGGTACCAACTGGCGCTAAGAAATCTTACTCAGATACAGTAGCACAGTTTGAAAAGAAATCTGGTTACAAAGTTGATATGGTTGAAATGGAAGATCCAAATGCTCAAGAAAACTTGACTAAGGATGCTTCTACTGCTGCAGATGTCTTCTCACTTCCACATGACCAACTCGGTAAATTGGTAGACGCTGGAGCTATCCAAGAAATCCCAGAGCAATACTCAAAAGAAATTGCTGAGCAAGATACTGAGCAAGCTACTGTAGGTGCTCAATACAAAGGTAAAACTTACGCCTTCCCATACGGTATCGAAACACAAGTTACATACTACAATAAATCTAAACTTAACGAAGAAGATGTTAAATCATATGAAACAATCACTTCTAAAGCTAAATTTGGTAGCAACTTGAAAGAAGTTAATGCTTATGTAACTGGTCCTCTCTTCCTTTCAGTTGGTGACACACTCTTTGGCCCTAACGGTGAAGATGTTAAAGGGACTAACTGGGGCAATGAAGCTGGTGTGAACGTTCTTAAATTCATCGCAGCTCAAAAAGACAACAAAGGATTTGTTAATGTTGATTCAGCTAACATGATGGCTAAATTCGAAGATGGTTCTGTTGATGCTTTCCAATCAGGACCATGGGACTACGCTGCAGCTGCTAAAGCTGTCGGTAAAGACAATCTTGGTGTTTCTGTTTATCCAACAGTCAATATCGGTGGTCAAGACGTTCAACAAAAAGCCTTCATGGGTGTAAAACTTTACGCTGTTAACCAAACACCATCTAAAGGTAACGCTGAACGTATTGCTGCTTCTTACCAATTGGCACAAGCTTTGACAAGCAAAGACAGTCAAAATAACCAATTCACTAATGAAGACCGTCACATCATCCCAGCTAACAAAGAAGTCCAAGCTTCTGAAGCTGTTCAAAAGGATGCACTTGCACAAGCTGTAATTACTATGGGTTCATCTGATCAGTACACAACTGTTATGCCTAAACTTAGTCAAATGTCAGTCTTCTGGACTGAAAGTGCTGCTCTTATGAGTGACGCTTATAACGGTAAAATCAAGGAAGACCAATTCCTTACTAAATTACAACAATTTGATAAAGATTTGGCAGCGGCTAAATAAGAATCCTAACAATGACAAGGTAAAGAGGTGGGTCAAGTTCCTATCCTCTTTATCTTTTATTTGTAGACAAAATAGAAACCATCACTAATCACACATTTATCTGAGGAGATATCTATGTCACAAACAATCTACGACACAACTCCTATGCGCCAAGTCTTCAAAGAAGGTACATGGGATGTCAAATTATCCTTTCTGGTAATGGGATTAGCAAACTTGGTTAACAAACAGTTTACCAAGGGATTGCTTTTCCTCCTTTCTGAGATTGCCTTCTTAGTAGCATTCGTTATCCAAATTGTCCCAGCTCTTCAAGGAATGATTACTTTGGGAACTCAAGAACAAGGTGAGGCCGTTAAAGAGGTTAATGGCGTTAAACTTACAGTTCAGGTTGCTGGAGATAATTCAATGCTTATGTTGATTTTTGGACTTGCCTCATTAATCTTCTGTGCAGTTTTCGCTTATATTTACTGGTGTAATCTTAAGAGTGCTCGTCATCTCATGGCTCTCAAACAGTCTGGACGTAAAGTTCCTAACTTTATCGAAGACTTCAAGACCTTGGCTGATGGCCGTTTCCACATGGGTCTTATGACTGTCCCTTTGATTGGGGTTTTGCTCTTCACAATCTTGCCTTTGATTTATATGATCTGTTTGGCCTTTACTAACTTTGACCACAATCACCCAGCACCTAAATCACTCTTTGACTGGGTTGGTTTCTCAAGTTTTGGTGAAGTCTTACAAGGTCGTATGGCTGGTACTTTCTTCCCACTTTTGACATGGACCTTGATTTGGGCCGTTGCTGCAACAGCAACTACTTTCTTCTTCGGTATTGTCCTTGCCCTCTTGCTTAACACTAAGGGCCTTAAATTCAAGAAAGTATGGCGTACACTCTTTGTTATCACTATCGCCGTTCCTCAGTTCGTATCCCTTCTTTTGATGCGTAACTTCCTTAATGACCATGGACCTTTGAATGGTTTGCTTCAAACCTTGCATCTCACTAATGGACCTATTCCATTCTTGACTGACCCTCTCTGGGCGAAGTTCTCTATTATCTTTGTTAATATGTGGATTGGTATTCCATTCACAATGTTGGTCGCAACTGGTATCATCATGAACTTGCCAACTGAGCAGATTGAAGCAGCTGAAATTGATGGAGCAAGCAAGTTCCAAATCTTCAAGAGCATCACTTTCCCACAAATTCTCTTGATTATGGCGCCATCATTGATTCAACAATTCATCGGTAATATCAATAACTTCAACGTTATCTACTTCCTTACTGGTGGTGGACCTACTAATTCTGAATACTATCAAGCGGGTTCAACTGACCTCTTGGTAACTTGGCTCTACAAACTGACTGTTAGCGCTAAAGACTACAACTTGGCATCTGTTATCGGTATCTTGATTTTCGCCATCTCTGCAACATTCAGTCTCTTGGCCTACACAAGATCATCTTCATTCAAGGAAGGGGCTGCTAAATAATGAAACGTAAGAAAAATCTTTACCTAACTGGTACTTATATTCTATTGACAGTTCTAGCTGTTATCTGGTTGATTCCTATTATCTGGATCTTCCTTACAAGTTTCCGTGGTGAAGGAGCAAATGCGGTGCCTTACTTCTTCCCTAAGACTTACACATTTAATAACTACATCAAACTGTTTACCAGCGATGCTTATCCATTTGGAAAATGGTTCATCAATACCTTCATCGTTGCCACATGTACATGTATTCTCTCAACTTTGATTACCGTTGGGATGGCCTACTCACTTAGCCGTATTAAATTCAAACACAGAAATGGCTTCTTGAAATTGGCACTTGTACTTAACATGTTCCCTGGTTTCATGTCTATGATTGCGGTCTACTATATTTTGAAGGCCCTTAATTTGACGCAAACCTTGACATCTTTGGTTTTGGTTTATTCTGCTGGGGCAGCACTTGGTTTCTACATTGCGAAAGGTTTCTTTGATACCATTCCTTACTCATTGGATGAATCAGCAATGATTGATGGGGCAACTCGTCTTCAAATCTTTACCAAGATTACCTTGCCACTTTCTAAACCAATCATCGTCTACACTGCCCTCATGGCCTTCATGGGACCTTGGGTAGACTTCATCTTTGCATCTGTTATCCTCGGTGACGTTAAAGATAAATATACCGTTGCCCTTGGACTCTTCCAAATGCTTAACCAAGACGCTATCAATGAATGGTTCCTTCCATTTACCGCAGGTGCTATTATCATCGCCATCCCAATCACCCTTCTCTTTATCTTCATGCAAAAATACTATGTTGAAGGTGTAACCGGCGGATCAGTTAAATAATAAAGGATAAATGATATGACAACTCTTAAACTGGATAAAATTTACAAAAAATACCCAAATGCAACTCACTACTCTGTTGAAGATTTCAGTATCGACATCAAAGACAAGGAATTCATCGTTTTCGTAGGTCCTTCAGGATGTGGTAAATCAACAACTCTCCGTATGGTTGCTGGACTTGAAGAAATCACTGAAGGTAAACTCTATATTGATGGTGAAGTGGTTAATGACAAATCACCAAAAGACCGTGACATTGCCATGGTATTCCAAAACTACGCACTTTACCCACACATGACTGTTTATGAAAATATGGCCTTTGGTCTTAAACTTCGTAAATATAAAAAAGACGATATCGACAAACGTGTGCGTGAAGCTGCTGCTAGCCTTGGGTTGACTGAGTTCTTAGATCGTAAGCCGGCAGACCTTTCTGGTGGTCAACGTCAGCGTGTAGCTATGGGACGTGCCATCGTTCGTGATGCTAAAGTCTTCCTCATGGATGAACCTCTCTCAAACTTGGATGCTAAACTTCGTGTCACTATGCGTGCTGAAATTGCTAAAATTACTCGTAATATTGGCGCAACAACCATCTATGTTACTCACGACCAAACAGAAGCCATGACTCTTGCTGACCGTATCGTTATCATGAGTTCTACTAAAAACCCTGATGGTTCTGGTACTATCGGTCGTATCGAACAAATTGGTACACCTCAGGAACTTTACAATGAACCAGCCAACAAATTTGTTGCTGGATTTATCGGAAGTCCTGCTATGAACTTCTTCAATGTTAAGGTTGATGGCAACCGTATCACTAACTCTGAAGGCTTGGATATTGCAATTTCTGAAGGTCAAGCTAAAATCTTGAAAGAAACAGGTTATCAAGGCAAAGAAGTTATCTTTGGTATACGTCCAGAAGATGTTTCAAGCCGTCCAATCGTTCAAGAAGTCTATCCAGATGCCAATGTAGATGCTGAAGTCGTCGTTTCAGAGCTTCTTGGTGCAGAAACAATGCTTTACCTAAAACTTGGAGAAACTGAATTTGCTGCCCGTGTTGATGCGCGTGACTTCCACAATCCAGGTGAAAAAGTAAATCTTACTTTCAGCGTTGCAAAAGGTCATTTCTTCGACGCTGAGACAGAAAAACGTATCAGTTTGTAAAATAAAAAAATCAGCCTTCTTGAGCTGATTTTTTGTATGGCATGATTAAACTACCTTCTAACTTTTACTTCCTGACACTCACTAAACAACTCTCTCAATCTATGATATAATATCCCTTGGCACCTCGACACCGCCTACGAAGGGAGGTGAGTTTGCCTATGATGGATTTACTATTCAAAACTATCATCGGACCCATTGTGGTCGGTGTTATCCTTCGTCTAATCGACAAGTGGTTAAACAAGGATAGATAGTGCTAAAAAAGACCCCGAGCTTATGTGGAAGTTAGCTTGGGGTCTTTTCTTGCCTATGATATAGACTTACTATTCAATACAGGTGTATTATGTCATAAAAGCTTAGAATTGTCAAGAAACTAGAGTATCTAGGAACTAGTCTTTCTTCTCAGTCTCATGATCCTTTTTATCTTCATCAGTCTTATTTACAGCTGCTTTAAATTCGGCTAGCATTTTACCGATGGATTGGCCGAGTTCTGGCAAGCGTTTAGGACCAAATATGAGGAGGGCTCCTAGGACAATAATGATAAGTCCTGGGGCTCCGATATCACGTAGAATTCCCATGAGATTTCCTTTCTATTTATCTTTATATTTTCTTTGTTTGCGTTTATAAATGAACTTACTTAGAGTTACGCTAACTTCATAAAGCAAGATTAAGGGTGCCGTCATGGCCAGGTCACTGATAAAGTCAGCTGGTGTTAGAATGACCGCCAAAACCAAGAGAATAAAGTAAGCATAGCGTCTATAGTGTGTCAGAAAAACTGGTGTTATTATGCCGATAGATGTCAAAAAACTCACAACTACGGGAAGTTCAAAGAGAACAGCTAAAGGCACTGTCGTATGCAGTAAAAAACTAAGGTAGTTCTGTGCTGTAATTTGTGTATTAAAGAGCCCTTCGCCTAGTTTTAAAAGCACTTCTAAGATAGCTGGACTAACAAAATAATAACCAAAAGCCAAACCCAATACAAAACAGACAAAAGTTGCTGGGATATAAGCAAAGATAGCACGCGCTTCATTGTCCCTCAAACCTGGTTTCACAAACTGCCAAATCTGGTAGGTGGTGAAAGGCAAAGTGACCGTAAAAGCCATGAGACTAGCCAAGTTAATGTAAATCCAAAGAATATCGTTAGGCCCTAGAACTAATAAAGGCTTGTCAAATCCTCTGGTTAGATAAGCATAGAGTTGCCCAGCAAACAACAGAGTAATACAAAAAACTAGGAAAAAGCATAACACTACTGCAATGAAACGTCTCCGAAATTCCACCAGATGCTCAACAATAGTCATCTCATCTTTATTTCTTGCCATGCTGTTTCACCGTCACAAAGACAATAATAGCAATAAAGATAAGTTGTGGAATCAAGACTTCCCAGCTTGGATAGATACCAGCCCAATCAATGGTTGGGAAACCACTAATCAAATGATTAGACATCATATTAGTTAACTGAAGGGCATGAACACTGACACCGAGCATCTTGAAGGCCAAGGCATAAATCAACCAAGTCAAAATAAAGAAAATGCGGTGCGGTTTAATATAGTGACTCGCTTTAGTCATAGCCACAGCAATGATAACAAGAACTGCAATAGCTGAAGCAATACCAATCAAGAAATTAGCTGTCGTGATACGTGGGACAATACCGACATAGAAAAGAATAGTCTCGGCCCCTTCACGGAAGACAGCCAAGAAACTGAGTGCAAACATGGACACAAAGCTTCCAGTAGCCGTCACCGTCTTCATCTGGCGGTCCATAAAGTCATTCCACTGTTTGACTGAAGACTTGCTATGGAGCCAAACTCCAATCAGAATCATCATCGCAACTGCAAAGATACCAACGCCACCTTCAATAATTTCACGGTTAGCCCCCGAGGTCACAGCTGGAAAGACAACTTGTAAGATAACAGCTATAACTGCGCTAGCAAGAACACCAGCAATGGCTCCGCCATAAACCCATTTGAGTCCCTTACGCATCTTGGCTGCCTTAAGAGTAGTCACAAGTGCCATAACAATGAGGAGGGCTTCAACCCCTTCACGTAAGAGAATCAACATGGCATCAAAGGCATTATAAGAAGCACTTGTATCAATAGCAGATAGGTCTGTAATCAAGGCTTGCAGTTTGTCCTGATAAACTTTTTCTTTTCCCTTAACCATGATAACAGGTGTTTCACTTTCCACACGCGTATAAAGGCTTGGATTAGTTGTGCTTACATCGCCTTCAATGGTTGGCCAGATAGTGATGAACTTCTTCATAGTTGCCGCAGCCGTTTTGTCATCACCTGCTTGGAATTGACCTAGAGCCTTTTCCAAGAGCTTAATACCATCTTTTAGGGTTAAACTTGAGCTTGTGCTATCAAGAGGGACACCCTTGATAAAGTCATCAATCCCACCCTTGAGATCATCATAAGATGACTGGATGCTGGTGAAATCAGTAGGCTCCGTCTCAATGCTACTTCGCAAAAGTGAAATGGCCGTCTCAATCTTGCCGTAGTAGGCAGTACTGTGGTCACGAACAACAGCTTCATTTCGCGTCCAAGCATTATTTAATTCACTGTAAGTTTTGCGTGTTGCAGCCAGGTCTTTGGCCGTAATGGCATCCTGTAAGTTTTTGAAATAAGGCTCTAGGCGTGTTTCAAGTTTTTCCTTTTCGGCATCTAAATCAACAGGATTTTGCTCTTTCTCAAATTTAAGAAGTGCTGACGAAATGGAGGTTAGGTCCTCTTCTGTCACGTCACCCTTAATATCAAGAGCCTTGCTAACTTTTTTACCTGCCTTGGAATCGTGATTTTCTTTAGTTTCGAAATCAGTCTTAATCTCAGCAACCAATTCCTTAGCTTTTGTTTGATCTTTATTTTGAACAGCTGTTGTGGCATCTGTAATTTTGATGAAAAGATCACTGTATGATTCAGCAGCTACTGGATAGGTCCAGAATAAGGCTAAAAGCCCAAGCAAAACGAGGAGTTTATTCAAAGAGTGCTTGACCAATGTAGCCTCCTTTCTCCACGCCAGCAAAGCAAGCAAAGAGGCCACTTCCGATATGGGTGATGTACTCGTTCATCTTGTCTACAGCACCAAGATTGGTCTGTATTTTGACAAAACTGTCTGGATCCTTCTGGTAGGCAATGAAAATCAAACCTGAATCAAACTGGCCAGTTCTCTCATCAATGCCATCTGAATAAGAATATGAACGACGTAAGATAGGAAGGTCTACTTCTTTAGCCAAACGCACATGCGAATCGACTGGTAATTTTGACAAATCTACTTCGTCAAACTCATCTTTCTTACCAAAGGGAGCGCCTGATTCCTTGTAACGACCAAAGGTGTTTTCCTGCTCTTGCAAATTAGTACGATCCCAAGTTTCAAGGTGCATCTGTACCAGACGAAGAGCCATATAAGAACCACCCTTCATCCAATCTTTACTATCAGTCCAGACAACCTTGTCGAATTCCTTTTCCGTCGTAACATTGGCAGTACCGTCCTTGAAGCCAAAGAGATTTCGAGGCGTTTCCTTACGGTCTCCAATTGCTGCAAACCCTGATTTGCTCCACTTCATGGTGATTTTATTACGACCTTTACGAATCAGATTGCGGACAGCGTGGAAAGCTACTTGTTCATCGTCCGCACAGGCTTGAATCACGATATCACCACCCGTGTACTTGTCCTGCAACTGCTCCTTTGGAAATGGTGGCAAATCTCGGAAGAGCTTAGGACGTTTGGATTCCAAACCAAGCTTTTTAAGAAAGTCAGCCGAAACCCCAAAAGTCAGACTCAGGCGATAGGGATTGAGTCCCACGGTTTCGCCAGTATCACTTGGTGGCAAGAGGGTATTAGAACCATCCTTTTTTACTAGCTCACCTTCTACTAATTTACTACTATAATCTGTCCAGTCTTTAAAAAGCTGGATGACTTCTTTTTTATCGGTTGTATGAAGATCTA
>OLOB01000255.1_pt1 | contig 46601 bp, 43 predicted proteins | sample 1671911 | NCBI WGS metagenome assembly OLOB01 (sample SAMEA3136625, study PRJEB25190) | human gut metagenome | biome: human gut; feature: human-associated habitat; material: faeces | place: Austria | collected 2013
TTTTTTCATCAATATGTAGGTAAGCGCGCGCTTCTTCGGTGCGCTTTTCCGCTTCTTCAAGGGTCATCATCGACGATTCCTCTCGGTTTCAGAAACTGGCTGAACATCACAATGCCCCTACCATCAAAGCAGGGGCATCGAAAGCGGCTTAACGCCGCAAAGGGGAAAGCTTGCGCTATCCCCCCATTAGTTCAGTGATTGGCGCCGTGGCACTTCTTGTATTTCTTGCCAGAACCGCATGGGCAAGGGTCGTTTCGACCAACATTTGCGTAAGGGTCGTTTTTGTCCTTTTCGTAGGTCTGAGGCTTATGAGCTTCAGGCTTCGGCGCAGCAGGAGCCGGGCTAGGACCGCCTTGGGGAGCACCGCGACGAACACCAGAGCCTTCATTGAGCGTCTGTTCGGGATTGGAGTACGATACCTTGCCATCGAGCGGGCTGGATTCTTCCTGCGGGGCAACCTGCACAACGATGGGGGCACGAAGCAAGAATCGCAGGTAATCCTCATAGATCGAAGAAGTAAGGGCCGCAAAAGCACGATGCGCCTCATCGCGATATTCAGTAAGCGGATCGCGCTGACCATACGCACGCAGGCCGATAGAAGCCTTAAGGTAATCCATTTCTTGGAGGTGAGCCATCCAGCGCGTATCGATGAATCGCAGCATAACCTGCGATTCGATATCGGAGAATGGAGCACCAATCTCCTTTGCCTTCGTATCGAAGAGGCCCTGGAAATATTCAACCAGACCGTCGATAAGCGCATTCACGTCATCGTCATGATCGATAGAATCTACGGTGAAATCCTCAATGCCCGTCATCTGGATAACCCACTTATTAAGAGAGTCCAGATCCCAGTCGTCGCTCGCTTGCTTGGCGGGACACCACTCCAAAACATGCGATTCTACGACGTCTTCAATGATCTCCGGCATGCGATCGGTAAGATCTTTGCCGTCAAGGATGGCATTACGCTCTGCATAGACTGCTTTACGCTGCAGGTTCATTACGTCGTCGTATTCAAGAACATGCTTACGTGCAGCAAAGTTGGATGCTTCAACCTGACGCTGCGCGGTTTCAATTGCTTTAGAAACCATAGATGCCTTAATGGGCATATCGTCGGGCATGTCGGTTTTTTCCATCATGCGACCAATGGAATCCATGCGCGAGCCACCAAACAAACGCATAAGGTCGTCTTCGAGAGAAAGGTAGAACTGTGTTGCACCCGGGTCGCCTTGACGACCGGCACGACCACGCAACTGGTTGTCGATACGGCGCGACTCATGACGCTCAGTACCAATGACGCACAGGCCACCTGCAGCAAGAACCTCTTTGGATTCACGATTGGTAATAGCCTCGGCCTCAGCTTCGGCCTGCTTCACCTGGGCTGGCGTAGGCTCCTCATCTTCGCCAAATCGTTCAAGAAGCATAGCCTGCGCCATGGCTTCGGGGTTGCCGCCCAGCAAGATGTCGGTACCACGACCAGCCATGTTCGTAGCAATGGTAACCGCACCAGTTCGACCCGCCTGAGCAACGATGGCAGCTTCGCGTTCGTGATTCTTAGCATTCAGTACTTCATGTTTGATGCCACGCTTGGAAAGCAAACGGCTTAGACGCTCAGAGCTTTCGATAGAAACCGTACCAACCAGGCACGGCTGCCCGGCAGCATGGCGCTCTGCAATGTCGTCAGCAACAGCATTGAACTTAGCATCTACTGTGCGATAGATAAGATCATCTTCGTCGATACGTTGAACTTCCCTGTTGGGAGGAATAGACATGACGGGCAAGTTGTAGATCTGACGAAACTCAGAATCTTCCGTCATTGCCGTACCGGTCATGCCAGAAAGCTTGTCGTACAAACGGAAATAATTCTGCAACGTGATAGTTGCCAGAGTTTGGTTTTCCTGACGAACCAATACATGCTCTTTTGCTTCCAGTGCCTGATGAAGGCCTTCGGAATAACGGCGACCTTCCATGATACGGCCGGTGAATTCATCAACGATCTTGACCTCGCCGTTTACCACTACGTAGTCAACATCGCGATGGAACAGGAACTGGGCCTTCAGCGCCTGCTGCAAATGATTGGGCAGCTGACCGGTTGGATCGCTAAAAATGTCTTCAATGCCAAGCTGGAACTCAACCTTTTCCAAACCAGCTTCGGTGGTGTAGATGGTCCTTTTCGCTTCATCCATCTCGAAATCGACATCGCGCTTCAAGGAAGGCATAACAGCCGCAAAACGCTTATACGTATCGGCGGCCTGAGAGCCAGCACCTGAAATAATAAGAGGCGTACGCGCTTCATCGATAAGAATGGAGTCGACCTCGTCGACGATGGCGAAAGAATGGCCACGCTGCACACGCCGTGATGCACGGGCAACCATGTTGTCACGCAGATAATCAAAGCCGAATTCGGAATTGGTGCCGTAGGTAACGTCGGCCTGATAGGCAGGGATCTTCTGCTCGGGACCCATACCATTCTGGATAAGACCAACATTCATACCCAAGAAGCGATAGATGCGACCCATCCACTGAGAGTCGCGCGCAGCAAGGTAATCGTTAACGGTAACGATGTGAACATTATTACCAGGCAAAGCATTCAAATAGCCAGCCAATGTGGAAACGAGCGTTTTACCTTCGCCCGTGCGCATTTCAGCGATTTTGCCATCGTTCAACGCCATGGCGCCAATGAGCTGAACATCGAAATGACGAAGACCAATAGTGCGCACACTGGCTTCACGAACGGCAGCGAACGCCTCAGGAAGCAAATCGTCCAAATCTTCGCCGTTAGCCAGACGCTCACGGAATTCGACGGTAAGGTGAGCCAGCTCTTCGTCGGAACGTGCTTGCATAGCAGGCTCGAAGGCGTTGACCTCTGCAACCCTACGCTGATAGTTCTTGAGTGGCTTGCTTTCGCCTACGCTAAGTAGTTTAGAAAAGAAACCCATGATCTCTCTTTCTTTCGTTTAACTGCTTCACTCTATCACAGGCACACTCGCATACGCCGTGTAGCATCTTCTGCATTTCCTGAATACACGCCATTTCCGCTTATTGGTGAGCCATTTGTTACCCAGTCAGCGCGTTCGCCTTGCTATCGCCAAGAAGCTTCATCATCTTTAGGCGCTTCAGTAGTTGCACCAGAAGACGAAACTTCTTCAAGTATTTCTTCGTACAGCTCTTCAAGCCTGCTTGAGCCATCGATACCAAAACGATCCACTAAAGCGCGTCGGCAACTTACAAACGTTGAAATGGCACCAGCATACTGACCAAGCAATTGCTGAACTTTCATATATTGGTACACAACGTCCTCACGCGTTTGGTCGATACCGAAAGCAAACTCGGCGTAATGCTGTGCCAATCGAAGATCGTTAGCACGAATAAGCGCCCGAACTCCATCAACCAACGCATCGAGTACGCGATTCTGGTACGTGATGCGATATGCATCTATTTGGTCGTTTTGAACACCAGGCAGAAGTGGACCACAATACAAACGCTCAATTTCGCCTAACGCCCTTTTGCAAATATCAGGATCATTGCATCCATTCAGAAGCAGACACTGCGCGTGAATTTCACCGACATCGCTTACATAATTTAATCCAGCCAACGAAACCGTGTCGCGCGAACGCCGCGACCCAAACGGCTCTTCGTCAGGCGGAGTGAGAACACGCCTGATGTAACTTCACAAGTTATAGAAACTCGAGCGCACACAAGCAGGATCCGATTCCGGCCAAACGATGCGCTCAATCCAGGTGCGTGGCAGTTCTTTGCCATCGTTAACCACAAGCAGAGCGAGTACGAGCTTCGCTTTGCGGCGCAGTTCCCCATTCGGCAATACATTTTTGCCGTCACGCGTAACCTCGCAACGACCAAACAGATTAATCCGAACAGGAGAAACGATTTCAGTCTTTACCACATCTGTTATTGCTCCACCCTCACCAAAGAAATGGTCGTTTACGGAAATCGGCAGCGAGAAATTGCCGATTTCCGCACCGTGCTTTTCCGAATACCATTGCTGGACTTTTCTACTTTCAAGCGCCTTTGAGGCAAGCGCACGCTTACCAGCCGCCAAGCACGAGTCAACACAGGCTAAAAGGAATTCCGCTTCATCTTCGAAACGAGAAAAAGGAACGATGGAAGAATAGTGTGCAGCCATAAGCTCGTACCGAGCTTCTACGGTAAGCTCAAACGCAGAAAACGAAGACGACAGGAGACTTACACCTGCAAAAGGAAAGAGGCTTTCAACCAACGCAATATCGGGTTGGGTGTCTTCATCAAAGAAATCAGTGATCAGCGATAGACTGCCGCTTCCCAAGAAAAGGGCCAGATACGCCAGCGATTCTTCAGGAGAGGATGGGGCTTGGCGAAGGAGTGCTTTAAGGAAGCGATCGGCGCCCTTTTCTTTATCGAGAGCTACAGGCGGTACGGATCGCTTTGTCGGCATGTGACCCTTTTCAAAAAGAGATTCATGGTTGCCAGAGTGGTCCTGACGCTTCGGCAGCTCATCGGAAGAAAGGGCCATTTCACGGGCATCCAGCACTACGACCGGCAGTTCAACATCAGCTGCCAGCGTGGAATCTTCAGTAGTTACCATCACTTCACATTGCTTGGTGTGAAGTTTGCCCATAAGCGTTACCAAGCTTGTACGCCTTTTGCCCTTGAGCTTTGAAATGCCGTCGAAAACCACCAGTTTTCCAGGCGAAGAATCATCGGAATCCAATACCTCTTCGATACTTCCCGAATCAAGGTTTACGAGAAATTCTGGCTCGGAAGCCTGCACCCAAGTGACGTTTCCGGGAGGAAAAGCCATTCTTGCATATTGGTTGGCAAGCACCGTTTTCCCATACAAAGGAGGGGCGCATATCACGCGGACTGCTTCCCTATCAGAAAGCAAGCTAACCAATAATCGCTTACGATTGATAAGCGCTTCTCCTATTCCCAAGGCGGCTGAAGGAGACGACCGAAGCGCATCTTTGTCGTTGCCATTCATTTGACACCCCTTTCACGAGAGTCGAACAATTGGCTGGATTATAAGGTTTACCAGGCGTTTAACCAGATAGACACAAACCATATTTGCGTAATTGTGCCAAAATTGAGCGCGAGTGAGCACTCTTTGGGTAAAACAACAATGACAGCATTTTCTGATGCGGAAAATGGGATGCAAACCAAAGGACGCAGGAACCAAACTACCTTTATTCCCTGGCTAAACGCCACAAAAGATGATCAGGCACAGAAACTAAATAACGACATGGATGCTAGTTTTTCGGAAACGTCACATTTCCTCTTTTCTGTTTTGGTAAAATTTCAAAGTTAAAAATTCATACTGTCAAGCAGGAGGAACACATGCCAGCAACCTCTCCGGATCAGAAGGTTATCGTTCTGGACTTTGGCGCCCAATACGGTCAGCTCATCGCCCGCCGCATTCGCGATTTGGGCGTTTATTCCGAGATCGTACCCTGCGATGAAGATGCAGCAAAAATTGCAGCTTTGAAGCCAAGCGCCATTATTCTTTCCGGCGGCCCCGCCAGCGTCTATGCAGACGATGCGCCCAAGATCGACCCCGATGTACTTGAACTTGGGGTACCGATTCTCGGCTTCTGCTACGGCCATCAGACCATTGCCGTTGAACTAGGCGGCACCGTTGGTCACACCGAAAAGGGTGAGTACGGAGCAGCTGGCCTCCATGTAGCTGGCGGTGCGCTGTTCGAAGACACCCCTGCCGAACAAACGGTTTGGATGAGCCACCGCGATGCCGTGACTGAGATTCCTGCAGGTTTCACCGTTACCGCTTCCACTGACATTTGCCCCGTTGCGGCTATGGAATGCGCTGAGCGCAACATCTACACCACACAGTTCCACCCTGAAGTTAAGCACTCCGAGTTCGGCAACAAGATGCTTTCCAACTTCCTGTTCAATATCGCAGGACTTAAAGCCGACTGGACTATGGACTCCATCATCGAAGACTCCGTTGCCGCTATCCGTGAAAAGGTTGGCGACAAGCGCGTTATTTTGGGTCTTTCGGGCGGCGTTGATTCTTCTGTAGTTGCAGCCCTGTGCGCTAAGGCAATTGGCAAGCAGCTGGTATGCGTATTCGTAAACCATGGCCTGCTTCGTAAGAACGAGCCTGAAGAGGTTGAAGAGGTATTTACCAAGCAGTTCGATGTGGATTTCATTCATGTTCATGCCGAAGAGCGCTACGCCAAGCTGCTTGACGGCGTTACCGACCCTGAAGCAAAGCGCAAGATTATCGGTACCCAGTTCTGGGAAGAGTTCTTCGCCGTTGCACAAGATATCGCAGAAGACGGCAAGCCCGTGCAGTTTATGGCTCAGGGCACTATCTATCCTGACATCATTGAATCTGGTGCTCGCAAAACCGGCGGAAAGGCTTCCACTATCAAAAGCCACCACAACCTGATCCCCTTCCCTGAAGGTGTTCACTTCGACCTTATTGAACCGCTTGACCACTTCTTCAAGGACGAGGTTCGCGCGCTGGGCACCGCCCTTGGCTTGCCCGCACACATCGTTCACCGCCAGCCCTTCCCTGGCCCCGGTTTGGCTATTCGCATCATTGGCGCAGTAAGCCCCGAAAAGCTTGAGATTCTTAAGAATGCCGATGCCATTGTTCGCGAAGAACTGGACGCATACAACGAGCGTTTGTTCCAGGAAACGGGCGAACGCAACAGCGAGCATAGCTGTTGGCAGTACTTCGCGGTTCTGCCCGACATCAAGAGCGTTGGCGTTATGGGTGACGAGCGCACGTATCAGCGCCCCATCATCCTGCGTGCTGTTGAGTCGAGCGATGCAATGACCGCTGACTGGGCAAAGCTCCCCTACGATGTGCTGGCTAAGATTTCCAGCCGTATCGTTGCTGAAGTTCCTGGAGCCAACCGCGTGTGCTACGACATAACGTCTAAGCCACCTGCCACGATTGAGTGGGAATAGTAATAGAACATTTGTTCGTGTTTTTCATACGGTTTCTAGCGGTTCCGATGGCGACCGATGACGACGTTTCGGAACCGCTGCACCTGCAAGCCGCATGATTCCAAAATCAGACAGAAACTCACAAGGCTCCTCGAGAAAATCGAGGAGCCTTGTCGTTTCCGCAGGTAAACGCATGACAAGATGCCATCCCAGGACAAACGGCCATGCTTCGAATAGACCCGAAACGGCGCAAACGGAACCGAAAGGAGCCGAAGCGAACCGAACAACCCGCAAGCCAGCAGAAGGCAGTGATGCCGAGGGGCTTGCAGGTGCCGCCGAAAATCGGCGAAACTCAAACGAAACTCACCCGGAAAAACGAAACTCAAGAATGACACTTTCCCCTGGCGGAGAGCCTGGAAGCGTCATTCTCGCAAACTCACGAAAACGGGTTGGTTTCGCAACCACTCCTCCCGAGTAGCAGCAGGGGGCTTGCGGACCAGACTACCAATCCCTGGAAGTGGGCAAGCGCAACCCTTCGGGGTCGTCTCTGAATTCTTCGAGCATGCGCTTGAGGATGGGAATCGCTTTCAGCTCGCGGGTCGCTTGGTCCTTCGCCTCCTGGGGATAGCCCTCGGGAAGTTGCTCTGCTCCGTACGGGTCAGGGGCCTCCGACATTTCCTCCTCGAATTCGGAATGATGTTCGCGAAGAAGAATCTCGAAGCCTTTACGCTCTTCCTCGTCTTGGAAGATGACGACGGTTTCGAGGAACCGCCTGCGCGCTATCCTAGCATCGCCGTAGTCCTCGTCGAAGAAGAACTCGTTCAGGCTCCAATTCAAAGAATCCCTTGTGTAGTAGCAATACATAAGATCGAAATCCAGGCTGCGCCGATCCCAACGCACGAAGGAACGCGACGGGACGGGCGCGAAGTACCTGCCGCTGTCGAGGGCGATGCCGAGGGTGTCGAATATGCGAGTTTGGAAATAACGGATCTCGATCGTATACCAGCTCGGACTAGGGTCTGTCTGGTTCAGCATGTAGTACTCGTAGCCATCCCGCTCGTCGTCCGAATAATGGCAGACGGTAAACTCCGGGGCGTACAGATAATACTTGTCCTCCGTGCCGACCACCTCGGAGAGAAACCTCCAATGCTCCTTGTCTTCGAGCATCACCTTCACTCTCGCAAGAGGAGATTCGTCGAGCGAGAAGTGATGGCGCCAGATGTCCTCCACTTCACTCCACGACGCTCCTTCGTCTATAGGCGTGTTCGAGTCGACGCGTCGCGTGTGGACCATATGCGCGCGCACTTTCCCCGACCCTTTCGAGAGGGAATAAGGCATATCCTCCCGCCTGCTCACGACGCATAGGATGTCTATTGTTCCCCCGTCAAGCTCCATTGGCTCCACGACCGCGAAGGGAGGCTGACCGTTGTCCCATTTTGTCTTCGAGAGCATATCGACGATCATCTGGTTCGTCTTCCGTTCGGCATGATCGTTGTTCTCGACATCGCACACCGAATAGCCCTCTTCCTCGTCTATGCCGATGAAGAGGTACGACACGTCGCCCTCGAGATTGTTGGCAAGGCATAGTATGTCGTGGATCAGCTCGGAATTGTCTTTGTGCCACTCCTTCTTGAAGTCCCAGTAGGCACCTTCGCGCTTCAGTGCGATGAGGTTCGGGGCCTCTTCTTGGATTCTCGACTGAAGACTGCCAATAAGGCGTGCCCTCGAAATCCTCCTCGAATCGCCTAGCATCCGCCAATCCCCATCTTCCAGGATTCGTATTCCTCGGGGGTTATCTCGCCGTGGTCGAGCGCATCCACCTGGGATTCCCAGGCCTTGATGGCGGCGGCGAGCTTAGGCGCCTTCTCCGCGCCGGGCACGACGGCGAGCCTGCCTCCGCCGACGGGCCTGAGCCCGAACTCCTCCTCGATCCTGAAGAGGAGCTCGAGGGCGTCCCTGGCGGATTCGGCTCGAACGGGCATGAGGGCTTCGGGGGCGACCCCGAGGGCGCCCGCGATCGCATCCAGGGCGGAGCCCTTGAGCACCCTCCTGTCCGCCTCGTAGTTCCTGATGGCGGCGTCGGTGCAGCCAGCGGCCTCGGCGAGCTGCCGCTGCGTCATCCCCCGGGACCTTCGGAGCGCCCTTATGCGGCTTCCCGTCGTCATCTTTCCTCCTTCTATCTTTTCCTCCCATGATACTAGAGAACAAAAACGTTCTCAATTTGTCTTGACCGAACATTTTCGTTCTGCTAGTGTCACGAAATACAGAACGCTTTTGTTCTATTAACCGAACGACAGGAGGAAGCAATGGAGCAGAACGCGCAACCGGTGATCATGGGCGTCGAGGAGGTCATGCGCGCCCTGAGCATCAGCAGGCCCTACGCCTACCGCATCATCAGGATGCTGAACTCGGAGATGGAGCAGAGGGGCTACACCACCATCAAGGGGAAGGTGAGCCGGAGGTACTTCTACGAGCGATTCCACTGCGGAGACGCCGCCCCCAGACAAGAGGCCCGCTGATGCCCGCCTACATGAACGGGAAGACGGGCTCCTGGTACGTCCAGTGCTACTACAGCGACATCGACGGCAACCGCAAGCACAAGGTCAAGCGGGGGTTCGCGACCAGGGACGAGGCGCTGACGTGGGAGGCGGAGTTCCTGGCCTCCGCCGACGGGTCGATGTCGATGCCCTTCGAGGCGTTCGTGAAGAGGTACTCCGCAGACGTGAGGCCCAGGCTCAAGCTCAACACCTGGCTCACCAAGGAGCACATCATACGCACGAAGTTAGTGCCGTTCTTCGGACCCAAGAGAATGTGCGACATCACCCCCAGAGACGTGGTGGACTGGCAGAACAAGATGCTGGGGTCGTACGACGACGAGGGGAAGCCGTACAGCGGCACCTACCTGAGGACCATAAACAACCAGCTGAGCGCCATCTTCAACCACGCCGTCAAGTACTACGGCCTGGGAAGGAGCCCCGCCACGCCGACGATCAAGATCGGCGAGCGGAAAGGCGCAGAGATGAAGTTCTGGACGAAGGAACAGTACCTCATGTTCAGCGAGGAGGTGATGGACAAGCCGGCGAGCTTCTACGCGTTCGAGATCCTCTACTGGTGCGGCTTGAGGGTCGGCGAGCTCCTCGCCCTCGAGCCGGACGACATCGACCTCGGAAGGTGCCTCATCCACGTCACCAAGAGCTACCAGCGGATCAAGAGGAGGGATGTCGTCACGTCGCCCAAGACGCCCAAATCGAAGAGGGATGTGGTCATGCCGGAGTTCCTCGTCGACGAGCTCGCCGATTTCCTCGGTTCCATCCCGGAGGAGCGGCGCACCTGCCGCATCTTCTGCTTCACCAAAAGCTACCTGCACCACGAGATGAAGCGCGGCTGCGCCGCATGCGGGCTCGAGCCCATCCGGATCCACGACCTTCGCCACAGCCACGTCTCGCTCCTCATAGAGATGGGCTTCAGCCCTCTCGCCATAGCGGACCGCCTGGGGCACGAGACCTACGAGATGACGCTTCGCTACGCCCACCTCTTCCCCAGCAAGCAGTCGGACATGGCAGCAGCGCTCGACCAGGGAAGGAGGCCCTGATGTCCAGACCTATCGTCGACTACAAAGGGCGCCGGCGCAGCAAGACGATAGCGTTCAGGGTCTCGCCGGAGGAGGACGAGGTGATAAACGCCCTCGTCGCGGCAAGCGGCATGACCAAGCAGGACTACATAACCTCCAGGCTCGAGTGCCGCGACATAAACGTCAACCCGAACGTGAGGGTCTACAGGATGCTGCGCGACCAGATGAAATCCGTCTACGCCGAGCTCAGGAGGCTCAGGAGCGCCGACGGCATCGACGAGCGCCTCATCGAGCTCATGCAGGTGCTGACGCGCGTGTTCATCGACCTCGGCGCCGACGAGCTCGGGGCGGTCGGGGACGACGTGGCGCAGCAGGACGCGGCGGTTCTCAGGATGGCGAGGGGTTAACTCCGCCGGGTGGTCCGGCAAGGACTTCCCCCCGAGCAGCCGACCCTCAGACAGCCTCCTGGGGGCATTCGCAGCACGGCGGGCTCCGTTCGATCGGATCGCCTCGCCTCCTCCTTGGGCATCAAAGGCTCGCACAGCCGCCCGATGCGCTCCGCAAGGGCCGCGATGCTTTTCCGATTTCTTTTGCCGCCCGAGAGAAAAGGCGAAAGCGGCAAAACAAAGCGCCCTCCGGGCTTCGGAAAACCAACGGCCCGATGGGGCGAGGAACGCGCCTTCGCTTCCTCCCTTGCGGGGCGCGGCAGGCGGTGCGGCCCCGATGCCACAAGGCGGGGCAAGGGGCTCCGCCACAACCGAACGGAGGTCACCATGAACACCAATCTCACTCTCCAGGACAGGGCGGTCAAGGCGGCGGCCCGCTTTCTCGAGATCCGCGGCTACGAGACGCTCGCGACCGGGTGGAAGTCGCCTGAGACGAGAGGAACCATCGACCTGGTTGCACGCGACCCCGAGTCCGACGACCTCGTGTTCGTCGACGTCTCCGCGCGCCCGAACTCCAGCGCCGGCTTCGGCGACGGGAGGAACGATCGCGAGACGATGGAGCTGCTCGCGGTCTCCTGGCTCGCCGAGAACGACTTCGCCGAATCGGTCGGCGTGAGGTTCGACAAGATCAGCATGATCGTCGTCGGCGAGGACCGCGCGCTGCTCAGGCACCACATCAACGCCTTCGGCGAGGCCTAGGACCTCCGGGCCCGCTTGGGCAGGCCCCCTCCGGACGGAGGGGGCCGTTTGCAGGCGCTCGCCCCATGGCGAACCGCCCACCCCATGACGAGCCGCCATCCCGTGGCAAACGGGCAGTCTTAACAGAACGTTTTCGTTCTGTATACTCGCAGTATGCGCCATCTCCGGCGACAGTCAGAAAGGACGAAGGAAACATGAGGACTCTCGCCATATCGAACTACAAGGGCGGGGTCGGCAAGACCACGACCGCGGTCAACCTCGCCACCATCTACGCCAGGCGGGGTCTCAGGGTCCTGCTGATCGACCTGGACCCGCAGGCGTCGGCAACGGACTACTTCGGGCTCTACGACCGAGCCGCGGGCGAGCACCGGGGAGCCGTCGAGCTCCTCTACGGGAATGCCCCTATTGAAGAAGTGGCTTTCGAGACAGAGACGGCAGGGCTCTCTGTCGTGCCCTCGACCATAGAGCTCGTCGACCAGAACGAGCTGCTCCTGCGCGAGCAGCGCCTTCGCTTCGCGCTCGACGACTGCGCGGGCGACTACGATGTCTGCATCGTCGACTGCAGCCCCACGATGAAGCGCCTCGCCTTCAACGCCTACCTGGCCGCTGCGGGCGACGGCATGGTGATCGTGCCGGTGAAGCTCGACTCCACCGTCATGCGCGGCACCGCCCTCACGGTCAGCGCCATCGAGTCCATCTCCGACGCGCTGCGCGTGCCCACGCCCGCATGGCGCATCCTGCGCACGTGCGTGCCCGGGCTCATGACCAACGCTGAGGCCACCGGGGCCGACGTGTTGGACTCGTACTTCCCCGACAACCAGTTCGCCACCGTCATCCACGCGAGCTCGAAGGTCTGCGAGGGAAGCTGGCAGTGGCAGCCCGTCGCGGCCTTCAAGCCGAACAGCCGGCCCGCCAAGGACTACGAGGCGCTCGCCGAGGAGGTGCTCCATGGCTAAACCCACGACATCGGGGTTCACCATCTCCGGGCTGCTCGACAGGAGCGCATCGATCCGCAACGACTACCCCGTCGAGAGGATCCCCATCGAAGAGATAGCCGACCACCCCGCCAACGCCGCCTACTCGATGGACGAGGCCGGCATCGCGCAGCTCGCGAAGAGCATCGAAGAGGAGGGGCTCACCGACCTGCCGCTCGTGCGCAAGCTCGACGACGGCGGCTGGCAGATGGTGAGCGGACACCGCCGAAAGGCAGCCTACGCACTCCTCGCGAAAGAAGACGAGAAATACGCCCAGATCCCCTGCCGCGTCATCCGGGGCATCACCGACGAGCAGTCGGTCATGCTGCTGCACGCCGCCAACTACTTCGTGCGCAGCCTCACCGTGACCGAGCGCGCGGCGGCGAGCCGCGCTCTGGGCGTGGAGGTCGAGCGCATGCGCGTCGAGAACCCCGAGCTTTCCGGCGTGCGCACGGAGGACATCAAGGCGGCGATCATATCCGAGCAGACCGGGCGCAAGGTATCGGGCAAGACCATCCAGCGCCAGGAGTCGCTCGCGCGCAAGATCGAGGAGAGGCTCACGCCCCAGTGGCGCGAGGCCGCGCTCGCGGACGCTCTCTCGGCGGACGCCGTGGGGGTCCTCGCCGATCTGGATTCCGATGCGCAGGACCGGCTCCATGCGGCATGGCGGGCGCAGCCCCTGGGCAAGAAGGAGACGACCGAGTTCCTCAAGAAGTCGACCGCCAAGCCCGCCGCCGAAGAAGACGCGAAGGGCACCGCGCCCAAGCCCGCGGCGGCGCTCGCAAGCGCCCTTCGCGCGCTCAGGCGCTACGAGTCGAAGGCGGAAAACCCGCCGAGCGAGCTGGACAGGCAGGCGCTCGGAGAGATCGCCGAGACGGCTCGAAAGCTCCTCGAGGGCAGATAGAGCCCAGGCAGGTGCCCCGCCGGGGCTCCTGCGCCGTTTCCAGCAAGTAGCCTATCTCGTATACACGAGATAGATGGCGGCAGAGACGCCTTCCGACGACCCGCTGCCCCGCCCCGTCGCCGAGGCGCGAGGAGAGGGGCCATGCCGCCGGGCGCGCCGGTACGCGGGAACGCGCCGGCTCGCGCCATGCGGGGGATGCCCCGCGCCCCTGGGAAGAAACGCCGCCCAAGCTTCCACCGTATCGAGGCGGCGAAGGATGCGAAGGACCATGAAGATGACGAAAGTTCTGAAATACGGCAACGTGCTCACCGCCCGCGTGAGCGACGCGGACTTCCGCGCGGTCTGCGAGCGCGCCGACGAGGAGGGGCTCACCCGCTCCGAGTACCTCCGCTACATAGTGCGCCTCGTGGCCGACGACGCCGCGAACGCGCAGCGAGGCGGCGTGCTGCTCGACGGGCGCTCCATGCGGAAGCTCTCCCGCGAGCTCGTCAAGTGGGGGCACCACTACAACCAGGGGATGCACGCCCTCAACTCCATCAAGTTCGCGCTCGACCACGGAAGGGGCGACCTGGAGTGGGTGTCAGGCAAGCTCGACGAGTGCGCGCTGCTGCTCGCCCAGGTGGACGAAGGGCGCGCGGACATCGCGAAGAGCATCTCCTCGCTCGAGGCGCGCGCCATCGTTGGCGGCGATTAAAGTGCCGCTCCTGAAGCCCATAGCCGGCCACACGGGATGCGCCGGGATCAAGAGATACCTCGAGAAGGGCGGACGCGCGCTCGGGATACGGGTGATGAACTTCGCGTGGCAGGAAGAGCGCGTGTTCGAGGACGTCGCGGCGGCCCCGGTCGGGTTCGACTGGGCGGCGTCGATGGACGCGACGAGGCATGCCTGCGGAAACGACACGCCGTACCGGGGAAAGCCAGCGCGCACCTTCAAGCATTTCGTCCTATCCCCCGACCCGCAGGACGGGCTCTCGACGGGCCAGGTCGCAGAGCTCGCGGGCGCCTGGGCGCTCAAGCACTTCGCCGACTTCGAAGTGGCGATCGTCCTGCACGACGACAACGAGAGCCGGATCCCGCACGCGCACATCGTCGTCAACAACACCAACCTCGTCACCGAGCGCCGACTGCAGACCCCCGACCCGCTGGAGCTCAACCGCAGCCTTCAGGAGCTCGCAGAGGAGCGCGGATATCGCTTCATGCGCGACGAGGTCGTGAGGGAAGACGACGAGGGGCCGGCGCGCAAGGCGGCGCCCACGACGCTGCAGCGCGCCTACCTCCGACGAGCAGAAAGGGAAATCGAGCGCGACGGCGGCTACTCGTGGGTGGCGGACATCAGAAGCCGAGTCACGGTGGCCAAGGCGCTCGCCCGAAACGAGGGCGAGTTCATGGCCGTGCTCGAAGCGCTCGAAGTTGAGGTCGCGCAGAACTCGGAACGCTCCTGGAGGCGCGATTGGATCTACTCGCTCGCCGACCACCCAACCTGGCGCATCGGCGGCGAGAAGCTGGGGCTCTCCTTCGGCCAGGAGGCGCTCAGGCGGCGCTTTTCCAGAATCGCCGCCTGGCACCCCACCCCGGCAGCATCACGGCAGATCCTCTCCCATGCCGAACATGCCGTCGAGCTGAACGACCTGGCGGAGCTCGAGCGCCTGGCCGACGTCATCGAGACGTGCATGTCCTCGAACGCCCGCAGCCTGGCAGACCTCGACAGGAGGATCGAGAAGCTCGAGAGACGCGCTAGCGGCGCTTCCGTCGAGCGGGCGGACGCGCTGCGCGAGGCGCGCGCTTACGCGGCTCAGAAAAGGATCCTTCCCGAGACCGCGCAGACGATGCGGCAAAGGCGGCCTCAGGGCAAGGAAACGCCTGCCAAACACGGGGAATCAACGCGGCGGAGCCGGGAAGCGCAGGAGCAACAGGCGCGACAGCGAGATAGGAGGGAGGCGCGATGAGGGTGGAAGTCGCCTACCCCGGCCGCATCGAGGTGTTCGACACCGACCGCTTCACCGAGGCACAACCGTTTGCGGGCAAGAGCATGCTCGCCGATCTCGCGCTCGACCATGCAGACGTCGAGCGCAGGGGGCTTTGGCTGACCGCCCACTGCTACGCCGCGAACGATGCCTACAGAACCGAAGGAGAGGAAGCTCCCGAAGCGCGGCGCGAGAAGGGGTGGAAGTTTCAGCTCGCCACCCCGAAAGAGGCGGCCGAGATAGAGAGCGTCACCCTGGACGGCTCGACGGTGCTCGCGAGGCTCTACGGCAAACTCGTCGACGTCGCGCGGATAGACCGCGCCTGCTTCCTGTTCACCGGGCTCGGAGGATCGGTTTCGAACCGCATCCTCCAGCTCAACGAATACTTGGCAAACGCCGACGAAAGGCTGGCGGCAAGTCAAGCGCTCATGGCCGAGTCCATGGGCATCACCACGGACATACTCGAACGGGTAATCGCCGCAGAAGCGGCGCAGGAGATGCCTTCAGAGAAAGAAGAGGGCACCTGGATGGAAGGATACTGAGATGATAAAAGCAATCTTCAAAGGAATCGGAGCATTCGTCCGCTGGCTGTTCAAAGCCGCGTTCCGGTTCATGTAGGAGAAGGGCAACGCCGAATCCCATATTTCCGACCTAACTCGAATACAATACGGATAATCAAGAGGCAATATGCACCTTCGCCCCTCGGGGCCTATTTCCAGCCGAACATGAAAGACCGACACCATGGACGAAGCCAAAGAAGAGGACGACAGGAAACCCAAGCTCACCGTCGAGGAGCAAATCGAGCATCTGAAATCCAAAGGCGTGGCCTTCGAGCTGTGCGACGAGAAAGAGGCCGCGCGCATCCTCTCCGAGCAGGACCACTACTTCCGCCTCGCGGCGTACCGCGTGCTCTTCCCCAAGCGAATCGGAGGCGCCCACGACGGCGAATATGCCGGGCTCGACTTCGGGCACCTGGTGGACCTCGCCGGGATCGACCAGGAGCTGCGCGGGTTCCTGTTACCGCTCACGCTCGACGTTGAGAGCGCCGCCAAGACGAAGCTCGTCGAGAGGATAACCGAGGACCCCGGCGAGGACGGCTACTCCGTCTTCGCCGACTACCTCGCGCACCTCAACCACGCCGACCGCAACAGGCGCAAAGGCGAGATATCCCGGCTCGAGAACGACGCCTACCTCGGGCCCCTCGTCGCACGCTACCCGATAGACGAGATGCCCGCATGGGTGTTCCTGGAGCTGTCGTCGTTCGGGGCGTTCGCAGACTTCTACCTCTTCTGCGCCGACCGATGGGAAGATATTTCGATGAAAGACGAGCACTACCTGCTCAGAAGGGTCAATTCCCTAAGAAATGGCGCCGCCCACTCGAGCGCGATGATAAACGGGCTCGGCGTCGGCTCGAATCTCCCTTCGGGCAGAACCACGGAAATGGTCTCCGCTGCGCTTGACAAGCTCGGCGTGCCCCGAAGGCTCAGGCGCGCGAGGCTGCGCAACCCCCGTATTCTGCAGATGACCTCGCTGGCGTTTGCCTACTCCCATTTCGTTCCCCAGCAGAAGCAGGGGATGGCCTCCCGTCGCCTCGAATCCCTTGAGGACAAGGCGAAGGCCCATGCGGAATGGTACCGACGCAACAATGCCTTGATTGCTTCGTATCGCTTCCTAGCAATGGTCTTCGGAGCCTGGATAGCTCAAAATGAGCAATCGGCATGAGGCAGAGAAGCGCTTAGGGGCTCAGCGGTTGGGGCGTGGAGCCAACTTTATTCCGTCATTTGACATACGGCACGATTCGGGGATAATGGAACCAGTTAGAAACCTTCGGGTTTGCGGGGCAGTATCGTGAAAGCGATTCTGCCCTATTTTTTTGCCCGAACGAACGAGGTGTCCGGGCCATAGCCCGGAAACAGGAGCCGGAGAGGCGACGCGCTCCTACTTTCGACAAACGCCCTGGTCTCCTGCGGTCTTTCCCCTTTCCCTGGAAAGCATCTCCTCATATTCGCTCATGGCCCCCACTCGAATGCAGGCGTACCCCACGATCGTGCACGCCATCATGGCCATGCCGATGAAGAAGCATACAGTCGGCAGCATCATTCCACCTCCTCCCTCGCATACACTATCGTCCTCTCGTGCCCGTTCCACCTGCCGTAGCTGCAGGTGCAGAACGCTTTGACGCTCTGTGCCTGGGCATCCTCGTCGAGCACGACGTCCGCTTCAGCCAGAAGCCCCTCTAGCCAGGAGTCGAGCTCCTCATCGTCGGCGAACTCCAAGCGCTTGTGCTCGGCGTCGGAATCCACGACGTCTGCCGCGACGACTTCCAGGCGGATCTTCTCCCCGGGAGTCTGCAGGAGGATCTCTTCATGTGCCTCCGCGAACCCCCTATCGGAATAGCCGGCGAATGCCGAGAACATGCTGCCGTCGTTCATGTGATGGGCGAACATGAGCGCGAGCGGGCTGTCGATCCCCCGCTCCGCGCAGCCGGCGTCGAGGTAGGGGCATCCGTAGGGATTCCAGCTGCGGTAGACGTCGTGGTCGAGGTAGAAAGTCGGGTCGTCGGCGCTCGCCTGCACAACCGGGTAGTCGATCTCGGTTCCCGGAACGCTCACCCAGGCCACGATGTCGGGATTCACCGACAGCCAGTAGTCCCAGTCCACCACGGAAAAGCCATCGTCTTCCCCGCCCTCGCCGGTGCCTCCCGAGATAGGAGAGGGGTCTACATCGACCGCCCTGTCGTAAACGCTGAAAAGCCACAGCCCCAACACCGCAGCACCGGCCAGCGCCGTCACAGTCGCCATGATCGCGAATCGCCGTTTTATATTCGTGCTCATCTGAACCTCCAGAAAGACGGGCGGGGAGGCTCATCGCCGCCCCGCCCTCTTCGATCAGCCGAAAACCCGGCTATTCCTCGGAATCCTCGCCCGAAGGCCCCTCGTCAGCTGATGCGCTCTGGCGGATGCGGCTGCGAAGCGCATACGCGCCCGCAGCGCCGCCGCAGACGACCAGGGCGCTGATCAGAACCCATACGGGAAGCAAATCGTTGCCCGTCTTGTCGTAGGGAGCGCCAGGAGTCTCAGGGTTGTCGACGACGACCGTCTGCCCCTCGTCCTCGAGGTCCTGATGCACCGCGATGACGTTTCCGTTCACGTCGAGCACCTCCTCGAACGCCACGAGGGCGGCACCCTCCTCGAGCTGGGAAGCATCGAACTCGAAGGTCACCTCGACGGCTCCCTCGGAGCCTTCCACCACGAACTCCGCCATGGAGGTCACGGGGTTGCCGTCGGAGTCCTCGAGGGCAAGGCCGGTGCTCTTGTCCATGATGGTGCCGTGGGCGGTGTAGGTCTCGCCCGCGACGAGCCCCTTGTACTCGACGGTGTCCACGACGGTGACCGTCCCGTTCTCGACCATGTGGTCCCCATCGGCGGCGTCGAGGAGCGTGGTGCCGATCTCGACCGCCGTGACCGACTGGCCCGCATCCTCGATGTCCTCGTGCACCGCGAGGACGGTGCCTTGCGGGTCGAGCAGCTTCTCGAACACCACCAGGCGGTGTCCGCCGAGGTTGGTCGCGTCGAAGGAGAGCTCTACGGTCTGGGTTCCCTCGGAAGCTTCAGGCGTGAACTCGGCGGTCGCGGTCACATCGGTTGCGAGAAGCCCCTCGCCGGTTCGCAGCGGCTCGCCCGTCTCGGCATCCATCAGCGTCGCCTCGAGCGTGTAGCTATCACCCGGGGTCAGGCCTTCGAAGGAGACCTCGTCGGCGATGACGACCTCGGAGCCCGTCACGAGCTTGTCGCCGTCTGCAGCGTCCGTTGCCGTGGTGCCGATGTCGACGAAGTGCACCGTCTGCCCCTCGTCCTCGATGTCTGCGTGGACGGCCACCTCGACCCCGTCCTTGACGAGGCTCTCGAAGGCCACGACGTCCTCGCCCGCGAGCAAGCTCGCGTCGAAGGTGAACTCGACGTCGACCGAGCCGTTGGTGTTGTTCGCCGTGAACTCCTTGGTCACGGTCACGGGATTGCCCTCGGCATCGAGCAGAGGCTCGCCTGTGGACTTGGCCATGAGCGTGCCGGCGAGCGTGTAGGTGCCGCCGAACTCGAGGTTCTCGTAGAAGACGGTGTCCACGATCGTCATCTGCTCGCTTGCCTGGGCGATCCGGTCGCCGTCGGAGGCATCGGCTGCCTGCGTCCCGATCTTCGGCCCCTCCTGGTCGTCGAGCGTCATCCAGACGGCCTCGGCCACGCCGGAGTCGCGTTCGATCCAGAAGGTCTTGGTGATGAGCTCGTATCCCTCGTTGGCCTCGCAGGGAAGCTCTTCCAAGGTGTACTGCCCGAACGGAAGCGCCGCAAGGGCGTCGTCGGCGGGAGCAGACGAGCCGTCCTCGCCCAGCCCGAACCAGATGCCCGCCTTGGGGTCCATCATCTCGGAGGTGATGGCCTCGGCCTCGAGCAGGTGGTCGTTGGCATTGGTGTTATAGGTGTGGTTGTTCCAGTTCGCCTCGGTCGAGGCCTGGCCGTTGCGGTCGGTCACCAGCACGTGGGTCTCGCCGGTCGCCGCGTTAGTGATGGCGAAGGGGACCTGCAGGCTCGCGTTGGTGTCCTCGGCCTTCTTGGAGAGCTTGAGGTCGTTGCGGACGACCTGGTCGCGGAAGGCGAGCTCGCCGCCTTCCGCGTCGGCGGTCACGGTAAGGCCGTCGGTTCGGATTTCGAAGGTCCTGGGCTCGCCGTCGGTGAGCAGATAGGAGTCGTTGGTCGCGGTCTCCTGGATGGTGTAGGTGCCGTAGGGCAGCGCGTCGGGCGCGGTCCTCGCGATATAGGAGCCGATTCCCTCATCCCATGCGGTCTCGACGGTAGCGACGACTTCGCCTGGCTCGTACCAGGTGTCCCCCACGAGGACCTTGGCCGAAGACGCGTTCGTTATGGTGAACTCGATGCCGGAGAGCGTGGTGCCGACGCCTTCTGCCGCATGGCCGTTCCCGCCGATCGCCTCGGACTCGCCGAGCTCGGCGTCTGCCTTGGTCACCTGCACGCCGCCTCGGATCACGTCGTCTCGCACGGGGTCGCCGGAAAGGTCGACGACCTGGCCGTCGTGCTCGACGGCGAACTCGAGCCCGCCGTCCCAGGGGAGGTACCCTTCGGGAGCGGAAGCCTCGACGATGCGGTAGGAGCCGCACGGCAGCGCATCGCTTCCGGTCTGCGCGGTGTAGGCCGATCCGTCCCAGGAGGTGGAGATGGTCATGACCGTCTCGCCGTCGGCGTAGCTGCGGCCGTCCACGAAGGAGCTCGTCCCCGACTCGTTGACGATGGCGAACTCGGCGCCCTCGAGCGAGGCGTCGCCCTGCTCGCTCGCGCCCGCCTGCGCGTCGACCTTGGCGATCTTCACGCCGCCGCGATCCCACGTGAAGCTGGCGAGCGTCTGGGCATCGGATCCCGCATGGATCCTGATGGCGCTAAACCCCGTGGAGACCTCGTTCGCGCGTGCGTTGACCTGGCCCCACACGTCGCCCACGATCTCGCGCTCGGCCCAGGAGGCGAACTCGGCATTCGTGCCGTAGGTCGCCTCGGCGGCAGAGCCCAGGTTGGCGTACGAGAGCAGGATGTGGCTCGCCACGCGGTACTTGTCCTCGTCCATGCCGCTTCCGTCGTACCAGGAGCTCGGCCACATGGACGCGTCGAAGCCGGGTGCTCCGTAGGAGAACCACATGGCCGCAGCCAGGTCTCCCGCCTCGCTCGTCGGGTAGGTTCCCGCATCGGGCGTGGCGCGCGACGGCTCGATGCAGTAGGCGTCGTTTCCGTCCGCGCTCATCTGCGTCGTCTCATAGCCGGCATAGGGGAGGTTCTTGCCGATCGTGACGTTCACGTCCCCGAAGGCGTAGGCCTTGGCCGGGACGATGGCGACGGACAGCACGAGCGCCATCGCCATGGCCACGCGCACGATCTTCGAGGAGGTTATCCTCTCCATGGTTTTCTCTTTCATTTCCCGCGCACCTCCTCCTACATCGTGATGCCCTCGCGGCTCTGGGCGGCGCGCCTATCGCCTTTTCCCAGGCGCTCCGAGCCCTCGCGCGCGCCGCGGGCCTTCTTGGAGAGGCCCTGCAGGTACTCGCTGCGGCTGCGGTCGAGCGCCTCCTTGATCTGCGCCGGCATGACGCGCACGACGTCCTTGGCTGGCCTGCCGTCCCCGTCGAGCACCGGCTGGCCGTTCTCGTCGAGCACGCTCTTCTTGAGCCACACCTCGCGGTCCGTCAGCAGCGGGATGTCGCGGTAGTTCTCGCCGCGGTAGCGGGATTCGTTGACGAACATCGGGCTGAACTGGTAGTAGCTCACGTCCACCCCGTCGATCACCGTCCCCTTGGGCAGCGTCACCGAGTTGAACGTGCGCACCTCTCCCGTCACGCGGTCGGTGCACTCTATGTCGGTGCGCACGAAGTTCTTGTGGAGCGTGAGGTAGGTGTTCCTCTTCTCAGGCATTTCATGCCCCTTTCCTTGCATCCTCGCAGGCGGCAGTAGATGTGGAAGCCCGCCTGCCTATCCGTACTGTCGAAGCGTCGTTAGCCGTCCAAGGCGACCACCCCCTTTCAAAGGCTTTCGCATCACGTCGATCAGACCCCGGAGACGATGTCGCGCGCCCAGGCGCCGCTCTTGACGAGCGAGAGGATCAAAAGAACGCACATCGCCAGGTACTGGAGCGCGTAGGTGAGCCCGGTCGCTATCCCGTCGATGGGGGTTCCCGTCGAGGTGCTCGCCCCGGTGAGCCCTCCCAGGATGAGCGGGAAGGCGATCAGCAGGATCAGGATGATGAGCCCCGCCAGGCACACCGCCGTGAAGTTCTTCAGGTAGCCGATGCCGATCTGGCGCGTGTCGTCGAGCGCCATGAGCGAGAGCGGGATCGGGCTGAACGCCGCCATGATGTAGAGCTGGATGGCGCGCGCCCAGCAGACCACGAGCGCCACGATGTAGGCCCCGAGGACCACGACCCAGCTGATGACCGACACCAGAAGAAGCGCTATGAGCGCCGGGACGTCGTCGTCCTCGGTCACCACGCTCACGGCGGAGAGGTCTATCGCGCCGCCCGAGCCGAACAGCGACATCGTGCGGTCGATGGCGAGCCCCACCACCGCGTAGACGGCCTCCATGAGCTCGAAGCTGTTCTGTATGAGGAACAGGAACACCGCGAAGAACACCAGCAGGAACACGACCTCCTTCACGCCGGGGAACGAGGCGTGCCCGTCCATGCGCTGGCTGATCTGGATGAGCTTCACCGTGAACACCAGCCCGAGCACGCCGCAGCCGATGGGAAGCACCGCGACGTCCCAGACGCCGCGCGCGATGTCGTACATGGAGACGTCCCCTGCGGTCGTGAGCATCTGCGAGAAGTCCGCGCCGATGATGCCGTCGTAGCCGATGCTCGAGAGCACCGCCACCTGGTTGGTGAACATCCAGTTGCACGCGTCCCTCAGAAGCCCGGAGAGCCATGCGTTCACGTCGTCGGCGATGTCCGCGTAGGCGGGGGACGCCGGAACGAGCATGAGCGTCGCGAAGAGAAGCGTGAGGGCGAACGCGAGGAGAAAGCGCCTCTCTGCGATCATCGCCGCCGCCCGCCTCATAGCGCGCTCAGCTCCCCGGATCCGCGGTCGAGGGAGAGCTGCACGATAGTCGAAGCCGCGTCGTTTAAGTGGAAGGAGGTCGTGAGGACGTCCTCGTTGAAGTCGATGTAGACCTCGCCGTCCCAGGTGGCGAGCGTTGCCGTCGGGGACGCCGAGGATGCCTTCTGCGCTATGGCGGAGGCGATCTCGGGATCTTCGGCGTCGAGCAGCTCGTTGAGCTCCGGCGAGTGGGCGGAGAGCTCGATCCCGCCCTCGGAGCCCTCGGCGATGAGATAGCTCTTCGACAGCGCGAACGCGTCGCAGGAGATGCTCTTTCGGCCTCCCGTGTCGTTTATGGAGAGCAGCGTCTGACTGGCTGCCTCGCCGGCTGATCGCGTGAAGGATATCTGCGCCGAGATGCCGGAGCCGTCGGATTCCTCGGAGAGCACCTCGTAGTACATCACCTGAACCCCGGCCTCTCCAGACTCCACGATCGTCGAATCGGAGAGCGTGAGCGTGCACGTACCATCCTCGCTCTCCCAGGTGGTGCCCGCATAGCCTGAAAAGGAGTCGTCTGCCTGCTCTATCTGCTGGCCTTGTTCCTCTGCAGGGACGACGGTCTCGGGCTCTGAAGGGGCTATCGCACAGCGCGCGAGCCCTGCTCCTATAAGGATCGCCGCAGCGCCCGCGGCGCATATGGCCATCAGTTTCGTCTTCTTGTCCATCTTCTTGCTCCTTGTCTATCGATACGACAGGGCGCAGGTGAAGCTCGAGATCCCGCTCGCGATCTTCACGACCTCGCCCCGATGGGGCGCGTGGATGTAGCGGTCGCTCCCTATGTAGATGCCGACATGCCCCATGCGGTAGAGGATGTCGCCGGGCTGCGCCTCCGAGAGCGCGATCTTCTTTCCCTGCGCGTACTGGGCCTCGGTGTTGCGCGGTATCGAGATGCCGGCCTGCTTGTAGCAGTACTGGGTGAGCCCGCTGCAGTCCAGGCCGACGCCCGGCGTCGTCCCGCCCCACACGTAGGGAACCCCGAGCTGGCTGTAGGCGGCGGAGACGACCGCATCGGCCGAAAGAACCCCGGACCTGAAGTCCTCCAGGCTCATGCCGTCGAAGCGGTAGAGGTTGTAGGTCTCCATGGCGGATTTCAGGCTCTCGACGTAGCTCGAGCTCGTCGCCCACCCCGCATCCTTGAGTCCCTCGGCCATCTTGTCGGAGTCGTGGTTCGCAATCGCCTCGCGTATGAGGGCGTTTGACGCGTAGCGCTCGGCCTGCAGGAAGACGCGGCTGCGGAATCGGATGCACTCCGCGTCGCCGACGAAGCTGATGAAGTCCGCCGTGATGGTGACCTGCTCGCCGCCGTACTCCTCGCCGGTCCTCCACGAGCTCTTCCCCGCGACCTCCTCGCACAGCGCGTAGGCGCTCGACCACTTCATGCCGAACAGGTTGTGGTCCTGCGTGGCGAGCCCCGAGAGGTGGTCGCCCTGCCCCGACTCGACGATGATCTGCGCGATCGTGCATCCTGTGGGGTGCCCGTACTCCTCCTGGCACGCGAGCGCCTCCTCGACCATCTCGTAGGTGATGTAGGGCGGCAGCCCCTCGAGGGAGGCCTTGGACGCTTCGTTTTCCCAGAACCCGAAAAGGGCGCTCACGATCTGCGAGATTGCGAGCACGGCGAGAAGAAACGCCATGATCGCCGCGAGCACGCCCGCCACGGGGACGGCGACCGACGAGACCGCTCCTGCGACCGCGCCCTTGCCGCTGACGGATGCAGCCACTTTCGCGGCTCCGACAGATGCCTGGCTGACGGTCGCATGCTGAGCCTTCGCGGCAGCGCCTTGTCCGAAGGCCCCCGCCTTGGCATGCTTTGCGGCCCCTTTCAGCGGACCTCTAGGCTTCGAGGCGGCAGTAGCCTTCTTGGAGGCGGAATGCCGTGCGATGACGGAGCGCGCTCCTCGGACGGTGCTGCTCGCTCGCCCGATGCCGGAGAGCTCCTCGGAGTCGTCCGCCTCGGATGTGGCGGCGTCGGCGATCGCGCGCTTGAGGTTTCCCTTGACCTGTGCGGCCAGCTGCGGCCTCGCTTTCGCCTTTCCCGCACCAGCAGGGGAGGGTTCGGCGAAGTCCGCCCTGCCCCGCCCCGGAGATTTGACCTTCGATGAGAGCGCCTCGCCCGCGCGCTCGGTCGATCCTTTCACGATCCCCGCCGAGATGGCGTCTGGCCGGTCGTCTGTGCCGAGTGCACGCGCCTGCTCGCGGCTTGCCGCCTCGAGCCGTGCCGATTCGTCCGAGTATGTCGCCGCGCTCTCAGGCATCGCCGCCCTCCCGGGCACGCGCGAATGCCTGGGCGCGCTTTATCTGGGCGATTTCCTCGGGCTTGGTGTTGAACAGGTCGTAGAGCGCGCCCTTCGGGAAGTCGTCCTTGAGGGGCACGCGCACGCCTCCCGCCACCAGAAGTCCCTCGCCGGCCTTGATGGAATCGTCGATGTAGCCCTCCTCCTGGGCCGAGAGCGCCAGCAGGTCCACCCAGCTCTTGCGGTCGAGGTGGCTCTGCTTGTGCAGGAGCACGAAGTCCGAGTTCAGCACCATGTTGCGGGCGTCTTCGTGCTCGAGCATGCAGGTCGAGTTCTGCGTGATGCCCGTGCAGATGAGGTTGAACTTGCGGCCCTCCGCCCAGAACTTGGAGAAGTAGCCGATGATCGCCGGGTGCCCGAAGAGGCTCTGCACCTCGTCGATGTAGAGCCAGGTGGTCACACCGCGCTCGAAGTTCGCGTACATGCGGTTCCGGACCGCCTCCAGCGCCGTGAGCATGCCGAAGACCCTCATGTTCTGCGAGAGGTCCTTGAAATCGACGTTGGTGATGCGGTTGGTAAAACCCACGTTGCTCTGGTGGTTGAAGAACGACAGCGCGCCCTTCACGTAGCGCTCGTAGCGCAGCGCGATGTCGCGCGCCTCGGGCTCCCCCTGCTCCAAGAGCAGCTCGTAGAAGTCGCCGAGCACGGGCAGGCGCCCCTTGTCCTCGCAGCGCATGTAGGAGAGCTCCACGCATCGGCTGATGATCGACTTGTCCGCCTCGGGCAGTCCCTCGCGCCCCTCTGCCATGGTCGCGCTCGAGAGCGCCAGGATCGCGTCGATCTTGAAGGCGAGCTGCGCCTGGTTGGCCTTGTCGGCGACGTCGGAGAGGTCGAAGGGGTTCATGAATGTGTCGGTGTCCGGCGAGAAGCGTATGCAGGTCCCGCCTGCGGGTTCCACGACCGGCGCGTACTCGCCCGCCGGGTCGAAGACGATCACCTCGTCGTCGGGATACGCCAGTATCGTGTTCACGATCTCGCGTTTGACGCTGAAGCTCTTCCCAGATCCCGGCTTGCCGCAGACGAACCCCATGGGGCTCGCGAGCTTCTTGCGGTTGCAGATTACGAGGTTGCCCGACTGCTTGGACTGGCCGTAGTAGCCGCCGCCTTCCTGGTTGAGCTCCTGGGAGGCGAAGGGCATCTGGATGGCCACCTGGGCGGTCGTCATGTAGCGCGACACCTCCACGTGGTTGAGCCCCAGCGGCAGGATCGAGTTCATGCCCTGGCGCTGGCGGTACGCGAGCGGCTCCACCTCGATGGAGCGCTGGCGCGCCGCCGCCATGATCTGGCGGGTCTGGTGGTCGAGGGCCTCTGCCGTGTCCGCGTAGGTGAACACCAGCCCGGTGTAGGTGAACAGGCGCTGGTTCTTGTTCTGGAGCTGGTCGAGGAGCTCTTCGGCCTCCTCCTTGGAGTGCGAGAGCTCGGGAGGCAGGATGGAGAAGTCGTAGCCCTTCTTGACCGCGCTCATCTGCTCGTCGATGACCTCCTTGTCCATCCAGGCGATGCGCTTCTTCACGTAGGCCACCGCGGCGGCCTTGCCCATGGGATGGACGTGGAGCGTGACGTTGAGCGGCATCGGCAGATCGACGATATTCGCGATGCAGTCGTCCTCCAGGTCGCTGCCGAAGCCGCGGAAGACCAGCACGCGGCACCAGGCCTCGTCCGCCCGGTAGCAGTCGGCGCGCCCGTCCGGCTTGAAGTCGAGCACCGAGGGTGCGATGAGGTCCTTGGTGCGAAGCCCGCTTAGCTGGGACAGTTTGTCCCACGAGAAGGCGAACTCCGCCTTCGGCCGCAGCTGCGACTGGACGAGCTCGAGACGCTCTGCCCCGTCGAGCATGCGCGCCTCGCAGCGAATGCGGGCGAGCGTCTGCACGCAGTCGCCGCGGGCTCGGGCGAGCCTGGGCGCTGCGGCATCGAGGTCGTCCGCCCCCACGAGGAAGGTGAGGTAGCGGTGGCGCACGAGGTTGGAGACCCCCTCGCGCATCTTGTCGTTGAGGATGCGGTTGTACTCCTCGACGTACTCGTCGACGCGCGGGTCGCTCTTTTCGAAGAAGCGCTTGCGCCCGATCTCGCGCTCGGGTATGGGCGTGTTGGTTACGGTGAGCTGCACGGAGGTCTCCGAGCCGAAGTAGTCGTAGAGCTCGCTCATCGCCGCGAACACCGACTGCTGGTTCTCCTCGCGCGCGGACTGGTAGCTGATGTCCCCGAACTCGATGGTCTGGCTGAACAGGCCCTCCTCGACCTGCGCGGTCCCGTCGACGTACATGGCGTCGTAGCCGATCGCGGAGAGGACATCTTTGGCCTCGGCTCGCGCGCGCCTCTTGCGGCGCGCCGCCTGCTCGACTTTCTTCTCCTCTTCTTCGAGCCCCGTCGTGCGGGCATGCGCGCCGCGCACGGGCAGCCTGCCCTTGCGTGCCGCCGCCTCCTTTTCCTTGGATTTCTTATTGGTCTTATCGAACAGGAGCATTCGCCTCCGCCCCCTTCCTCTTCGCCTTGCGCTTGGCCTTTCGCGAAGGGCGTCCCGGCACGGGAGAGGCCTGCGCGCCCTCGAGCACGGGAGTGGAGCAGTAGAGGATCTTCTGGCCCTCGAGCTGGAAGTCGAGCCAGAGCGGGACGAACTTCTCGAATTTCATGTGATGGGGCCGCCAGAACCCCGCGAGCCAGAACGGCAGCGACGCGCACATGACCGGCAAGGCGGCGTCGCGCACCTCGATGCCGAGGGCGAACTGGCAGAGCGCTGCGGCTCCGACGGCAGAGGCGAGCCCTCCCGCGAGACACGCGAGCGTGCGCGCGGAGAGCTTGCCCACGATCTTCTCGGTGTACTCGCCGATGTCCTTCTGGACCCTTACGGACAGCATTTCCACATCCTCCTTCCCTTAGGCGGGGAGCCAGGACGTGTCGAGCTGGCCGAAGTAGATGGCGGCGGCGATGATGATCGCCCCGCCCGCGATAGTCGAGATCGCGCTTGCGATCTGGGCACCTCCCTGCTGCTCTCGGATGGCGAGGCCGAGCGATACCGCGCCCCAGACGATTAAGAAACCCCCTAGGAACGTGACGCAGCCGGAGACGAGTCCGATGATGTTTGAGAGCATCTTAGCTCCTTTGCATGTCTTGCTTGAGGGGCGGCCGCAACGGGTGGGTTTGAGGCGGCCGCCCCGGTTGGTACAATTGGTCTCGGAGCGCATCTCGCGCCCCTTTGCATCCGGGACGGCGCGCGGCGGGCTTGCGTGGAAGCTGGCCGCGCCGCGCTCGAACGAGGGAGTGTCGGCTCCCGCCGTCCCATCTCTCATCTCATGGGCCCATCACCGCCTTTCCTCTTCAGGTATTCCAGGAAGTCGAAGCGCGCCTCGTGCTTCGCGCCCGCATGCCCGGGGTCCACCTCGGGATAGGAGGGATGCTCCTCGATGCGGTACTTCGCGCCCTTCAGCGGGTAGGTGCCGCTGATGAGCACGATCGACTCGTCGCGCGGGAGCCTCCCCACCTCGTCGGGCGTCATGAGGTCGCGTTCGATCACGTTGTAGTTCTGGGTGGTGGAGCGGTTCGCGCCCCTCGAGTCGCTTTCCGTGAGCACCTTCACGGTCTGCTTGCCGACCATCTTGGAGACCATCTCGTTGGTCTCGGTCGACTTGCCGCCGAGGAACACCACGGTGTCGCAGCAGTCAAGGATTGTCTTCGCGCCCTCCTTCTCGTAGGAGCGCTCGAGCTGGCTTGCCGACTGCAGGATAATGCTGAAGCTCACGTTGCGCGAGCGGGCCGTGGCGATGACGCGCTCGAAGTCGGGCACCGTGCCGATGTTGCCGAACTCGTCGAGCAGGAAGTGTACGGGGCGTTTGAGCGTGCCTCCGAAGCGCGCGAGCGCCGTCTTGTAGAGCACGCTCGTGGCCTGCCACATGAGAAGCGCGAAGAGGAAGTCGAAGGTCGAGTCGGAGTCCGACATGCTCGCGAAGATCGCGTGCCTGCCCTCTCCCGACCCGAGCGAGTCGAGCGCCATCTCGTCGTAGGCGACGAGCGCCGACACCGCGTCGACCGAAAGCGGCTTCAGGCGCACGTTGCAGCTGATGATGATCGATTTCAGCGTCTTTCCCGCCGCCACCTTGAAGGCGCGGTAGTTCGACAGCGCGAAGTCCTTCTCCGCGTCGTGGGGATCGCCCACGCGGACCCATCCCCATCCGCCCCCGTCGTCGAAGGGCCGCTCGCCCCGCTCCTCGGACGTCCGGCCACGCTCCATGAAGCGCATCCCCGTCTCGAGCTCCTCGAACACGAGGTCGAGCGGGCTCATGTAGGACTCGTCCTCCTCGCGCGCCTCGGCGAGGCCCAAGAGCAGCATGAGGGAGTTGAGGTTTCGCTCCTCGGGACGGGCATGGTAGACGAGGTAGGCCACCAGCGCCGTGTAGAGCAGGCGCTCGGAGTTCTCCCAGAAGGGGTCGGATCCCTTGCGGTCGTCGGGCGTGGTGTTCTTGATGAGGCACTCGACGAACACGAGGATGTCGGCTTGGTCCTTCACGTAAGAAAGCGGGTTGTAGTGCATCGAGCGGGAGAAGTCGGTCGTGTCGAAGGTGCGTATGTCGTAGCCCGCGTCCTCGAGCATCCAGCCGACCTCGCCTAAAAGCGTGCCCTTGGGGTCGGTTACGAGGAAGTCGGCATTTGCCTGCATGAGGTTGGGCTTGACGTAGTAACGCGTCTTGCCGGAACCCGGCCCTCCCAGCACGCAGACGTTGCGGTTGCGGTCGTGCTTGAGGTCGAAGCGCCTCGGCTTGAGCGCGAGCGCGAAGTCCCTCGAGAGAAGGATGTTGTTGGCGGGGTCCTTCCTGTCCATGAAGGCACGGCCTTCCTTGAGGGTTCCCCAACGGGCGGAGCCGTGCTCCTCTCCCCGGCGGTACGCGCCCGCGCGCACGAGGCTACGCGCCCAGACCGCCCAGGGGATGCACGCGGCCATAAGGCCCACGGCGAGCGCCATGGGCTCTGCCGTGATCCCGGCAGCGGGAACTGAGGAGAGCATGGCAAACGCGTCGCATGCGGGGAAACCCGATGCGGAGGCTGCGGATGCGAGCGCGCCCCCGGCGCAGAAGCATGCGGCGCTGGCGACACTCACCGCGAGCGCCTGCGCAAACGGCCTCATTTCGCCCTCGTCTCGACGCCGCGCGACATCTCGCGCGGCTTTCCCCTGGCGGCCTCCATCCGAGACGACGCCTCCCTGGCGTGCACGGCCTTCTCCGCGATGGGCTCGTCCTTGACGCGCTCGCGCATCTGCGAGAGCTCCTTTTCCGCGTGCTGGGCCGAGGCGCGCGTGGTCTTCTCGAGGTCCTTGAAGACGTCGTTGACCTCGGGCGCGTCCTCGACCATGAAGACGAGGTGCTCGCCTTCGGGCATGGGGGCGAACTCGTGGCGGATGCCCTCGCGCGAGAGCTTCTCGTCGATGACCTGGCGGATGGTCTCGTACTCGGGCAGGCACGTGAACTCGGATAGGTCGAGCTTCGCCCATTCGGCCACGCCAAGATCGGCCTCTGCGCCTCCTTCGATCGCGTCTTCACCGCGGGCGCGCCTGAACGCCGAGGCGAGCCGCTCGCCGCTTGCCATCATGGCCGCCTCCCCGGCGTCCTGGCCTATGCGGATCATCCAGTCGACGAGCTTCTCGCCGGAGTCGTCGCCGAAGTCGTTTGTCATGGCTTTCGTCCTTTCGCTCTTGTGGGACAAACTGTCCCAGCCGTCTTCGGAAAACAGAGAAGGCGGGGTGAACCCGCCTTCCATGAGCTTGCTCAGCGAGGCTCCGCCCGCGCGTCTCGCGTGGGCGCCTTCGCTGTCTTGTTCAGTTGCTGGATGGAATCTCGTGCGCGTCTCGCAGTATCCCCGATGCTCGGGACCGCCTCCATGTACTCGAGGCGCTCGCACTGCTCGGGGGTGGCCCGGTGCATGCACTCGATCGCGTGCGCGAAGCGCTCGGGCTCCCGCACGATGCGCCCGAACGACCAGCTCTCGAAGTCGACCCAGCCCGAGCCGTCGCGCTTCAGGGTCCACCACTCGTCGCCGCCGTCCACCTGCTGCACGAACGCCAGGTCCTCGTACACGATCCCCTGGCGGAGCGCCCAGTTGCCGTGCGCGAAGAAGCCGCGCAGCTCTTCCACGTTGCTTGCCTTCGCGAACTCGTATGGGTATTCCTCGAGATAGGGGTCGTCCTGCCAGGGGTATCCTCCGCGCCTGAGCCAGCCGTTCTCCTGGCACTTGTCGATGAGCCCCCGCTTCGTCGCCTCGTCGATCTTCTCTAGCCTGAGCATCGTCCCTCCTCCTTCGTGTTCCGAAGCCAGCCGGCATCCGTGCTCTCGCAATGCCTGGTTTCGGGTACGATTTACCCATAGGTCCCCCGATGGCGTGGTCGGACGCGGGTGCCATGGTCCCAGCAAGTCCCGCCGGTCACGGTCTTGACGCAATCCTCATATCCGGCCCCGTGAGGTGGATGGGGACTGTGGTCTCGGAGAGACGGCTCGCGATTGCCTCGGCGGTCTCGATCTCGCCCTTTCTCCCGAGCCTTTTCGATAGCGCCTGGGGCGGGTAGTTCGAGGTGAAGATGGTCGGCCTCATATCCTCGTACCGGGTGTTGATGACGAGGAACATCATGTTCGCGGACCACTCCTTGGCGTCCTCTTTGCCGAGGTCGTCGATGACGAGGACGTCGCAGGCGGTGTACCTCGATACGACCGGCTCGGTCTCTCCTCTCCCCGAAAAGCTCGCCTTGATCCTCTCGAGCATCGCCGACGCCGTCGTGAACACCGTGCGATAGCCCGCGTCCACGAAGGCGTTCGCCAGGGCGGCCGCCGAATAGCTTTTTCCTCTTCCGACCGAGCCGTATATGTAGAGGCCCCGCCCTGCGCTGCCCTCGAACGACTCGAGGTAGTCGAGGAGGCCCTGGTGCTGGACGGTCGCGCCGAGGAACCGCTTCGGGATTCCCGCGCGTTTGCGGCGCTCGGCCAGGCGCGCCTCTTCCTTTGCGGCCTCGGCCTTCTCGGCTCGCGCCCTCTGCCCGCGCGCGCCCTCGCAGTCGCATTCGCGAAACCCTGCGACGATCCGCCTGCCGCCGAACTCGACCACGCACGGGGCGAGGGGGCGCCCGCAGTATTCGCAGCACCTCTCCGAATGCGTCGGCTTCGATTCGCCCATGGCACGTCCTATCTGTAATCTTTGTTTTCCGTCTTTGTTATTAGCTGGCAAGACGTCAGGGGTCGGCATGGTGTTTCGTCATGCGCGAGGTGGCGCTGGCGAGCCTTATGGTCACCCGATGACATTTCGCCATGTTTCGATGCACCTGCCCCGCCTATGGCATCCTTTGCCCTTTGAACCGCATCGAAGTTTATGTGGTAGACCTTCGTCTCCCTCCCCTTGGAGAGTTCCTGACGGCCCACCTCGAATACAAGGTCCATCTCCTCGAGCTTCCTCACCGCGCGGACAATGCTTCGCGTGTCGGCTCCGAGAATCTTTCCAAGATGAGCTTTGCTTTCGTAATAGGGGGATCCGCTCCCACAGAAACCGTAAATCCTTGCGTATACGAGAAGGGGAAGCCCAGATAGGCAGAGCCCTCTGGTCATGAATTCCCGTACGATGATGAAAGCCTCTTCGCTATGCCCCGCCATGTCGGTCGTTCCCTGTATCTTTAAATCGCATGGCGCTTGCTCCATTCGAGAAGCTCGTCGCGATAGGCGAAGAACCCACGCTTCTTGCCGTGCATTCGCCTCAAAGGCAGCGGATCGTCTTCTCGCTTATGCCATTCGTAGACGCTGTTTCGGCTTACGCGGAACAGGATTGCGATCTCCTCGACCGAATACGTGTCTTGAACAAGGACAGGCGTCTTGACGAAGACGCTTGATTTGTTTCTCTCAGCCATTATGTCGACTGCTCCTTTCGAAAACGGCAGGGCGCGGCAGTGCGCAGAAGCGCCGTCAACACGCCTACCGTCTTCCAAGAGCCCGATCGACGGCTTCTATATCGAAGCGAATGGTCTTTGCGCTTATCCTCACGCAGGGAATAGAGCCTTTGCGCGCCATGGAAAGAACCCTTCTGGGCGTGATTCCGAGATGCCGGGAAACGGCATCCGCATCCACGAGGTCGGATAGCGGTTGGCGGGATTCCCCGAATCGACGAAGCCCTCTGATGTCATCTTCCGATGCAGCCATGAACGTCCTTTCGTCTCCATTAGGCGCTCTTGCGGCGCTTCAAGCGCCAATGGGTTCAATCGATTTCCTTCGGTCATAATTGGCTCGAAGGCGAATAGGGTCAAACCGAAAAAAAGGAGGTCGTCCCGCTAAGTCCCTGTATGTGATTTGCTGACGAAATCTACGCAATCCACCGTAAGCGCTGCCCGGGTAGTACGCTTTGTTAGTTTGTTCTTTATCGCCAGGGTGCGCTTTGCAGCCAAAAGCCTTTGCCACAGCTGATCGAGGGACTGAGGCGGAGGTCGGACAAAGAAGGGCCGACATAGCAAAGCGGCCCTCCGACCGATTCGGAGGGCCGCTTTGCGGCAGCGAACAATTTTTGGCGAAACAGGGTCGCTCATAATCGAACACCGATCCCGAATGGCCCCAGCGCGTGGGTCAGATCGATCTTCTGCTGAATTGGCGCCTAGGTCCGCCCTAGATGAGAAGAAAGTTTCTCGAAAGAATCGGCGGAGATGCAGTGCTCCATGCGGCATGCCTCCTCGGATGCCACCTCCGTGTCCACCCCGGCATCGAGGAGCATCCGCTCGAAAAAGCGGTGCTTGGCGAGGGTCTCCTCGGCAAGGAGCTCTCCGGCTGCAGTCAGACGAACGTCACGATCGACCACCTCGGCGAGGCCCCTGCGCGCCAGGTTGCCGAGCGCCTTGGTGACGCTCGCCTTCGAGACGCCCAGCCGCTCGGCGATGTCGACGTTCCGGCAGAACCCGCGCTCCCTCCGGATCGCCAGGATGGCCTCGAGGTAGTCCTCGGACGACTTGGTTATCGTCCCGTTGCGCGAGCCGCGGCCCGCATCGGCCTCATCTCTCATTCAAATCGTCCTCTCGTTCGCCTAGTCCCTGCAGGCGACACGGCTTCGCGAGCAGTCCGCCGCACGAGCCGACTCCGCATCGGCGAAGGCGACGGGCCGGTCGGCCGGCGATGCTCATCCCTTGCCGAAGAGAATCCTCGATCCGCTCCAGGCAGGTGGAGCGGATCTCGAAAGAATCCGTGTAGATGCGCTGCTCCATGCGGCACGCTTCTTCTGCCATCCGGGAAGGGGCGTGGAATCGGCTTCCGCTACGTCGAATGGAGACAACTAGCGAACACACCCCATGAACCTAAGGACGCTTTCGCTGGATCCGGGCACCCGCAGATCGACCTTCTTGCAGCCGTCTCGCCCCACCATCAGAGCCGAGGTGCAGACTTTGAACAGGAGCTCAAGGTCATGGGTGATGACGGCCACGGGACGGCCTTCGGAAAGCTCCTCGATGAGCCCGGCGATCCTCGCCATGTGTATGAAGTCGAGGCCCGACGTCGGCTCGTCCAGAACGACGATCTCCTTGCTGCTCAGAAAGGCGCAAGCCAGCGCCAAGCGCTGCTTCTGGCCTCCCGACAGGTCCTGCGGATGCTCGGTCCTCTTGTCCCATAGGTCGATGGCCTTGACGATGCGCGCCGCCTCATCAAGGCGGTCGTCGTCGATGTTGTTCTGGCCGGCAAGGATCTCGTTTTCCACCGTATCGAAGAAAAGCTGGTAATCGACGTCTTGCATCATGTAGTACGAGCGGCGAAGCCTCTGCCGCGGTCGGGCTCCCCACGAGAAGGGTTGCCGGCCGCCGGCGAGGCCGCACATCGCGCGGGCGAGCGTGCTCTTTCCGACTCCGTTCGCCCCTAAGACGCCCATCACCTCGCCCTCTCGCAAAGAGAGCGTCAAGGGGCCGATCAGGGCCCGCCCGCCCGCGGAGACCGACACGCCCTTCATTGAGGCAGCCTCCACCCCGAGCAGACGGTGGTTCTCCGGGCTCAGGCCGTGCAGATCGAGCGCGCGAAGCCCGTAGCGCGCGCAATCCTCCGCGCGAAGCCTGCCCGCTTCGAACGAATCGACGATTCGGCCGCCCGCCATGACGTGGAGCCTGTCGTAGAGATCCGCCAGAAAGTAAAGCCTGTGCTCGGCGATGACGACGGTCTTGCCGAGGGTCTTCAAGTCGGCGAGGATTCGGCGAAAGTCCTCTATCCCTTCGTGGTCGAGACTGGCGGACGGCTCGTCGAAGAAGATCACCTGCGTGTCGTAGACGAGCGTCGAGGCTATGGCGACGCGCTGCTTCTCGCCTCCCGAGAGGCCGACGAGGTCCTTGCCCGCCAGATGCGCGATCTTCATGCTCTCGAAAGCCGACTCGACCCTTTCGACCAGCTCCTCGCGGGGCATGCCCAGATTCTCGCCGACGAGGGCCACCTCGTCGGCCGCCTTGCGGGTGAAGAACTGGTCGGTCGGATTCTGGAACACGTTGCCGATCGTGCGGGCGAGCTCGCCGGAGGAGAACTCTTCCAGGCTTTTCCCGAGAAGCTCGATTCTCCCATCGAGCTCGCCTTCGTACTGGTCGGTAATCAGACCGTTCATGGCGCGCATGAGAGTGGTCTTCCCGCACCCGGAGTTGCCGGTGAGCACGACGAGCTCGCCGCGCTCCACAGAAAACCGCACGTTCTTCAGCGCCGCGAGATCCTCCCCCTTGTACGAGAAGGACCGGATGTCCACGTCGATCACGCCCATATCGCGACCCCCAGAAGAACAGCCCCGGCGCCCAAGGCGGCCCCGTCGAGCAGGCCGAAGGAGAGGCTGCGGTAGCTCGTCTTCTCGCATTCCGCCTCGATTCCTTTCGAAACCACGGAGGAGACGAGCGTCTCGCTCACGTGCAGGCACTTGTACACCAAGGGCACGAAGTAGAGCTCGAAGGCGCGCACCGGGCGAAGGGGGCTCGGGCGCAGCCCGCGGACCCGCATACCGCGCTTTATCTCCCTCACGCGGCCGCCCATCTCGTCGAGGAAGCGCAGCCCTATGACCGCGCCGACCGCGGCCTTGTTCGGAACGTGCAGCTTGCGCATGCTCGCCAGAAGCTTCGAGGAGCTCGTCATCATGAGGGCACAACCGACGTTGACGACGGGGAAGACCCTCACCACCAAAACCGCCACGCCCAGGAAGATGCTCGTGACGTAGCCGATGTCGACGTGCAGAATCAGCTGCACGACCCCGCACGCCACCGCGAAGAGCACGAGCTGCCTCAAGAAGGACGCCGGCGAGACGTCCAAGAGGACGAGGAACGACAGCGCCAGCACGAGGATGTACACGAGCTGGTTGGCGAGGAACGCCTGTATGAGCGCCAGAAGCGTCAGCGCGAAGAGCGTCAGCGGGTGCAGATGCCCCTCGCGCCCGCCGTCGAGCAGACCCGTTCGCCTCATCAACCCAGCCTGCTTTCCTTCGCGCCCTTTTCGAAGAACTTGTCGTTAATGAACATTCCGAAACGCCCGGCCAGAAGTTCGGTCACAACGTTGATCAGCACGCAGATGACCATCATATCGACCGTGTACATCGCCACCATTTGCTGCGCCTGCTCAAGCGAGATGCTCTCGACAAAAGTCGCCAGACCATCGGATCCCAGAACGAGCACGAACACGATCATATGCATCGAGTAGATGAACATCGATGCCGAAAACGACAGCCACACCCTCTTCTTGTTTCCGTAGTCGCCGGCGATGATCTCGGCGACGATGCCCGCAATCAGGCACAGGGGCGTTGCGACGGCGAAGCCCATGAGCGCGTAGAGCACACCGTAAATCAGCCAGAAGCAGAAGGCCGTCCCCCGTTTCTGAACCTTGCGCGCCATAATGACGTAGACGGGGCCGACGAAGAAGGCCGCGAATCCCGCCGAGACGTACATGGAGAGCGCGCCGAACATGCCGGTTATCATGCCGACGCCCATCCCGAGGGCGAACCCGATTACTCCCAGCACTGCTATTGTCGCGATATCCTTCAGTTTCCTGTGAGCCTCCTTTTGCTCGGTTTGCTATGCCAATTGCCACTGGGAGCTCGCGTTGCGCTTGTCCCAGAAGTCTTTGTAATCTCCTCCGAGGGCGATCAGCTCGTCGTGCGTTCCCGCCTCGGCAACCTTGCCCGAGCGGTCCATGACCACGATCTTGTCAGCCATGCGCACGGTTTCGAGCTTGTGCGCGACCACGATGAGAGTGGAGCGCCGTTTGAGCGTCTCTATCGAGCGAACGACGTTCTTCTCGTTTTCCGCGTCGAGGGCCGATGTCGCCTCGTCCAGCAGCACGATGGGGGCCTGCTTGAGAAGCGCTCTGGCGATGGAGACGCGCTGCCGCTCGCCGCCGGAAAGCGAGCGGCCCCCTTCGCCGCACGGCGTTTCCCAGCCCTCGGGAAGGCGCTCGACGACCTCCGTCACCCCAGCGAGATCGGCGACCGCGCGAAGCTGCTCCTCCGAGGCGTCCGGGTTCGCCATGAGCACGTTGTTTCGCAGCGTGTCGTTAAAGAGGTAGACGTCCTGGAAAACGAAGGACACCTGGGCGAAAAGGTTCTCCGACGTCATGTCGCGGACGTCTGCGCCGCCGATCCTGACCGATCCGTCGTCGATGTCGTAAAAACGCGCGATCAGCTTGAGCACGGTCGTCTTTCCGCAGCCGGACGGGCCCACGATGGCGACCATGCTGCCTTCCGGGACGTCGAGGTCGATCCCTCGAAGGACCGGCTTTTCCCTCGTGTAAGAGAAGCGGACCCCTTCCATTCGGACGCTTGCGTCGGTCGGGCAAGCCCTCGACTCGCCCACGACCGGCAACTCGGCCGCTTCGACGACCTCATCCATGCCGTCGAGCATCGCCCGGCGGTCTTCCATTCCGAACAGGGCCGAGGCGACCTCGTTGAGGAGGGTGGTGAACCTTAATGCGACGCCGATCATGACCACCGTTTCGAGCGCCCCGATGCTTCCGTTTGCGCCCAGGAAGCTCGCCGCCATGATCATGCCAACGACGAGCGCCTGCACGCTCGCCCCGGAAAGGACTTCGCCGAGGGCGCTCCACCACAGACCGCGGACCGACCGCTTTCTGCCTTCTGCGAAACTGCCCTCAAGCTCCGCATAGTCGGCGCCCGCACGGCAGGCGCGCAGCGCTCCTTGGCATCGCGCGAACTCAACTATCCTCGCGGCGATGTCCCGCTCGGCAGAATCCTCCAGCCCGTTGCCTTTTCCGACGCATGCCTGCGAGACGCGCAGGAGAAGGAAGAGGACCGGGATGGAAAGCGTCAGCATGGCTCCGATCTGCCAGCTCCAAAGCCACGCAGCGGCGCAGAACGCGACTGCCGCGGCGGCGTTTTTGATGAGCTGGCCGACATAAAGCGCAGCGGCCTGCCCGGTCGAGATCATCTCCTGCGTGACCATGCGCGAAAGCCTTCCGGCGCTGTCCGCCTTGAACCAGCCGAGCGGCAAACGCGACACCTTGTTCCCGATGACCACCTGCATATTGCGCATGAAGCCCAGCCCCGCCGCATAGCTGAGCTTGGTGCCGAAGAACGAGACCGTCGAGCCGACGATCGCCACCGCCGCAAGCGCCGCCGCCCAGCCCCAAAACGCCAAACCCCATTGGGGGTTGCCCGACTGGAGGGCCATGGCTGCCGGCATCATGATGGCGAGGCCGATGCCGCACATCACGCCGGAAAGGGCGTAGAGCAGAGTTCCCAGGCGATGCTGGCGCCTATCGCCCTCGTCCATGTAACGACGAAGCCTCGGTAAGAATCGTTTGGAATTACTCATCTGCATCGCCCTCTTCTTCGCTGCCGCAGAGGCCTCCCTGCTTGAGAAGCGCACGGTAGTGCTCGTTGTCTCGAATCTCCGCATGCGCTCCGAGGGCGACGATCCTGCCTTCTTCCAGCACGGCTATTTGGTCGGCGCCTAGAACGGCGTTGAGCCGGTGGGCGATCGCCAGAACGGTTCGGCCCTCGACCAAGGCGCTCAGCGCTTTCTGTATTTCGAGCTCCGAATCCGGGTCGGCAAAAGCGGTCGCCTCGTCCATGATGAGGATCGGCGTGTCGGCCAAAAGGGCGCGCGCTATGCTCACGCGCTGGCTCTCGCCGCCGGAAAGCGAGCAGTCCGTTCCTAAAACGCTGTCGTATCCCTTGGGCAGCGACATGATGAAATCGTCGATCTGCGCTGCGCGGGCGGCATCGCGGACCTCTTCCAGGGAAGCCCCCGGCCTCGCTAAAGAAATGTTCCTTCTGATGGAGGCGTTGATCAGCATGGGGTCCTGGAGCACGAACGAGACCGCGTTGTAGAGGTCGCGGGAGGGAATGTCCCGCAAATCGACGCCGCCGAGGCGGATGGAGCCGCTTTCCGGATCGTCGAAGCGTGCGATGAGCGTGGCGAGCGTCGATTTTCCCGAGCCCGACGGGCCGATGAGCGCTGTCGTGGTGCCGGGTTCGAGGACGAGGCTGACGCCGCGCAATGCCTGAGCGTCGCCATAGGAGTACGATACGTCGTCCACTTCCACGGCGAGCCCATCGGGCTTCTTTGGGGTTTCCGACTCGGAAATCGACGGCGTGTCCAGAATCTCGCACAGCCTGACGGCGGCGGCGCCGGCCATCTGGTACGACCACGTGCTGTTGGCGACGGCGCTGATGGCGGTCGGCAGGACGATGGCTATCAGCGAGCACGCGAGAACCTGGGGAAGGCTGGCCAGCCCCGCTCCCATGACGAGCGCTCCGCCGCAAAGATTGATCAGCAGCAGCAAGGGGGAGGAGATGAGCTCGCCGGCGATCGAGCAAAGCCCGATGAGCGGGGCGCACCAGTCCCAGTACGACTGCGAGAACGCCGATGCGGCGTCCGCGTAATTCCGATGCGCCTCTCCCGTCTTCCCGAACGCTTTGACCACCTTGATGCCGGACACGAGCTCGACCATCGTCGAGGACACTTGCGCAAGATGCCCGTTCATCTCGGCGGTTTTCGGCCCCATATCCTTCATGGAGAGCGCCTGCAGCAGGAAGTAGAGGGGGATCGTGGCGATGCCGATGAGCGCCAAGCGCCAATTGATCCAGAACATGAAAGCCAGAAGGACCATCGGCTGCAAGACGCCGTTGAGGCGGTCGACCGGCCCATGCGCGATGACGGTGTGAACCGTCTTCGTGTCGTCCTGCACAGCGCTTCTGACCCTGCCGGAGTCCGTGGCGCTGAACCAAGCGAGAGGCGCGCGGCTCAACCGCTCGACGATGCCCCTGCGAATGACGTAGCGCAGCTTCATGTCGGCAAAATGCATGATGATGAGGGCAAGGGCGCGGAAGAACAGCTGCGAGAGGAACGCCATAGCGAGAAGGAGCGCGATCTCGTGCACCTTGGACGCGTCGGCCTGCGCGAGCGGGCCTTCCCACGCTAGGAACAGGTCCCCCAGCCACACCAAAGCCAAATACGGTGCAAAGGACAGAAGCGCCGAGAGCACGGTGAACGCCTGCGCCAGCATGACGCGTCCCTTGACGGGTCTGGACAGGTGCCTGATGGCTTCCCGCCCCGCCTCGTCCCTTTGCCGGTCTTGCTCGCTTGTCTCTGCCATGGCACCACCTCAATCTATAGTCTCGGTTAATAATGACTTAGTTATCTTTGACGGCAAAAAAAGAAAGGGCCGTCAAAGCATGCGATATTTCTCCCAGCCCGCATTGAAGAACGTTGAAATGACCTCGGTCGTCGCGTTGAGCTCCTCGACGCTCTTCGCGTGAACGATGTTCTCAGAAAGGGCGCTGTAAAACGCGTGGTTGACGATGTGGAGTGACTCTTTCGAAATGACGGTTCGAGCCTTTTCTACGCCGTGGATTAGCTCAAGAGCACGGAGGGTCGTTCTATCCTCCTCGTCGACGAGCCAATCCAGGAAACGCTCGTAAGAAGTGCCGTAGGAGCGGAACACAAGGAGCTCGTAGATGTCGCGGTGGGAGTACAGCATCGCTGCGGTCGCAAGCGTCCCCGCCGCTTTGGTCTCGAGGGCGGCACGCACCTGTTCTGGGGTCACAGGCTTCCCTTCGTCGTACCCGGCGAAACCTCGCTCCTCACCCTGGGCGTAAGCTTCGCGAATCATGCTTGCCAGCGGCTCGACCAGCTCCGAGAAGAGCGCCTCCTTGTCTTTGAAATGCTTGTAGAACGCCCCGGTGGTCACGCCGGCAGCCTTGCAGATCCTGCGCAGGTTCGCCTTCTCGAACCCCTCTTCCAGAAACTCCGCAAGACCGCTCTTCAAGATGCGCTCGTGCGTCTCCTGGTAGTTGCCGTTGCTCACTGCGGTCACCTCCCTCCAAAAATAACTTAGCTATCTTTCGTGTTGGGGATTTTGCCACCAAAGTTAGTCAATGTCAACTCATACGCTCATGATATCTCGGTAGAAGCGGCCTTGGCTTGATAGGCGGAGGAGCCTCGATGAACCGCCTAGTTAATTTGGACGGGAACTATCTCTACTCGAATCGAAGCGGGGCGTCCTGAAAGGTTCTGTCTGACTACGCTCACGTCGCGTGGCGCTTGCTCCACTCGAGCAGCTCGTCCCTGAACGCGAAGCGGCCCCTCTTCCTCCCCATCATCCTCCTGAGCGGCAGGGGGTCGTCCTCCAGGAGGCTCCATTCGTAGACCGCGTTCCTGCTCACGCGCAGGAGTATCGCTATCTCCGCCACCGAGTAGGTGTCCTGGATCGGCACGGGGACCTTGACGTACGGGCATCCCGCTGTTTCGACTGCCATGCGTCTGCTCCTTTCGGAGCGGCAGACACTGCATCCTGACGTCGCGGGATCCGGCGGCGATGGCGCGAGGCCCGTTGCCATCGTCGCCGCTCGGTATCGTATCGTCTCCCACACGTGTGATTCCAGGCGGGCGGAAGCGGCGCGCGCCGCCCGCTGCGCGGGTCGCGTGCGCCGCCGGGCTCAATGCGCTTCGCCTGGGCTTATGTGCGCCCGGCTATTCGCCCGTCTCCGTCCTGCCCCCGTAGGCTCACGAGGTGGTCCGCCAGGCGGCGGAAGGAGGGGCCGGAGATGCAGTGCTCCAGGCGGCACGCCTCCTCGGAAGCCGTCCTCCCGTCCACCCCGGCGTCGCAGAGCAGCCGCCTGAAGAACTCGTGCTTCTCGAGCGTGGCGCCGGCGAGGCGGCGCCCCTCGGGGGTGAGCCGCACGTCGCGGCCTGCCACCTCGACGAGCGACCGGGACGACAGGCCCGCCAAGGCCTTTGTGACGCTCGGCCTCGCGACGCCCAGCCGCTCCGCGATGTCGGCGTTGCGGCAGAACCCCCGCTCGGCGCGGATGACGAGGATCGCCTCGAGGTAGTCCTCGGAGGATTCGGTCGCACCGGTGTTTTCGTACCTCATCTCATCAACCCCGTTCTTTCCCCGAAAAAGAATTTGCTAGAAAAACAGTAAACTCACGTGGTAGACCACACATCCGAGCAGAAGCGAGGAGGCTATGTAGAACGCCGCCGTTATGACGGTCCACTTCGTCGAGTGGACTTCGGCCCAGGTAGCAGAGACGCTTGCCGCGCACGGCATATTGAACGTGAACGCGAAGATGAAGGCGAGCGCCTCGGGGGCTGAAATCACCTGAGACATGACCTCTCCGACGTTCGCCGCAGCCGCCCCGCCACCGGTCATGATCCCCACGAGGACGGCGTTCGGCGTCGCCGCGCCCGTAAAAAGACCCGAGAGCACGCCGAGGGCGGATTCCTTGAGGACGAGCGCGCAGAGCCACGCCGTGAAAGTCTGCCACCCCATGCCGAACAGCCTCGTCACCGGCTCGATAGCGGTGCCCAGCGCGTAGAGCGCCGACCCTTCAACGCCGCCGGTTGAAGTGTAGGTGAGCGCCCAGATGACGAACGCGAAGATTGCGACCACGCGAATGGCACGCACGAACATCTGGCGGCTCTTGAGCAAGGCACCGCGCACGACACCCTTCAGATGGGGGCGGTGGTAGGGCGGAAGCTCCATAACCAAGCCCGCGCGCTCTCCATCCGCCACCAGGCGCGGCCCGAACACCTTGCCGACGATGCCCATGATGACAAGCATCATGGCGAATATCCCCACGATCACGAGCGGCGCGCCAAATACGCCGAAGAACGCGACGGCCAGCACCGGCACCACGCCCCACGTGGAGCCGCACGGGATGGCCCAAGCCATCATGACGGTGAGCATGCGCTGTCCCCACGAGTCGATGACGCGCGAGCCCGACACGCCGCCCATCGTGCACCCCAGGCACATAAGAAACGGCATGAGCGACTTCCCCTGCAGCCCGAAGCGCGCCATGGTGTGATCGAACACGTAGCCGATGCGCGCCATGTAGCCCGCCTCCTCGTAGAGGCCGAACACAAGGTTGATGCCGAATACGTAGCCCACCATCATCGTGCCGAAGCACAAGCTGTTGAACACCACGCCCGCGAGGAAACTGCCCACAACGTCAGGCGCGCCCGCCTGCGCGAGCGCCCCGGCAGCGACCTGCCCGAGCGAAGAGATGGCACCGCCGAGCATCATGATGGGTATGGCGGGAACGAACGCGAGAAGGAACCCTGCGAGAATCATGGCGACGGTGATGGGTTTTGACCAGCGAGAGCCCGTGGCGAGCCGGTCGAAGCGCGACAGCGCGTGCGCTTTCTCGGGAGCGGACACCGCCCCGTCGAGGAGCCATTCGATCCAGGCGAACCGCGCCTTCCCCGCCCCCTGCGCCGTCGCCGGGGCGGAAGCCATCTCCCGACGCAAGCGGTCGTCGTCAATGGACGGGCGCTCGCGCGCCGTTCGCTCGATGGCGCAAAGCAGATTCCCGTACCCTTCCGGACGTGACGCCACGAGCGGCACGACAGGAATCCCGAGCCGCTGCTCGATAAGCGCCGAATCGATGCGCTTGCCTTGACCCTCCGCAACATCCATGAGATTCAAAGCAAGGAGAGAGGGCTGCTCCGGGTGCGCGGCAGCGAACTCGGCGAGCATGTAGAGGCTGCGCTCGAGCTGGGAGGCGTCGGCCATCACGACCACAACGTCCGCATCGCCGGACTCGAGGTAGTCACGCGTCACCTCCTCCTCGGGCGAGTTGGCGGAAAGGCCGTAGGCTCCGGGGAGGTCGACCACGCGGCACTGCGTATCGCCAATCCCGAACGACCCCTCTTTTCTCTCGACAGTCTTGCCCGGCCAGTTGCCCACATGCTGCCTCGCGCCCGTAAGGCCGTTGAACAGGGTAGACTTCCCGGAATTTGGCTGGCCAAGAAGAGCGACCGCAACACCAGCGCCCTGCCCTCCCGACGTTCTTGCCCCCTTGGCCGCTGGGCAAGCGGCCGCGCACGTCTCGCAGCTCACAAGGCCACCTCCACATCAATCAGTTCGCAATCCCCTCTGTCGATCGCAACGGCGCTGTCGCGGACGTATACCAGCACGGGGCGCTTTCGGACGTTCTGGAGGACTTCTATATGGCACCCTTCGGTGAGTCCGACTGCGGTGACCCGCGAGACGAACCGCGCATCACCCGTCACGGCCAAAACGCGCGCAGGCGACCCCTCTTTCACATCGTGCAGTTTCATTGATCAACTCCTTTCCAGGGCGGGCGTCGTGCCCGCAACCTGGAGAAAGCTTAGGGTTGAAGAGGAAACCTCCTCAACTCCATACTATGCGGTCAGCTCCATACCTCAGTAATGTTAGCTATAATTAACTATCGGAAACGCAATCGCCGCTGCCGCAAAGCAACGGCACGTGTCGAAAGGGGACGGTGCCGTGGCCGGCGCATGCTCCGACAGAAAGACCGACGGACAACTCCTGAAAGCGAGGGTCGCCCCGGGAGTCGAGCTGGTTGAGGACCCCGAGGGCCTCTTCGAACTGCAGATCTCGAAACCGGTCGGAAGCGGCTCCATGCGCGGTCGCGCCCTGTCACGCGGTTTGTTCATCGCCCTCGTTGACTTTACCTGCACGAGGTGCCCGAACATCCCTTCCGACACGCCCCTCCAGCTGCCCTCGTTCTCCAGCGGGATGTGGCTGACGGTGAACCTGTGCTGGGAGGGTCGGTGCGAAGTCGACATCCCCGACGGCGGACTGGGCGTAGTTGCCGCCGGGGACCTGTGCGCAAGCTACTCCCGGAAGCGGCCGGCCGAGTTCAGATACCCATCGGGACGCTACCGCGGCGTCGAGCTGTTCGTGAACGATCGAGTTGCCGAGGAACCGGCGTTCTCCCTGCTCGACACAGGGGACAACGCCATCCGGCGCATCGCCCGCGAAGCGGGGCCGGCGGCCGTCCTCACAGGAGACGCGGAGCTCAACGGACACATGGAGCGTCTGGCAGCGCTTCTCGACGCGAACGACGGCGCGATGGCGGAATACGAGGTTCTCGGACTGCTGCTCGGCCTCCAACGGCGCGACCTTTCAACGGCGAAACCCCGCTTCCTGCTCACGCGTGCGCAGATGGGGATGGCTGCCGCAGCCCGCGACGAGATGGAGCGCGCCCTCAGCGCGCGTCACGACGCCCGGACGATGGCCGCCGCCTTCGGCGTGAGCGCAACGTCACTCAACGAGTACTTCACCCGCGCATATGGCAGCACGATCGCGACCTACCTCCGACGACGCCGAATGGAAGAGGCGGCAACGCAGCTCGCACAAGGCGCGAAGGTGACGGAAGCAGCAACGTATGTGGGCTACGCAAACCCGAGCAAGTTCGCCGCTGCGTTCAAGAAAGCCTATGGGGTGCCGCCGAGGGAGTGGAAGCACGCCAGTGGGATGGGGCTTCGCAGCGTGTAACCGCGTCAACCTTGGGATTGGCAACCCTTCTCCGCCCAGCATAAACGCACGACTCTTCCTGAATATTGATTCGAAGGACATCACTGCGCTCCCTCAGCTGACATACGCCCATTCGCTCCCCAGCTGCTGCTCTGCAGCTGGGGATCCCAAAGATGTCGGTAGAGGCCGTTGCTCGAAACGAGGTCGTCGTGGTTCCCCTCTTCGACGATGTTCCCGTCGTCGAGAACGACGATCTTGTCCGCGTTGGCGATGGTCCTCAGACGATGTGCGATGACGATCACCGTCTTGCCCGCGCAGAGGGTTCCGACCGCTCTCTGGATGAGCGTTTCGTTCTCCGGGTCGAGCGAGGCCGTGGCTTCGTCAAGAAGCACCACGGGGGCGTCTTTCAGAAGGGCCCGCGCGATGGAGAGGCGCTGGCGCTCCCCTCCGGAAAGAGCGCCTCCGTTCGCGCCCAGCATCGTGCCGAACCCCTGGG
>OLOB01000259.1_pt1 | contig 45822 bp, 40 predicted proteins | sample 1671911 | NCBI WGS metagenome assembly OLOB01 (sample SAMEA3136625, study PRJEB25190) | human gut metagenome | biome: human gut; feature: human-associated habitat; material: faeces | place: Austria | collected 2013
GAGTTATAATAGCATCTATATTAATTGTTGTGTTAATTATTTTAAACTTATATTTAGCAGTTTGTTTTGTTAGTGATACTGGTAAGGAAGCTTTTAGTAATTCACCAAATTATTTTGATTTGTTTTATTATACTATAATAACATTTACCACTGTTGGATATGGAGATATAGTTCCAATAACTATGGAAGCAAAAATTGTAAGTAGTTTAATTTCAATAACCAATATAATATGTATTACTATATTTTTAAGTACAATTTTATCTTATAGAGATAAGATAAAAAGTGATATATAACTTTAATAAGAGGGGATGTGAAAAATGAAAAAAATTAGTCATGGATGTACTTTAGATTGTGCAGATTGTTGTAAATTTAATGTGTATGTAAAAAATGATGATATTATAAAAATAGAAGGTGATAAGGAGCATCCTTATACAAAAGGATTTATATGCAAAAAGGGATTAGCTCACTTAAAAAGATTAAATCATAGTAAAAGAATTTATAAGCCATTAATAAAAATTAATGATAAGTGGAAAGAAATTGAGTTTGATGAAGCTATAAATATAATGGTTAAAAAATTAAGTTATTATAAAAGTAAATTTGGAAGCAAATCAATTTTATATTGTTTTGTGATAAATGGGCAGATTCCCGAGTGGCCAAAGGGGACAGACTGTAAATCTGCTGCAACTTGCTTCGATGGTTCGAATCCATCTCTGCCCATTAAAAAACCTCAAGTCGTATGACTTGAGGTTTTTGTGTTATTCTGAAATTATCATTTAATCGGCCTGTGCCCCGGTGGCGGTAAGCACAGACTCCCATGCCATCGTATCAGGCCAGTCCTTTGTATCAAAGCCATCACGGATACATCTGCTGTAGTAGTCCAGCTTGTTTCGTATCGGCGAATCATCTGTGAATCTTGCATCATCATAGATGCCGTTAATATAATCATCTATCGCGGTTCCGAATATTTCAGAGCGGTCCTCTGTTGCAAAGGTCATGCCGTAGGAATCAATGAAATACCCGGATATGTGGTTCGATGGATCATCCGGATTGTAGTTTGCGTAGCTATCATCATAAGAGAAGCTGTCAGGGTTAAAGCTGTTCCATTTCCCCTCAGAAAACTCGCTCTTTTCATCGTAGGTGTGTATGAATGTAAGCCTCTGGTCAATCAGATGGGAAATCTCATGGCCTACAGTGTAGCTGAAATCCCAGCTGTAGTTGCAGTTTAGAACTATTACATTGTGGTTGTTTATTATATTTACGAATCCACTTGGCTCATTTATCATATCTGAGTGGCCTGATGAAATATCACCGCACAGATAGATTCGCATGCCTCTTATATCGCCATAACACAGCTGTGTGAAAAAGTCATCAGGGAAACAGTCAAGTATTTCCTCAAGCGAATCCAGAGCGATCGACAGCTTATCCTTGTTCTTGAATTGATGGATATCGTAGTAATCAATTCTCTTTGGCACCTCAGGCCCGAAATATATGGAAAAGCCGTATTTCTGTTCAAGGGCTGTGATACGTGCATTTATGTCGGATAAATCACCCCAGTCATATGACGCGGTGTCAGGTATCAGAGTGACCTCGTCGCCGTATGTATTGTAGTCGGAATCCTTCCCGGTCTCTTCCATAGCTTCCTGATTTTCATCGGTACTGTCAGCGGGGTCTATGGCAGAATATGGGGATACATATGAGCCATAATCGCGTAAGGCCTGTAGCAGTGTATCACAGTCATTGTATGACGTGATTTCGGCTTTGCTGTCATTCTTGCCCTTGTCGAGTGACCAGATGAGAATTTCCGGGTTGCACTGCGCTGTGTACAAAAGCATCATCACACAGTTTGCATCAGGCAGATATACCGAGTTGGCAGAACAGTAGGTCTTGGTATCGGCTGCCGCAGAGTCGGATGAGCTGTCGGATATTTTGCCTGTGTTTCGAGTCGCCAGGTTGTATGAAAAGGATGAACTGACACCGGTGGCGGGTGAATATTTATAGTAACTGATGATGTTGTCCGAGGATAAATCCTGGCATCGTATGAGCATGTCACCATCCTCTGCCAAAGTTACATCCACCACATCCGGCAGTGAAAAAAAGCTGTTTTCTCCATCGGATGAATGATAGTTCCAAATATTGTTGGCCGTATCTGCCTCGATTACAAAGCCCTTTGAGTCGACACTTGACATGGAAAAACTTTGTCCTTCGTAGGTTGAAAGCACTGTGTTATCGTCAAGCCTTATATCAGAGACTGCATATTTGTAGGTATCGGGTGTGACACCTGACACGAGAGCGTATTTTCCGTCAGCGGAGGTGGCAATCTGTGAGGCATCATAATAATTGCCGGGATTCGGCACATCGCCATCATCAGAATCTGATGTATCGCAATTGCCATCATAGTCCTCAGGATTATATTTGCAGGTTTTTATCTCCTTTAAATCTTTATCATAGATTGTTGCCTTGCCGGCATCGGAATTGATGAGCCAGAGTCGGTCATCTTTTATCATGTAGTCATCACAGTCGGTTTTGTCGTGAGTGAGGCTTGCCGTGATTTCATTGGACCAGGGATTATATACATCAAATGAATACTTAACGGATTGATCATCGGTCTCTATGATGGAATTATTGTAGCTGCCCTGTCCTACCATAAGGATGTTATCACCAAACTGTCTTGTATCATTGTACGGCTGCCCCTCAAAGGCGACATTGTGCAGGATAGACAGGTTGCTGCTGCCTTTAACACTTGTGGCATCCTCCCAAAACGCAGGTGATTTGTGCAGAATAGCCTGCTTTTGTGCGGGACTCTTGAATAGATAAGAGACATCCGAAAAAGAACAGGCTGTCATGGAGATTGCACTGAAAAATACCAGCGAATATGTAATTAAAGTGGTTACATGTTTGCGTTTGAACAATTTTGCCTCCTTTGGAAGGTGGTATATATGCAGGCTATTCCTCAGCAGCATGTGCGGTGGAAACTCGTGCAGTAGATTCTCTTTCAATCAGCCTTGGACGTAGCTGTGTGCGGCTGATTGGAATATGGTGAATGAGCGAATTCAATATAATATATGCACAGCGGCCCAGATCATTACACTCCTGTCTGACAGTGGTAAGAGGAGGGGTAAGGGCTGCGGCAAACTTGACATCGTCAAAGCCGACCACACTTATATCATTTGGCACATTGAAGCCGTGCAGCTGGCACTCGGAGATAACACCCTTTGCTATAGTGTCGCTTCCGCAGAGGATAGCGGTGGCACCTGCTGCAATAAAATTTGAAACGTAATACTGTGCGGTTTCAGGAATATAGTAGCCGTGTCCCATGAGCTCCGGGTAGATTTCAAGACCGGCATTGCGCATAGAGTTTTCAAAGGCTTCCTGACGCTGATCCGAAACCAGGGAAAAAAGAGAACCATTGATAAAGGCAATCTTTTTATGGCCCAGATTGTGCAGATGCTTTACAGCCATGTCAATGCCCTCGTAGCTGTCGGTGCCTACATAGGCTACATTGGGATTGTTTTCTATATAGTTATCAAACAAAACTGTAGGCATTGTAGTATTTTTGAGCTGCTGCATCCATTCATCGTGAAGAGCAAAACCTACCAGAAATGCGCCACAATAGCCATTCTTTAATATATATGTATCATATTTTTCTTCTGCCTGAAGCTGAGGTGTGACAGGGATGATGTCCACGTCCCATTTGTGCTTAAAAGCATTCTGTTTGAAACCAAGCACTACATCATATCCGAACTCATCGATAGACTCGTAGTTCATATTTTCAATAAACAGAGCCAGCTTGCGGTTTTCTACCTTTCTGGAGCGCTTTGTGCTGTAGCCCATTTCGACAGCAGTGTCTAAAACTGTCTGACGAAGCTCCTCACTTATATCGCTGGCACCATTTAATCCCTTTGAAACAGTGCTGATTGACACGCCCAGCCGGGCGGCAATATCCTTAATAGTAGCCATAGTATTTGTCCTTTCTTATGTGATAATTAAATTATACATTTACTATCAGAAATAGGCAATATTTTCTGTAATAAATTTTTCGAAAAAAATCTTTGAAACTGTGGTAATAACTACCAAAAAATGAATGTAAATTACGTGAAAAATGGCAAAAATGAGTTTAAAATCACTAAAAAGATTGACAAATCTGACAATAGGAAATAAAATAATCTCAGATACGAAAAAAATAGAAAATTTTAGGAAAGAGGAATGGTAATTTGGAGGCCAGAGAAAATCTCAGAGGCTCCGGAATACTTCTTTCAATCTCGAGTCTGCCGTCACCATATGGTATAGGTACTCTTGGGAGAGAGGCTTACAATTTTGTTGATCTTCTTGGTGATTTGAAACAGAAGTACTGGCAGGTTCTTCCGGTTGGCCCCACCATATTTGGCGATAGTCCATATCAGCCATCATCAGGCTGTGCGGGCAATATCTATTTCATAGATTTAGATAAGCTGGTAGATGAGGGGCTGTTAGAGAAGGAAGAGATCCTGGGGTATAACTGGGGCACAGACGAATCAGAAATTGATTATGCAGCATTGCATCAGAACAGATGCAAGATTTTACAAAAAGCGTTTGAAAGATTTGATACAAATGCACAAGAGTTTCAGGATTTTGTAAAAAAACAGTCGGAGTGGCTTGAGCAATATGCACTATTTATGGCACTGAAAACCGACAATTTATACAAAAATTGGAGCGAGTGGCCAAGTGAGTATAGAAATCCGCAAACGGTTGCGCTTGAAAAGTACCAAAAAAAGAATTATAATACAATTACTTTTTGGAAGTTCTGTCAATATAAATTCTTCGAGCAATGGGAGGATTTAAAAAATTATGCTAACTCAAAAGGAGTCTACATAATAGGCGATATCTCATTCTATGTAGGATATGACAGTGTGGATGTGTGGGCAGAGAGACAACTCTTTATGATGAGCGCAAACGATACACCAGAGTATGTTGCAGCTGCCGGTCCTGATAAGTATTCAGAGAGCGGACAGGTGTGGGGCAATCCGATGTATGACTGGGATGCCATGAAGGAGGACAACTTCTCATGGTGGAGAAAGCGAATGCGTGTATGCAGAGAGCTTTTTGATATTGTCAGGATTGATCATTTCGCAGGAATTGTGAAAGCATATGCGGTACCGTACGGACAGGATAAGAGCCTATCCGGGAAATGGTTCAAGGGACCGGGACGCAGGCTTGTCAATGCAATTAACGAAGAGCTTGAAGGGGTTAATGTAGTGGCTGATGATTATACATCAGCAAGCCTTTTACCGGGAGTGAAAAAGCTCCTTGCAAAATCGGGCTGGATGGGAACTAAGGTCATGATGTTCGCTTTTGATGGTGATCCGACAAACGAATATCTGCCACACAATTATACCGATTCACATGTAGTTGCATATATTGGCACACATGACAATGAGACGATAGTTGGTTCATTCAGTGACAAGACAGATTATGAGCTTGCTTATCTGTATGAGTATCTGAATATTGAAAATAAATCACAGGTTCCAAATGCTCTTATCAGGGAGCTGTATCACAGCACCGCAGAGCTGGCGATAGTCCAGATGCAGGATATATTAGAGCTTGGAAATGAGGCAAGGATGAATTATCCTTCGACAGTCGGACATAACTGGAGATGGCGTATGACAAGTAAGCCACACAGATTGGACAACGAAAAGATAGCCTGGATTAGAAACATTGCGGTGGTTTACCGCAGATAATTAATTTGATATAAGTTGCACGGCAATTTATATATATACTTTTTTACATTTTATATTCAAAAAGGAGAGGAAGATATGAAGAAGAAAGTATTAGCATCTTTACTTTGCGCATCTATGGTAGCAACAATGTTTGCAGGATGCGGAAGCAGCAATGGAAATGGAACAGAGAAAGCCGACAAGAAGGCCGGCGGTAAGGAGACCATTACAGTAATGGGACCTTCAGAGGATTTAGATGATGCAAAGGGTGCTTGGCTCAAGACAGAGTGCGAGGCATTTGCTAAAGCAAATCCTGATTTCAACATCGAGTTCAAGTATGTTACATCATCTGAGAGTGATGCAAAGGACGTTGTTACAAAGGATCCTAAGGCAGCAGCTGATGTTTACATGTTTGCAAACGATCAGCTTGAGCCATTAATTAAGGCTAATGCTATTGCTAAGTTAGGTGGAGAGGCAGCAGATTATGTTAAGACATCTAACTCAGAGGCTATGGCAGCAACTGTTACATATGATGGAGACATCTACGCAGTTCCTTATACATCAAACACATGGTTCATGTACTATGACAAGAGAGTTTTCTCTGAGGATGATGTAAAGAGCCTTGATACAATGCTTACAAAGGGTAAGGTTTCATTCCCATTTGATAACGGCTGGTATCTCAATGCATTCTATGCAGCAAACGGATGTACAATCTTCGGAGACGGAACAGACAAGGCTGCCGGATATGATTTCAGCGGAGATAAGGCAGTAGCAGTTACAAACTACATCGTAGATTTATTTGCAAATCCAAACTTCGTAATGGATAACAATGAGGGATCACTTGGTCTTGCTGGACTTAAGGATGGTTCAGTAAACGCTTACTTCAATGGTAACTGGAACTATGACGCAGTTAAAGAGGCACTTGGTGAGGAGAACGTTGGTGTTGCAGCTCTTCCTACAATCAATATTGGTGGAAAAGACTGCCAGTTAAAGGCATTCTTAGGATCTAAGGCTATCGGTGTTAACCCTAACTGCAAGAACCAGGAAGTAGCAGTTAAGCTTGCAGCATTCCTTGGAAGTGAGGATGCACAGCTTGCTCACTTCAAGTTAAGAGCACAGGCTCCTGTAAACAAAGATCTTGTAACAAACGAGGAAATCGCAGCAGATCCTGTAGCAGCAGCTATGGCTAAGGTTTCATCTGATTGTTCAGTAGCACAGCCTATCATTGATATGTCAGGTTACTGGGATGCAGCTACACCATTCGGTGATGCTTTCCAGAACGGTGCAGAAGGCCAGATTACAAAGGACAATGCAGCTCAGAAGACAGAGGACTTCAATACTCAGCTTAATGATTCTCTTAAATAATTAAGTAGATCAGATTATGATTCCAAGGTTCCGGGTAGCCGGAATCTTGGAATAAATTAGTTTAAAGGAATGGCATATATAATGCATGCCAGGAGGAAAAGTATGATAGGAGCAAACAAAAAGAAAAAAGTTTCGGAATTTGCTACTCCGTATACTGTTGGCAATGCCCTCACAAAAGGCGGAGCTACAGTTAAGCTATCGGCACTCGTAATGGGTCTTGCCAATATGGCTCATAAGCAGATTATAAAGGGTCTGATTTTTCTTGCTATAGAGATTGCATATATAGCATATATGGTTAGCGCTGGTGCTTATTACATTTCCATGCTGCCTTCACTTGGCTGGAGAAAACAGGAAGAGGTATTTAATGAGCAGAAGCAGATTTATGAATATGTTGCAGGCGACCAGTCAGTATTATTACTGTTATATGGCGTCATAACAATTGCCATCACAGTATTATTTATTTACATGTGGTGCGAGAATTTAAAGAGCGGATATAAGGCAGAATGCCTTTCAAAAGCTGGAAAAGAAATCAATTCTTTTGGCAAAGATGTCAAGGATTTATTTGATAAAAACCTACATAAGACACTTATGTTTCTCCCACTTATGGGAATATTTATTTTTACAGTTTTACCATTGCTGTTCATGATTCCAATGGCCTTTACAAACTATTCAGTAAAGGGTGATCATCTGGTATTGTTCGACTGGACAGGCTTTGCCTCATTCGGACAGGTGCTTGGACTTGGTGGTAAGCTTGGTAAGATATTCTGGAGAGTACTCGGATGGACAATCTGCTGGGCTGTATTTGCAACCTTCCTTTGTAACTTCCTTGGACTCATTCTTGCTATCGTTATCAATCGTAAAGAGACACATTGCAAGGCCTTCTGGCGTACATGCTTTGTTATCTCAATTGCGGTACCGCAGTTCGTATCACTCCTTGTAATGAGACAGATGTTCCAGCCACAGGGTGCTGTTAATAACCTGCTTTTGGAGTGGGGCTGGATTGATAACCCGCTTCCATTCTGGACCAACACTATGTGGGCGAGAGTTTCTGTTATTCTCATCAACTGCTGGGTAGGTATTCCGTATACCATGCTTCAGGTTACAGGTGTATTACAGAATGTGCCTTCAGAGCTTTATGAGGCTGCAAAGATTGATGGTGCAAACGCAGCACAGATCTTCTTTAAGATCACACTCCCATATATCATGTTTATCATGGGACCATATATCATCACACAGTTTACCGGAAATATCAACAACTTCAACGTTATCTACCTGTTATCAGCAGGAAAGCCTACACCTGTCGGAGACAGTGCAGGAAAGACGGACCTTCTGGTTACATGGTTGTACAAGCTGACTATTGATAATCAGGAGTACAATATCGGTGCCGTTATCGGTATCCTCACATTCATTGTACTTTCTATCGTAGCGCTTGTTACATACAGAAACACAAAATCATACAAGGATGAGGAGGGATTCATGTAATGAGTAGTGTAGCAAAAGCAAAAAAACCTATGTCTGCCGGACGTGCTAAGAAAGTAGCAAAGAATTCCCTTGTTCATATCATTCTTGGAATACTTGCTGTAGTATGGCTGTTCCCAATTTTCTGGATTATTATGACAAGCTTTAGAGCTGAGAGTGGTGCTTATACAAAGTACTTCTTCCCACATGGCCTTACATTTAGCAACTATACAAGGCTGTTCACAGAGACTACACTGTTGAACTTCCCGAGAGCATTTTTTAATACACTGTTTATTTCAGTGATCTCATGTATCATTTCAACAGTATTTGTACTTTCTGTTGCGTATAGTATGTCACGACTGAGATTTAAGATGCGTAAGCCTTTCATGAATCTGGCTATGATTCTTGGATTGTTCCCAGCCTTCATGTCAATGGTTGCCGTATACTTTATCTTAAAGGCTATCGGACTTACAGAGGGAAGTATGCTTCGCCTTTCATTGATTCTCATATACTCAGCAGGAGCAGGAACAGGCTTCTATATCGCAAAGGGATTCTTTGATACTGTGCCTAAGTCTCTTACTGAGGCGGCTATCCTTGACGGATGTACACAGTTCCAGGTATTTTACAAGGTTATCCTGCCACTCAGTAAGCCAATCGTAGTATATACAGTACTTACAGCATTCCTTGCTCCATGGCTTGATTTCGTATTTGTAAGGGTTATCGTTGGTCCAAACGACAAGTATTGGACAGTATCTCTTCTCCTTTACAACATGCTTGAGAAAGAGTTTATAAACGGATGGTTCACAAGATGGGCTGCTGCTGCAGTTATTGTATCAATACCTATCTCAATACTTTTCGTCATCATGCAGAGATTCTACGTGGATGGACTTACAGGAGCTGTCAAAGGCTAATTTGGTTTTATTTAGGCCGCTGCACTTTTGTGCGGCGGCTTTTGGTTTATATTGGGTTGTGGCAAACTTTGGGGGTGTGTGGTAAACTTAGCACTTTCAGGTTGTGTGGTGCCGGCATGGCACACAGTATATTCCTCAGGAAAATATGAAGTCAGCCACGGGCTTTCTTCGCTGCTTGGATTTGGAGAGATGAGGTGTGTGGCTTGTTTGTGGGGCATGGTACCCCGTGGCAGTTCATATTTTTCTTCGGAACACACTGTGTACCCTCCGGCCGGAGGGTACCGTGTGCTAAGTTTGTTGCTACCTTGTGAAAGATGTGAGAATATGTGTAGTGATTTTGTAGATACAAATTTGCTCAGAATTTAGTTAAGAAAAGGAGTGCGTATGATTAATAATAAAATAGGCGGCCGCAATATGGTCGGCAGGGCTGTGAATAGATTGGCGGGCAGGTTGACTGCTGTGGCATTGACGGCAGCTATGGCGGTGTCGATGCTTGCGGGATGTGCTGCGGGTGGAAAGAATACCGAGACGGCAGCAAAGAAGGAGTACAAGCCTTCTGCTATGGAGCAGATGAATGCGAAAAATGATCCTAATGTGATTCAGGACAATTACAGGACCTGCTATGAGGTGTTTGTATACAGTTTTTTTGACAGTGACGGTGATGGCATTGGGGATTTAAAGGGACTTACAGAGAAGCTTGACTATATCGAGGGACTTGGCTGCAATGAAATCTGGATGATGCCTATTATGCCTTCTCCTTCATACCACAAGTATGATATTACGGATTATATGAATATTGACAAGCAGTATGGTACTCTGGATGATTTTGATGCGCTTATTACGGAGTGTCACAAGCGAAACATCAATGTGATTATTGACTTTGTAATAAATCACACATCTAACGAGCATCCGTGGTTTAAGGCGGCTGCTGATTATATCAAGTCGCTTCCTGATGGGGCAGAGCCGGATTCTTCGGAATGTCCTTATGTTGATTACTATAATTTTAGCAAAACCAATACCGGAGGCTACAACCAGCTGCCGGGCACGAATTGGTATTACGAGTCACAGTTTGTAGATAGCATGCCTGACCTTAACCTGCAGAGCGAAGCTGTAAGAGGGGAGATTGACAAGGTTACATCCTTCTGGCTTGACCGCGGCGTAGATGGCTTTAGACTGGATGCTGTGATTTATTACAATAATAATAACCAGACTGAGACTATAGATGACCTCACATGGCTTGTAAACAATGTGAAGAGCAAAAAGGCCGATGCTTATATGGTTGGTGAGGGCTGGACTACATACAGAGAGTATGCGAAGTACTATAAGAGTGGAATTGACAGTATGTTCAACTTTGATTTTTCACAGCAGGATGGATATATTGGAAAGGTGTTAAATGGTGCAGCAAATCATGGTGCCAGCACATACGGCAATGCTTTGGTTGATGTGGAAAATGAGATAAAGAAGTATACAGACTCATACATTGATGCACCTTTTTATACAAATCATGATATGGGACGCAGCGCAGGATACTACAACGGAGATAATGCCGAGGAGAAAACCAAGATGGCGCAGGCTATGAATCTTCTTATGCCCGGAAATGCTTTTCTGTATTATGGAGAGGAAATCGGCATGAGAGGCACAGCCAATGATGAGACGAAGCGTCTTGCCATGAGATGGAGCGGGGATTCAAAAGCTAAGGGAATGTGTGTGGGACCTCAGAATGCAGAAGAAACCGAGCAGACATATGATACCCTGGATAAGCAGATGGAGGATCCATACTCTATTTACAACTTTGTGAAGCAGACAATATCAATAAGAAATGCTTTCCCGGAGATAGCACGAGGTACAAATACCTTTGAAAAGGATCTGTCAAATGATAATGTGTGTATATTCACAAGAGAGTACAATGGTGAGAAAGCAGTGCTTATATTTAATCCATCAAAGGATGAAGCAAGTGTGGATGTGTCATCGCTTGGAGTAAATGATGCTGTTGCAATGCTTCAGACTACAAAGAAAGCACCATCATATAAGGATGGAACGGCAAAGCTGCCGGCGTATTCGGTGCTTGTTTTGAAGTAAAAAATAGTTGATGAGAATAAAAATTTAATAGTTTAAAGGAATTTGAAGAAGAAATATGAAAAACCGCCCGACTGGGCGGTTTTTCAGCTATACCATTTCATGAAGCATATCTACAATCACTTCTCTGCAATGAGCTCCGAGATGCTTTTGTTCCTCTTTACTGAGTGCTGCCGGATCAATAGGAGTGCCGTATCGGATAACCACATGCCTCTTTTTGACCCATGGAAGGTGATCCTCGAATATTTCATTTGTTCCCATGATTGCCATTGGCACTATCTTGCATTTGCTCTTTGTGGCAATCTTGAAAGTACCTTCTTTGAAAGACTGTACATCTGTCAGGTCATCTTTGTTTTTGCAGCGTGTGCCCTCAGGAAATACACATATGCTGATGCCGGATTTGACCTGATCTATGGCTGCAAGCACAACCTTTAGTCCCTGCTTGATGTCATCGCGGTCCAAAAACAGGCAGTGCAGGCGCTTCATCCAGAGACCCAGCACCGGTATTTTTGTGATGCTCTGCTTTGAGATGTAGCCGGTCAGGCGTGGACATCTGGAGTAGGTGATTATGATGTCAAAGAAACTACGGTGATTTCCTATATATAGTACAGCCTCGTCCTTTGGCACATTTTCCTCCCCTATAAATTCGATGTCTGCTCCGCTTAGGAATATGATGACACGGAAAGCCCACTGTACCAGGCGAAGCTGTGCCATATCGGCCCATGCCGGGGCAAATTTGTGTATTATCCACATGGCTCCGAGCACCGGAAGACCGAGCAGCAGATAGAAAAATACGAATATTACGATTAAAACTGAACGCATATTTGACCTCTCTTTTTCATACTCTATATAAATTGTAGTTCAATATTTGATATTATATCATATCATAAGCGATATGATAAGAAAGAGAGGAAAAAATGTCAGAAAAATTGAGAAAAATTCTGGTGGTGGCTGCAGGTGTGCTTGTTATATTGGAAACGACAGTGATTTCGGGCTGCCGCGCAAATATTTCAGGCACGGAGAGTGACAGGATGGTTGAGTACACGGTGATTTGCGGGGATGAAATCCCGGAGGAGTTTAAAAAGCAGATAAATGAAAACAAGGCAAAGGCGATGAAGCTGACGTACAAGGATGATGAATATTTATACATAGCGGAAGGCTTTGGCACAAAGGAGACAGGTGGCTACAGTATTACGGTTAACCAGTTTTATGTTAAGGATAAGGCAATGTATTTTGATACGCGTCTGATAGCCCCGGATAAGGGCGAGAAGGTCAGCAATCAGGCGAGTTATCCGTATATAGTAATAAAGACGGAATTGAGTGAAATGCCTGTTGTGTTTGAGTGAAAATTTCGTAAATTGTGTTAAAAGTTGCGAAAAAACTGACAATCAGTACTAATGCCCTATTGCTATCACTGCGATACTTTGCTATAGTAAAGTTACTAGATATTGTGGTGACATATTTATATATTCAAATATATTGATTGATATAATTGTTGATTAATTTGACCTGTTTTATATTTATACAGAGATTGATTTCATATATATGACACCGTCGTTACAATACTGGTTACCATGAGGACTATAGTTATGTGCCAGTGGGCATATCCACAATAAGGAGGCTTAAAATGGAACAGACAGAAATTAGAAAAGTCAGAGCATCGATTCACCAGCAGTGTGGCAACAGGGTAAAAATCCAGCAGGATCTCGGCCGCAACAAGGTTGACATCCAGGAGGGTGTTATTCAGCAGGCATACCCAAGTGTGTTTACGGTTCTGATAGATGATGAGTTTGAGCAGAATCCGCCACAGCTCTTATCTTTCACCTACACTGATGTGATTACAAAAGATATAAGGATGCAGCTTTGCTAGTATCATGAAGTAAAGATGCTGCATCTTTATTATAATGATCATGAATTTAAATATTTGCATCTGCATAAAGTTACTCCATCTTGAATATGTATTTTATATACATATTTGAAGTGGGGTATTTTTTATGGAGTTAATTACACAAAAAATCAGACAATGCATAGAAAAGGTAAAGGATATGTCGCAGGTTGGCTTCGACAGGGATTATGTCATAAAGGACAATAAGCCTGATGTTTCCAAAGTGGTTTGTCAGAACGGGCAGGTAAAGATTGACGAGATAAAAGCGTCAGGCGAGAATATCTGGCTGAGTGGAAGCATTGAATTTGAAGTGCTGTATACGAGAGAGGAAGTTTTTGAAGGCGATGAGTCGGAGGAAAATATCGGCGGAAACAGGGTGGAGCATATAAAGGATGCAATACCGTTTCAGGAGAAGCTTGTTCTTCAAGGAGTCTGCGAGAAGGATACGGTTCGTGTGTATACCGGGCTTGATGAGCTTACGGTTGGGGTTATCAATTCGCGAAAACTCTCGGTCAGAGGCATTATAAGCGTGGAGCTTTATGGAGAGAAGGAAGAAAATCTTGAGGTTGCACAAAGGATTGATGACAAGGACGTGGAGCAGCTTATGGGGCAGATGAAGGTGCTTAAGCTTGACAGTGTTGTAAGGGATATTGTCAGAATTAAAAATGTTGTCACCTTGCCAAAGACCAAGCCGAATATATGCAAGCTCATATCAAGTCTTGTTGATATGAGAAATCTGGAGTATACATACGAGCGTGACCATATCACACTGACAGGCGAGTGCCATGCGTGTATAGTGTATCTGAGCGAAGAACAGGAAATTTGCTGCTTTGAGGTGCAGGAGGGGTTCTCAAATGAAATACGCTGTGAGGGTGATAATGCCGGAAATATTGCCTGGCTTCGCACACAGCCTGCCATGCATCAGGTTGAGGCGGAAAATGATTACGACGGAGAGCTCAGGCAGCTTTCGATTGAGGCAGCACTTGCGGTGGATGGAAAGGTCTGGAGTGAGGAAACAGTAGAGGTGCTCAATGACATGTACAGCGTATCATGTCCGGTAAAACCTGTATTTGAAAATATGAAGGTATGCAGCCTTCTTATGAAAAATGACACAAAATGCCGTATTTTGGAGCAGTTGTACAGAGAAAACAGCAAAAAGAGAATTTTAAGAATATGCGGTACAAAGACGCAGGCCGCTATTGCACAGATAAAAAATGCAGACACAGGAATTATTGTGTCAGGTGTATTGCAGGTGAACTGTGTGAATATTGTGGAGGATGATGGCTGTCCGATAGAGATGCATACAGACTCTGTGCCGTTTGAACAGTTTGTTGAGATACCCGGCATGGATGCCAACACCTGCTGCGAGGTAAATCTGCAGGTAGACCAGGTGCAGGTCAATCTGCTCGACAACAGCGAATATGAAATTAAGGGTGTTGTCAGCATAAACGCTATTGCCCTGCAGCAGGATGAAGTGTCAGTCATAATATCGGTGGAGCAGGAAAAAACAGCGTCTGATACTGAAGAGGAAGCAGCTCTGGTTGGCTATATAGTGCAGAAGGATGATAAAATGTGGGACATTGCAAAAAGATACCGCACCACTGTTGAAAACATAATGGAAATAAATGCTCTGACATCAGATAGCATCAAACCTGATGATAGACTTATAATAGCGCGTATGTGAATCATAAATTAGGGGCAAGATACCTTTTGACCTTTTAATCATATTATTATATAAAATGTGGAAAATTCTGTAAATTTACAAAAAGATGTGGAAAAAAGATTCATTTTGTGCGATAATACAACCGAATGTATATTGATCATAAATTGTGGAAGGAAAGGTCAATCTGACCGTCGTATTACAGGAGGAATAAAATGAATCAGAAATGGACACGTGCTATATGTACTGTGTTAACATCGGCACTCGTTTTTACAGGACCGGCAGTAGAGGGCACTACATTTAGCGGATACATAAACAGTGGACTTGAGAAGGTATATGCCAAGACACAGAAGCAGAAGGATGCAGAAAAGAAGAAGTCACAGGCTGAGAAGGATCTCAAGGATAAGAAGAATGAGATTAATGGTCTAAAGGATCAGCAGCAGACTACTGCTGATGATATAAAGAATAAATCTGCAAAGCTTGATGAGATTCTTGCAGCACAAAAGAAGCTTCAGACAGATATCACAAATAAACAGGCAGAGATAGAGCAGAATCAGAAGGATCTTGCAGCAGCTCAGGAAAAGCAGCAGGAGCAGTATGACGCCATGAAGAAGCGTATACAGTTCATGTATGAAAACAGCGCTGAGGACAATATCTGGACAGCAATTATTGAGTCAAATGGTATCACAGATATGCTCAATCGTATAGAGTACGTGTCAGATGTATATGATTCGGATCGTGCTCTTATGGATTCTTATCAGGCAGCAGTCGAGCAGGTGAAGGAGATTGGTACTAAGCTTGACAACGACATGAATGAGCTCACAGCCATGCAGGATGACTATGAGAAGCAGCAGGCAGATGTCGAGGCGGCTATAGTAGCTCTTGAAAACCAGAAGGAGCAGTATGCAAGCCAGATAGCTCAGGCACAGCAGCAGGCAGAGAATTATCAGAATATCATTACGGCACAGGGCAAAATCATTCAGGAGCAGGAAGCAGCGGCCGCAGCAGCCGCTGCCAGAGCGAACAGCTCGCCAAGCAGTTCAAGCTATGATGGTGGTGGAGCCGGCAAGGGCGGAAGCATTGCCGGTGACTATGCAGCAGGCGGTGGAAAGAACCCGGGTGCTTCAACAGGAGTTTCAGGAAGCTCTGTGGTATCATACGCTATGCAGTTTGTGGGCAATCCATATGTATGGGCTGGAAACAGTCTTACAAACGGTGTAGACTGTTCAGGCTTTGTACATGAGGTATATGCACATTTTGGTATCAGCACACCGAGATATTCACAGGCATTTAAGTCTGTGGGACAGGCCGTATCCTTCGATAATATACAGCCGGGAGACGTAGTGGTATATCCGGGACATGTAGCTATATATGCAGGTGGTGGTGTTATAGTGGAGGCACAGTCCACAAAGGCAGGAATCACAGCAAACAGAAGCGTACAGTGTCATACAATACTTGCTATACGGCGTCTTGTATAGGATGGTTAGGAGCCGATAAGTATATTTATTATACTTACCGGCTCTTTTTTTTATCACAAAGAGCTGAATGGTTACCAATAAAGTAAGGGGCGTAAGACGCGGACATGCCTCCAGATGCAAGGGGCTCTCAATAAGCGACTAGCGGAGCTGTTTAGAGTCTGTAGAATTATGCACATGGAACACAGAAATGTCCTGCCATGGACGGCAGGGCAAGGTGTTATGCGCCATGGACGGCGCATAAAAGCCGGTTTCGTCGAGCATAGAAAACCATACAGGCATAATTCGTACAGCCTCTTGACAGCATAGCGTTAGCGCATTGAGAGCCCCTTGCATCTGGAGGCATGTCCGCGTCTTACGCCACGAACCAATGTTAGTAACCGGCAACAAACTCATTGTAATAAATAATAGCAATTTCCAACCATAAGGTGTATTATAGAGATAGACGGCACCAATTCGCACAAAACGAACTAGCAAGCCTGTAAATAAAGTAAGAAAAGCAGGAGGAACAAGCCATGCAGATGGAACAATTACAAAAAGACATGATTGCAGCAATGAAAGCAAGAGACAAGGTAAGAAAGGATGCTATATCCTCACTTGTATCGGCAGCCAAAAAGGCGGCAATAGATGAGGGCTGCAGAGACAATATACCGGAGGAGCTTGTCAACAAGGTCATCCTTAAGGAAATGAAGTCTGTGAAGGAGCAGATTGACACATGCCCTGCCACAAGAACAGATCTGCTTGATGAGTACAATACCAGATATGCAATCTTTGAGGAGTACGCTCCTGCAATGATGTCGGCAGAAGAGGTAGAAAAGGAGCTCACAGAGCAGTTTTCGGATGTAATCGCAACAGGAAACAAAGGACAGATAATGAAGGCAGTCATGCCACATTTCAAGGGCAAGGCTGACGGAAAGGTCATAAATCAGGTGGTTGCAAAGCTTTGCGCAAAATAAGAAAACACATCACAACGATTATACTTGCAGTGCTGGCTGTCATAGCCGGCGTGTATGCATATAATTATCATGATATGAAGCAGAATATTGTATACAATGAGCATCTGGAAGACGTGGCTGTTACCGTGAATGGGAAAGAGCTGACATTGCGAAATATGGCATTTTATGTGGCATATGAGGAGATGAATGTCGAGAAGCAGGCTCTTGTGTATGATTCCGATAATCCAAACAAGTATTGGAATATCCACACAAACGGTGAATTTGTCCGTGTTGCAGCGCGCAAAGCAGCTATGTCCATGGCCATTCACGATGAGATTTTTTATGAGATGGCCAAAAAAGAGAGCATTACACTTACTGACGACGAGAAAGCAGCTTTGAAAAATTCCGAGAAGGACTTCTGGTATGATTTGTCTGATATAGATGGTGCAAAGAAGCTTGGAGTCGAAAAAAAGGATATTTATTCGTCCATGGAAAAGTCTGCAATAGCCCGGAAATATCAGGAAATATATGCAGGGCTTGACAATGCAGATATAACGGATTATGATTTCTCGGGAGGCAGATATAAGAAGCTGCTGGAGAAAAATAACTATAAAATAAAAGAAAAAGTGTGGAAAAGAGTCGATATGGGAAACGTTACTCTTGATCACTAGAAAGAAGATTTTATGTCAACAAAAATTGGAAGAAATGACCCTTGCTGGTGTGGCAGCGGAAAGAAATATAAGACCTGTCATGCGGCATTTGATATGAAGCTTGAAAAGCTTGCTGAGGCACATCATAAGATACCGAGCCATTCAATCATTAAGACACCTGACCAGATAGCGGGAATCAAGGAGAGCGCCAAGATAAATGTCGCAGTGCTCGACTACATAGGAGAGCATATCCACGAGGGTATGAACACAGCAGAGATTGATAAAATAGTCTATGATATGACCACCAGCATGGGCGGCATCCCTGCACCGCTCAACTATGAGGGTTATCCTTACAGCGTATGTACATCGGTAAATGAGCAGGTTTGTCACGGATTTCCTTCAAAGGACGTCATCTTAAAGGATGGTGACATCATAAATGTAGACTGTTCTACAATTTTAAACGGATATTTTTCGGATTCATCAAGAATGTACTGTATCGGAAATGTAAGCCCTGAGAAGAAAAAGCTCGTTGAAGTCACAAAGGAGTGTGTGGAGCTTGGACTCAAAGAGGTAAAGCCGTGGGGCTTCCTCGGAGATATGGGACAGGCTGTGCACGACCATGCATTTGCAAACGGTTATACAGTAGTGCGTGAAATCGGTGGACACGGAGTTGGACTTGAATTTCACGAGGATCCGTGGGTAGGCTACAACACCAAGCGCGGCACCGACATGGTCATGGCACCCGGCATGATATTTACCATCGAGCCAATGGTCAACATGGGCAAGGCCGATATCTACGTAGATGACAAGAACAACTGGGAAGTATACACCGACGACGGACTTCCATCAGCCCAGTGGGAAATCATGGTACTCGTCACAGAGGATGGCCATGAGGTGCTGAGCTGGTAAACCGGTAAGTATTACGAGAGTGCCTTTATGAAAGGATATTATTTCATAGGTGATAACATTATGAAGGGCGTGTGAAAAACGAAGTGTTTTTCACACGCCCTTTTGTATAATCCCATACAGAATTTAGTAAGTGAAGCGTTAGCTTCGGGAGAGCATTTCTGCATCCACGGACATGGTTTATAAACTCATAGTAGATTGCTTCGCATAAATACCCTAAATTTACCGGAGAGTATGCGGTGTGTTCCGAAGAAAAATATAAACTGCCACGGCGTTCCATAAAATGTGGATACGACAATTCATAGCAAACTATCAATAAACTATCCGCAAATGCTGCCGTGGCTGATTTTATATTTTTCTGAGGAATATACTGCATGCTAGGCCGGTATCCACAGCCTAGATATGCGAAGCCCCATAAACGAAGCCCCATAAGCGATATCCTATGATGCGTCCCTACAGATTTGTATTCACCCCATTTATGGTCGCATTCTCATTCTCCCTCATAGGAATGACGAGACACTTCTCCCCATTGATGACCTGCGCATGAATCTGTGAAGCCTTCTCCGGCTTTACATGAAGCACCACATCATAGGTCTTAATTTGGGCAGTGTAATTATCAATCTCCTCCTGCTTCTCAAGAAGCTGTGAAGTGCGCTCCTCAATCTGATTATTTTTCTCCTGGATAACAGAATCCTTCTCCTCAAGCTGTGCATTTTTTTCATTGAGCTCGAGAGTTAAATCGCCGACCTGGCTCTCAAGAGCAAGCTTTTCCACGCGGATTTCATTAGCTGCAAGAGCCTTTGAATCAATGACATTGGCTGCGATAGGCGGCTTGTCACCGAAGGCCTCATTGACGGATTTTTCAATGCGTGAAATCTTTTCCTCAGAGACATGGCAGTCACTAAGCACCTTGTTCATAGCCTCGCTGTCGAGAATGAACGGATCATCGTCATCATCGTGAGTCTCAGCGTAGTCATCGGCCATCTCGGACAGATTCTGCTGGATATCAAGCAGCTTGTCATCCGTGCTCTCGTCCTCAGCACCTAGCACGTTTCTGACGATTGAATGAAAAGCCATCTTCTGCTCAGTAGCTGTGCGCTCCACACCGCAGCCGAGACCGTTTGTCATAAACTCAGAGTGAGGCTCCTTGGTATTTTTCGTATAGAAAAGAGTGGAGTGTATGTCAGTGCTTCTATCGTTGAAGGCAGGGAATAAAAAGCCTGTCTCAGGAGCGCCGACCACCCAGTCCCTTATGCGGGCTCCGATACGCTGCTCCTTTTCCAGATAGCCAAGGCCCGGCTTTGAAAGTGTGACAGGGCAGATGGCGCAGAGCATGTATTTGTACACCTCCTCGGACTCATCCACGTTGATGTTGTCCTTTGTACGTGTCATGACATCGTAGCTGTCGAGATACAAAAGAATCAGATAGTTCCCGGCCTCATCGTAGGTGTCGATGACCAGATCATAGTATGTATCGAGCAGAGTCTCATCATTAAGCTCGCTGTCGCGAAGCGCCATGAGAATCTGCTGGCGGCCTCCGACCTCTTCCTCCTCAAGCGGAAACTGCAGATTGAGCAGGTTGTTTCCGAGAGTGCCGGAAAGCACCTTGTTTGAAATCTCCAGATATTTGTAGTATTCATCCTCCTCCAGAGTGAGAAATTTGCCACCGAATTTGCAGACTTTTTCATGGTTGCAGTCCACGTAGCAGCCGACCAGACGACTGAAGGTTGCCTGGTCTTTTTTTAATCTTCGTTTTAGTTCCAATACTTCTTTTTTGTTCATATTATCCTCGCATTATTTTCATACCATTCAAAAATTTCCGTAATCACATTATATGTATGGAATAAATATTTGTCAATTGAGCGGCGCTTTTTATGTCCCGCTGTCAATCAAGAAAAAAGATGACAGACCAACCACAAAATGCTATAATTTAGGAAATCAACGGATTATGATATAAAGGCTGACACAGAGACATCCACAGGTGTCTCTGTTCTTGGATTGAGGCATAAATGGAGCAGAACATGACAAACAATCACATTACAATCGGTATTCTCGCACATGTAGATGCGGGAAAGACAACCCTGTCTGAGGCCATGCTTTACAGCACCGGGCAGATTCGCTCACTCGGGCGCGTGGACCATCAGGACGCATATTTGGACAACGATGCGCAGGAGCGTGAGCGTGGAATAACCATTTTTTCAAAGCAGGCAAGGCTTGATATTTCGCGTGATACAAATGCGGCAGATACTGCAGATGTAACACGCACAGCAAATGCGGCAGATACAGCTCGTACATGGCATGTAGTCATGCTTGATACACCGGGGCATGTGGATTTTTCGGCAGAGATGGAGCGTACCCTTCAGGTGCTCGACTATGCAATACTTGTAATCAGCGCAACTGATGGAGTGCAGGGGCACACGCGCACACTGTGGAGACTTTTAAAGCACTATAACGTGCCGACATTTATTTTTGTAAACAAGATGGATATGCAGGGCACGAATGCGGAGAAAGTGCAGGCAGAGCTAAAGAGCGAGCTGAGTGATGGCTGCGTGGATTTTTCTTCACAGGATTTATTTGAGGAGCTTGCCATGTGCAGCGAGCCTCTTTTAGATGAATTTATGGAATCGGGAGAGCTTACAGATGCGCATATTGCGCAGGCGGTGGCTCAAAGGGAGGTGTTCCCCTGCTTTTATGGCTCGGCACTTAAGCTTGACAGAGTGGATACGCTGATTCAGGGGCTTTCGAGGTTTATGTGTGAAAGAAATTACCCTGACGAATTTTCTGCCCGCGTATACAAGATAGGCAGGGATGACAGAGGCAGCAGGCTGACATTTTTAAAGGTTACCGGAGGCTGTCTTAGGGTCAGGGACAAAATAGAGTACAAAGCGCATGGCGGTGACGAGGCGAAAGGCCTTTTGATTGAGAAAATCGATCAGATAAGAAAGTATTCCGGCGAAAAATATGAGATAGCTGATGTGGCAGAGGCGGGGGAGATAGTTGCTGTCACAGGTCTTAGCTCTACATTTCCGGGGCAGGGGCTCGGGGTTGAGCAGCAGTCCAATATGCCAATCCTTGAACCGGTACTAAATTATAGGATGATTCTGCCGGATGATGTAAATCCGGCGGCATTTATGGAAAAGCTAAAGCAGCTTGAGGAGGAAGACCCACAGCTTTACATAGTGTGGGTGGAGGAGTTTAAGGAAATCCATGTGCAGCTCATGGGACAGGTGCAGATGGAGGTGCTTGTGCGTCTCATAAAGGACAGGTTTGGTGTTGTTGTCACGTTCGGACCGGGCAGCATTGTATATAAGGAAACGATAGCGAGGGCTGTCGAGGGAGTAGGACATTTTGAGCCGTTGCGCCACTATGCAGAGGTGCATCTGCTTTTGTCGCCGGCGGAGCGTGGCAGCGGAATCACAGTTACATCCACTTGCAGTGAGGATGTGCTTGATAAAAACTGGCAGCGCCTCATAGCCACACACGTTGAGGAAAAGGAGCACAGGGGTGTGCTCACAGGCTCAGCGCTTACCGATGTGAAGGTCACTATTCTTACAGGAAGAGCACATGTAAAGCACACGGAGGGAGGCGATTTCCGCCAGGCTACATACAGAGCAATCCGCCAGGGGCTTAAATCCACAGAGAGCGTGCTGCTTGAGCCATACTACAGCTTTATCCTACAGGTGCCGATGGAGTATGTCGGCCGTGCAATGACAGATCTGGAGCAGAGATTTGCAAGAGCCGGGAGCCCGCAGTTTGCCACAACCGCTGCGAGGGAGATGGCAACAATTACCGGTAAGGCACCGGTTGCGACAATGCAGGATTATGTGAGTCTGGTGCATGCGTATACAAAGGGGCTCGGGCACCTGACACTGGAGCTGTGGGGTTATGATGAGTGTCACAATCCTGCGGAGGTGATTGCGCAGATGCACTATGACAGCGAGGAGGATTTCCGCAATCCGACAGGCTCGGTATTTTGTGCGCACGGCTCAGGCTACGTGGTGCCGTGGGATGAGGTCCCGGAGCATATGCATCTGCCGTATGTCTACCACGGAGATGAGTCTGAGGAGGCACTTGCAGCGAGTGCCCGCACGCAGAATGCATTTTCAGCGGAGGATGCGCAGGTGCTTGCCGGAAACCACCGCAGGACGAGCTTTGAGAAAGCTGTTTCAGGTATGTCATCAGTGGAGCTTGATGCGCAGCTTGCAGATGTTTATGCCAGGGAGTTTGGCATGGGCAAAAACGATATCGCAGAGGATCAGAGGCGCAAATGGTCAGGTAAAAAGAAAAATGAGTATGAAGGTCTAAGTGGTAAACCGCGCACCGTAAAGTATGATAAGCACGGCAATCCGATTTATCCGAAGAAATCCCCGGGGGAAGAGTACCTGATAGTTGACGGATATAATATAATATTTGCATGGGAGGATTTAAAAGAGCTCTCGCGCATAAACATTGATTCGGCGAGAGATGCGCTGAAGGATGTTTTATCGGATTACCAGGGCTATAAGGGCTGTCATCTGCTGCTGGTGTTTGATGCGTACAAGGTGAAGGGCAATGCCGGAAAGCGCGAGACCTTCCACAACATAGAGGTTGTGTATACAAAGCAGGACGAGACAGCCGATGCATTTATCGAAAAGACTGTGTTTGGCATACGTGACAGGTACAAGGTAACAGTGGCAACCTCTGACGGACTGGAGCAGCAGACGGTCATGAGCCTGGGGGCACTGCGAATGTCAGCCCGCGAGCTTAAGGAGCATATTGATATGACGAAGCGTGCCGGGATGGAGGCATTCATATCACGATAAACGGTCATGAATGGTAACAATATGTGTATAAAGAGATGTTTATAAAGACATTTGTATGTCATAAGCAGAGATATTATAATAGTAAACATGCAAGAACATCAGAGATAAGGAGACAAGAAAATGGTAGTAAACGAAAGCATGTACCAGCTCGGAAGCGTGCGCTCAGCAATAAGGGAGCTTTTCGAGTATGGTAAAAAAAGAGCAGCAATTGTAGGTAAGGAAAATGTATATGATTTCTCAATAGGAAACCCGAGCATACAGGCTCCGCAGATAGTAAACGACACAATAAAGGAGCTTGTGACAGATTATGATTCTGTTGCGCTGCACGGCTATACCTCAGCACAGGGAGACGTGGAAACGAGAGCGGCGATAGCTGAGTTTTTGAACAACACACACGGCACACATTTTAATGCGGAAAACCTTTACATGACAATGGGAGCAGCTGCATCGCTGTCAATCTGCTTTCGTGCGTTGACAAGCGACGCATATGATGAGTTTATTACCATAGCGCCATATTTCCCGGAGTACAAGGTATTTGTGAATGCAGCAGGAGCAAGGCTTGTAGAGGTGCCTGCAGACACAGAGCATTTTCAGATAGATTTCGATGCGCTTGAGGAGAGAATCAATGCGCACACCAGAGGTGTCATAATCAATTCACCAAACAACCCATCCGGCACAGTATATTCTGAGGAGACCATCAAAAAGCTCTCAGACCTCCTTGAGAAAAAGTCTAAGGAGATAGGAAGACCGATATTCATTATCGCAGATGAGCCGTACAGGGAGATAGTTTACGACGGAATCAAGGTGCCGTTTGTGACCAAATATTACGACAACACACTGGTATGCTATTCATACAGCAAGTCACTTTCGCTGCCGGGAGAGAGAATAGGATACGTCCTCGTGCCTGATGAGGTGTACGATAAGGCTGAGCTGTATGCAGCAGTCTGTGGTGCGGGAAGAGCACTCGGTTACGTGTGTGCACCAAGCCTGTTCCAGAAGATGATAGTAAAATGCCAGGGGGCAACCGGTGATATCAATGCCTACAAAGGAAACAGAGACCTTCTGTACGAGGGACTCACAAGGATAGGCTATCACTGCTTCAAGCCGGACGGAGCCTTTTATATGTTTGTAAAGGCACTCGAGGATGACAGCAATGCATTCTGTGAGAAGGCAAAGGAGGAGGATGTGCTCATAGTAGCAGCAGACGGCTTCGGCTGCCCGGGCTGGGTGAGAATATCATACTGTGTGGATAGGGAAATGATAAAGCGCTCCATGCCTGCGTTTGAAAAGATATACAAAAAATATAATAAATAATAGTTGATTATAACGAATAAAAAATGCACAAATCCCGAAAATTGTCTAAAATTGTACAGCTTTCGGCATTTTCAATGTATACTTTTTACAAAATCCGTGGAAAAGGGCTCCGTGTGACCGTTGTGTGACCAAAGAGGTGTATAATCTTATTCAAGAGGAAAACGTATAAATAAAATATGAGGATAAGAACGCGTGCTTTGAGATAAGGAGCCGGAATATAATAGATTATCACAGAGCATACATAGGGACGAAAATGGAATTAAAGCCAGAAGCATTTAAAGGGATAATGTTCAAGGTAAAGAGATCGGAAAAAATTTTCAAAAAAATTTAAAAAAGTACTTGCATTATTCGTTTGACCATGATATTATAATACACGGTTCGTTGGTCAAGCGGTTAAGACGCCGCCCTCTCACGGCGGAAACACGGGTTCGATTCCCGTACGGACTGCTAAGTATTTAAAGCCGGTACATTCATGGAAGCATGATGTACCGGCTTTTTCGTTGTGTATATTCATATGAGGCAGAACTATTTATGAGCAGCTGCAGCTACTGCATGCTTTTATTATAAAAGTATGGTATAACATGAAAATTTCTCAATAAGGAAATCTGCCCTTGTAATATACCCTACCGGGGTATATAATACTCTTGAAGACAGATACCCATAAGGGGTATGGTTAGACGCGTAAAACAAATGCATAATGCGGAACAAAGAACAAATGGAGGTACCCATGACAGAAAAAGAAACCAAATGCTGTTGCTGCAACCGCAAAAAAGAGCGGTCAGAGCAGGAATATAAGGATCTCATCAACAGACTTAGCCGTATAGAGGGGCAAATCCGTGGAATCAAGCGTATGCTGGATGAGGATTGCTACTGCCCTGACATCATCACACAGGTGGCGGCCGCAAATGCTGCGCTCAATAGCTTCAATAAAGTCCTTTTGGCCAATCATATAAAGACGTGTGTGGCAGATGACATAAGAGCAGGCAAGGATGAGACAATAGATGAGCTTTTGAACACACTGCAGAAGCTTATGAAATAGTATTATAAGAAGGCGGGTATAAAAATGAGTACAATAATCACAATATTAATAATAGCAATAATTGCCGCTCTGGTGATTGTGGGCTTAAAGGAGACAATAAAGCATTCAAAGGGCGAGGGCGCCTGCTGTGGCGGTGGAGCCATGAAGGAGGACGAGGAAGCCACAGTACAGCTTACAGGCGAGATAGTCACAAGAGCAGATGTGCACATAGACGGAATGCACTGCATGAACTGCAAGAACTCAGTCACACGCTCACTTCAGAAGATGAGCGGAGTATCGGCAGATGTGGATTTAAAGCATGGCGTGGCACATGTTGAGGCAACCAGAGAGCTAAGCGATGAGGAAATCACATTTGCCATAGAAAGACTGGATTTCAAGGTGACAGGAATTGAGAGATTTTAGAAAAGGCTTCTGAATAGTTAGATTTGAATAGTAGAAAGAAGGAAATACAGACAGTATGAAGCAATATACAGTTACAGGAATGAGCTGTGCGGCATGCTCTGCCAGAGTGGAAAAGGCTGTCTCTAAGGTTGATGGTGTGACGAGCTGCTCTGTCAGCCTTTTGACCAACTCGATGGGAGTCGAGGGAAGCGCGACAGATGCGCAGATAGTGGAGGCGGTAGAGCAGGCGGGCTATGGAGCGAGTCCCAAAGGCACAGCAACAGAATCAGAAAATGACAAAGCGAATAACAGCTTAGAGCAGCTAAAGGCAGCGCAGGATGCGCTTGTAGACAGGGAGACACCGAAGCTGCGCAACAGGCTTATAGCATCGCTCATATTCTTAGTTGTTCTCATGTATTTTTCCATGGGACATATGATGTGGGGCTGGCCGTTGCCTGAGTTTTTCAATGGAAACCATGTGGCTATGGGGCTTTTGCAGCTTCTGCTTACAGTGGCGGTAATGGTCATAAACCAGAAGTTTTTTATCAGTGGCTTTAAGGGCTTGATTCACGGCGCTCCCAACATGGATACGCTTGTTGCGCTTGGATCTGCGGCATCGTTTGGATACAGCGTGTATGCACTTTTTGCCATGACAGCTGCGCAGGTGAATGGCGATATGGATGCGGTCATGTCATATATGCATGAGTTTTATTTTGAATCCGCAGCCATGATTTTGGCACTGATTACTGTCGGAAAAATGCTTGAAGCGCACTCAAAGGGCAAAACAACAGACGCTTTAAAGAGCCTGATGCAGCTTGCCCCAAAGACAGCAACCGTTGTAAGGGATGGCGTGGAGCAGGAAATTTCTGTGGATGCAGTGAAAAAGGGCGATATTTTCGTGGTCAGACCGGGGGAAAATATCCCTGTGGACGGTGAAATAATAGATGGAACAACCGCTGTCAACGAATCGGCACTCACAGGAGAGAGCATCCCTGTGGATAAGCAGCCGAAAGATGCAGTAAGCGCTGCCACAGTGAACCAGTCAGGCTTTATAAAATGCCGTGCAACGAGAGTTGGCGAAGACACCACGCTCTCACAGATTATACAGATGGTTTCTGATGCCGCAGCGACAAAGGCACCTATTGCAAAAATCGCTGACAGGGTATCGGGAGTATTTGTGCCGGCGGTTATTACAATTGCAATCATTACAATAATAGCATGGCTTATAGCCGGTGAGACCGTGGGCTTTGCGCTTGCCAGAGGCATTTCGGTGCTCGTGATAAGCTGTCCGTGTGCACTTGGACTGGCAACTCCTGTTGCGATAATGGTAGGAAATGGCAAGGGCGCAAAGAGCGGTATACTCTTCAAGACAGCGGCAAGCCTTGAGGCAACAGGCCGCACACAGATTGTGGCTCTTGATAAGACAGGCACCATAACAAGCGGTGAGCCGAAGGTGACGGATATCGTGCCGGATGAGAAATTTTTTGAGGAAACCGGCAATAATGCCGGAAAGCTTCTTGCAATAGCCGCATCAGTCGAGGCCAAGAGCGAGCATCCGCTTGCAAAAGCCATTATGGAGCGCGCTAAAACGGACGAAATCGCTGTCGCAGAGGTGACGGATTTTAGCGCTGTTGTAGGAAATGGTCTGACTGCAATACTTGCAGGCAAAATGATAAAAGCAGGAAATCTTGCTTTTGTCAGCAAATTTGTAAAGGTGTCAGATGATATGCGTGCGAAAGCTGTCGAATTTTCAAAGGAAGGAAAAACTCCTCTGTTCTTTGCCGCAGATGACAGGCTTTGCGGTATCATAGCCGTTGCAGATACAATAAAGGAGGACAGTCCGGAAGCTGTCAGACAGCTTAAAAATATGGGTATCAGAGTTGTTATGCTCACAGGTGACAACGAGCAGACTGCCAATGCCATTGGAAAGCAGGCGGGAGTGGACGAAGTCATCGCAGGTGTGCTTCCGGATGGTAAGGAGGCTGTCATAAGGAAGCTAAAAAAACAGGGCAGGGTAGCCATGGTTGGTGACGGAATCAATGATGCACCGGCGCTCACACGTGCGGATATGGGAATTGCAATCGGCGCGGGAAGTGATGTGGCAATAGATGCAGCGGATGTTGTCCTGATGAAGAGCCGCCTGATAGATGTACCGGCAGCAGTGCGGTTAAGCCGTGCTACATTGACAAATATACACGAAAATCTGTTCTGGGCATTTTTCTATAATGTAATAGGTATTCCACTTGCGGCCGGTTTGTGGTATCCTTTATTAGGATGGAAGCTCAATCCGATGTTTGGAGCGGCGGCGATGAGCCTGTCGAGCTTCTGCGTTGTTACCAATGCCCTGCGGCTGAATCTGTGCAGGGTGTATGATCCTAAGCATGACAGAAAAGCAACACCAGATAGAAAAAACAAAACAAATGAACCAAATGAAAGTGAGGAAAAATCAATGACAAAGACAATGAATATCGAAGGAATGATGTGCGGCCACTGCGAGGCAAGAGTAAAGAAGGCACTCGAGGCGCTTGATGCAGTTAGTGAGGCAGCAGTAAGCCATGAGAGCGGAACTGCAGTAGTGACATTAAGCTCTGACATTTCCGATGAGAAATTAAAGGAGACTGTAGAGGCTGAGGACTACAAGGTTACATCAATTCAGTAATCAGTCAGACAGTATAACAATATGAAGAAATATATAGCATTGGTATTGGCTGCAGTGCTGGTGCTTGGGATTTTTACAGGATGTGGTAACAAGGGCAACAAAGAGACAGAATCACAGACAGATGAGAAAGCCACTGAGTCGGTGAATTCTGCAGAAAATAATACTGAGGACAGTACGCAAAGCAGTACAGAAAATCAGAATGTGGCTGACACAGAGCAGCTCACCACAGAAAACGGACAGGAGAGCTCTGTTCTTGCCTGTCCGTCAGTAAATGGTAAGCTGCATGTGGAGGGCTGCAAGCTCGTTGATCAAAATAACAACGAGGTGCAGCTTCGCGGAGTCAGCACACACGGTCTTGCGTGGTATCCACAGTATGTGACCAATGATTGCTTTGCCACACTGAAAAGCTTTGGAGTAAACGTGGTGAGGCTCGCCATGTACACCTACGAAAGCGGTGGCTACTGCACAGATGGTGACAGGCAGCAGCTTGAGACACTTGTGCAAAACGGAGTGCAGTACGCGTTCAACAACGACATGTATGTCATCATCGACTGGCATGTGCTAAACGAGGGCAATCCAAACCGCTACAGTGATGTGGCAAAGACATTTTTTGCCAAAATGGCACAGCAGTATGCTTCATACAACAACGTGATTTACGAGATTTGTAATGAGCCGTGCAAAGGTGCGACCTGGGGAGATGTGAAGTTTTATGCCAGCGAGGTCATTCCGTCAATCAGAAGCTACGACAAGGATGCAGTCATACTGATAGGCACACCTAACTGGAGCCAGGATGTGGATGAGGCAGTCAAGGACCCTGTCACAGGCTATGATAATATCATGTATACACTGCATTTCTATGCCGCAACCCACAAGGAGGACTTGCAAAACAAGCTAAAATCGGCGGCAGACGCCGGACTTCCGATATTTGTATCAGAGTTTGGCATCTGCAGCGCCGACGGAAACGGTCAGGTGGACATAGATTCAGCAAACAGCTGGATCAGCCTGCTCGACAGCTACGGTATCAGCTATGTGTGCTGGAATCTGTCCAATAAGGACGAAAAATCAGCGCTTCTAACACCTGCCTGCGATAAGACAAGCGGCTTCACCTATGAGGATCTAAGTGATGAGGGCAAGTGGCTGTACGGTGTGCTCACAAGTCATGTGACACAGGTCTTGAATTAACGAAAAGCCTCAGATGTACGGAAAACGGCGCACCTGCTAATGCCGGGATAGAAGCCTCCCTGCACTCAGCCGGCATGCACATGAGGCAGATGCAGATACTTCTCTCTGGTGGCAAGTCCGCCGCGGATATGGCGCTCGGACTTGTTGATATCGAGAATGTGACGCGCTTTTGCGGCAAGCTCCGGGTCTATGCGAAGCAGCCTGTCAGCATCCGTGATATCCTTGTGCACAGTGGATTTACTGATGCCAAACTGCTTTGCAGCCTGACGCACAGTGGCATTGTTTTCAACTATGTAGTTGGCGATTTCCACCGCCCTTGTCTCAATATATGATTTCAAAAAATACTCCTGCATATTCTGTTGTTACAGTTTATGCGGGAGTATTTTTAATATTACACACAGGTTGTAATTCTATTTACGTTTTTCGTAATAAAATAAGAAAACGGTTTCTTAATAGTAATAATAATATCAATTTTCCGTATTGCATTGGTGCAAAAGTTGCGCTGCCTGATCATATTAAGCTCATTAAATATATTAAGTATGTTAAGCGTATGCAGCAGTTATGAGCTCAATGCATTTGTCATACCCAAGCACAGAGCTGTTGAGCACCAGGTCATAATTTTTCCGGTTGCCCCACTCCTTGTCGGTAAAGTAGCGGTAATTTACCGAGCGTTTTTTATCGACATCCTTTAGCAGCTTTTTGACCTCGTCATCGCTCTTATGGTAGAGCTTTTTTATTCTTGCAGCCTTCTCAGGCTTATTTCCCTCTATAAAAACATTCAGCACATCATCCCTGTCAGAAAGAATGTAGTCTGCGCAACGTCCCACAATAACGCATGGCTCTTTTTGCGCAATATCCTTGATGAGCTTCTGCTGGATATTGAAAATCTGGTCGGAAAGAGAAACTCCTGTGATGTCGCGCCCAACAAATGCATATGAAAAAATGCTTCCGGCAGGTGCATATTCGCCCTGGTTTGCGACAATCTGCTCAGAGATACCGAGCTCCTTTGCCACATGCTCAATTATTTTTTTATCGTAAAACTCAATGCTGCATTTTTGAGCAATCTGCTCGCCGATAAAGCGACCGCCACTGCCAAACTCTCGGCTTATAGTGATTATTTTAAAACTCATGATGAAACCTCCCAGCCTATAAAAGTGTTTATAATTCATTATAACGTAATTGCACATAAAATCAAAACAGAAATTTAACAAAATCGCTTGCAGATAAGCACTCCGTAATCTATAATGACATAAGAAAACATGTTGCTTTTACGTAATCAATGAGATGGCAGCAGATAACATATGTTATGTTTTGTTATTGTTTACACCACAGTGTGGCAAACAGCAATTACGTGACGTTTCAAAGATTGTAAAACAGCAGCATAGCGAATAAACAATTAGGAGGAAAACATGGATCAGGAAAAGGTCATAGTCATAGACTTTGGTGGTCAGTACAATCAGCTTGTTGCGCGCCGTGTCCGCGAGTGCAACGTGTACTGTGAGATTTACTCATACAAAATAGACATTGAGAAAATCAAAGAAATGAATCCAAAGGGTATCATCCTTACAGGAGGTCCAAACAGCTGTTATGAAGAGAATTCACCATCATACCAGAAAGAGCTGTTTGAGCTGGGAATACCGGTGCTTGGAATCTGCTACGGTGCACAGCTTATGATGCATAAATTAGGCGGAAAGGTAATCACACCTGAGGTTGGAGAGTATGGAAAGACAGAAATCACATATTCTGCAAACGGCGTGATGTTCAAGGATCTGCCATCAGAATCAGTATGCTGGATGAGTCATTTCGACAGAATTGCAGAGGCTGCACCGGGCTTTGAGGTAGTTGCGCACACTGCAGACTGTCCAATAGCCGCAACACAGAATGTTGAGAAGAAATTATATGCAGTACAGTTCCATCCGGAGGTACTTCACACCAAGAACGGAACACAGATGATTTACAATTTCGTCCGTGGCGTATGTGGATGTGCAGGCACATGGAAGATGGATTCATTCGTCAAAAACACAATCGACGAAATCAGAGAGCAGGTCGGTGACGGCAAAGTGCTCCTTGCACTTTCGGGTGGAGTAGACTCATCAGTACTCGCAGCACTCCTTGCTAAGGCAATCGGCAAGCAGCTCACCTGCGTATTCGTAGACCACGGACTTCTCCGCAAGAACGAGGGCGATGAGGTAGAGGGCGTATTCGGCAAAGGCGGTTCGTTCGACATCAACTTTGTCCGCGTCAACGCACAGGAGCGCTACTACAGCAAGCTTGCAGGCGTCACAGAGCCTGAGCGCAAGCGTAAAATCATCGGTGAGGAATTCATCCGTGTATTCGAGGAAGAAGCTAAGAAAATCGGAAAGGTTGACTTCCTTGCACAGGGAACCATCTATCCGGACGTAGTGGAGAGTGGACTCGGCGGAGAATCTGCAGTCATCAAATCACACCACAACGTAGGAGGTCTCCCGGAGCATGTCGATTTCAAGGATATCGTGGAGCCACTCAGAAACCTCTTCAAGGACGAGGTACGCAAGGTCGGACTGGAGCTTGGATTACCTGACTATCTCGTATTCCGTCAGCCATTCCCAGGCCCGGGCCTTGGAATCCGTATCATCGGCGAAGTCACAGCCGAAAAGGTACGCATTGTCCAGGATGCAGACTGGATTTACAGAAGCGAAGTGGAAAAGGCAGCAAAAGAGTACAAAGAGGCCCACGGCGAGGAACCATCATGGATGCCAAACCAGTACTTTGCAGCCCTTACCAACATGCGTTCAGTAGGTGTCATGGGTGATGAGAGAACATATGATTACGCCGTTGCCGTGCGTGCAGTGCGCACCGTCGATTTCATGACAGCCGATGCAGCTGAGATTCCATTCGAGGTACTCCAGACCGTGATGAGCCGAATCATCAACGAGGTCAAGGGAGTGAACCGCGTATTCTATGATCTCACGAGTAAGCCACCAGGAACGATTGAGTTTGAGTAGAACAATTTTTGCTCGAATCCCTCTAAAATAGGGGGGTTCGGGCTCTTTTTTTACTTTCGTGATACACTTTTGATACACTTTTTGTAGTCAAAAGATATTATGAAACAAATCGTTGAGTAAATTCTTATATCTAAAAAGGATATTTTTGTTCTGAAAATATATCCATTTTTCCAAAAAAACAAAAAACTTCATAACTGATTTAGTAATACACGATATTTTATCCCATATGTATTTTGAAAGAACAAATACAGAGCAAGGAGGATAATTATGTATAAAACAGATGTATTTATTTCAGCAGAGGAAATTAAAGAGATAGTTGGTATTTCTAAATCAAAGGCCTACAGTCTTATTCAGGAATTGAATGCAGAGCTTAAAGAGAAAGGTTATTTAACTGTTACCGGAAGAGTGAGCAGAAAATATTTTGAAGAAAGATTTTACGGCTTGTTAGAAAAAGAATAGGAGGAAATGGATGGCTGTTTACAAGGACAAAAAACGTGGAACCTGGTATACCTCTTTTCCATATGTGGATTGGACAGGGAAACGTTGTCGAAAACTAAAACGTGGATTTTTGACGAAAAAAGAAGCACAGAATTGGGAAAATCATTTCAAGCTTCAAAAGGCAAATAGTCTAGACATGACATTTGAAGATTTTTACGGGATCTATGAAACTGATGTAAGCATTCATGACATATGACATAGAAAAAAAGGGAAGCAATTGAAGTTGGGTTTAAAACACTAGATAGACTGCATGCAGCCAAAAATAATTTGAATAGTGCAAAGAATTGGGGACTAGTAGATATGTTTGGTGGTGGATTTCTTTCCACAATGTTATAGAATTCCAAAATGGATCAAGCCAAGCAGAATATGGAACAGGACAAATATGATCTTCAAAATTTCAGCAGAGAATTAAATGATGTAAACATGGCATGCAATTTAAATATCAACACGAATGATTTTCTTGCTTTTGCAGATTATTTGCTTGATGGATTTGTTATAGACTGGATGGTTCAAAATCGAATCAATAAAGCAAAGCAACAAGTGAGAGAAGAAATTCGAAGAACAGAGAATATCATTGATCAATTAAAGTTCATGTAATAAGAGAGAAAGGCAGTGAATCCAAATCAACGGTTCATTGCCTTTTTTGTATCATCTAATCTGATAATTTTGCGACACTCTCTTTTGCATTTACGCGATCAAACGAGCCAAAGTCCGTGCTTGCACTATGCTGATCACCCCTATGATCGACGCTCTCTGAAAGCCTGTTATATATCCCAAGTCGACTTGTCTTTAAGAGGATAATAAGCTTCTACTATGGCTTTTTTAACGGCAACTTTGATAATAATATAGCCTAAAACAGGGATAATAATGTAAATAGTGATTAAAATAATTAACAATATTAATTTGAAATCCATTCTAGGTTAACGCATTTCTTTTTTGAATAAAAGTATAGAAATGCCGTATGATTATTTTCTTATTTTTTCAGCTCTCTATATATCAAATTTATTGATGGCGCAAATATTGCAAGATTACAGAATATAGCCATGCGATATAAAATAGTCATTGCATTTACAGTATTCAATAAAGAAATTATGATAACTGCTAAATTAATAATAAATAATATACACATCATAACAAGTAATTTTTTCATTCTTCATACCATTCCTTCATACACTCATTTCTTTAAATATGGCCGGGTGGCTACGATATGGAACTGAACGAAGAGGCGAGCAATGTGTCACAGGGACAGAAGCAGCTTCTGACAATCGCAAGAGCGATTCTTGCTGATCCGAAGATTCTGATTCTTGACGAGGCGACAAGTTCTGTGGATACAAGAACCGAGGTTCAGATCCAGAAAGCGATGGATACGCTGATGAAGGGAAGAACAAGCTTTGTGATCGCCCACAGATTATCCACCATTCGTGACGCAGATGTGATCCTTGTAATGAAAGACGGAGATATTGTCGAACAGGGCAACCACGAAGAACTGATCGCGAAAGGCGGATTCTATGCAGATCTCTATAATTCTCAGTTTGAGAAGACAACAGAGTGCGCGTAAGAAACGAGCGAAAAAAGAAATATTTGTTAAAAGAAGCAGGACTCCAAAAGCCAGAGAATGAATCGGGCTTTTGGAGTCCTGTTTTTTGTATTAAAGAAATCAAGATTTGACAGACGTTGTGGTCTCCTTTTCAATCAGTGTTGCCGGTACCATGCTTTCACACGGAATATAGTTTTCTAATGATTGAATTGCAATCTGTGCCATAAGAGAAATATTTTGATCGATGGATGTAATAGGATAAACAGCATAATCAGACACCGGTGAGTTGTCGTATCCAATTATTTCAATTGTATCTGGAATCGATATTCCGCTCTTGATACATTGATGTTCGACCAGATTCGCGATATTATCGTTGGAACAGAAGATACCGATTTTTTTTCCGGCATACTTTGTCATTATATTTTGAATCAATTCTTTCATGTGCTCCAAAGCTTTCGGAGTGTATGGGTCAGTAAATTCTTTTACAATAAATCGCTCATAGCACAAATCTCGTACTTCGTATTCAAACCCAAGTATTCGTTTGAAAGAAGGCCAGGTTTCCCGGAAATCATTGTTGATATGAATGAAAACTTCGCACCCGTTTTGAATGAGAAGATTTGCAGCCAGTTTGCCACCGTTGAAGTTGTCATTGTTAATTTGTTTGAAATTTCCGCCGGCTCGTTCGATGGTGATTACAGGAACAGGGAGCGTTTCGATGTCAGAGGATGAAAGCAGGTGACTTAACAAAATCAGTCCTTTTATACGATAAGAAAGTAGGGTCTGAATAAGCTGGAGCTCTTCTTCTCTGGAATTGTCAGAAGTATAGACAATTAAGCTGTAGCCGTTTTCCTTACTGTGCAGAATGAGTTGATTCAACAATTCGGTATAGAAACTTAAATGAAGGTGTGGGAAAATGACACCTACTAAATTCGATTGACCGGTTACTAAAATACGGGCAAGATTGTCCTGCTGATAATTTAATTCTTTGATTGCAGACTGGATTTTATCCTGGGTTTCCTTTGAAAGGAGTTCCGGATGATTAAAGTAGCGTGAAACTGTGGTAAGTGAAACTCCACTTCGTTCTGCAATATCTGTAATTTTGACTTTACTCATATAAGGACCTCACTGTTTATTTTTAGAAATACATAATTATCGTTCAGTATAAAGTAAAACGATAATATTTATGTCCATTGTATCACAGGATTCGGGAGAAGAAAAGAATGAATGAAAAAATTTTCATAAACTTTTCAAGAAAAAAGGATAAAATACATAAGCTATAACAGGTAAAATTATACAAAAATGTGTCTAAAATTTGTGACAATTGCTAAATAGATGAAAATAGTTATGAAAACGATTGACATTACGGCTTTTAAATGCTACTATGACGATGTGAGGAAAAGAAAGAAGAAAACGTGAAAACATAAAGATGTTTCGGGATTAGAGTGAATGTAACAGGAGAAGGAGGAGACGAAATGAAGAAAAGATTGATTAGTATCATGCTCGTAGTGGTGATGACAGGGGGTTTGTTGCTTGGCTGCGGAGCGAATGCAGGAAGGTCCGGTGGAAAAGATGAAAACAGTATTACTGTGTTAGTAGAAAGTGGATCTCCTGCAGAGGCGCTTGCAAAAGAGACGGCATCAGAATTTGAAGAAGAAACAGGGTGTAAAGTAATTATTGATGCAGTTGCTTACACGGGAATGTACGATAAGCTATCCACAGAAATCAAAGCAAAACAGGCGGTTCATGATGTGGCATGTATGGACGTTGTGTGGCTGGCGACATTTGCAGGTGCGATTGAGCCGTTAAATGATGCGGATACAAGTGATTTTCTACCGACATTGGAAGAGAGCGGAACTTTTGATGGTAATCTCCTTGGATATCCGATGTGGGTAAATACGAAAGTTCTGATCTACAGAAAAGATTTGATTCCGGAAGAAAAAGTGCCGAAGACATGGGAAGAATATCAGAAACTGGCGGAAGAGTTGAAAACAGATGAAATGTATGGAACAACGGTATTCGGAAGTGGATCTGATGCGGTGTGCTCATTCCTTGATTTCGCGTGTCAGGCAGGTGCGGAAGGATTGGTATTTGATAAAGATGGTAACGTGAACATTACGGATCAGGCGTATGTGGATGCACTGAATTTTATGATTGAGACTGCGGATGCAGATTACACACCATCCGATTCATTAGCTACAGCATCTACGGAATCGCAGGAACTCTTCACAAACGGAAAGACGGCAATGCAGCTGAACTGGAGCCATCAGTATCCGGCAGCAGTAAAAGCACTTGGTGCCGATAAGGTGGGATGTGCACCGATGATTGCGGGCAGTGCAGGAGTGGGCGCAACAACCGGTCCCTGGTACGAAAGTGTAATGAAGAATTCTGAGAACAAGGAAATGGCAAAGAAATATGTAGAGTTCATGTATGAACATAATGCAGACTATATGGATCTTACATTGAAGATTGCCGGAAGAACTTCTGTGTATGATAATGCCGGAAAAATAGAGGGGAATGAACACACAACAGCGGTTTTGGAAACATTAGAGGCTTCTCAGACACAGGCAAGGCCAATGGTGACAACATGGTCTCAGATCGAAGAGGTCCTGATTGGAGTTGTGGAATCCAGTCTTGGAGGAGACGATGTAGAAGAGGCTCTGGAGTCGGCAAAGAAGCAAATTGAAATGATTGGTAAATAGAAGGTGGGTAAAGATATGAGATTGATTTCAAAAAAAACGTTGTTATTGTTCTTTCTGCCGGGTGCGGTGTTTATGGGTGCGTTTCTGATCTATCCGATTATTACGATGGTAATTGACAGTTTCTTCAAGATCGGACTTACCGGAGAAAGAACATTTATCGGATTTCAGAATTACATCCGTGCATTTGCAGTAGGCGGATTTTTAAAACAACTAGGGAATACATTGATTTATATCGTGATAGCTGTAGGCGTGGAAACAGCAATGGGGTTATTGTTTGCATTGCTTTTTGAACTGAATTACAAAGGTAGCAAGGTGATTCGTTCCCTTATGATGGCACCGCTTATGATCGCGCCATTGGTTGCAGGTCTTACATGGAAATTGATGATGAGTTCCAGCTTTGGTATTGTCAATGAGCTTTTGACACGAGTGGGAATCTTATCCAGTTCAAGTGATATCCTCTGGCTTGCGGATGCAAAATGGTCATTGATCGCATGTTGTATCGCAGACATCTGGCTGACGACTCCGTTTATGATGCTGATGATACTGGCGGGGCTGCAGGGGCTGGATTCCAGTATGTTGGAGGCGGCAAAGATTGATGGAGCAAATCTGCTGCAGCAAGTATTTGCAATTAAGCTTCCTGTGATCAAACCGATATTACTGACTGCATTATCTGTAAGAATTATTGATGCGGCAAGAACATTTGATATTATCTGGGCAATGACGGAAGGTGGTCCGAATAGTTCTTCAGAGACAATCAGTATAATTATCTACAAAACACTGACCAGATATAGTGACACAGGTTATGCCAGTGCAATGGCGGTTGTATTTATTGCAGTTCTTGTTGTATTTACATTGGTATTTATGCAGAGTCTGTGGAACCCGAAGAAAAAGAATGCCTGATTGGATGAGGAAAGGAGGAAAAAATGATGAAGATAAAAGGAGAAATAGGAAAAAAAATCGGAATCGGTTTGTCGGTTGTGCTCACGGTATTCTGGCTTTTCCCATGCATATATGTGATCTGTTGTTCGTTTAAACCCGGATCGGAGGTAATCGCAGTCCCGCCGAAATTCTTTCCACAGGTAGTTTCGATTGAGAATTTTATCGGATTGTTTGAACGAATGGATGTGTTGAAATATTTGACAAACAGTCTGATCACAGCACTGTGCAGCACTCTTCTGGCGTTGGTTCTTGGATCACTTGCAGCATATGCAATTCAACGTTCGGGGGCAAAATTGTCAGTTGCACTTGTAATCTTAGTCCTTTGCCTGAAAATGATTCCGATATCAAGTATTGTTGTACCAATCTATGAAATGATTTGCAAAATAGGATTGTATGATACAAAAATAGCGTTGATCATTGTATATGCGGCAACAAATATGCCATTTGTAATGTGGACGATGCTAAGTTTTTACGAGGGAATCCCGGCATCGCTGGATGAGGCGGCTTATGTGGATGGAGCAAGCAGTTTTCAGACATTTCGCAAGGTGATTCTTCCAATCTGTAAACCGGGATTGGCTACAGCGTTTATCTTTACATTATTCCTTGCATGGAACGATTTTCTTGTAGCGTTGTTGCTTACGAGCACAAATGCAAAGACATTTACGGTTGGACTTGCAGGATTCTTATCTGCGTACAATCTGGATCTTGGACCAATGTGTGCGGGGGCGTTCTTGTTTAGCTTCCCGGTAATGATCATTTCTCTTGTAGCGCAGAAATATATTGTGCAGGGAATGACAGCAGGAGCTGTAAAAGGATAAAAATATGAGGAGGTAAGCTTGAAAAATGAACAGAAATAATTATTATGATGTTACAAAATGGAATGTAGGAAATCCATACGAAGATATCGGTGAAGTAATCAACAGCATGATTGCGGATCTGAAAAGCAGGCAGACAGATTCTAACGTAAAGGAAGGGGGAAAACCGGGTGGGGTAATTTACATTCCGCCAGGAGATTATCATCTTCGAACACAGGTAGTGATAGATGTCAGCTATCTGAAAATTATGGGATCTGGACATGGATTTGTATCTTCAAGTATTCGATACAATCTTCCGGAGAGCGAATGGGCCAATCTGCATGAAATGTGGCCGGGAGGAAGCAGGATTCTCGTAGAAATCTCTGCCGGGGCTGAGGATGCGGAATCAGCAGGTGCGGCATTTTATGTAGAACGTGATGGCAATCCGCGTATCAGTTCGGTTGAGTTTGAAAATTTTTGTATTGACGGATTACATTTTGTGGATGATGGATTTGGAAAGGCAGATCCGGAGAATACCTATATAAATGGAAAAACAGGTATCTATATTGCAAGCGCGCAGGATTCTTTCAAGATTAACGGGATGGGATTTGTATATCTGGAGCATGGAGTGACGATTTATCATGCAGATGCACTTTCCATACATGACAATTTTATTGCAGAATGTGGTAATTGTATCGAGCTGAGAGGATGGGGACAGGCGTCCAAGATTACGGATAATCTGATGGGGGCAGGGTACAAAGGGTATTCCATATATGCACAGAATTTTGGAGGACTTTTGATTGCGTCCAACAACGTGTTCCCGAGAGGAAAGAGCAGTGTGCATTTTGAAAATGTAGCACGTTCAATTGTCACAGGAAACAGATTCCATTCGTTCTATCCGGGGATGTTGGAGCTGGAAGGAAATTGTTCGGAAAACACGATTTCATCGAATCATTTTCTACGGGACAATGAGCCGTGGGCTCCGATGCTGGAAAATGATAATGGGTTAGATGATCTGTACGGTCTGCTCTGTATTAGCGGGAATAACAATTCGGTTATTGCAAACCATATTTCGGAGAGTATTCATAAAGGGTTTATCAAACCTGCCGGTGCAAAACCGGTGATCATTCGTGTTGTTTCGGGAAAAGGAAACTTTATTTCCAACAATCACATTGTTGCTATGACTGAAGCGGAAGGGGAGGAGACAGAGGCTTCCGATTCCTGTTTTTCGGCACAGGTGGATGCGTTGACTACAACAGACAGACTCGTGGAAATTGACATAACAGCAGTGCTTGTGGAAGCGGAAGCTATCCGGAACACGGTGCTTGATTCTGGTAGTGAGAAGCAGGTGGTTATTGACAGAATAGCGAATGCGTTCCGGGCAACTCCGGTGCCGGGAGACTTATGCTAAACTGACAGACTTCTGGATGCCATACGTAGACAGTACAGTTACATACCCGGTTGACTGTGTATTTACAGCAGATGAGCTGGATATCATTGATCAGTACAGAACAGATTTTGAAAACACAGTATCAGAGAATGAAGAATTGTAGCAGGTATACCAGGATGCGTATGATCGTTATGCAGAAAATGAAGAATAAGGAGATATAACATGACAAGCAAAACTTTGCAGAAAGCACGTGACTACGAAGTGAAAATGGAAGAGAAAATTGCCGAAGAGTCAAGACCGGCATTCCATTTATCAGCAAGAGTAGGCTGGATGAATGATCCAAATGGATTTTCTTACTACAATGGGGAATACCATATGTTCTATCAGTATCATCCGTATGATGCATACTGGGGACCAATGCACTGGGGACATGCAGTGAGCAAAGACCTGCTGCATTGGGAGTACAGACCGGTCGCAATTGCACCGGACATGGAATATGACAAGGATGGATGCTTTTCCGGCAGTGCTGTTACACTGCCGGATGGAAGACATCTTCTAATGTATACAAGCGTGGAAAGAAAAGAAGAAGCCGATGGAGTTGTGAGAGACTTCCAGACACAGAGTGTTGCAATCGGAGATGGAATGGACTATGAGAAATATGAGAACAATCCGGTCCTGACAGCGGCAGATCTGCCGGAAGGCTGCAGTCGATATGATTTCCGGGATCCGAAAATGTGGCAGCTGGAGGATGGTTCTTATCTTTGTGTGATCGGAAACCGTCCGGCGGATGGTAGCGGACAGATTCTTCTCTTTAGCAGTCCGGATGCTCTGAATTGGAAATATGAGAAAATCTTAGATGCAAATAACAACCGGTACGGAAAAATGTGGGAGTGCCCGGATTTTATTCCGCTTGACGGAAAGTGGGTACTGCTTACAAGTCCACAGGATATGCTGCCGGAGGGACTTGAATATCACAATGGAGATGGAACAATTTGTATGATCGGTTCCTTTGATGAGACAGAGTGGACATTTACAGAGGAAAAGAATCAGGCAATCGATTACGGAATCGACTTCTATGCACCGCAGACAGTGCTGGCTCCGGACGGAAGAAGGATTATGATCGGCTGGATGCAGAACTGGGATACCAGCGGGCATCATCCGAAAGAAGATCCTTGGTTTGGTCAGCTGAGTCTTCCGAGAGAGCTTTCTCTACAAAACGGTCGACTGATTCAGAAACCGGTTCGTGAACTGGATGCAATGCGGGAGAATAAAGTAGAGTATAAAGATGTGACTCTAACCGATTCTACTGTACAGCTCGAAGGTGTGGAAGGAAGAAAAATCGATATGGAATTGTGTATCCGCCCGAAGGATGCACAGGCTTTGTATCAGAAATTTGTAGTTCGGTTTGCCAAGGATCATGAGTATCATACTGAATTAAGTTTCCGCCCATTCGAATCGACATTGAAAGTGGATCGCAAGTTCTCAGGAAGCAGAAGGGCACTCATCCACCAGCGCAGCTGTAAGGTGAACAGTGAGAATGGTTGTCTGAAGCTGCGGGTAATTTTGGACCGGTTCAGCGCAGAAGTGTTTGCAAATGACGGTGAACAGGTGATGACGACCACATTTTACACAGAACAGGCAGCAGACGGAATTGAATTCTTTGCAGATGGAAGCGTAGAGATGGACATAGTAAAATATGATTTGATTTAGTTAGATAACAGGTTGAAAGTAATAAAAGCGGAAGCAAATGTCTATAAGGGCGAGAGCTTTCGCTTTTAGCATAAAGAAGGAGAAGAAAATGAAAAAATATGATGTTGTAGCAATGGGAGAGCTTCTGATTGATTTTACAGAGAATGGAAAAAGTGAGCAGGGGAATGGGTTGTATGAAGCAAATCCGGGAGGTGCTCCGTGTAATGTGTTATCCCTATTGGCAAAGATGGGAAAAGAGACCGGGTTTATCGGAAAAGTGGGAAGTGACCAGTTTGGAACATTGTTAAAGAATACATTGCTGGATGTAAATATCAGTACAGAGGGGCTTGTAGTGGACAATCAGGTGAGAACAACACTTGCGTTTGTTCACACATTTCCGGATGGGGACAGAGAGTTTTCATTTTACCGAAATCCGGGTGCAGATATGATGCTGACGGAAGAGGAAGTGAAAGCGGACATGATTGAGCAGGCAAAAATCTTTCATTTCGGAACACTGTCCATGACACATGAAGGTGTGAGAAAAGCAACTCATAGAGCAGTGGATATTGCAAAAAAGGCAGGAATTTTAATCTCATTTGACCCGAACTTAAGACCGCCACTGTGGAGTTCCAGAGAACTGGCAAAAGAACAGATCGAATGGGGATTGGCACAGTGTGATATCTTGAAAATATCTGATAATGAGATTCAGTTTGTATCAGGAAAAGATGACTATGACGATGGAATTGCATATCTGCAGGAAAAATATCAGATTCCGTTGATACTTCTGACAATGGGAAAAGACGGTAGCCGCGCATACTACAAAGGAAAGCGAATCGAAAAAGCGGGATTTGCAGTGAAAGCGATTGAGACTACCGGAGCCGGAGATACATTCTGTGGCTGTTCTCTGAATTATATTTTGGAGCATGATTTTACAAATCTGTCAGACGAAGAACTGGAAGAGATGCTGACATTTGCGAATGCAGGAGCTGCTCTTGTGACATTGAAAAAGGGTGCAATTTATTCGATGCCGGAAAAAGAAGAGATCGAGAATCTGATACAAAACCATTCTGTTGAAGCGTAATAGCAGTTACTGGTGCAGGGAGAGAGACTAGTATAACCGTTATTAATTAACTGGACTTTAATTAGTAACGTATCAAGCACCACCTCTTCACTGGAATTAATTTCTTCGAGCTTATACTTCCAGTGATATACGACAGGTTGTTTGTTTACTTCATCGAAGTATCTATAGATACGCTGCACAAGTTCATCCTTAGTTTTCACACGTATCCATTCCTAGTTTGCAGATGAGGAAAATCGTGATTTATGGAAAAATCTACAGAACGAATTCACATTTAAAAAAGAAAGGAAGAATCTATTATGACAAAAGCTCAGAGTCTTGGTATTCCGGTTCTTACAGATAGCTCCATAAGAAACCGCAAATATAGTGCTGTTTCCAAATCGCCATGTTCCATTCTTGTTGAGGGATTCTTTAGTAAACTCTCACGTCAGATGCTAAAAGGCATGTTGTGATTTAAGATTTCACCAAAATCCTCTAACTGCGTGAAATCATAGTCTCCGGAAGCTGCCAGTTCAAATGTAGCCAAATTTCCGGAAAATACGGTATCCAGAATGCGGCTTTTGGTTCTGCCGATCATTGGAATATCCATGGAAACCAGATAGCGGACAAAGCTGGTCCTGCGGCTGTAGGTTCTGGTTTTGGAACCACAGCAAGGGCAGAGAGGAGGCGTGATGTCGGTATACTGTCCTCGATCCAGAGAAAGCAATGGAACCGGATGCATAACTTTTGGAAGTTCACTTACCGGATGATAACCAACTGTCTGTGTCGGAGAATTTGACAGGATAAAACTCGTCTGTTCCTCCAGTTCCTTCAGTTCATCAAAGAGCTGGTCATACTCTGCATCGGAAATTGCAGGTGCACTTAATCTCATTATGGCAAAGCACTATGACAAACAATTTAAATTGGATGCAAAAACAGCAGATAGAAAACCGGCACAGCAGAAGCAGGCGGTAGATGGAAAAGATATGCAATATTTGTAAATGCAAATTGTACAAGCAGTTTTTGTGTGGCAAAATAATCCTGGGTATGCTGGGAAAATATTCATTTATTCCCGAAGGAGGAGCATCTTCTGTCATGACATTATCCGTGTAATCATTAGATGTAAGTCCAGCAGAGAATTTGCGTGTAATCTAGATTAGCACTATGCCATGAAAGGTTACACGCAATTTTTATGTATTTATTTAGGAATGATTATTACATCAGAATGCAAAAGGGAACCGCGTTAGAAAAATTAGTGGTTGCGATGTAAAAAAGAGAGGAAAGCGGACTGCTTTCCTCTTTTTACAGTGCGCCTAGCGGCGCACGGTTCTAATGGGTGAAAGTCCCTAGTGCGGTATGACCATAACAAGCACACAGCCAATGGCAAGGGGTCCATCGTGAGGTGGGGTCTGAAGGAAGCCGGAGGCAAAACCTTGGTCCGACGAATAGAAACTTCATACGAAGGCAGAGTCCGGCAGGATGAGGCAGCCCCCTATGCTGAAGTCCAACGATGGTCTTGGCTAGGCTTTGTAAATGAAGCGGATAGATGAGGTGAAAGATTACACTCTTACCCGGGGAGATCTCATGGACGTCAAAGCAGTGATAGGTCGTATAACTGGACCGAGTGGAGACGGTTGAAAAAGATTTGTCATGAGAAGTCAGCAGAGGTCATAGTACCGCGAAAGCGGGAAGGACCGAACGATTCCGGCCAAAGTAAACCGTGAAAGGAACAATCATACGTTGAAGCAGAATGCAGTTATAGGACTGACTTCCTGTCGGAAAATAGCGGAACTGGCGAAGATACGAAAAGGAGGGCTGAGTATGATTTTCAGGAAGCGGAAGAAATG
>OLOB01000268.1_pt1 | contig 45343 bp, 55 predicted proteins | sample 1671911 | NCBI WGS metagenome assembly OLOB01 (sample SAMEA3136625, study PRJEB25190) | human gut metagenome | biome: human gut; feature: human-associated habitat; material: faeces | place: Austria | collected 2013
TATGAATACACAAGCATTTGAACAATTTAACGTAATGGATAATGAAGCACTTTCAGCTGTTGAAGGTGGGGGCCGCGGATGGAATTGTGCAGCAGGTATTGCTCTAGGTGCTGGGCAAGGTTATATGGCTACTGCAGGCGGTACAGCATTTCTTGGTCCATATGCTATTGGCACTGGTGCCTTTGGGGCTATTGCTGGAGGAATCGGAGGAGCTCTTAATTCCTGTGGTTAGTAATTTAATTTTTAAGGAGGCAGAAAAAGATACAAATACGGAAATTTTGATTTTTCTCCTCCCTTTGTTTATTTTACATTGATGGACAAACTCATCTGATAAGTTATATTTAGAATAAAGGAGAAAAGAAATGTTTAAAAAGGAAAGTCAGAAACTTAGGTTATTAAGACTTTTAACAGCGCAGCTGATAGCTGTTTGTCTGTTAATTTTGGTTTTGACACAAGCTATTTTTAAATCTCCCCTGCTTGTTCAGATTTGCTTTGTAATTATAACATTTTGTACTGCTGGTCTAAATTATTATTTTATTAAGGAAATCAGAGAGGTTAATTCACAAGAAAGTTCGGCTGCTACAATTACTAGTCAAGTTGTCCTTACTGCCGTTTTTTTCCTTTTGACGGTTTTAAGCAGTTATAAAACAATTCAAGTAAGCGAATTTGCCAGCAGAATCATTTTCTTAATTGCCGCTGTAATCAGTTTTATTATCTCTCTTCTTTTATTATGGGGAATAAAATATGTAAAAAAGACACAGTAGCGTTCAAAAAAATCTGATAACTAATCAAAAACATCATTAAGTCTTTCCATTATATACATGGTAGGCTTTTTATACTCTTGGTACTTCTGATAGTTAGTCAGTCAAATTAAAACTCTGCAAAAACCAAAACAGTAATTTATTAATTTAACTTTACCCATATTTCAGTACTATTAACAGATAAATCTAGGTCCTAAAAAATAAAATGATCAAGTTGGATTAGTATAAAACAATTCTTAGCAGAAGTTTCTAAAACAAAAAGAGTTCTATATTCTAGAAAATAGTAAAAGTAAACTAGAAGTGGATAAGAACTAATATCATTGTAACAGAATTAAGCAACTTTTAAAAATGCGTTCATATTTATCTGAACCAGAAGAGTCTTTTCCTTTTATGAAAGTTAATTTATCTGATCTATGAAGAAATTGTCTAAAGAAGTTGGACAAAGAAAACTTCATCCTTTATCTTTTATTTTTCAGAGGAGGTCAATAGACCGCATAGAAAAGCATGAAATCACTTTTATATTTAGAACAGTAACTTTTAAAATGCAGAAGATTGAAAAAGGTAGGTGAAGATTTTCTGTTTTATACCAGTCATTTGGTCTAGAAAGATAATATTGCTACAAATGCGTTTAGGTATTAGTGATAGTGTAGAGGCATAACTAGAGGAAAGAAGGATCTAATCATATGGTGACCTATGGGAGAACTTGTGAATGATCAGAGCAAAATTGATTAATAATTGTATTATACTATTGGACGTAGTGATTATTTTAGAGATATTAAAACAAAAAAAGGAAAATAAACAAGAAGAGCTATAAGATAATTCTTTGGAATAGTATTATTATATTTGTTTGGGAATATGATGGTTGATTGGTTTTAGAAATAACTGGTTAAACGAATTTCTAAAGTTTAAGTAATAAGTCCATTATTAAAAAGTAAGTCTAAGATCTGCTTTTTCTTCCATCATACATGTTTTTATAACAATTTATACATTGGCTATGTTACTTGCTCCAATAATGTTAGCTTAAAAACTTTAAAACATAAGTAGAGGGACTTCAACAATGAAAAATATTCATCAAAAGTTTATGGAATTGATTTATTTTTAATGAATTAATTAGAACCTTTATTTATAATTCATTAAATAAATCTGTGGTGCTAGTTAAAAAATCCTAAGTTATAAAAGATGGTTTGATCTAACCAAAATTCATACCTTTTTAAACCTCTCACCGATGGTATTTTGATAACAAAGGCTAATTACGATTTGCTTGGACGATCTTCGTTTGTTTGGTCACTTACAGTATGTATCCAAGTGGACTTTTTGTTAACTACAATCTAACACCCCTACAAGTATATCCTGTACAAGAAGAAATAGAATAAAGAAGGTATGATGAAAAAAAGTAAACAAAAAGCAAAAATTACTTATTCTCGTGAGAAAAGAAAAGTAGCGGTTGCTGTAACATGTATTTTTATTGGTCTTATTATTATGAAGGGTTATATAAGTATCAAAAGAGGAATTCAATTTGTTGCTTCTAATCTTACTTTTGTGTTTATCTTATTTTTCTGTCTACTGGCCGAATGGATTTCTAGGAAAATGAAAAAAGAGGACCAGTCGGTTAAAGCGGCTCGCATCTGTGAAAAAAGGAAGACGGTAATCATTTATACATTTGGATTAATGGTTATGGTTATTCTGAATGTTTATGCAAGTATTACAAAACAAGCTCATTTTATGGATATTAATCTTATTTTGATGTTTTTAATAGTCCTTGGTTCGTTAATAGATTGGGTTATTGAAAAAATTAAAAAGTAGGTATTTCTATTCACTTAGCTTATCGCATTATTTTTCTAATGATTACATGTCAGATTATCAATTATTCAAGAGTTGAATGATTTAATATGGTTAGGTTACTGAAGATATCATCTTTTTATATATGTTACAGATAGAAAGGTAAGTTAATGAGATTATCAAAATGCAGTTCTAGAGTATTACGTTTTCTTAGGTTAGGTGCTGTTCTAAGTGGTTTTTTGGCTCTTGATCTTTGTTTCCATATGATAGATAGTAAAAGTTCTATTTGGCTCTGGCTTCCGCTTGGAATACTGTCTTTATTGGTTTTCCTAGTAGCTTATCTTGCCTATAAAGAACTAAACCAACGCCCTATAGCAGAACAGCAATTTACTCAGTATCAAACTCAAACCGCCGTGACTATCTTTTCGTTTTTAGTTCTATTAGTGTGCTCTTACCGAGCAATTACAACTAATGATACGACTCAGCGCACTGCTTTAATTATTGTAAATATACTCTTAGTTATTGTTATCATCTGGAATCTAATTGAACTCATTAAACTGCATAAGAGACGCTAAACAGTTTTTACTTTCAGGCAATATAATGCTGAATAGGAACAATTGTTAAAAATTATTATTAATGTAAAGTAATCTTCTTGAAGTATCCACTGATTAGAGTTTACTTTAATTAATTGGACTTTCAGGAGTGTATCAATCATTTCCTGCTTTAATTCTGGGGATAAGTAAATGTTATTTCCTTTTCTAACTCTTTCAAGATCATATGGATCCATGAGTTTTACCATATATTTGAGATTAGACAGACTCACACCACACTTTTGATTAAGTTGGGACCACGACATCCCATTCTTTCTCAGCTCATATATTTTGAGTTTATTTTCGTACGTTAATTTCATCAAAAAACACCCCAATCGTTAGATTTTCTGTCCAACTTTTTGGGTGCAGGTCAGAAGATCTGTAAGATAATTCTTTGGAATAGCATTATTCTATTGTTTGGAATATGATGATTGATTGGTTTTATTCTCGATTTTAGAAATAACTGATTAATCTAACTTCTAAAGTTTAAGTAACAGAATTACTTATTAAAAAGTAAATCTACGCTCTATAATAAAAGGAGAACAATGAAATTTTTAAGTCAATATTATTATTTTTAAATTTGATATTATTACTAATAGAGTAGTTCTCCTGCGGTCGTTGTTACCGCTATAGCATTAGAATATACCTCTTGTAGGTGGTCCATGAAGAATAATTAATGAGGCGATGATCGGAGCAGCAGCTTTCTGCTTTTAGTAAATTTAATTGAAAAATTATAGAAAATATGTTTGGAGGTAAGCCATGAAAAAGTATTTAGTAGTACCTTTTGCCTTGATAATCATATTTTTAGGAGTTAAGGTTCTTTTGACTTCAAATAACATTTGGCAGATGATGTTTGCATCTATCGGTATGCTATTGTTTTTATTTGGCGTTTTTAGAGAATACAGCAAGATAAAAACAAAATAAGGATAAGTACATTTTGTTGATAATACTAAAGATTCTGCTAATCTTACTTTTATTTGGGATAAAAGCTTTGCTATCTTCTAAAACTATTTTTTGTCTAAGATTCATTTTAGTCTTTCTTTTCATGTTTATTATTTTAATTTTGAAAGAAGCTAATTAAAGTAGATGAGAACTAAAAAGCTTTCGTTTTTCATAGTTATCTAACTTGATGCGGTACAGGCAAAGTTGCTAATTTGTCAGGAAGGGTCAATTTGTCAATTTCTAATAGAAATTTGGCATTTTTACCGTTTAGGACAAAATAGCTACCGTTTAGGATATTTTGCTCCATTTTGAAAATAAATTGTTATACTAAAGATGTTGGTTGCACAACTAGACAATATTTAAAATGAAAAAGGGGTGTTTATCATATGGATACACAGGCATTTGAACAATTTGATGTAATGGACAGCCAAACACTTTCAACTGTTGAAGGTGGGAAGGTATCGGGTGGGGAAGCAGTCGCGGCAATTGGAGGACTGGTAGGTGCGACTCTTGTTACTCCATATTGTGTAGGCACTTGGGGACTCATTCGATCTCATTAAAGAATTAAATGGAATGGATAATTAATACCATGGAATTAAATGTAAATAATTATAAAAGTTTAACTAATGATGAATTGTCAGAAGTTTTTGGTGGAGATAAACAAGCTGCTGATACGTTTCTTTCAGCGGTAGGAGGAGCTGCATCAGGATTCACCTATTGTGCGTCAAATGGTGTGTGGCACCCATATATTCTTGCTGGATGTGCTGGAGTTGGTGCGGTTGGATCTGTAGTTTTTCCACACTAAATTGATATAATGGTGGGCAATGTCAATTCAGGGCGAGATTTCTGAATGGGTACAGTGGCATTGTCCATTTTTCGTCCAATAGAATTTTTTATTTAAGCTGGGCTATAACTATTAGAATATTAAGTATTGACTTATATACTGTTAAAAAGATTTATATTATATAATGTCGAATTTCAAGAGAGGGAAAAAATAAGATGAAGAAATTAGAGCGTATCTCCACAAAGATTTTGCGTTGGGCCTATTTAATCTTAACAACCATAGTTTTTGTAGTTGCTCTGATAATATATAATTGGTTATATTATGGGAAATCCATGCTTTTTTGGTTACCAGCAGTTCTGGTATTATTAGTAACTGCTTTGTTAGCCTACTTGGTAAAAAAGCAATTGGAAGCGAGGCTTGAGCCCTTATTAATTTTCAATACACTTCAGCAAATTATTGGTATATTAATCGCCTTAGCTGTAGGTCTTTTTGCACTGGCATACAAAGCATTAAATACTAAAATTAATGATGGTAATGAGGTCTATTGGATACTTTTTGCTGCCATCTTACTCATCTTTTCTTGGAATGCTGTTGAACTCTATAAAGAGCTAAAAAGAAGAAGCAAGAATAAGTAAAGCTAAGGCCGAAGCCTAATAGTTGTCTTAAATATTCTGTTATTATCGTAGTTCTTATTGCTTCTACTAATTATGGAGGAGGATTAACTATGATAGTTAATTTTTATCAATACAAAGAACTGTCTAATGTAAAATTATCAGCCATTAAGAACATCGGCAACCGCTTGAAAAGTTGTCTTTAAAAGCGAATCAATTATAATTACAAGAAAACGAAAGGAAAAGTTATTTATGAATCGTTACAACTCATTATTATCATTTTCAGTGACAGCTTTGTTGTTAGTAGCAGTGGTGGTACGTCTCAAGACTTATATAACAAGGTGTTCCAACCTACAGATATTATGACTAACAACTCCTAAAATGTCACATCTAGCCAACAACCTCACAACAGCGGCAGCGCAACAGAAACGGTTGAGCAATCAATTCTGCAGGTACAGGTGCGACACCAGATGATATCTCAATAAAGACCAGTGATCAACCGCAAACGAAAGAAGGAATGAAACCAGAAAAAGAAAAGTTGGATACTAATACTTTAATGAAAGTTGTCAATAAAGCTTTGTCACTTTTTGATAGGCTATTGATTAAGTTCGGAGCTTAAACCATTACTCGAAAAAATGCCCATTTTGAACATCTTTTTGGTAGTTGATCAACTGTAGTGGGTGACGAAAAATTAAGTCCTGGAGAGAACCAATCTGTACTGATCCCCAAAAGTTGTACTATTTATTATTTAAAGGATTGGACTTGTCAAGAAAAAGTAGACAGGAAGTTAAGTGAATTAGAGAGGGATGGTTTGATTAGTCGTAGAGATTATCAGCAGATGCCTCCTAAGGTCGTCTATTCTATAACAGACTATGGCCGTACTGCTAATACGATTATTGATGTCGTGTGCCATTGCAGAGAGGACAATATCAGGCGGCGTCAAATATTAGGCGAAGAAATTGACTTAATTTCGTACGATTTTTAAGAAGTGATTGTTCATTTATAAAAATAACATACATTAAGCTATACTTCCTATACTTCGATTTATATCAAGGTCTATGTTCATATGTAACGCAGAATTTATGACTGCGAAAGTGCAACAATTTTTAATAGAATATTAACTGATTTGTACGATATAGTAAAATTAAACATTATTCCAGTAGCCGTTTAAAAATTCTATTATGTTATGTAATAAATCATATCAGCTAAATATAGGGTAATATAATACCAAAAAAAGAAAATCAGTTGACGTTAATTGGCTATTTTGCTAAAATAAAAACTGTCGTAGAGACAAGAAACTTTTTCTTGGTTCTAGGATTCGCCAAAACCTAGGACTCAGATTAAGGATAAAAAGGAGAACTATTATGGCAATCTCAAAAGAGAAAAAAAATGAAATTATTAAACAATACGCGCGTCATGACGGTGACACAGGTTCAGTAGAGGTACAAGTTGCTGTCCTTACTTGGGAGATCAATCATCTTAATGAACATATTAAACAGCATAAAAAAGACCATGCAACTTACCGTGGATTGATGAAAAAGATCGGTCATCGCCGTAATCTTTTAGCTTACCTTCGCCGTACGGACGTTAATCGTTATCGTGATCTTATCAGCTCACTTGGACTTCGTCGTTAATTGGAGTGAGAAAGTGGCTTATAATCTTAAGCGTAGCTTGATTAAATAAAAAAGCTGTCCATTAGGATGGCTTTTTTAGCTGTAGTAGGTCAACATATAGTTATAGGATAGCAAAAGAAAATTTTAGGAATAAAACACGTTTTGAAACCTTTACAAATGCTATTGTAGTTATTGTTGTAATAGTTTTGGTGTTAGAATCATCAAAGCCTGTTGGTTCTATCGTGCGGGCTGAAATGGCTTTTTGAAGTTGTCATAATATCGAAAGAGTATTGGAGTTTAATTATAAGGTATAAAGTAAGATACCAATGATTCGACACTCATTTATAAACGCTAAAATAGATAATAAAGCCCTTGTTAGGTATCTAATCTTAGTAAGGGCTTTATAGTTGATAAGCTCAATAAGAAAGCATTGATTATGATGAGGACTCAAATATCGCTGGATGCCTACCTCTATTCCTTAGAAATTGAGGTTTTCTGGTAAATTTAGCTTTTTCTAGTCTTTTTCTTTTCCCTAAAAATATGTTAAAATAAACGAGATACGTGGTTTTGTGCAAAGTTAAGGGAGTAAGATAGAGCTGTACTGTTGTCAGTTATCGCTGGGATTGTTGAACTTTTGCCTAGCAATATCGTTGACGAGAAAAGCAATGGGATATGGTGCTGTATTTTTGATACATTGACGTTAGAGTGATAAGGCTTATTTCTTAAACTTTGTGGAAAACACGTAGACTAATTTTTCAGGAGAAACTTATGTCAAAACAAGTGTTTGAAACAATTTTTGCTGGCAAAAAGCTGGCTGTAGAAATCGGTCAGGTTGCCAAACAAGCCAATGGTGCTGCTTTGGTTCGTTATGGTGATTCAACGGTCTTGAGTGCTGCAGTTATGTCTAAAAAAATGTCCACAGGCGATTTCTTCCCACTTCAGATTAATTATGAAGAAAAAAGATACGCAGCTGGGAAATTCCCCGGTGGCTTTAACAAGCGTGAAGGCCGGCCATCAACCGATGCTACTTTAACGGCTCGCTTAATTGATCGTCCGATTCGTCCCATGTTTGCGGAAGGTTTTCGCAATGAAGTCCAAGTCATTAATACAGTTCTGTCTTATGATGCTGATGCGAGTGCTCCTATGGCTGCTATGTTTGGCAGTTCACTAGCACTTTCGATTTCAGATATTCCTTTTAATGGCCCGATTGCTGGGGTACAAGTTGCTTACCTTGATGGTCAATATGTTATTAATCCTACGGCTGAAGAAAAGAAAGCTTCACTTTTAGAATTGACTGTCGCCGGAACCAAGGAAGCCATCAATATGGTTGAGTCTGGTGCTAAGGAATTGTCAGAAGATATCATGCTTGAAGCCCTTCTCAAAGGACATGAAGCGGTACGTGAACTAATTGCTTTCCAAGAGGAAATTATAGCAGCTGTTGGTAAAGAAAAAGCTGAAGTTGAATTGTTACAGGTGGATGCTGATTTGCAGGCTGAAATTGTTGGAAAATACAATGCAGACCTTCAAAAGGCTGTCCAAATTGAGGAAAAGAAAGCCCGCGAAATTGCGACAGAAGATGTCAAAGAGCACGTGACTGCTGAATATGAAGAACGCTATGCTGAACACGAGGAACATGACCATATCATGCGCGACGTAGCTGAAATCCTTGAACAGATGGAACACGCAGAGGTTCGCCGTCTTATCACAGAAGACAAGGTTCGTCCTGACGGTCGTCGTGTTGATGAAATCCGTCCGCTTGATGCAGAGATTGATTTCTTGCCAAAAGTACATGGTTCAGGTCTCTTTACTCGTGGACAAACCCAAGCCTTGTCAGTGTTAACATTGGCTCCAATGGGAGATACCCAAATTGTGGACGGGCTTGACGAAGAATATAAAAAACGCTTCATGCATCATTATAATTTCCCGCAATATTCGGTTGGGGAAACGGGACGGTATGGAGCGCCAGGACGCCGAGAAATCGGTCATGGAGCTCTTGGTGAACGTGCTTTGGCTCAAGTTCTGCCAAGTTTGGAAGCATTTCCTTATGCCATTCGTTTGGTAGCTGAAGTGTTAGAATCAAACGGTTCCTCATCACAGGCTTCAATTTGTGCGGGAACGCTCGCTCTTATGGCTGGGGGTGTACCTATCAAAGCACCAGTTGCAGGTATTGCTATGGGACTTATCTCAGACGGCACTAACTATACCGTTTTGACCGATATCCAAGGACTAGAAGATCACTTCGGCGATATGGACTTTAAAGTTGCAGGTACCCGTGAAGGTATCACAGCTTTGCAAATGGATATTAAGATTGAGGGTATTACACCGCAGATTTTAGAGGAAGCTCTTGCCCAAGCTAAAAAAGCACGTTTTGAAATTCTTGATGTGATCGAAAAAGTCATTCCTGCACCACGTCTAGAATTAGCACCGACAGCACCTAAAATTGACACAATTAAAGTTGATGTTGATAAAATCAAGATTGTCATTGGCAAGGGCGGTGAAACCATTGATAAGATTATTGAAGAAACTGGCGTTAAGATTGATATTGATGAAGACGGTAATATTGCTATCTACTCTAGCGATCAAGAGGCTATCAATCGGACTAAGGAAATTATTGCAAGTTTGGTACGTGAAGCTAAGGTTGGTGAGATCTATGAAGCTGAAGTTGTCCGTATTGAGAAATTCGGTGCTTTTGTGAATCTTTTTGATAAGACAGATGCACTCATTCACATCTCTGAAATAGCTTGGACCCGCACGAATAAAGTAGAAGATGTCTTGGCTGTTGGAGATAAGGTTACGGTCAAAGTTGTTAAGGTAGATGACAAAGGCCGTATTGATGCTTCCATGAAAGCTTTATTACCACGTCCGCCAAGATCTGAAAAGTCAAATAAGGAGGACCATCAATCTGTCAGACATCACGGTTCTCCTAAAGACGATAAAGGTAAAGAAAAATATGATAAATAAATTTAATAAAGAACTTGATATGGCACTCAGAAGTTTTATCAAGGAACCTGATAATTTTTTAAATAGTTTGACGCTTGTTAATAGTCTTCATTCTTTCCCTGTTTTGGCTAGTGATCAGCCTTATGCCATCGCCCTTGATGGTCAAAAAGTGACGCCAGTCTTTACAGATACGGAAGATTTGAAACTTTTTAAAGCACAGCAAACGAGTGCCAGAAAGCAAAATTGGGTAGAGCGTCCTAGTCTGGATATTTTAGAAGAAGTTATTGTCAATCGCTTGAATGGGATAGTCTATAATATTAAAAGAACAGGCGATTTTGGAAATTCCACGATTTTCAAAAGTAATGAATTGGTGCAATTTATCAATAATTACACTGTTATTCTCAACACTGTTTTTAATGAGACCAATCAAGAAGCTGATATCTTAGATAAATATTATCTAGTACCAGCTTTCATTCATCCTAAAGATAATGATGATTTTGATAAGGGCTTTCCTACTATGTCAAATTCAGATGGAGAAAGCTATGTTCCTATCTTTTCGAATTTGCCAAGTTTTGTTAAATGGTATCATGATAAAGAATTTGGTCTTCCTTTCAGAGAAGCACAAGGTGTTATTATGACTTGGAAAATTGCCGATATTCAAGAATCAGAAACGAAAGCCTCAACGTTAGGAGTAGTCATTAATCCTTTTGATGACAAACAAATTGTTGTTGAATGGTCAGGTATGGAATAAAGGAGATATTATGGGTTGGTGGAAAGAAACCATTGATATTGTTAAAGAAAAAGATCCCGCAGCACGGACGGCGCTAGAGGTTCTTTTGACCTACCCAGGTGTTAAGGCTTTAGCTGCTCATTGCTTATCTCATTTTTTGTGGACACACCATTGTAAATTGTTGGCTCGGATGCATAGTCAGTTTTGGCGTTTTTGGACACAAATTGAGATTCATCCAGGTGCTGAAATTGCAGAAGGCGTCTTTATTGATCACGGTTCAGGTTTAGTTATTGGTGAGACTGCCATCGTAGAAAAAGGGGTCATGCTTTATCATGGTGTGACACTTGGTGGTACGGGTAAAGAGACTGGAAAACGGCATCCAACGATTCGTCAAGGAGCTCTTATTTCTGCACATTCACAAGTTATTGGTCCGGTTGAGGTTGGTCCGGGCGCTAAGGTGGGTGCAGGTGCAGTCGTTGTTTCGGATGTTCCAGCAGACGTCACTGTGGTTGGTGTTCCAGCCAAGGTGGTTCGTATTCATGGTCAAAAAGATGAAACAGCTATCCATGAAATCGAAGAGAACCGCGAATATTACCTCAAAAAACTAGAAGAAGCTAAGGAAGCTAGTTTTCACTCGTCCGGGCTGTGATAGTCTTACTTGGCTGGTTGTACTTTTTACCAAAGAAAAAAGACTCCTAAAAAATGATTGGAGAATAGAATATATGATAAAAATTTATGACACTTTGACACGCAGTCTGCGTGAATTTGTTCCAATTCATGAAAATACAGTTAATATGTATGTCTGCGGACCAACTGTTTATAATTATATTCATGTAGGCAATGGACGTTCTGCTATCGCTTTTGATACAATTCGCCGCTATTTTGAATACCGTGGATACACTGTCAATTATATTTCCAATTTTACAGATGTTGATGATAAGATCATTAAGGCAGCTGCGAAAGCTGGTATGACTACCAAAGCGTTATCTGATAAGTTTATTGCAGCTTTTAAGGAAGATGTTGCTGCTCTTGGTGTTAAACCTGCGACTGAGAATCCTCGTGTTATTGATTACATGCAGGACATTATTGATTTTGTCCAAATTTTAGTTGACAAAGGCTTTGCTTATGAATCATCAGGAGATGTTTATTTCCGTGTTCGTAAATCTGATAATTATGCTGCTTTGGCCAATAAGACTTTGGAAGAATTAGAGATTGGTGCCAGCGGTCGAGTGGATGCTGAAAGTGATTGCAAAGAAGATCCTTTAGACTTCGCTCTTTGGAAGGCAGCTAAGGAAGGTGAAATTGCTTGGGACAGTCCTTGGGGAGCTGGTCGTCCGGGCTGGCACATTGAATGTTCAGTGATGGCAACAACCATTTTAGGAGATACTATTGATATCCACGGTGGCGGTGCTGACTTAGAATTTCCTCATCATACTAATGAAATTGCTCAATCAGAAGCTAAAACGGGGGAAAAATTTGCCAATTACTGGATGCATAATGGCTTTGTTAATATTGACAATGAGAAAATGTCCAAATCGTTAGGTAATTTTATCACTGTTCACGATGCTCTCAAGACAATGGATGGACAGGTTTTACGTTTCTTCTTTGCAACTCAGCATTATCGTAAGCCTTTTAATTTTACAGAAAAAGCTATTCGTGATGCTGAAATCAACCTTAAATATTTGAAAAATACCTATGAACAGCCTTTTACAGCTACTGTAGATGAGGCTACATTTACCAGATTTTTGGAAAAATTTCAAGCAGCTATGGATGAGGACTTCAATACAGCCAATGGCATTACAGTTGTTTTTGAATTGGCTAAATGGATTAATTCAGGTCATTATGATCAAACTGTAAAAGATAAATTTGCAGAAATTCTTCAAATTTTCGGTGTTGTTTTTAAAGAAGAGGTTCTGGATGCTGAGATTGAAAAATTGATTGAGGAACGCCAAAAAGCGCGTGCAGCACGAGATTTTACTAAAGCTGATGCCATTCGTGATGACTTAGCTGCGCAGGGCATCAAGCTTTTGGATACCAAGGATGGTGTGAGGTGGATGCGTGACTAGGTCAGTTGACGTTAATCTTATCAACGGAATCGCCCTTGCTTTTGAGGGTGATGCCATTTATTCTACTTACATTCGGAAATATTTGATTTTTCAAGGTTTGACCAAGCCTAATCAGCTGCATCACAAAACGACTCGTTATGTGTCAGCCAAGGCACAGGCTATGTTGATAACTAAGATGTTAGAAGCGCAGCTTTTGAGCGAAAAAGAAGAAGATATTTACCGTCGCGGACGCAATGCCAACAGCCATACCAAGGCTAAAAATACAGATGTTGTCACATACAAGATGTCAACAGGATTTGAAGCAGTTATGGGTTATCTCCATATGACCGAGCAAATTAAGCGGCTGGAAGAGCTGATTGACTGGTGTATTCAGACAGTTGAAAATGAATATAGTGAATTGAATAAAGGTTAGGACATCGTTATCGTTAAGTCGCTTTGATGAACTCCAGCTCTATTCTTCTGCTTCTTGCCTTGTCTTATCCTTTTTTAAATTCCACTATAAAAACAGTTTTCAATGAAGGCTGTTTTTTTACCGCTTGACTATGACCTTACGTTATCCTTTATACTGTCAGTATAGGAGGAAAACACAATGACCATTCGTATCATTCACTCAGATAAAATTTACCGTGAGTTGCTGAAAATGCCTGTAGCCAAAAGAAGGGCTTATTTTAAAGAACAAGTTCTGGCGCCTTTTAAGCCCAAATTTTACAAACAGAATATTCCTTACGAGGCAAAGCAGGCGGACGGTTTTGACATCATGATGCTGCTTTCTTGGATGCATCTCATGCCTGAAACGCTGACGGATCAGCACCAAGCCTTCATTGACTGTTTAGATGATGGCTTTTGGAAAAGATGTGACCAAGCCATTCAAGATAGTCTAGCAAGGTTTAGTTCTTTCCAGCTGCCAGTTCAAGATTATACTTTTACAGCTTTATTGGCCAATCCAGCTGCCCCCATGTTGCAAATCAATGATGGTTACAGCGGAGATGGTGGTATTCCAGGTTATATTTTCTTATCTTTGGTGCCCCATTTGGATACCTTAAACCGTGTCCAATCTGCGCTGGCTCACGAGATCAATCATAATGTTCGCTATCAATTTATTGATTGGGACGGTGGTTCTCTGAAGGAGATGATTGTAGCTGAAGGTTTAGCAGAGAATTTCGCTGTACAGCTGTATGGTAAGGAAAAGCTGGGTCCTTGGGTAAGTAAGACAGACTTGGAGACGCTCAATCAGCTGGTTAAGCCTTTCTTACGTGAACATCTTGATGTAAGGGGAATGCAGAAAATCACTGCTTATCTCTATGGCGATAAAATTGCTGCTATGATGGGTCAAGACGGAGTTGGCATGCCTTATTGTGCGGGTTACGCCTGTGGCTATTATCTGGTAAAATACTACTTAGAAAAAACGGGTCAAACAATTGAAGAAGCAACGTTTTTGCCAGCTTCAGAAATCTTAGCGGAGGCGGATGAATTTTGGACAGAGACTACACACTAAAAGAAATCATGACCATTACTGGTTTAACCAAGCGAACATTGCATTATTACGACCAAATCGGTCTCCTGCCAGCTAGGAAGTTAGCAAATGGCTACCGTCACTATAGTCAGCAGGATTTGATTGATTTGCAGCGCATCCTTTTTCTCAAAGCCTTGGATTTTTCTATTAAAGAAATCCAGTCCTTACTCAAGCTCAGTGATGAGGCTCTGCGTCCGATTTTAGAAGAGCAGCAGACACGCTTGGTTCAGAAAATTCAGGATTTGCAAAAAAAGAAGAAAGAACTGGAAAATTTTCTGGCTGGATCGCCGCTCATTACTTTGGATATTTTTGAAAAACCGTTGAACGACCAATATCAAACAGAAGCAGAGCTTCGTTATGGGAAAACATCGGTCTACCAGACTTATCAAGACCATCGGGCACAGCTTGATTCTACTGAAAGAACTCAGTATGATACAAAAATGGAGCAGCAGTTTGACCAAGTTTTTCAAGAATTTAAACGAGTGAGTCATTTGCCGCTTTCTGCAACAGAAGTAGCGGCAGCTGTTGAACAGTGGAAATCGGCTTTCCTGATGATTGGTGATTTTTCAGATGAGGTTTTGGCTTATATTACGAAATCTTATGTCTACGATTCGCGTTTTAAACAATATTTTTCTAAATATGGCAATTTTGACTTGACAAGATTTATAGCCGAAGCAGTCACTTATTATTTAACTTAGATAGTGTAAAAGGCAAAGGTAGATTTCTTTGCCTTTTACATTTGTTTTATTGAATTGAGAAGTTGCATACCCTCTTTTTCCTGCAGTGAAAGATCCTTTAATAACTTAGAAGCTTCTAGAACATACTGTATATCACCTGTTTTTCCAGCTTTTTCAAATAGAAGAATAAGCCGCGACCAGTTTTTAGCACTATCTTTAAAAATCTCATAAGCTATTTTGATAGCAGAATGTCCAGTCCATTCATAGGCTTCCTTCAAAAAGTCACGGTAAAAATTACGAAAGAGCGCTCCGCCAGTGCCCGCACTTTTCATCAGCAGAGCAGACATTGCAAATTCCTTTTGAATATCTTTAGATTGTTTAAACCATTTGATGATTTCTCTGCTTGCTTTTTCAATTCCTTTGTAACCAAAATTTTTAATAGGAGGGTTAAGATAAGTTTCGCTATTATGACAGACAGCTTTCAAAATAGCTGTCTCAATCGGAATCAAAGCAGTTTCTTTTTCAAAAATATAATACTTGTTTCGAGATGACATGGGACCTTTTTCGTTTCTTGCTAAGGTTAGACTTTCAAGGGAAGTTATAGTTTTTGTTCCTTGCTGTTTAGTGTCAACAAGGTAAACCTTTTTATCATCATAGCCAAGCATCGCAACATGATGAGCAGCAAAATGTATAGGATTTGAAAAATAATCCAAATGATAGCAGTCTAGTTTTAATCCTACAGCCTTATTGCTGTCAATCAGTGATTTTACGGTTTTCCAAGCTTTATTTTTTGAATTTGTTTCGTTCGTTATTAGCTTTAGTCCAAGGTTTTTGCTTAAATTCACTGTCAGCAAATCAGGTTTAATTCGTCCGCCAATAAAAGGGAAATCAAGTGTTTTCATGTTGAAAATAGCAAACCCTAGTCCTTCACCAAGTCCAAAAATCATCGGTTCACTGAGATAAATGCTTAGTTGAGTAAGCAGGGTGCCTATTGTTGTGCTTTCACAATGTTGTCCAATAAAGGGCTGGGTGTTTGTTATTATTGTCATGGCTAATTCCTTAGTGTTAGTCGTTTTTTCTTAATAGGATATTGAAGTATGGTTTTCAGTTGAACTATTCTGATTTAGAAATGAGGCAAAGAATTCCTCTTCCCAGAAAATGGGAAACTGATCGACGACGTTTGTTTAAGTGATGTTAATTTTTCCAACGCTAGATTGGATTCAATAAGGTTTTCTAACTAAATTTTCTTTTTCTGCTTTTCATACTGACTTTTTGCAAACCCCATTTTCTTTAATTCCTGATTGAGCCAGTCTTTCTCAGCTTTTAGCAGCGTTTGGCTAAGGCTGAAAAGTTGCTGGGCAACAGCTGTATCGTTATGGTTACCTTTCTGTTTGTTTTGCATGTCCTTGAGGTCTTTTTCAAGAATTTCTTTTCGTTTGAAAAGGGCTGCGCACAGTTCATTGTCATTCAAAAGATAACTTGTTGCAAGCCCCGTCATTAAGTGAGCATTAGCCGGTCTGCGTTCGCTGATAAGCTTTTGCGTAGCTGCCTTTAGAGTTTCCCGACCTTCTTGGGTTATTCGATAATCTTTTTTCTCCTTTCCCTTACTGACAGTACTGACGGTTAATCTTTTTTTCTCTAGTTTATCAAGAGTATAATAAATAGATGAGAAACCAACATCCGTCCACTTGCGCATGTCGCGTTCTTTAATAATTTGTTCAATGTGATAACCATGTTGCGGTCCCTCGGCTAAAATACCAAGTATCAACTGTTCGGTCAGTGAAATAGTCATAGCAGTCTCCTTATATTCTATCTCTAGAATATTTCTATTCTATTACTAGAATAGAAATTTGTCAAATTTTAATTATTTATTGCCTATGTCTAATGGGAGGATTATTATTTTTAAGCCATTTAATTTATGAGCCGATCTCCATTAAGAATTCCGATACGGCAAGCTTAATTGATGTTTTCCTAACTGTAGAGCTATTTTGTCAATATACACTTTTAAATTGAAAATGGTTTGTATATAAACGTATCATCATTGAGGTAGCTAAGAAAATCAAGTTTTTTTCGCAAGAATAATTTTTCATGCTATAATGGCATTATGAGATATAAAGACTTTACAGAAAATACCGATATTGTCTATGGCGTTCATGCTGTCATAGAAAGCCTTCAGGCTAATACGGGCCATAAACTCTATATCCAAAATGACTTACGTGGTAAAAATGTTGATAAAATAAAGGATCTAGCCGCAGAGAAGAAAGTTCCTATCTCTTGGACGCCCAAGAAAACTTTGTCTGATATGACAAAAGGAGCCGTTCATCAGGGCTTTATCTTACATGTGTCAGCCTTTGCTTATACAGAATTTGAAATGCTTTTAAAAAAAGCAGAGCGAGAAGATAATCCTTTGCTTCTTATCTTAGACGAGCTTAATGATCCTCATAATTTTGGTTCAATTTTGCGTACAGCTGATGCAACCAATGTGACTGGAATTATTATTCCCAAACACCGTGCGGTCGGTGTGACACCTGTTGTTGCTAAAACATCAACGGGTGCAGTGGAACATATCCCCATTGCTCGTGTGACCAATCTTGGCCAAGCCCTTGATAAGTTGAAAGCAGCTGGTTTTTGGATTTTTGGGACAGATATGAATGGGACACCTTCAACTCAGTGGAACACTTCTGGGAAGTTAGCTTTGATTATTGGCAATGAAGGACGAGGTATTTCTCACAATATCAAAAAGCAGGTTGATGAAATGGTGACGATTCCTATGAATGGACACATTCAAAGTCTCAATGCTAGTGTAGCAGCTGCTATTCTTATGTATGAAGTTTTTAGAAATCGAAAGTAATGATCTAGAAAAAGGAGATAAAAATGACTTTTAAAATTTTGACCGATTCAACTGCTGATTTGCCAGAAAGCTGGACACAAGAAAATGATGTCCAAGTGCTTGGTTTAACTGTCCAATTAGATGGTATCACTTATGAAACAGTAGGTCCCGATCGGCTAACAAGCAAGGTGTTGTTAGAAAAAATCGCTGCTGGCAGTAAACCAACGACGAGTCAAGTGAATGTTGGACAGTTTGAATCTTATTTTCGTCAATCCGCTGAAAATGGACAAGAAGTGCTTTACATCGCTTTTTCATCTGTTTTATCAGGAACTTATCAGTCTGCTGTTATGGCTAGAGATATTGTTTTAGAAGAGTATCCACAAGCAAGCATTGAAATTGTTGATACTTTAGCAGCAGCTGGTGGAGAGGGCTACTTAGCAATGCTGGCAGCTCAAGCCCGCGAAGAAGGAAAATCTCTTAAGGAAACCAAAGAATTGATTCTTGATGTAGGACCACGCTTGCGAACTTTCTTCTTAGTGGACAATCTTTACCACTTGATGCGAGGGGGCAGACTCTCAAAGACCTCAGCAATCGTAGGAAGTTTGGTTAATATCAAGCCTCTACTGTGGTTGGATGCCAGTGGGAAATTAGTTCCCCTTGCCAAATTACGCGGTCGTAAAAAAGGAATGAAAGAAATACTTAAACGGGCAACAGCTGATGTGGCTCATGATACGGCTGTTGTGGCCTATGCCAATGATAGTGAAGCTGCTGAAAATTTAAAAGAGCAATTATTGGCAAATGAAAAAATAAAAAATGTAGTCACACTACCTTTAGGCCCTGTCATTTCAACACATGTAGGACCAAATACTTTAGCAGTCTTTACCATCGGTAAAGAAGCCAGATAAAGAGAGAAATCAGATAAGTTAGTTTATCTGATTTTATTTTTCAAAAATATTTTAGATATTTTGTAAAATATATTTGACAAAATGCTATAATTGAAGTATGATAAAGATGAAAAGGAAAGGAAGTGTCTCTTATGTTTGACCTTGTTGTTAATTTGATTTTATTGGTTATTGTGATAGGTGGATTTGTCTTCTTAAGATTCTATGCGGATAAGAAAGGCAAGCGAGAATACGATGAACGCCAGTTACTTATGCAAAAGAAAGCTTATACCAATGCGGCTTGGGTTGTTATGGGTTTCAATCTTGTTCTTGTGATATGGGGTGAAGTGTTAGCAAAATATATCTCGCTATCCTTTGCAGGTACTGCCAATCTCTTTCTTATCGTAGGCGTCTTTGTCTGCCACAGTATCTTAAACGATGCTTATTTCACAGCAAGAAAAAACAAAAAATTCCTCTATGTGTATGCCGTTATTATTGCTATTCAAATTTTCACTGTTTATCAAAATTGGAGTCAAGGCAGCTTTGGTCATGACGGACATATTTATCTAACAGGAGAAAAAGCAATGAGTTTATTGTTTATCTTGACTTTTGCTGTCATTTTTCTAGTAACTGCTTATAAAACGATTCAGGATAAGAGAGAGGGAAAGTGATGAAAATGGAAAAGTCAAATAAACAAGTCATTTACGATGAACGTCAGCAGCAAATTCAACTTAAAAGTTATAGTCTTTCATTTTGGTTTGTTATGTTTATACTCTATTTTGCAACCTTTGGAAAGACTGATTTGTTGCTTAATATCGCTTTTTGGGGAGGACTTGTTCTTAATTTTTGCTACAGTACTCTAAGAGGTGTCGGTCCTTTTGTTGATCCACGTTTTGGAAAAATTGCAAAAATCGGTCGTTTGGCCGCTGTTCCCCTTATCTTTTTGGGAATGCTAGTCTTTCTTGTTGCTATCATAATGTCTATTCTAGAACATGATAGTTTAAGAGAATCTATCATAAAATGCTCCTACTTAGGCTTATCTGGTTTTTGGCTAATTTGTATGGGAGCAAGTGTCGTCTACCGTCATTATCTTGATAAGAAAGAAGCAGACAAATGAAAAATTTACGTTTGAAAGCTGCGCGTGCCGGTAAAGATCTGTCTCAGCAGGCTTTAGCTGATTTAGTTGGGGTATCTCGTCAAACGATTGCAGCTGTGGAAAAAGGAGATTACAATCCGACAATTAACCTTTGCATCAAGATTTGTAAAGCTTTGGACAAGAGTTTAGATGAGCTGTTTTGGGAAGAATAAAAGAGGTTCAACAGTTTTATTTTTATTTATTTACTTTATTAAAGAGAGGGAAAAATTGCTAAATTTTTAAAGTAAGTTTCACCGCTCAGGATAGTGGAAGCTCATTTGAACAAAAGTGTAAAAGCAGTATAGTTCGTCTCGAAGGTAATTTCATCATAAAAATCTGTCTCATGCTGACTTCTGGTTTGGAAAGTGAAGCAGAACTTACTTTAATAATGACAAGAGAGAAAAATTTATAATTATCAGCCTGTAAGTCTTGACTTTGGGGCTGATTTTTTGATATTATATAAGGCGGTATTGTTTGCCCCATTTGAAAGGCCCCGGAACCCTTCAAATAATTTGTGGACCGGAACATCCACATTGTAAACATAAAGATTCGTATAGGAGAAATCATGAACAAAACAACATACATGGCTAAGCCAGGTGAAGTTGAACGTAAATGGTACATTGTTGATGCGACTGATGTCCCTCTTGGACGCCTATCAGCAGTTGTTGCCAGCGTACTTCGCGGTAAAAACAAACCAACATTCACACCTCATACAGACACAGGTGACTTTGTTATTGTTATTAATGCTGAAAAGGTTAAATTAACTGGTAAAAAAGCAGCTAATAAAATCTACTACACTCACTCAATGTATCCAGGTGGATTAAAGCAAATCTCTGCTGGTGAATTGCGTTCTAAAAATGCTGTGCGTTTGATTGAAAAATCTGTTAAAGGGATGCTTCCGCATAACACTCTTGGACGTGCACAAGGTATGAAATTGAAAGTCTTTGTTGGTTCTGAGCATACACATGCTGCACAACAACCAGAAGTACTTGATATTACAGGACTTATCTAAGAGGAAAGGAGCATAAATTTAATAATGGCACAAGCACAATATGCAGGAACTGGTCGCCGTAAAAACGCTGTCGCACGCGTTCGCTTGGTACCGGGTACTGGTAAAATTACAGTAAACAAAAAAGATGTTGAAGAATATATTCCACATGCTGACCTTCGCCTTGTTATCAATCAACCTTTTGCAGTAACATCTACTGAAGGTTCATATGATGTTTTCGTTAACGTTGTTGGTGGTGGTTATGCAGGTCAATCAGGAGCAATCCGCCACGGAATTGCACGTGCATTGCTTGAAGTTGATCCAGACTTTCGCGACGCACTCAAACGCGCTGGTCTCCTTACACGTGATGCTCGTATGGTTGAACGTAAAAAACCAGGTCTTAAGAAAGCTCGTAAAGCTTCACAATTCTCAAAACGTTAAGAACAGCTTTACATCAACGATTACAGACACTCAATGTTTACCTCATTGGGTGTTTTTTCGTGCACTTTTTGAAAAACTCACCTCAAAATTTACCTTATTTTTACCTTATTTATTTTGGAGTTCTCTGTAAGCAGTTTCGCCAGCACTAAGTGGAACAACATTTGAAGTATTAACATAAATCTTTGTTGTACTCAAATCACTATGTGTTAAAGCTTCTGAAATGGATTCCAGAGACATTCCTGCCTTCTTAGCTAAAGTAGCACCAGTATGCCTTAACATGTGAGGAGTGGCATGTCTAAGATTTTTATGACGACGTTCTACAGATTTCATCTTGTTATTAAGGTAATCTGCATGCAGAGGGCTATTCACATTACCTTTAGTATCAATATAAGTAAATACATATTGTTCTGGAGTTTGAATGATACCAAATTTTGCTAATTCTTCTTTTTGTTGAATTTTCCATTGATATAAGAGAATAGTCAGCTCTTGAGGAATAGCAAAAATTGTTTTCTTTTCTCCTTTAGTAGACTTAGGCTTCTTATATTTATCCAAGGCTTGAATTAAACCAATTTCAGATGTATCTAAGGAGATATGTTTCCACTGTAAAGCATAGCTTTCCGATTTACGGTCGTTTAAGATAAAAGTTGTAAAAAATAAAACATAATCTTTAAGCAACAATTTTTTGTTTTCTAGGTCTTCTTGGAACATTTCAAACCATTCCCGTAACTCACTTAAAGTAAGGTATAAATCTTCATAACGCTTAGTTTCTTGTAATTTGATTTTTTTAGTAGCCTTAATACGACTGATTGTTTTAGATAGGCGATTCATTTCAATATATTCTAATTCCTCCGCCCAGTCAAAAATAGAATTAACATAACTACGTATGACCTTGAAATTGGCATATTCATTTGCTTTAGCAGTCATCAAATTTAAAACAACTGTTTTATTCTGATTTAAAAATTTAATGGAATAATTTCCAAACATTGGTAAAATATGTAGTCTAAAAACAGTTTCTGTATTGTTAACTGTCGGAAGAGTGGGTGGTTTATTTGTTGAAGTCGTTTGACCTGCTTTATAAGCTTCCCACCAGACATTATGATAAAAATCTTTGAAAAGAATATCGCCATTGATTGCTTGATGTGGTAATGCACCGCCTTTTTGGATAGTGTTAATATCCATTAAAATTTGTAATTCAGCTTCTTTAGCCTCCTTCTTCGTTTTAAAACGCTTATCGTAGTAATTTCCTGAAATTCCCAAAGAAAGTCTAGCTTCTATTGGAACATAGAGTTTTAAACGATAAGAACTATTTGAAGTTTTTGTAATTGTCATAGTAATCTCCTTTTTACTGAGCTAGAAAATTACCCTGACTTTATTATAATGAAATCAAAAGTGATTTTCCAGTTGTATCATCCATCTACGGATACTATCTTTATCAAATCGAATTGTTTTTCCAACTCAGATAACTGGTAACCCCTTTTTTATCCAAGAATCAAGCGTATTATTGGCAATTCCTAGATACTTACAAGCTTGTTGCTTGTTCAATAATGGACTTTCAATGTTGTTACTATCCAATTTATTTTTTATTTCATTTTCTATAAGCTGGCTAATTAACAGTTGTAGCTGATGAATTTGTTCATCTGGTAAAATCACTTGCATTAATTTCTCCTATTCTGTGGTAAAATAGGAGTAGTGATAATATTTTCACTACTCTTGATGTCTGTCAGTTGAACTGCTAAAAGTATCTGACAGGCTTTTTATGTTATCGTAAAATTCCGTAATATATTCTTTAATACCGTATTAAGTCTCATGTTTTGTGGTACGTGAAAATGTCGGAGGACTGTTAATTTTATAAGTTTCCATAAGCTCACCCTTTGTTGTTGTAATTTCCAAAGGCTTTTCAATTCCTCGGCTAGTTCGATAAATTCTGATACCCTTGGGATACATGTATAGGCGCGCACCTTTTATAGTTGCTTTGTTTTGTGAACCTTCATCATCTATTTGCAAATTAGATAAATAAGCAATCAAATAATTCCCAACCTTATCAGTTCTCCTTAATCTCTTGGTCTTTGTAAAACCTTTCCCCCATATCTTAGCAAGGTCATTGTTAGGAATCGTTAGTTCTGAATCGTTCTTTAATAACACATGCAAATGCCACCTTCCACTAGCTTGTGGTTCAATGACCGTAATGTAATCAACATTTCCAAACTGATTACGAATGCGACGAATGAACGCTTTGAAATCCCTGTAAACTATAGCTGGTTCGGTAACATGGTCACGATAAGTCAATGTTATCCATAACTGGTTGATACCTCCTATAAAATTGTGAGCCACTAGGCGACGTAGTTTTTTCATGCTCTGTTTAGTTGACTTCAAATTATCTAGTCGTGTCCTAGTGGAAGTATCCATGTCATGAATCTCTCCCGTCTCAAGATTAACGTAACGCTTGCCTTCTATCACTTTGATAGTTTGTTCTTGTTGACCGTTGGCGGTAGTCATTTCAATCGTATTACCATACACGTAACTTTTTACAATTTTACTATGTTCTATTTGCTCCATACCTTATACCTATAAAAATATGTTTTGTGCTTTTGTTTGACGCTTATCAAGTTAAGGCGTCGCACTAACGATATTTAAATTCAAATTTATTCCATGGTTTATTGACAATAGGGACCCTAAGATTATAAAACTGATTGTGTTGGCACGGCGAACAAAGTTCCACCGTACCACCCCAACCAGTCTAATTTATCTTATCCTATTATCAATAACTTTCACGGCATAAGAATTTAACCATCTGGTAGTGGTCGTTCTAACATGCTAAGAATTTCCTTATGTACTTTATTGAAATCTCTTACATGTCTGACTTTAATTTTTTGAATGGGTTGACCATCCCATTGTAACCAACCATAGCCAGAAAGGAGATTCTTTTCGAGGATATGTCCATCTTCTAAATCAAACATAGATTTTGCTACACTGGATTTTAGATGTCCTAGATTTAAAAAACCAGAGAATTGCGCTCGTGCATCGCCTCCAAGTTCCAAGTACATCAGCCATAAGAACTTGTGTGCTGATAAGTAGTCGGATGTTTAAAGAGCGACCTTGAAATAGGAGTAGTCGAAGTTTTTTCTTATAGTTATCTTTAGTTTTTTTATCGTCAAACTCTTCGAACATTGAAGCTAGTTCATCGATGTAGACAATAAGATATACTCGTTTGCGGTAAATATTCTCTTTTCTTTTTTGAAACTCATTGAATGCTGAATCGATTACTTTATGTGCGTTAGAACCAATAAAAGTATTTGGAGATTCACTCGCGAATCGAAAGTCCTCCCCTTTAGGGTCTCCAATCATAAGACAAGTGTGTTTGGTTTGTAATGCTAGACATGCTAGAATAAGTTTACAAGTCCCAGTTTTGTAACTACCTGTTCCTCCCAAAACATTAAAATGGTAGTGGGTATGTAGGTTCCATCCGGCATACCCACTACCTTGTTTTTGGAAAGGCTGATATATAGCCTCGACCATTAGAATACCTCATCATCCTCATCAAAGTCGTCAGGGGGTGAAACTTCTTGTCGTCGGGCAAGACGGTTAAATTTTGCCGTTTCGGAAGAGTTCAGTTGAACCACGATACACCAACCAATATTAGGGAGTCTTTGACAAGTAACTGAATCAACATCAAACTCTTGAGTGTATTTTAATATAACACCTCCCAAGTAACTCTCAATCTCTAGTAACGTATTTAAAGAAATTTCTTTGGTTATAGGGATATAGAGATACCATCCGTTGTACCATGTTTTGTTGGTTAGCTTGAGGTTTGTATCGTTCTCTAAATTATATGCGAGTTCGTTCGCTATGCCGTTTAGAGCTGTGTTATAACGTTCTATCTTGAGTTTATTGTGTTGATGCTCAATATACTTATTAACTCCTTTCTTCGACCAAAAGCTAATCTTTTTAAGCTGATTGTGACTCTTAGCGAATGCAAGTCGTAGTATTGGTTCAGCACTTGTATAGCCCGCTTTACCATTGGCTAGACTTACTTTGTTGTCTAGCCACAGAATTACAAAGTTAGTGCCAATTAAGAGAGAATAAAGTGAAAGTGACCAAAAAATAAGTTTCAATATCAATAAAAACATATTAGACCTCCGATTATAATTCTACAGTTTCATCGGTTTCAACCACCGTAGCAGTCAAACTAAGTTGATTACGGTATTCACCGTAGACAACAGCTTTTTCGATGTTTGTAACTTCGCATGTAGTAAGCATTGGTTGAAAAACTGAATAGTCTTCGAGCGAGGCAAAAGGGACCTTGACCGTTATTTGCTCTCCCAGATTGGTCCTGTTATTTGGATACTCACTGTTATCTTTATAAATTAGAAGTGAGACCTTAACCCCTTTTTCGACCTCTGAACCCGTATCGTTTTTCTCAACCCAGAGAGTTGCAGAAATGAATCGAAGTTCTTTTCTTGATAAAAATTGAGGGGCATTAAATGCAGTAAAGTGTGAAAGATTTTTTAAAGCCATTGAAAACCTCCTTGGCAAAATATGATTCCAAATAGGCGTGATGCCTGCTGAATTGGAGTGGATAAAAGAATCAGCATCTAAAACAACAAGAAAATGTCCGAGTTGCAACTTCTTATTTTCTTAATTACATGATACAATGATGATAAATAAAAAAATAGATGGCGAAAAAAATGTCCGATTTATGGAGGTGAATATGGAACATTTGATTTATTTTCAAAAATTAATAGCGAAGTTAAATAGTAAATATACTGTAGATTCTATTAACCATTTTATTAAAGAATATTATGCAGATATATTGGAAGAACAATATGCTATGGACAAGGTGGCTGAAAAAATAGTTAATCGAGAAGAATTTCTGAAAAGATATTTTGAACCAGAGTTTTTTATAGATGAAAGGACTTACAGAAGGTGGCGCAAAAAAGAGCTTAAAAATGGTCTACAGTCCAAGTATTTTGAGATTTTTCGTAAGATGCTAGCAACTGAAAAGTTGTTTAATGAATATTATTTGAAAAATATTTCTAGAACTATAATGAGTCAAACTGACCAAATGTTTTTAAGAACTTGTTATGATTTACGAGGAACACGATTGCTTCAAATTATTGATTTTATATTACCAATTCTAAAAGAGAAAGATGATATGCCTATTGAAGAGTATCTTGCGGAGTTTAAGAGAGCAGTTTGGGAGTATGAAGTATATCAAGAGTACCTAGATGGACATGAATTTGATGACGACTTACCTAGATATTCTTTTAATAGGAAGTCGTCCTCAATTTTGCTTCCGTATAAAAAACTCATCAAGAAGAAAAGAGGGGATTATATTTTGGAGAATAAAAAACAGCCAAATATTATGGCTGAAATACTAGGGCAAAATCATTTTCAAATTGCCTTGAAAAATGAAAAATAGTGGTGTGAATGATTAAAGCTAGAAGCGGTCCTTAGTTTTAATTCATAGGACTCCGTGATATAATGGGAAAGAGAAATTTTGTATTAGAGGTTAAAGTAGTGTATAGAGATTTGGTTTCAGGTTCATATGAATATGCAGAGGATAACTTATCTACCATTATTTTGGCAGATTCATTGGAAGTTATGAAAAATATGAAAAACAATAGTGTAGATTTAATTTTCGCAGATGAACCATACAATATTGGAAAAGATTTTGGAAATAATATTGATAAATGGGGTTCAAGTGAAGAATACATTATGTGGAACAAGACTTGGATTTGTGAAGCGATGAGGTTGTTAAAAGATGACGGAACAATTTATCTTATGACTTCGACACAATTTATGCCTTATATTGATATTTTTGTTCAAGAAAACTATCATGTGTTAAGTCGTATAATTTGGTCTTATGATTCTTCGGGTGTCCAGTCAAAAAAAATGTATGGTTCGCTATATGAACCAATATTGATGTTTACCAAGACGAAAAGCAGTAAGATAACATTTAATAGTTCAGATATATTGGTAGAGGCTAAAACAGGGGCAAAACGAGGGTTAATTGACTATAGAAAGAATCCTCCTGCTCCATATAGTACCACTAAGGTACCAGGAAATGTTTGGAATTTTTCAAGAGTACGATTTAGAATGGATGAGTATGAAAATCATCCTACTCAGAAGCCGGAAGCGTTATTAGAAAGGATAATTAGAGCCTCGTCGAATGAAGGGGACATAGTGTTTGATCCATTTGGTGGTAGTTTTACTACAGCAGCAGTTTCAAAAAAGTTAAAAAGGAAATCAATCTCTATTGATATGAATCCAGAATACTATAAAATTGGACTGCGAAGGCTAGGTTTGGGCACTGAATATAAAGGAGAAAAGTTAACAAAGGATAGAAAGAAAAAAAAACAAATAATAAAAGCAAATATGTTAGGGATGCAGATAGCAAACAAGTAGAACAAATGGAGTTACTATAATGTCAGTTGCAAGTAATAAAAATATTGAAAATTATGTCAAAGAAGAATTAATTTCTATTTATGGTGATGAAGGTTGGAAACAGATTTATGACAATTCCCCTTTGCTACAATATCTTAATTTAAAGAGTGGTGCTATTCATGGGAACAGTAAAAGTCGTCGTTCATTAGCGAATTGGTATGCCATATATTCTATATTATATTTTTATATTGAACAAGGATTTGAAAATAATAAAAGCGATTATTTAAAGTTTGAGGGATTTCAATATACTCTCCTTTTCAACTTCCAAAGAACACAGTATGGTGGTACAAAGTTGCAGAATCATGGATTTAATTCTCGGGCTAATGATGAGTTTGCTAATAAAACAGGGAGTGATGTAGGCAAGCCTTTAATCGTGAAAAATAATGGTAAGTATTTAATTCATCCAGAATATTTATATGTTAATGGAATAGATATTTCTAAAGCAGTTGTGAATGTTGTGAGGAAATACCAGGAAATATTATTCAATAAGGATAATGTATTTGTTCAGAAACTAGATGCGTTGAAAACATTGGAAGAAAATACTGAGAAAAAATCTGCTTTACAAGAATTTTTAACAGTTGATTCTGAGGCTCGAATTTTTGAAATTATTTCATATGCAATTTTAGAGACACATTATAAAAATCAAGTAGTATATTTCGGATGGACAAGAGATACTATTAATGAAGAAAATTTACAGCTTTATAAAACTGGGAGAACAAATGCAAATGATGGAGGAATTGACTTTGTTGTGCGACCATTAGGGCGTTTTTTTCAAGTGACTGAGGTGGATTCATATGAAAAATATTTTTTAGACATGGATACATGGATAAAGTTAATCATTTTCCACTAACATTTGTAGTAAAAACAATTCAGGATAAACAAGATGTTTATGACGCACTATTGGAATTTGGCACAGAAAAGTCAGGTGGATTAGAAGTATTAAGAGAACTATATCATAGTGCCATTGAAGAAGTTATTACAATAAATGAATTATTGACTTGGATGGAGGAACTAAATGAAGAAGATACAGATTTCTTGATAGAAGAAATTGATAGGTATTTTAGGATTGAAATGAATATGGAGTTTGAATGATGGAACAATATATTTCTGAGGCACTTGTCAAGACTGGCATTGATTTAGCGACTCTAACTTTCAAGGGTACAACGACATTAGTGAATAGCAAAATTCAATCCCTAAGAGATGAAAGAAATGCTGAGAAGTTACGAAATACATATGATGAAATAATAAATGAGTTGCTTTCTGAAAGGGAGCAGGCAATAAGGATAGCACAGGCATATAAAGAGGAATATGAGCGTGTGAATATTGGAGATGAGGACATAGAGTATTTACACAGAACCTTGGTACAGTTAATTTCTTTGTTATCATCTTTTACAGAAATGGGAGATGAAAAACAGGAGTCTATGACTCAATTGGTTGCTTTGCTAAATAAAGATACTTTAAAGACGATGCAACTACTGGGATTTAATTATAAAGAAGCGGTTGGAGAACCTTTAACAGAAGTCTGCTCGAATGCAATTAGAGAGAAACTTGGCGTTAAACATAGGCCAAATAAAAAATCATCTAAATAATGGTGTGAACTTTTTGGTAAAATCTAGCTCAATTCGTGTATTTTTAGGGTAAAATTCACACCATTTAAGTGAAATTCATTCAAATTAGATGAAATTCTGTTTTCTGTAAATATGGGAAAACATTGATTTTAAGCGGATATTGAAATCTATTCAAATAAAAATGTTTCCAACCAGGTCTTAAGAAAGCTCGTAAAGCATCACAATTCTCAAAACGTTAAGAACAGCTACAATACAGACTTTACAACACTCCATGGTTCACACCATGGGGTGTTTTTTGATTTTCAAAAATCACAGCTAATTGCTACTGATTTTATAACCAGCGATTGATTGTAGAAGACAAAGTTGATTTGGATAGTAACTGTGAATTGGCTTATAAGCGTAGTGAACTTGAAAAACTTATTGATAGAGGAGATAGAAGATTTGTACGATAAAATAAAATTTATAGCTAATACCCAAGATTTACTAGAGAAGTAAATTAAAAGTATATACAAAATGATACGTCTGTGATATAATAGACACAGAAATAGGAGGTGGCATTATGCAACTAGTCATCAATAAATGGGGAAATAGCTCCGCTATTCGTTTGCCAAAACAATTGGTACAAGAATTACAATTACAAACAAATGATGTCTTAGACTATAAGGTATCAGGGAATAAAATTATCCTAGAAAAAGTGAATAATATCCCTGAATTAACTGTAGAAGATCTGTTTAAAGATTATCAAGGTGAACCTGTCAATGTTACCCCAGCTCTATTTGAAAGTGTGGGAAATGAACAATGGTAACCATCAAGCAAGGGTCAATTATCAAAATTAACTTGGATCCCAAACAAGGACATGAACAAAAAGGGTATCGTCCGTACATTTGTCTAAACCATAGTATCGTAACCAAGTATTCTAATATTGCTATTTTTGCGCCAATTAGCAATACCAAGCGTGATTACCCTTTTTATGTTCCCCTAGAAGGAACAGAATCCACAGGGAAAGTATTATTAGACCAACTGGTTACAATCGATTTTAATGCTAGAGATTATCGTTATGTGGAGGATATTCAGGAAGACTTATTAGATGAACTTTTAGCTAGGGTCAAGGTGCTATTTGAAAAAGGATAATGAGCTAAAAAAAGATTTCAGTTAAACTTCTACTGAAATCTTTTTTATTTTATTTGTAAATGCATTATTAAGACTTGCTATAACACTAAACAGTTATACCTCGCTTTGAATTATCAGTCTTCTTTAGGGTCTGAAAAGATTACTAATTCATTCTCTTAACTTTCTGTCTAACCTTCGGAAGCGAAAGAACAGTAGAGTCATCCTATGGAATCATGTAGCAATGGTGTTAATTCATTGAGTATATCATTTAATATATCCTGAATGTCGTAAGGATGGCAAGTTGTCCCATAAATTAATCTTTCTATATTCTTTTGAAAATGGTTCGGTAAATACTGTGCATTTTGTTCGGCATAGGCTATCATTCGTTTTTCGCCTGGATGGGTTAGCATGTTAAGCGCAAAAATTAAGTCAAAGTAAGTTTCTAAAAATGCTGTAACTCTATGATTAAAGCTAACAGCATCTTTACGCATAGTTGCTTTGATAATTTGCTTATCATAGGATGGAAGATGACCAGTTAATAAGTTCATATGATGGCTAAGAATAGTCTGTTTAAGTTTTTGTGGATAGTTAATATCAAATCTGTTAACAATATACTTTAGCTTATCGCCAGAATCATAAAGAATCTTTGAGTGCAGAACATTGTGCCATAAACAGGTGGTATATGCGTTTTGGATTATACACCTTTCAACAACATCTACCAGCTCATCTTTTATTTGGTTAATATCTCTATAGAGGATATCAATATCTTGACCAGACATTAAAGTGCAATCGTCTTCAAGTTCCCAAAAATGATTCCCTATTTCTATGTGTGAGCAGAATCTTTTTAATATGGTTAATCGTGTGGCTTCATCAGGAATTGATGAGCAGTAAATGTAAAGATCATAGTCAGATGTTTCATCATAATTACCAGTTGCTCGCGAACCACCAAGAGCAATTGCTTCAACCTCTGATATTCTTGCAAATTCTTGCCAAAGAGATGTAAATTCCATGTTATGCTCCTTCTGTAAAGGTAAAATTCTACTCAAATTATATCATAATAAGCTAAATTCTAAAATCTACACGACAAACGCATGAAGAAAGGACTGTTTTTTCAGAGAACAATTTCAAAAGCACAAACTCTCCTCTTAAGTATAATAGACTTAGGAGGTGTTTTGAATGACAGAAATCCTTAATTTTCTGATTGCGGTGTGTGCTGATCGTGAGAATTGGAAAATCAAACACGGTTTGTCTGATAGTGTTCTTTTGATTTTCTTTGCCCGCTTTACAGGAGCCGAATACTGGTAAGATATTGAAGACTTTGGAAAGCTTATGAGTCTTCTTTACGTCGTGTTCTTAAGCTAGAAAATGGTATTCCATCCATGATACGCTGCAATGCCAGTGTCCAAAAAGCGCTACATGTTGTCTTCTGCTTATGCGACAGCCTTGGGCATCTGTTATGGTCAAGTGGCGACTGATGAGAAGGAAAGTGAAATCACAGCTATACCAGATTTATTAGATTACCTATCAGTAAAAGAATACCTACTTTGAAATTTAGTGAAACAAAATTAAAAATCATCTGACCAGCATCTATCTTTTCAATCTTCTTCTTAATTGTTATAATGAAGAATAGGTTATTTTGCTCGATTATGTTTACGAAAAGTTAAGCTAAGGAAAGTATCATATTTTTGTTACTGATGGAGGTAAGAAAACAATGCGCTGGTTTTATGAATGTCGGAGTTTGCTATATGAGAGTATGCATCAGGTTTTCCCTTTGGCTCTTATCTACTCTTTTTCGGTTCTTATTCAAAACCTTTTTTTATCTCCAACTAGTTTTTTTGCGGTGACAGCCGGTTTGAAATTATATAAAAATAAATGGATTTTTTCATTTACAGAACACTTTTTAGAGTTTAATCGAATTGTTCTGTGTTTATTAGTTGGCTTATGTATGGCTTATTTTATACGCTTACTCTTAAAAAGACATCAAATAGATTCGTTTATACCAAGTCTTATTAGTTTTTTGCTAGTATGGCTGCTCTTTGGTGAAGTTAATTTTGATGTGGATAATCATATTGCTCAGCCTATTTGGCTGTTCCAAGTATTGGGGGCACTGGTATTTTATGGTGCAGCTTTATTAAATAGGAAGTTAAAGCATCATCATTTTCAATTATTAAAGTGGCTTTTTCTGTCCCTTTTTGTCTATATAACACTTTTTTGGGGAATTACTACCTATAAGATCCCATTTTTAAACATTAATTACTATGTTCAAGAAGGCTTTTCAAATTTACTGGGTAATGGACCTAGTCACCTCTTTCTCATCATATTTTTATCTTTTGGTGGCGTCATCTTTTTTTCTCTGGGTTTAATTGTGCCTGAAGTGTTAGCGTCTCCTAATTTTTCTTTAAATGTTGTCAGTGAAAATTTGGATTCGGTTTTGAATCATTCAATTCATAAAGTATCTCATCTGTTTACCCTTTATACTGTACAAGATGCTTTTGCTTTATATGGTGGGGTGGGATTGTTGTTAGCTTTAGGAATTGCCATCCTGCTTATTAGCAGACGGTATCACATAAATACTTCTTATAAAATGGCTGGCCTTTCTTTTATTCCTTTGGTGTTTGATCAGCCATTGCCTCTTTTATTGAGTTTTCCCATTTTATTTCAGCCTCTGCTTTTGATTCCAATGTTACTGACGACGCTCGTTGCAGAACTGTTAGGAGCATGCTGCCTTGCAATTGGTCTTATCAATCCAGCTGTTTATGAAGTACCTACTGGGACACCTAACTTTCTCTTTGGTTTTTTGGCATCTAATGGTGATTGGCGGTATTTATTGGTTACGATTATTATTTTAGTTATTTCAGTCATGATTTATCTGCCTTTTGTTAAAATTGTTTTGTTTAGAGAGGTTCTTAATGAAAAAAATAGTGAATTGTAGTGCTCTCATCCTTGTAGCGATTCTTTTACTAACCATGATTTTTTGGGGGAAAAATTATATTAATATTTCTTCTAAAACGAAGATGAAAATTTACAATTCTCGAATGAACCCCACCATTATGGTTCCGGGTTCAGAGGCCACTCAGGAACGGTTTAATGAGACACTTGCTTCCTTAAATAAGCAAGGGAAAAAACATAGCATTCTCAAGTTAACTGTCCATAAGGATAATTCGATTTCTTATAGCGGACAGATTGCTGCTAGTGATAATCGTCCTTATATTGTCGTTGCTTTTGCTGATAATAAAGATAGTTATGCAACGATTAAAAAACAAGCGAAATGGCTGGATCATGCTCTTGATGAATTGCAAAAGAAATACCATTTTAAAAATTTTAATGCTATCGGACATTCTAATGGCGGCTTGGATTGGACAGTCTATCTTGAAAATTACTATGCAAAAGAAAATTTTCACCTCAATACTCTGATGACAATCGGAACACCTTATAATTTTGAGGTTGTTAATAGTTCCAATCACACTCAGATGCTGCAAGATCTGATTGCTGCTAAAGATGCATTGCCAGACGATTTGACCGTTTATAATGTGGCAGGAACTAATAGCTATGATGGTGATTATATCGTTCCTATTACGAGTGTTGAGACAGGTAAATACATTTTTCAAAAAACAATAAAGCAATATACGCAAATTACGGTTACAGGAAATGAAGCAGAGCACTCTGATTTACCAACGAATAAGGAAGTCTTAGACTTGATTTCTGAAAATATTTTAAATAACAACCGTAAAAAGGTTGGTCCAAAAAATCAAAATTAAGAGGAATTAAAAATCTTCCAATAACGGAAGATTCTCTGCTTTAACAAGAAGATTTTCAGAAATATGTAAACGCTTGCTTTTAAAAAGAAGGAATGCTATAGTTAATTTGAATGATATAACAATGAAAAAGAGGTGACAATTATGAATTTAGTAGGAATCGTTGGGACGAATTCCGAACGTTCCACCAATCGCAAATTGCTGCGCTTTATGGCCGAGCATTTTGCTCCTCAAGCTGCTATCGAAGTCTTAGAAATCAAAGATCTGCCTGCCTTTGATGAACCAGAAAACAAGACAGCTCCAGCTGCAGTGGTTGCTTTTTCTAAAAAGATTGCAGCGGCAGATGGTGTTATTATTGCAACACCTGAATATAATCATACTATTCCTGCCCCCTTGGCCTCGGCTTTAGAGTGGATTGCCTATACCAGTCGAGTTCTTGTTAATAAGCCAGTTATGATTGTGGGCTGTTCGCTAGGTGCCCTTGGAACATCGCGTGCTCAAGCTCACTTGCGCCAAATCTTAGATGCACCAGAATTGAAGGCACGTGTCATGCCGGGAACAGAATTTTTCCTAGGTCACTCTGAACACGTTTTGGATGATGTCTTTAACCTCAATAATCCTGAAAAAGTAGCTGAGCTGGAGGAGCATTTCACAGAATTTCAGGACTTTGTGACCATCACAAATCAAATTGTCAAACAAGCTGATACAGATCGTAAAAAGGCATTTGTATGGGAAGCGGGTGAATAAAATGAAATTAATTGCTATTGTTGGGACCAATGCTAAGCAATCCTATAACCGAATTTTACTGCAATTCATGAAGAGGCATTTTGTTCAAAAGGCTGATATTGACATCATGGAAATTGCTAATGTTCCAATGTTCAATGAAACAGAGGATCAAACGGATTTACCTGCTATCCAAAACTTTAACACTAAAATCAGCCAAGCTGATGGGGTCATTATTGCAACGCCCGAGCACAACCACACCATTCCATCAAGTCTAAACAGCCTTTTGGAATGGCTGTCCTTTAAAGTGCATCCCCTAGATGGCAAACCCCTTATGATTGTTGGGGCTTCTTATGATGTGCAAGGATCTTCTCGAGCGCAATTGCACTTACGGCAGATTTTAGATGCTCCGGGTGTCAATGCGGCCGTCATGCCGGGCAGTGAATTTTTACTGGGACACGCTCATCAGGCTTTTGACGAAGCAGGCAACCTCAAGTCAGAAGCAACGGTTGATTTTCTAGAGTCTTGCTTCTTTAAATTCTTACGGTTTGTGCAAGTGGCTAATCAATTGAATGAACCAGAAGAAGTAAGCTTTGAAGCAGGGACTTATCAGGTGACAACCCAAGGGCATAATGGCAAATTGCCAATGACTGTAACCTTATCAGAAGAAAAGATTGAAAAGATTGATATTGATAGTTCCGGAGAATCCTCAGGAATAGCCGATATTGTCTTTACACGGATCCCAAATGAAATATTGGAAGGTCAGACTTTGAATGTAGATGCTGTGTCAGGAGCATCGGTGACCAGCAATGGTGTTCTGGACGGGGTTGCCAGAGCAATTAAGCTGGCAGGAGGCAATCCGGATGTTTTGCGGAAACGTCCAAAGGCACCATCAGCCTTGGATAAAGAAGATAAGACTTACAGCACAGATGTGGTTATCGTAGGTGGAGGTGGAGCTGGTTTAGCAGCCGCTGCTCGAGTGCTGCAAGCAGGTAAGCAAGTGATGGTGCTTGAAAAGTTCCCTGCTCTTGGAGGTAATACTGTACGTTCTGGTGGCTTATTAAATGCAGCAGACCCTGAATGGCAAAAGACTTTTCCCGCTAATCCCGGGGAGGCTCATAATCTTTCCGAGCTGATTCAAACAGATGAAGACAGTATTGCAGCAGAATATTTAGCCGACTTTAAGGAATTAAAGCAGCAAGTAACTAATTACTTGAAAGATCCAAGCTATTTATTTGATTCTAATATTCTCCATCGGATTCAAACCTATATTGGTGGTAAAAGAACTGATCGTAATGGTTGTGAAGTCTATGGCAATTATGATCTTGTAAAGGTGTTAACAGATAAGGATCTTGATTCCGTCCATTGGTTAGCGGATATTGGTGTTGATTTTGATCGCTCTGAAGTTAGTATGCCAGTAGGAGCTTTATGGCGTCGCTCTCACAAACCTAAACAACCGATGGGTTATGCTTTTATTGAAGCTTTGGATACCTATATTCGCAAGAATAGTGGTACTATTTTAACGGATACTGCAGTCACAGATTTTATTTTAGAAAATGGTCTTATTAAAGGAGTACTTGCTAAAGGCCGCAATGGACAAACCATTACCGTCCATGCCCAAGCTGTTGTCTTGGCTTCTGGTGGTTTTGGTGCCAATACTAAGATGTTACAACAATATAATACTTATTGGAGTAATATTGATGATAACATTCAAACAACGAATTCACCAGCTATAACAGGTGATGGCATTCGCTTAGGGCAAAGTATTGGTGCCGCTCTTGTTGGTATGGGCTTTAGCCAAATGATGCCAGTGTCAGACCCGAATACGGGAGCCATTTTCTCAGGCTTACAAGTTCCGCCGGCAAACTTTGTTATGGTTAATCAAGAAGGCAAACGTTTTGTGGATGAATATGGTAGCCGTGATACGCTTTCTAAAGCTGCGATTGATAATGGTGGTCTCTTCTATCTAATTGCTGATGAAAATATCAAAGCAACTGCCATGAATACCAGCAATGAAAAAATTGAAGAACAAGTTGCAGCAGGAACGCTTTATCGTGCTGATACTTTAGAAAGTTTGGCAGAGCAAATTGGTGTGGATCCCGCTACCCTTGTGGAAACCATCAACAATTACAATTCCTATGTTGAAGCGGGCTATGATCCTGAGTTTGATAAAGGAGCTTTTGATCTCAAGGTTGAAAAGGCGCCATTTTATGCAACACCTCGAAAACCAGCAACCCATCATACGATGGGCGGTTTGAAGATTGATACACAAGCTCATGTTATTAAAGAAGATGGCAATAAGATTCCATCTCTTTACGCTGCTGGGGAAGTGACAGGCGGCATTCACGCAGGCAATCGCTTAGGCGGTAATGCTTTAGCTGATATCTTTACTTTTGGACGTATTGCAGCAGAAACAGCTGTAACAGAATGCTGCTAATAAGTGATATTCAATAAAAAAACTTAAAGATTCCTTTTTGGTAAATTCTCCTCAAATAATGAGTGACGTCAAATCGTCTCTCTTATAAGAGGAGTTTTTTGATCATTTAAGCATCAGATATGTTTTTATTTTTGTAATAAATGCCTACTCTAATCATAAAAATATTTACATTGGGCAGGTTCGCAAAAAGTGATATAATAAGAGTATGATTGATTCTCAATTAAAGGAAAAAAGAAAAGTCATTATTGAAAAGAAGATTGCTTTGGGCAAAGCTTCTGGGAAAATTATTTTAATGGGGGAGCATGCTGTCGTTTATGGACAGCCAGCCATTGCTATCCCTTTTTCTGCTGTTGAGACTGTGGCAGAAGTTAAAGAAGACGGCGAAGCCTTAACAGTTACCTGCGAATTTTATGACGGTCTTGTTCATAAGATGCCTGAAATTTTGGAAAGTCTCAAGCATGCCATTCGTTTTTCCCTTTATCGTATTGGAGCACCGCAAGATCCAGCCATTCATATTGATATTCACTCTACCATTCCTGCTGAACGTGGAATGGGGTCAAGTGCAGCAGTGGCTGTAGCTATTGCTAGAAGTCTTTTTAACTTTTATGGTAAGGTATTGACGGATAAGGAATTATGGGAAATTGTTCAATCATCAGAAAAGATTGCACACGGTAATCCTTCTGGGATTGATACCGTAACGACTAGTGGCAAATCTCCAGTTTTTTTTGTTAAAGATCAGCCCATTGAACAGTTGTCAATCAATATGGATGCCTATTTGATTGTTGCTGATACCGGTCAGACTGGGCAGACCTTAAAAGCTATTCAATCGGTAAAAGCACTTCTTAGCAAAGTAACTTATCAAATTGATAGCCTTTCAGATCCTAAGCAAGCCATTAAGGAATTAGGTCAATTGACAAAATTGGCAAAGGAAGCTCTATTAAATAATTACATTTTAGAATTAGGCGAAGTGATGAATCAGGCCCACCAACTTTTAGCAAGTCTAACGGTTTCCAATCAAACTTTGGACAGACTGGCTCAAGCTGCTAGACAAGCAGGAGCTTTAGGAGCTAAATTAACAGGTGGTGGCCGAGGTGGATGCCTCATTGCTCTTGCGAAAGATAAAGAAAGTGCAGAAAAGATTGCAAGATCCTTATTAGAACAAGGTGCTAAGCAAGCATGGTGCCAATATTTAGGAAATCTCTAATATTAACTGAAAAAGTTGAAAATCTATTTAAACTATACTAATCGGTGAATCGCACTGTCGAAGTTAGATGTCCGACCTAACTTTGACAGTGCTTTTTATATTTAAAGAAAGGAAATGTAATTAGTAAAAAGCAGCAAACCTCGGAATTAATTACATCTAATATAAAAATTAACTTGACTTAATTTTTATATTAGGTTATATTACTTATAAAAGGAGTAAAAATGTTAAAGATAGAAAATTTAAGCGTTTCTTATCGTGATCATCTTGCTTTAGAGAATGTTTCCTTGGAAATCCCTAGTTCAACAATTACAGGTATTATTGGCCCCAATGGTGCGGGCAAGTCAACCTTATTTAAAGGGGTTCTTAATATGGTTGATCATGAAGGGACAAGTTTTATTGATGGCAAAATCTTAAGTCAAAATCTAAGAAGTATTTCCTATGTTGAACAAAAAGCGGATATTGATTACAATTTTCCCATTAAAGTCAAGGAATGCGTTTCTTTAGGTTTATTTTCAAAAGTCAAACCTTTTTCAAATTTGAAAAAACAAGATTGGCAATGTGTTCAAGAAGCACTTTCTCAGGTTGATTTGGCAGACTATGCCAATAGGCAGATTAGTCAACTTTCAGGGGGGCAATTTCAACGTATGCTCTTGGCTCGTTGTTTGGTACAAGATGCTGATTATATTTTTTTAGATGAACCTTTTGTAGGAATTGATATTATCAGTGAGGAACTGATTGTAGGACTGTTACAAAAGCTCAAGAAAGAAGGAAAGACCATTTTAATCATTCATCATGACTTGAGTAAGGTCAAAACTTACTTTGATCACGTTCTGCTTTTGAACAAAAAAGTCCTTGCCTTCGGTCAGACAGAAACTGTTTTTACACAGAAAAATCTGACTAAAACCTATCAATCACAATTTTTAATGGCAGGTGATGCTTCATGATTACAGAATTTATACAAGGCTTATATCAGTTTCATTTTTTACAAAATGCCTTGGTTACGGCGATTGTTATTGGTATCGTAGCAGGAGCTGTAGGCTGTTTTATCATTCTTCGTGGAATGTCCCTTATGGGGGATGCCATTTCTCATGCTGTTTTGCCGGGCGTTGCCTTATCTTATATTTTGGGAATTAATTTTTTTATTGGAGCTATTGTTTTTGGTCTTTTGGCTTCGCTCATTATCACCTTTATTAAGGAAAACAGCATCATTAAAAGCGATACAGCTATAGGGATAACCTTTAGTTCTTTCTTGGCGCTGGGTGTCATTTTGATTGGTCTTGCCAATAGTTCAACTGATTTATTTCATATTTTGTTTGGTAATATCTTGGCTGTTCAGGATATGGATAAGTGGATTACTTTGGGCATTTCTTTGCTTGTTCTTCTTTTTATCTGTTTATTTTTCAGACCGCTTTTATTGACCTCTTTTGATCCTGTTTTGGCTAAGTCTATGGGGCTGTCTGTTCATTTTTACCATTATCTGTTGATGATTCTATTGACTCTGGTTTCTGTTACAGCTATGCAGAGTGTTGGTACGATTTTAATTGTTGCCTTGCTCATTACTCCAGCAGCGACAGCTTACCTTTATGCCAATAGCTTAAAAACCATGATTTTATTATCATCAACTTTAGGTGCTTTTGCTTCCGTTGCCGGGCTCTTTATCGGCTATAGTTTTAATATTGCAGCGGGTTCAAGCATTGTCTTAACCTCAGCACTTATCTTTTTGATTTCTTTTGTTTTTGCACCCAAGCAAAGATTTTTTAAGAAAAAAGCAAAAAAATAATCATTCTTAACTATGATCAATTATTTATTATAAAAGGAGAATTCTAATGAAGAAATTAAGCTTATTATTACTAGTTTGTTTATCTTTATTAGGCTTATTTGCCTGTACTTCTAAAAAAACAGCCGACAAAAAATTGACTGTTGTGGCTACCAATTCTATTATTGCTGATATTACTAAGAATATCGCTGGTAATAAGGTTGTCTTACATAGTATCGTTCCTGTTGGTCGAGATCCTCACGAATATGAGCCTCTTCCTGAAGATGTTAAAAAGACCTCTCAGGCTGATGTCATTTTTTATAATGGGATTAATCTTGAAAATGGAGGCAATGCTTGGTTTACCAAATTAGTTAAAAATGCTCATAAAAAGGCAGACAAGGATTATTTTGCAGTGAGCGATGGTGTTAAGACCATTTATTTGGAAAATGCAAAAGAAAAAGGAAAGGAAGATCCTCATGCTTGGCTTGACCTTAAAAATGGTATTATTTATGCTAAAAATATCATGAAACGTCTATCTGAAAAAGATCCTAAAAACAAGAGTTATTATCAGAAAAATTTTCAAGCCTACAGCGCCAAACTTGAAAAACTACACAAAGTAGCCAAAGAAAAAATCAGTCGTATCCCTACTGAGAAGAAAATGATCGTAACTAGTGAAGGTTGTTTCAAGTATTTCTCTAAGGCTTACGATATTCCTTCTGCCTATATATGGGAAATTAATACCGAAGAAGAGGGAACACCAAATCAAATTAAGGCTTTAGTGAAAAAATTAAGGAAAAGTCGGGTGTCTGCGCTTTTTGTAGAAAGCAGTGTTGATGATCGTCCAATGAAAACTGTTTCAAAAGATACAGGTATCCCAATTGCCGCTAAAATTTTTACAGATTCAGTTGCTAAAAAAGGACAGGCTGGAGATAGTTACTATGCGATGATGAAGTGGAATATAGATAAAATTGCAAATGGTCTGTCACAATGAGGAAAGGCTTCCGCCTACTCCCAGCTGTTTAGCATATGAAGCTGTTAATAATAAATATCATCACCCAATTAATATGGAAAAGTCTATTCAAATTTTCCTGATAGGATGATGGATAATTAAAACTTTTATCCACTTTTTACTGACATTTTGATATAATGATTTTGACAAAGAAGAGGATAAACTATGACACCTAATAAAGAAGATTACCTTAAAATTATTTATGAACTCAGTGAACGTGATGAGAAGATCAGCAACAAGCAAATTGCTGAGAAAATGTCTGTATCTGCTCCGGCTGTCTCAGAGATGGTTAAAAAATTACTATTGGAGGATCTGGTTCTTAAAGACAAACAAGCGGGTTATTTGTTGACAAAAAAAGGACAGATTCTAGCGTCATCTCTTTATCGCAAGCATCGTCTGATAGAAGTTTTTTTGATGAATCATCTTAATTACACAGCAGACGAAATTCATGAAGAGGCTGAAGTGCTGGAACATACTGTCTCTGATGTGTTTGTTGAACGTTTAGATAAGTTTCTTAACTATCCTAAGGTTTGTCCGCATGGAGGGACCATTCCTCAACATGGACAGCCCTTAGTAGAGAGGTATCGTACAACTTTAAAGGGTGTAACTGAGATGGGAGTATACTTGTTGAAACGTGTTCAAGATAACTTTCAGTTATTAAAGTATATGGAACAGCATCATTTAAAGATCGGAGATGAATTAAGGCTCCTAGAATATGATGCTTTTGCGGGTGCTTATACCATTGAAAAAGATGGGGAACAATTACAGGTGACATCAGCAGTTGCCAGTCAAATATACATTGAAAAGAAAGCTTACTAAGAAGAGACTATCCATGAGACATCATGATATGAGTTAGCTTTCTGGGTTGAATTATGTCTAGACTATAAGAAAGAATTTTCGCTGCTTTTTGAAATTTTCGCATAAATAAAGCTTCTATGCATGCTTGAAAGTCATGGAAGCTTTATTTATGCGAAAGATGTTTATTAAGGGATTGAGTATCAATGGATTTGAGCGAAAATGTTCTCGACTTCCGAAATGGTTTCAGCTCGTGAGACAGCTGAGCGAATTTTGGCAGCACCTGATGTACCGCGAAGGTAATAAGGTGCTAGGCCACGAAATTCACGAACAGCGATTTTTTCTCCCTTAAGATCTACCAAACGTCGAAGATGATCTTGGGCAATTTCTAACATTTTAGCGAATGGCAGATTATCTAAAATTTCTCCTGTTTCAAAATAATGATTGATTTGAGTGAAAATATAAGGATTGCTTCTGGCGGCTCGACCAATCATCACAGCATCTGCGCCGACTTGGTCAATCATAAATTGAGCGTCCTCAACGCTACGAATATCCCCATTGGCAATAAAAGGAACTTTTGTAATGGCTTTAGCGACTTTAGCGAGGGTTTCATGGTCGCATGAGCCAGTATACATTTGCTCTCGGGTACGACCGTGCATGGCAAGAGCAGCAACACCAGCTGATTCTGCAGCCAAGGCATTTTCAACAGCTAGGGAGGCATCAGACCAGCCAGTACGCATTTTTACGGTTAAAGGAATGTTCAAAACAGACTTAACACTTGAAATGACGGAGTAGATTTTTTCAGGATCTTTGAGCCACATCGCACCAGCTTCATTTTTTACAATTTTATTAACTGGGCAGCCCATATTGATATCCACAAGGTCAGTCTTTGTATTAGCTTGAATAAATTCAGCTGCGCGTGCTAGACTATCACCATCACTGCCAAAAAGCTGAATAGAAACAGGATGTTCTCCTTCATCAATATGAAGCATGTGGAGCGTTTTTTCATTATTGTATTGGATGCCTTTATCGGATACCATTTCCATCACGACAAGTCCAGCTCCAAATTCTTTAGCGATAGTTCGAAAAGCGGAATTCGTCACTCCTGCCATTGGTGCTAAGACGGTGCGATGAGGAATTTCCACATTGTCAATCATAAATGAGCTATTAAGCTTTGTCATTAATCATCTCCTCTAAATCACTTTCCTTAAATTGGTATTTTTTACCACAAAATTGGCAGACAATTTCTGCTCCGTGGTCTTCTTCTTTCATTTCTTTAAGATCAGATTTGCCCAGTGTCATAAGAGCTGCTTCAAAACGCTGACGTGAGCAATCACAGATAAACTGTAAGTCTTCCTCAGCTAAAATTTTATAGTCCTCTTCACCATAGATAGCTTTCAAGATAGCTTCGATGTGATCCTCTGACTCTAGTAGAGTTGAAATAGCAGGCATTTCCTGAATGCGTTTTTCATAACGAGTAATTTCTTCCTCAGAAGCCTCTGGAAGGACTTGTAACATAAAGCCACCAGCTACTTTGACCTTATCCTTTTTATCTAAGAGTACATTGAGTCCAACAGCAGATGGTGTTTGTTCACTTTCAGTTAGATAGTAAGCCAAATCTTCACCGATTTCACCTGAAATAAGTGGCGTTGATGAAGTATAAGGGTTGCCAGTTCCGTAGTCAGTGATGACCACAAACTGTCCATTTCCCATAAAAGGTCCCACGATAACTTCACCGCTAGCTGTTTTTTTGACATCAACGCCGGCATTTTGAATGTAGCCTTTTACATTTCCTTTGGTATCAGCAACCGAAATAATATGACCAAAAGAAGAGTCACCGATAACTTTGACAGTAACCTTGCTGTCTCCCTTTTGATTAGCTGCTAGAATTTGATTGGCAATGAGTGTACGTCCTAGAGCGACAGTTGAACTTGAGAGGGATTGATGTTCTTCTTGAGCAGTTCTGACCGTTTCGGTGCTATCGAGTACATAAGCACGGAAAGATCCCGATTTTGCTATTGACTTAATAAGTTTATCCATATCCATTATTCTAACATAAATTATCAAAGAAGTAATAATAAGGAAACTTGGTAAATACATTCTTTAGTTATTGTCAAAAAGTGTTTCACTCAATTTCAATGAATGTTAGTTAACTAAAAGACTTGTTACTAATATCAAAATTTTTCTTAATACTTTAAGTTTAAGGTATAAATATGAAAAGCCAAGAGGTTCATCAGTGTATTTTCGGAGGCAGTGCTAGAGTGTTGCGAAAGGGGACTAAAAAGGCGTGGTTTAGGGGAAGAGAGGTATATAAAGGAAATAAAACAGAAAAAAGCGAGAAAAGCTATTGACAAAGGGGGGAAGAGCTGGTAGAATAAAGAAGTTGTCTCAGAAAGAGGCAGAGCCCTTTGAAAACTGAACAAGAAGACGAACCAACCAAAGTGCAGGGTGACATAAAGAAATGTGACCTGTCAAAGAACGAAACATAAATCTGTCAGTGGACAGTAATGAGAAAGAACTCAAACGATTAAATGAGAGTTTGATCCTGGCTCAGGACGAACGCTGGCGGCGTGCCTAATACATGCAAGTGGGACGCAAGGGAACACACTGTGCTTGCACACCGTGTTTTCTTGAGTCGCGAACGGGTGAGTAACGCGTAGGTAACCTGCCTATTAGCGGGGGATAACTATTGGAAACGATAGCTAATACCGCATAATATTAATTATTGCATGATAATTGATTGAAAGATGCAAGCGCATCACTAGTAGATGGACCTGCGTTGTATTAGCTAGTTGGTAAGGTAAGAGCTTACCAAGGCGACGATACATAGCCGACCTGAGAGGGTGATCGGCCACACTGGGACTGAGACACGGCCCAGACTCCTACGGGAGGCAGCAGTAGGGAATCTTCGGCAATGGACGAAAGTCTGACCGAGCAACGCCGCGTGAGTGAAGAAGGTTTTCGGATCGTAAAGCTCTGTTGTAAGTCAAGAACGAGTGTGAGAGTGGAAAGTTCACACTGTGACGGTAGCTTACCAGAAAGGGACGGCTAACTACGTGCCAGCAGCCGCGGTAATACGTAGGTCCCGAGCGTTGTCCGGATTTATTGGGCGTAAAGCGAGCGCAGGCGGTTTGATAAGTCTGAAGTTAAAGGCTGTGGCTCAACCATAGTTCGCTTTGGAAACTGTCAAACTTGAGTGCAGAAGGGGAGAGTGGAATTCCATGTGTAGCGGTGAAATGCGTAGATATATGGAGGAACACC
>OLOB01000269.1_pt1 | contig 45338 bp, 44 predicted proteins | sample 1671911 | NCBI WGS metagenome assembly OLOB01 (sample SAMEA3136625, study PRJEB25190) | human gut metagenome | biome: human gut; feature: human-associated habitat; material: faeces | place: Austria | collected 2013
CAGAAATCTTACCAGCTTCCACACCAGCAGCCGCATGCTCGAAACGCTCGATGTTGCGCTTCATTTCGCTGTACCAAGTTGCCAATTTAAGACCAAAAGTCGTTGGCTCAGCGTGCACACCGTGGGTACGCCCCATCATGATGGTGAACTTGTGCTCCTTAGCCTTATCAGCGATGATGTTGGTGAAGTTTTCAAGGTCACGACGGATAATGTCGTTGGCCTGCTTGTAGAGGTAACCGTAGGCCGTATCCACCACGTCGGTAGAAGTCAAACCATAGTGGACCCACTTGCGCTCTTCGCCAAGCGTCTCAGAAACCGCACGCGTGAAAGCCACCACATCGTGACGAGTCTCTTGCTCGATTTCCAAAATACGGTCGATGTCAAAGTCCGCCTTCTCGCGAATCAAAGCCACATCTTCCTTAGGGATTTCCCCCAACTCAGCCCATGCCTCGTCAGCCAAGATTTCCACCTCAAGCCAAGCACGGTATTTATTTTCTTCACTCCAAATGTTCGCCATCTCAGGGCGAGAGTAACGGTTGATCATTGTTATTTCTCCTTTTGATATTTAAATATAGTGTTGTTTAAAACAAGTTCATTTTTACTTTCTTCGAAAGGTAGTGACCAATTTTCAACTCGTCCCATTATGTTAACTTCAATATTGTAACCATTAGGTGGGATAAAGTTATGGTTAGGACTGATATAATATCCATACTGTGCTATCTCACTAGCTTGAATAGAACGTATAGTTTCAATTCCAGATGTCCTATAAGATATATAATCGAATATCTCTTCTATTCCACTATGCCAGATTATTCTTTGGAAATCAAAATAATTTACAATCCATGTATCAATCAAATCATCCCTATTCCTATCTTTAAAATAATCTATTGCCATTTCAGATAATTTATAGTAATCATCTAATGTTACAACCACCTTATAAATTTTTTTAGATTCTATATTTTCAATTCTAAGTCGCTCGTTACTTCCCTTTTTATCAGTGAATATTGCAACGTCATTATTAAGTATATATTTCTTAGCCCTCTCCGCTTGTTCAGAAGCTTCCAATACCACTTTCTTAAATAGCTGCTGGCGACGCTGTTCTGACATTTTTTGATTAAAAGGAATCTCTTTAAAATCCCTAGCTTTGCATTCTATTAATAGAATATTGTTTCCTGAAATAACAATGAAATCTTGTTCTTCTTTTTTACTAGTTTTCAAATATAAAGATTGATAAACATTATCACCATCAAAATATTTCTCCAAAATAGTTTTTAATTCCTTCTCTAATAGGTCTCCTTTATTTCTTGAAGAAGAAATAAGTTTTTGTTCAATACTTGATAGAATATGTTCTGATGCAGGTAAAAAATATGTCAAATTTCTTTTAATTCCAATAGAACCTTTTAATAATTGTATAGAAGAAGTCAAATATCTTACTTCCATATTTTTTGAGGCAACCATGAATAATTTACTATAATCAATATCCCCAAATATTTCATCTAATTCTGTATCTGAAAATTGACTACAACTATACACTAATCCATCCGGGAAAGATTTAACATTACAGATTATATATAATAACTTGTCAAAGTTTTTATAAATTGAAAATCCATATTGTTTTAGTGATTCATTATCAAACATCCTACATATTTCATAATACTCCCAAAGTTCTTTTCGAAAATCAAAATGGTAGCTTAGATAACTTTGCAAGTTATCACTTCTCCCATCTTGTACTGACTGTTCCACTTGGTTATTAGATATATTATTTTGAAGGACGTTTATGAATAAAAAGAAAATTTTAAATTCATCTGAAGTAACTACATTCTTCTTTACCTTTCCATTATACTTCAATAATATATAGAGATATAACTGAACCATAAGTTTCAGTGAAAATTGTGAATTCGATTCTTGCTTTCTTTGAATAATAGCTAAATTCATAACAGTATTTAATTTAGTTATTGAATAATAAGTATTATAATATTCTAAAATATAATTCAGAATGTCATCAATATTACTAATTTGGTATATCTCTTTCTCTATATTCTCTTGACTTTTAGCATACTTTTCTTGATCCCTAATTCTTCTTTTAAATTTTCCAAACATCTTTACAATGCTTCTATAAAAAATTTTCACTAACTCATAACACTTACTGTATTTCACTCAAAACATCCACTTCTATAGCTAATAATAAATAATACAATATACTTTTGAAAGCGATATTCAATAACAAGTGCAGATTCTCCGATAACAATACAAATACTGATCAATGAGCCTCTTATACTTAACTATAAAATTCTATTTCTCCAGTACTTACAACTCTCTTTTTGTGCAAGTTTATTGATATTTATTTGAATTGCAACCATACACTATTAATAAATACTTACTTCATTGTAGTAAGTTTGTTATTAAAAAGCTAAAGGTCTAAAACAGTCTTCCTCATCTCTTCAAATCTATGATAATCAGCGTCAAGTAAAAACCGCCCCAACTCAAAAATGACCCCTGAATAGAAAATTACTTTTTTATTATAACCTAAGCTAATAATTAAATGATTTTCTTTATTTCTATAATCTTTTCCATCAAAGTAGACATGTTCATATAGAACAGAATAGTCCCTCACTTCTTTAATAACAGTATTTCCTTTATTAATCATTCTTGCTGCAAACTGCGAATGATTAGCTCCATGACAAATCGCAATATCCATTGGATATACATAGTGATTCTCTATATTGTAACTATAGCGATCCCCATCAAAAGGATTTTGATTATTTATTGTATCGAGATTACTTATTATTCTGTTCGAATTCCATGGATTTAACAAAATAGGTAACTCCTTCACCATTATTTCAATTGGTCCTTGCTCTCGAATTATTTTGTTTTTATAATATTTCGCATCATCCGGATGTATGCTTCGGCAGATAATCTCATCAATAGTTAAATCTATTTCGTATGCAATTTTGTTATAAATTTCTTCAATCAAAGAATTATCTTGTGCTTCATGATTGGTTTCAACTGCTTGAATAGCCTCATCAAAATTTAGATACTCAACCACAACCATCAACAGATTTTGAGCTGTTTTTACTCTGTCTTCATCTTTACTACAGCCTCTAACCATATTCATATAGTTTGTAAATTTATTTTTATAACCTTTATAATCAATCACACTTTTTAAGCCTTGTATACTGCTAAATAATTTTCTTAAGAAATCTAACATTATTTCCTCCTAGATACTATAAATCTCAGTATACTTTTCATTATCTAGTTTGTAGTACTTTCTCCAAATCAAGGAAATACTGTTTTTGTTGTTTTTTTAAATAGAACCAAGCAAATGGTGTCAGGAGGATATTTTTAACAGTAACATCTTCTGTAAAATCCAGAACCGTTTGTCCATCCTTATAATCAAATCGTCCTAGCCAAGTTCCTTGGAGATTTTTATTTTCAAACTCAAGTTCCCAACGCTTATGTAAGTCAACCTTTTTTACCTTAAAATTTGTCTGGATACCATTTTGAGTGTATTCAATAAAGTGATTGCCATCTATTTTTTCAAACCGACCAAGATCACTTCTCCAAGTTTGATTTGATAAGTCAGTCACACATTCCCAAACCTTATCAATAGGCCAGGAAAAACTCGCTTTCCGATTAGATTTTACCACTATTTCTACTCCTAATTATCAACACTATTTTTACGAATATTTTGATACTAAATCAACATAAATGCGGTACATACACCTGAAAAAATATTAGTTGCTACATGAATGGAATCCTGAGCTCTTTTTTCATTTATGTAGCCTACATTCAATTGCAAATGTGAACACTATAACCATCATTGTGGAACCAATATCCAGCACTTTAATAAATATGAGATCATGTACTAAAGCGAAGCACAGTGACTGGATGAAGTTAACCAAAGAAATTGCCAGCTTTGTATGGAATCAGTACCTCAAGCCCTAAAATTGCTATTTTCACTAAAAATCAATCCCTTCTCCAAACTCAACCACACTATCCGGCACATCACTAAACAAAGTCACATGCCCCATCTTGCGGTTGTGCTTGGCTTCTCGTTTACCATAAAGGTGGAGGCGGGCGCTAGGGTTGGCGCGGACATAGGCTTGGGCTTTTTCCATGTGCTGGCCGAGGACATTGAGCATGACGGCTGGCGCATGCAGGTGGATGGCTGGCAGGGGGGCTCCAAGCACACCTAGGATATGGGTGTCGAATTGGGAAAAGTCGCAGGCTTCGATGGAATAATGGCCTGAGTTGTGGGGGCGGGGTGCGATTTCATTGACAATGATGGCATCGTCTGTCGCAAACATTTCCACGCAGAGGGTGCCAGAGAGCTCCAGCTGTTTAGCGATTTGCACCGCTATGGCTTGCGCTTGCTTGCTTAACTCGTCAGAAATGCGGGCTGGGACGATGGTTTTTGAAAGGATGTTGTTGCGGTGGATATTTTCCTGAACAGGAAAAACCGTCACGTCCTTGCCATTACCCGACACGATGACCGAGATTTCTAAGTTGAAGCTGACAAACTCTTCCAAGACACAATCAGCTGACTCCGCTAATTGGCGCGCGTCAGCCAGATTTTCTGCAGACTTGATAACCACCTGTCCATGCCCATCATAGCCACCTGTCGCGGTTTTGAGGACATAATTTTTTGACAGGTCAAGGCCGTCCAAGTCACTGCTGCTTCTGATAACCTGATAAGGTGCCACAGTGACACCAGCCTTATTTGACAGAAAATCTTTTTCAAAGATGCGGTTTTGGGAAATGCGGAGCAGGTCTGTGCCCTGCGGTAGCTGGCCTGGCTTGACAACAGCGTCAAGGCCGTCTGCATCCACATTTTCAAACTCATAGGTCAGGACATCGCAACGCTGGGCTAGCTCTTGCAGGGTAGCCACATCGTCATAGTCGGCCACAATCATATCGCTGACCTTGGAGGCCGGGCAGTCCGCAGCAGGATCCAGTGTCACCACCTTGTGGCCCATGTAGATGGCGGAAATCGCCATCATCTGCCCCAGCTGGCCGCCGCCAATAATGCCAATGGTTTTAGTCGAGTTCATAGCTGGACTCCTCGGCGATTCTGCCTTGTTCTTTGTGGAAATCAGCTAGCGCCTGAGCGATTTTTTCGTCCTCAATAGAGAGAATGCGCAGGGCAGTCAGGGCAGCGTTGGTAGCTCCCGCTTCACCAATAGCCATGGTTGCCACAGGCACACCGCCCGGCATCTGCACGATAGAATAGAGGGAATCCAATCCGCTGAGGGCGCGTGATTTGACAGGCACACCGATGACGGGCAGGGTGGTCTTGGCCGCTACCATTCCTGGCAGATGGGCCGCACCGCCCGCGCCTGCGATGATAACCTTGATGCCGCGGCCGCGTGCTTCCTCAGCATGCTTAAACATGAGGTCTGGTGTGCGGTGGGCAGAGACGACCTTCTTTTCATAGGCAACGCCGAATTTGTCCAAGACCTCGGCGGTTTTTTGCATAGTGGCCCAGTCGGATTTGGAGCCCATAATGATGGAAATGATTGGTTGCATTTATTTCTCCTTTAATAACTAGTTTTCATTGACGCCTGCTGTTCAACAGCTTTTATCGTGGCAGGAGCCACACTATAGTGGCCAACGGTATGCTCAACAAGCTTTTTCACACTCTTGGGATTTAGCAATAGGCGAATCGTAATCACGACCAAGGGAATGACACTTGGAAAGTCATGCCTAATCGGAGTCAACACCTCAACGCTGTCGCTTTTAAAAAGCCATTCTCTGATTGTTTGCCAAATTTTTCTTCTGCTCTGGGTTCTTTCAGCAGTCCCGATAATTAAGGCTAACAAACTGTGTGTTTTTACATCTGGCTTACCGACACAAATATCCGTTTGAGAATCGTTGCCCTTGGCTAATTCTATCAAGACTTTCGGGAAATTCACTCCCGCTTTATAAGCATTGGCTGGCTCAACCATCCTGGGATTGCATTCGATGTAATAGAACGCATGATTAACAGATATGAAGTCTAAGGTTAGACCGCCATGCCATTTTAAATGACGTCCTATCTTTTCGATATGTTCTCTTGTTGCTACAGATTCTATACTTAATCTGGCGGCTGCCGAACCACCAGCACCAGATCCAATCTTTATACTAGAGTGCACAGCAAGTAATTTCCCATGGTTAAATACGGCTTGAACTTGACCGTACTGCCCTGCTATATCTTGCTGTGCCATCCATCTCTCATTGCCAAACAGCTGACGCTTTACTAGGTTTTTTAAATCAGCATCACTCGTGATTTTATAAACTGAGCGACCAGCCGTCCCATAATCGGCCTTGAGCCAATACGGATAGGGCAAGTGAATAGATTCCAGGTCGTTCACATACTCCCACTTGGGAACCGGCAAGCCTAACTTATCCGCAAGTTCAGCAAAAGCAATTTTTCCTGCCACTTCCCGAAAAGTCTCTGCTTCAGAAAGAGCCAGCGGTAAATCAGATGATAAGAGGGATTTTCCATTTGCTAAGAGCCACCCCTCTTCATGGGTTGGCAAGATAGCCTTATAGTCCTTCTCTTCTAGCAACTGATCAAGCTGCTTTAAATAGGTCAAAGGAGAACGATTCACATCAACTGTTGTAAGCATGTGCGTCAAGCGACTGAAGGCCGTAATAGAAAATCTATCAGGAGATAGCACGTCTACCTTATACTTCTCCGCCAGCAAGACTGTGAGTGTTTCCCTTGAAGTTAGACTGGCCCCTTCTAAAAATAGCAATCTATCTTTCATTTTTTTCGTCTCTTTTTACACTAAAAGGTCTTCTAATTGTACTTATCGAATGAGATCCGCTAACCCTTACTTACACAACGGCGGTGATTAGCTGTATAGGATCGCTAAAGCTCGCCTTTTTGCTAATGCTTCATTTTATTTATGTCTTCTGCATCAACGACATGGTAACCTTCTTTTAGCAGCACTTGTGCAAAAAGTCCACGTCCTGCTACCTTTTTTCCTCTAAATGTGCCATCATAAACTTGATTAACACCACAAGAAGGACTTCTAGATTGAAGAATCGCTAGGTCAATTTTTTGGTCGACAATAATGTCCATTGCTGTGGTGACGCCCTTTTCATAAATTTCATGGACGTTTTGACCTGAAATATCATAAACACAACCGCCTTTTAGTTCGGCGGGTTCGCGAGGTGTTGGTAAGCCTGCTAATAATTCCGGACAAATCGGTATAACTTCCTTGTCAGCAACATAATCAATAACATCTTGATTATAATTATTTTTACCATTATACTTACAATTTTCACCTAGAAGGCAAGCACTGACGAGTACACACTTTTTATCTGTCATAGAGCTTTAGTTCCAATATCTTTGCGATAGAATAGACCTTGAGTAGCTTGCTCAGATAGTTTTTGGTAGATTTTGTCCTGAGCCGCTTTGACAGTATCTGCTGTGGTGACCAGCATGTAGACACGACCGCCGTTTGACAGCAGAGCTCTGCTATTTTCAGCGAACTTAGCGCCTGCATAGTAGGTGATGATGTCGCCAGAAGTCTTTTCTGGCAGCTCCACGCCTTTTTCATAAGCTAGAGGGTAGCCCTCAGAGGCAACCACGACGCCCAGCGTCACGCCTTGTTCTGTCCAAGTGAGGTTTGGCTCCTTGCCATCCAGAATGTCGCTGATATTTTGCGCAAAATCGGAGGTCAGGCGAGGCAGGATAATCTGGGTCTCAGGGTCGCCGAAGCGCGAGTTGAACTCAATGACCTTAGGACCGTCAGCCGTCAGGATGAGCCCCGCATAGAGGACCCCCAGATAAGGCCGGCCTTCTGCCATCATGCCTTCCAGCACCGGCTTGACAATGGTTTCCACCAACCTATCCACCACGCTTTGAGGCAGGTGAGGAACTGGCGCATAAGCGCCCATGCCGCCTGTGTTTGGCCCCTTGTCGCCGTTATAAGCCCGCTTGTGATCCTGAGCAGTCGGCAGGATGTAGAACTTGTCGCCATTGACAAAGGCAAAGAGGGAGAATTCTTCCCCGTCCAGAAATTCCTCGATGACCACGCGCGCACCTGAGTCGCCAAACTTATTGTCCAAGAGCATTTCATGGGCTGCTTCTACCGCTTGCTCCACGGTTTCCGCCACGACCACGCCCTTGCCCAGTGCTAGCCCATCTGCCTTGACCACGATAGGCGCACCCTGCGCCTCGATGTAGGCCTTGGCTTTTTCAAAGTCGGAAAATGTGCCGTAGGCTGCTGTCGGAACCCCGTATTTGACCATGATTTCCTTGGCAAAGTCCTTGGACCACTCCAGCTCCGCTGCTGCCTTGGTCGGACCAAAGGCTTTGAGCCCAGCTGCATTGAAATCATCAACAATCCCAGCCGCTAGCGCATCATCAGGACCGATGAAAGTCCAGGCAATGTCATTTGCTTTGGCAAAATCAATCAGCGCAGAATGTTCGGAAATTCCGATAGGAACCAGCTGCAGACCATCAAGCGTCATCCCGTCATTGCCCGGCGCCACATAGACATCCTCAACCCCGCTAGACTCCAACAACTTCTTAGCAATCGCATGCTCGCGACCGCCAGAACCAACAACCAACACTTTCATAAAGCCAATTACCTCACAAATTCTCAGAAGAAGCCTTCTTTACTTAAAGAGCCGATTTTTCGGAAAAAACCGACCATTTCACGAATTATACAGGATTATTATAACAAAAAAGTTCGCCTATTGGTAGCAGTAGGCGAACGAAAAACGCTACAAAAAAATAGGATGTTGCTATCGCAACATCCCTTACAAAAACGTCTGTTTTTTAATGTTGTGTATTATAATAACAAATGATTTATTTCTTGTCAACAATATAATTTACTAATGTTTTTATAAATTTATAATCTGATTGAATAGTTGCATTAGTTTTCAGTAAAGCTCCTTTTTCCATCATCCTATTACTGAAATAATCATTCATTTCAATAAAACGATGATACTTCACTTTAGTACTTACAATATCGTTGTACATCAATAATAAAGCTGTAAATTCTAAAATAACTCGAACACGAAGCCTTTTTTGTCTAGCGCTTTTAGATATTGAGGATATCAACTCTACTCTTTCTTTCAGAATTCTTGGAGGAATAACAGATGCATCATCTTTTAGATTTTCAAATAAACAATTATTATGAGCACACCCATTTCTTAGACTTCTAATTAGATTAATAACATTATCTTGGTTTAATAAATCGGATTCACTAATTTGCAAATTCTCATCACCAAATTCACTCCTAAGTTTTTTTTGACAGAAAAAATAAAAACTAATCAAATCACCAAACGTTAAAATTTCAACAAGAACCCATACAGGGCAATCTTGACAATTAACACTATTGTCACTCTGGCCAAATGTAAAATACTTCTTTACTAGTTTTCCACAATAAGAAGAACTTCTTAATCTACGAATGTTTTGTTTGATATAAGTATACTTCTCATTGCTAAGAAAATTATCAACATATTCATATTCATCTATATTTAATCTATCAAAACAACTAACAATATATACCTTTAATGCATGTTCAATATCTAGACACATCTTATAAACCAGATGTCTAAAATGCATATCCAGTACAGATAATTCTTGAAGATGTAAAAAATCTAAATTAATATATTTTCCTTTTTTGGAGCCACTTGAATACTTGTTAAAATTTTTCCTATAACAAGCTGTCCTAAAATAATTGTTGACACCTTCTAAATACGTCTCCGCATCCTCTTCTTTGACATACTTAAAGGTTATTCCTTTCTCATCTTTCATTTTATTAACCAATTCGGATGCACTCAACTGCCTTTTCATATACATAAAACCCTCTTGCTAAAAGTAATTTTAAATCATTTTATCAAAAACAATGATAATTTACCATAAGATTACAAGCACTCGCATCATCCCGTTCTCATTATATCAAAAACACCCAGCCGTCTGGCTGGGTGTTTGGCTTATCTTGAGTGATAAATCAGTCTTAATTATTGAATGAAACGTGGACATGGTCCATGTGGTTGGCTGTGGCATCCCCGCGGTCGGGCATTTCGTTCCAGGTGTAGGCTGGACCATAGATATTATTAGTTGGCGCATAGAATTTTTGCTGATAAATCACGTAAGAGATGTTATTAGCTTCCATGTTTGAAGTAGCGTAATCAGCGACTTCTTGACCGAGTTGGGTGTTGTCGTAAGTCATAACATCAACGGCATTACCGGAACCGTGGTCACCGGAATCTCCTTGACGAACACCGTAGATATCAGTAGTGCCATATTTGTTGGCAACATCATTAGCGAAGTTAGCAGCTGATGGTTGCAGGCCGTCTGTGTTAACGTTAGAATTTTGTGGAGCTGCTTGCTCGGTTGCTGTCGGCTGTGCAGCTTCTGGAGCTTGGTCTGCTTGGGCAGGTGTTGCTTGTTCTTGAGCTTGGCTTTCAGATGCTGGTGCTGGAGTTTCAGATTGATTGTCTTCTGATGATGCTGCAGGTATTTCTGAACTTGCTGCTTGGTTACCGCTCGCTTGCTCTTGTGAAGCCGCTTGGTCACTTGCTTGATTATTATCAGCTTGTCCTTGATCCGCTGCTGGTTGTGCAACTTCTGACGCTCCTTGAGCAACCGTTTCTGATTGGGCCTGACCTTGGTCTGCCGCTTCTGATGAGGCTGGCGCTGCTTGGTCACTTGCTTCTGAGGTTTGGGCTTGTTCAGATACAGGTGCTTGCGGAGCTGGCATCGCTTGGCTTTGATCAGCAGCTGGGGCTTCGCTTGAAGCTGGTGTTTCGATGTCATCCAAAGAAGTTGTGTTCTCCCCAACAGTTACTTGGTTGTTTGACAAATCAACAGAAGCTTGTGGAGTTTCTTGACCAGCCCCCTGGATAGTCACGCCAGTAGCATTGTGGTTAGCATCGTAGGTAGCTGTGATGACTGTATCAGGGTAAATCACATTGACATCAGCAATGGCATTAACCTTGGCCAAAACGTTAACATCGATCCCCATTGCTTGAGCAATCGTGCTGAGGGTATCGCCCGATTTAACGGTATAAGTTGTGGTATCACCTTGGTTAGCCAAGTCAGCCTTAACTTCTTCAACTGAACGAGGTGTCCAGTTTTGGTTGGCATTTGCTTCTTCAGCTTGCACTTGAGTTGCTGCAAAGACAGATAAGGCAAGGGTTGAGGCTAGTAGCATTTTCTTGTTGAGTTTCATGTTATAGTCCCTTCTTATTTTAAACAAAATCTTCGGCTAAATCAGCCGTCACTCTCAATATATTTTTCAATACGGTATCCATCCTATCATAGATTTTTGGAAAATCCATCCCATCGGCTCACTTTAACAAAAGATTAGTCTGGCTGTAATATTCGTTACACAGTACTAGTTAGTAACATTTGCAACTAAACCACCCCCCTGTTTTGAATCGCCTAAAAATATTAACTTTTACTGGCTGGGGGGAAGCTTCTGTTGGGTAGCAGGATTAAAAAACAGCTAACAAAAAGACCCGACCTCTCGGACGAGACTCTGTCTGATAGCAGGTTTAGTCGCTTGGCCCCTGCTTGTACTGTTCAAAGAAAACTTGAATTTTTGGCATGAGGCCGTGGAGCCAAATAACATTAAGGAAAATGAGGGGCACCACTATCACTAGGTAGAGAAGAAATAGCCCAGGGCTTGTTACCGCCTGTCCATAATGAAGCAGCATAGGGATTACCAAGGGTAATTCTATGAGAGCAGTGACGACACCTGGGACATAACCCTTAAAGCTAAAACAGATAAGATAGTGGGGAATAAAATGGAGACTGTATCCCGCTAGAACAGCTAGATAAAAAAGTTGATTCCCACTGGCCTGACAATAGAGAGCAACCAGTACTAGAAGGAGCAATTCCTCCAGCACCCCAATAGAAAATGCTGAGCCATCCGTGACAGCACCAAAGAAACGGATCTTGAATTTTTCCAATTTGCGAGCTTCTCGTTGTTTCCACAAGGGCATCATGATGATTTCCTCAAAATCATGGATAATAAATAAAATTGGTAGAAACCAGTAGGTCATAATTAAAGACATTTTTTCTCCTTTACTTGAACTAAATTAACTTATAATAGAAATAAGTTGACTGTAGTATAGAAAAATGATCCGGCAAAAACAAGAGGTTTAAAGCATTTGACACAGTTTGCAGCAAAGTGTGACAGCTGCCAGCAAGCAAAGGAGATGAGATGATGCCATTAGACATTAAGCAAGAAATTGAGGAAGCCCTGTTTGACTTATTGGCTATTAGAAAATCACTCAAGGCCATCAGTATCGCTGAACTCAGCGAGCATGCTCAGGTTTCACGACGAACCTTTTACCGCTACTACAGGTCCAAGGAGCAGGTTCTAAGGGCTTATATCGACCGCTTGATGGACGATTACTTTAGACAGATCCAGACCATAGAACTTGCAAGTCCTGAAGACCTTATCCGCTTTTTCATCGGCTATTGGACCAGAGAAGCCGAACGAATGAAGGTTTTACAAGAGGCGAATTTGCTGGGCCTGGTTCCCAACCAGTTTTACAAGTCCCTGCCAAGATTCCGAGATATTATCAAGACAGCCCCTTGGCATCCCGCCAAGCAAGACCAAAAGCAACTACTCTACGACAGTCGCTATCTGGTGGGTGGCCTCTACAGTATCCTAGATGAATGGCTGCGGGAGGACTACCCAGAAATGGGCGTTGAGGAAATCACCAGATTAGCCCTCAATGCCAGCAAACGGATGCGGTGACATGAAAATTAGACCTACAAAACACTCAGCACTGGACCGATTGCATTAAAATGACGATAAAAGAAGAGATTGGGGAAAACTCCAATCTCTTCTTTTATCAATAAACAATTTTATGCAGCAGTTGATGATTAACGGCAAACACCATTATGGGTGAGCTAACTCTAGAGTCAAACCTTACCGAGTTTGTTCTACTCCCCTTTTCATCAATGTCTAAAGTGGCGAACGCCGGTGAAGACCATAGCCAGGCCATGCTTGTTGGCGGCGTCAATGACTTCTTGGTCACGGATGGAGCCACCTGGTTGAACGATGGCCTTGATACCGCTGGCTGCGATTTCTTCCACATTATCGGCAAAGGGGAAGAAGGCATCGCTGGCTAGGACGGCTCCCTCCAGACGACCCGCAGCATGTTCCAGGGCAATCTTGACGGCACCAACCCGATTGGTTTGACCAGGGCCGACACCCAGGGTCATGTGGTCATTAGCAACAAGGATACCGTTAGATTTGACATACTTGATCGCCTTCCAGGCGAATTCCAAGGCTTCTTTTTCTTGTTGGTTCGGTTGACGCTCGGTCACGACCTGCCAGTCGGCTGGATTTTCCTTGATGGTGTCTTGGTTTTGCACCAGAAGGCCGCCGACCACGCCCGTGTATTCTGCTTCAACTTCACTTTGGTCTTGAGCATCAAATGGCAATTCCAAAATCCGCAGATTTTTCTTCTTGGTGGTCAAAATTTCCAAAGCCTCTGGAGAATAGCTTGGGGCAATGATGATTTCCAAGAAGATGGCGTGCATTTTCTCAGCCGTCGCTGCATCGACCTGACGGTTGAGGACAACGATGCCGCCAAAAATGGAAACGGAATCGGCTTCAAAGGCGTAATCCCAGGCTGTTTCGATATCATCGGCCTGACCGATGCCACAAGGGTTCATGTGCTTGAGGGCGACGACGGTTGGACGATCCTTGAAGTCGCGAATAATCCGGATGGCTGCATCGGCATCGCGGATATTATTGAAGGAAAGTTCCTTACCATTGAGTTGCTTGGCAGAAGCGATAGAGTAATCGGTTGGCAGACCCTTTTGGTAGAAATCAGCATCCTGTTGCGGATTTTCCCCATAACGCATAGCCTGCTTGAGGTCGTAGGTGATAGTCAGTTTTTCCGGCTTGCTTTCGCCAACTTGCTTGGTGAAGTAGTCTGCAATCAAGGCATCATAGGCAGCTGTATGGCGATAAACCTTGGCAGCCAAGGCTTGGCGAGTTGGATAGCTGGTTTGACCATCTGCTTGCAACTCTTCTAGGACCTTGGCATAGTCAGCAGGGTCAACGACCACGGTCACGCTGGCGTGATTTTTAGCTGCTGAGCGCAACATAGATGGTCCACCGATGTCGATATTTTCCACAGCATCAGCATAGGTCACATCGGGCTTGAGAATGGTTTCCTTGAAGGGATAGAGGTTGACCACGACCAGATCAATCAGTTCAATCTTATTGTCAGCCGCAGCTTGCAAGTGGCTGTCCAAATCACGACGCGCCAAAAGACCACCGTGAATGTTTGGATGGAGAGTCTTAACCCGACCGTCCATCATTTCTGGGAAGCCTGTCACATCGTCAATAGCAATGGTCGCAATGCCTGCATTGTCAAGGGCAACCTTTGTACCACCAGTTGAGATGATGTCCCAACCTAAGCTCTTTAGTTCGCTGGCAAATTCAACGATGTCAGTCTTGTCTGAAACACTAATCAGTGCACGTTTTGTCATGATTTCTCCTTTGGTAATTCAATTTTTGAAAAGTTTTTATCTATTTCGCCAAAAAATTTTTCCACTCTATCTTTCCCAAATTCAGTGATTAAACCTTCCTTTTGAAACTTAAAACTCTTAATTTTGTCCATAAAAGTATATTCCATTTTTTCATTGTATTCTACAATCATGTCCTTATAATTTTCGAGCATCATTTTTTGTGAATTTTCTAGTGAAAATACCTTTGCTTTCATGGCCAGTAAGTGGATCTAAAATTTTGGGCAAATAGATGACATTCCATGGGGCAGCGAATGCGTAGCAATTAAGTGTTTTACCAAATATATGTGATATTTGGTAATTTACTAATTTCTTTTTCTTATTACTATTCTTTTTACTATAGTCCGTGTATTTTTGTAAAACAGAAGTTGGCTTTTGGTTATTGCTTTTATCTATTTTAATAAAGTCAATACCATAAACGTGCTTATAAAAACACCTCAGCAATTCCTCAGATTCTCTATCTTTCTTATTACCAAATGTACGAACATAAACAGTATTGCCTCGCTTGTTTATGCCTTTACTTCTTTCATCAATTGACTGTTTTAAATCTTTCCAAGCTTCCTCTGCCTCTGGATACTCAATTTTATAAAGCGAAGTATTTGCAAAATTCCACAGCTCATTTAAGATATCTGTATCAGACATACTTGGAAAGACTTTTTCAAAAAAAGTTTATAACCATCTAATTCGTTATCATTCATCATTTCCTCTCCACTCCCAGGCTTTCTAGGACTTGGGGGTAGAGTTGGTACTCATGTTGGTGAATCCTTGCTTCAAAGCTGTCGATGGTGTCATCAGCTAGGCGGGGAACACGAACTTGCTGAATGACTTGGCCAGTATCGACACCGCTATCTACATAGTGCACGGTCACCCCCGACTGGTCAACGCCTGCATTCCAGGCATCTTCGATACCGTGAGCACCAGGAAATTCAGGCAGGTAGGCGGGGTGAATGTTGATAATTCGTCCCTGATAGGCTGCAAGCAAGGTCGGGCCAATAATTTTCATATAACCCGCCAGGACAACTAGGTCAATCTGGTGCTCGACCAGAAGGTCAACCAGAGCCTGCTCGTAGTCAGCTTTGCTGGCAAATTCCTTGAGCTCAAAAGCGAAACTGGCCACGCCCAGCTTTTTCGCCCGTTCAAGAACATGGGCATCCCGATGGTCACTAAAGAGCAGGTCTACAGGGAAATTTTCCGCGATGACCTGAAAATTTGAGCCGTTGCCCGAAGCAAAAACTGCAATCTTTTTGCCCATTACTTAATCACCACACTAGCCTCGGTCTTTTCGACAATGCGACCCAGCTCATAAACCGGCTCATCCGAGATTTCCTTGACTCGTTCAACCTTGTCAGGACTGACCGCCAGCATAAGACCAATACCCATGTTGAAGATTTCAAACATTTCTTGGTGCTTGATTTGGCCGTATTTTTCCAGAGCCTTGAAAATTGGTAGCACTGGCACCTGGTCTTCTTGGATTTCAGCTGCCAAATTGTCCGCAAACATGCGAGGGACATTTTCCACAAAACCACCACCGGTGATGTGGGCAATGCCGTTGACCAGACCTTCCTTAACCAAAGGCAGGACAGCCTTGACATAAATCCTAGTTGGCTCCAGCAGGGCCCCCTTGAGGGGCTTGCCTTCCAATTCCGGCAGAACTTCGTCACCCGTATAATCGGCGAAAACCTTGCGGACCAAGGAATAGCCATTGGAATGAATACCTGAGGAAGCCAGACCCAAGAGGACATCGCCAGCCTGCACCTTGGACCCATCAATAATCTGAGATTTTTCGGCGATACCGACCGCAAAACCAGCCAGGTCATAGTCATCCTGACCATACATACCAGGCATTTCAGCGGTTTCACCACCAATCAGGGCAGCACCGGCTTGGACACAGCCTTCGGCCACGCCAGCGACAACCTGCTCCAGTTTGGCCGGTTCGTTTTTACCAGTCGCCACATAGTCGAGGAAATAAAGGGGCTCTGCTCCAGCAGCGATGATGTCATTGACACACATGGCCACACAATCCTGACCGATGGTGTCGTGTTTGTCGTACTTGATGGCCAGCATGAGCTTGGTGCCAACGCCGTCCGTTCCTGAAATCAAGACAGGTTCCTTGATGCCAGTTTGACTCAGATCAAACATGCCACCGAAGCCACCCAGGGCTCCCATGACACCCAGACGTTCAGTCCTGGCTACGTGTTTTTTAATTCGCTCGACAACCTCGTAGCCGGCTTCAACATCAACACCCGATTGGGCATAAGCATTTTTAGACATAAGATTTTCCTTTTTTTCTATTGTATAAGAAGAGATTTGACTTTTCTCAAAGCCTACAAGTTAATCGCTTAGTTTCTAAAGAAAGAGGTTTTCTCCTTAAGACTTTGCAGGTAGCGTTCTTCATAGTCGTAGAGAGGGGTTGGGTAATCGCCATCGAAGTAGGCGACACAGAGACCACCATTTTGGGCATCGGTCTCCAGACCAACCGACTCAATCAGGCCTTCCTTGGACAGGTAGGTCAGGCTATCCGCACCAATAATCTGCCGGACCTCTTCCACATCGTGGTTGGCCGAAATCAATTCCCTGCGGCTCTGGATGTCAATGCCGTAAAAGCAAGGATACTTGAGCTCAGGGCTACCGATAGCCACATGGACTTCCTTGGCCCCTGCTTCCCGCAGAAGCTGGACAATCCGCCGACTGGTCGTTCCTCGAACAATGGAGTCGTCAATCATGACTACTCGCTTGTCCTTGACCACGCCCGAAACGGCCGAGAGCTTCATCCGGACCCCTTGCTCCCGCAATTCTTGGGTCGGTTGAATGAAGGTCCTTTGGGTGTATTGATTTTTAATCAGGCCCATTTCATTGGGCAGGCCAGATTCTTCAGCAAAGCCCATGGCTGCTGATAGGGAGGAATTAGGCACGCCGACCACAATGTCAGCCTCGTGATTGAATTCCTGAGCCAGGCGACGTCCCATATTCTTGCGGGCCGTATGAACATTGACCCCGTGAATAGTGGAATCGGGCCGGGCAAAATAGATATATTCCATAGAACAGATGGCAAGCTGAGTGTCAGTCGTGTAATTATCAAACTGAATCCCGCTGTCATCAATGATAACCAGCTGTCCAGGCTCAACATCTTGGACCCATTGGGCTCCGACCACCTCAAAGGCACAGGTTTCACTAGAAACCACCCAGGATCCATTTTTCATCTTGCCGATGGAGAGGGGCCGGAAACCATTGGGGTCCAGAGCAGCAATCAGCTTATCCTCAGCCATGAGCAGATAGGCAAAGCCACCCTTAACGGTATTGAGGGCCTCCTTGACCTTGTCAATAAAGTTGCTCTTGCGGATGTGGCGAATCAGGTGCATGAGAATTTCACTATCCGAGGTGCTGGAGAAAATAGCCCCCTTATCTTCCAACTCAGCCCTCAAAGTCTGGGCATTGGTCAGATTCCCATTGTGGGCCAGACCTAAATGGCCGTCGTGAAAGCGGAAATGAAAGGGTTGGATATTATCAATGGTCGCTTCACCAGCTGTCGCATAGCGAACGTGACCGATGGCACTCGTTCCTTTTAATTTTGCTAGGTCATCAGGGTTTCGAAAGACTTCTGAAACCAGGCCAACATCGCGGTGACGTTTGAGGTTGCCCGCATCATTGACCAGAATTCCAGCCCCTTCCTGACCTCTATGTTGTAGACTGTGGAGACCAAAATAGGTCACTTGGGCAGCTTGAGGATGTCCCCAAATTCCAAAAATTCCACATTCTTCATTTAAAGATTTTACTTCGTACGTCATTGTTTTTCCTAACGTTTCTTTTATGCTATCCTCTTTAAGTGCTAGCGGACGCAAGTCCTTACCTGCCTTCTATCACGAAAAGCAAACATACAGTCTCAGTTTTAGACGGTTGATCAGGGCGGAAAGCACTTGCAACAAACTTACTGGTTTTGCCATCGCCAGCTGAAAATGCCTGACAAAATTGGAGGGAGCAAAGTTGATGAAACCGACCAGCTTTGTGAGGTATCCCCCATAAAACGAACCACAGGCAGTACTGAGATAGGGTAAGGTGAGTTACCGATGCGACATTTCGTACAAACTGTCGATACTATGGCTTGTACGAAATTAGTAAGGGACATAAAGAGCTGCATGGCAGTTCTTGTAGCAGACTCAGTTGTAAAAATTATGGGCTTGCCTGTCCGTTAGATCGTTTTGATTTCGAAGAGTATTATTTGCCAGTAAAGTAGCGAACCGCTGATTCAAAGAGCTTTTGGTCCTTGTTACCAGGGATGTTTTGGAAAAGTCCGGCTTCCCAGCGTTCTGAGTGACCCATCTTACCAATAATTTGGCCATTCTTGCTGGTAATGCCTTCAATAGCATGGCTAGAGCCATTTGGATTGTATTTGGAATCCATACTTGGTTGCCCGTCAAAGTCAACATATTGGCTCCAAATTTGGCCATTGTCCCGCAGCTCCTTGAACTCTTGGTCGCTGACAACGAACTTCCCTTCCCCGTGGGAAACAGGGATAGCGTGAATGTCGCCAACCTCAAGATCCGCCAGCCATGGTGAATTGGTATTGGCAATCCGTGTTTCTACCATTTTAGCCACATGCTGGTTGGCATCGTTGTAGAAGAGGGTAGGACTGTCTTCATCAGCTTCTTCAAAATTACCATAAGGAAGCAGTCCGGATTTAACCAAGGCTTGGAAACCATTACAGATGCCGATGATGAGGCCGCCTCGTTCAACAAAGCTGTCAATTGCTTGGCGAACCTTTTGATTGAGCAGAATGTTAACAATAAACTTGGCAGAACCATCTGGTTCATCGGCGGCCGAGAAGCCACCGGCAAAGAAGATGATATTAGCCTTGTCAATCTTGTCAACCATGGTGTCAACAGAAGCTTCAATAGCTGCTGCATCTAAGGTGACGAAAGGCACTAATTCTACTTGGGCACCAGCTACCTCAAAGGCCTTGGCCGAATCGTATTCGGAATTGGTACCTGGGAAGACTGGAATGTAAACCAGAGGTTTTGCAACCTTGACTTTCGCTTCTTTGACAGCATCTGTCAAGACGGCTGGAACACTCTCAAGGTTGGTTTCTTGCTTAAATTCTGTTGGGTAAACTTCCCCAAGTTTGCCTTCAAAGGCTGACAGAAGCTTGTCGCCAGATAACTTGACACCATTGACAAGAAGTGTAAAGTTATCGCTAGTTTGACCCAGCTTGACAAGTCCGTCAATCTCGGCAGGAGAGCTAAAGACAAAGCCTCCCAGTTGACCTGTCAAGCTGGTGTCAAGCTTGTCAAGTTCAACTTCTGCCCCGATATGATTACCGAAGGTCATCAAGGCTAGGCTTTCCAGCAGGCCGCCATATTTAACAGCAGAGGCCGCTGTAATCTGATGCTTATCCTGGAGGCTGGCAAAGCTAGCAAAGTTACTCTTAATTAGATCAAAATCAATGGTTTGACTGAGGGCTTGACCAGGAATATAGTAGATATTTTCTCCAGCTGCCTTAAATTCAGGTGAGAGAACCTTATCGCTATCAGTTGTGGTTACCCCAAAGGCTACCAGGGTTGGCGGAACCGTCAATTCTTCAAAGGTACCAGACATGGAGTCCTTACCACCGATAGATGGTAGGCCTAATTGGCTCTGAGCCTCAATAGAACCCAGCAAGGCTGCTAGCGGTTGGCCGAAGCGGTCGGCCTGTTTGTCCATCCGCTCGAAATACTCTTGGTAAGAAAATCTTGCCTTAGACCAATTGGCACCAGTCGCCACTAGGCGAGCGGTCGCTTCGATAACAGCATAGGCTGCTCCGTGGTAGGGAGACCATTCAGCCAAGTAAGGGTTGTAGCCCTGAGCCATAACCGAGGCCGTCTTGGTAAGACCATGTTCAACCGGCAATTTTTGCACAGAACTTTCTGTCGGCGTGATTTGGTAACGACCTCCTAGAGGATGATTGACAGTTGAGCGACCAACCGAACTATCAAAGATGGTCTGCAGACCCTTTTGACTAGCGTGGTTGAGGTCGGCAAGAACTGCCAGGGTATCAGCTTCCAAGCTGGCTGGCGAAGTCTGACGAACCTCAGGCAGGTCCAGCTCTTTATCGACAACCTTGGCATCCACTACGACCCGAACACCGTTGGTATCGAGGAAGGAGCGTTCAATATTGACAATAGTATTACCATTCCAGGTCATGACGAGGTTTGGTTTTTCCGTAACTGTCGCCACAACGACAGCTTGAATATTTTCTTGGGCGGATTGAGCAATGAAGGTGTCCACATCTTCTGGACGAACGACAACAGCCATCCGCTCTTGACTTTCAGAGATAGCGATTTCGGTACCGTTAAGACCAGCATACTTGAGCGGAACCTTATCCAGATCAATTTCCAGACCATCCGCCAGCTCACCGATTGCCACGCAGACACCGCCAGCTCCAAAGTCGTTAGACTTCTTAATCAGGCGGGTTACTTCCTTCTTGCGGAAGAGGCGTTGAATCTTACGTTCCTCAAGGGCATTCCCCTTTTGTACTTCTGCACCAGCGGTTTCAACGGACTCAACCGTCTGCACCTTGGAAGAACCCGTCGCACCACCGACGCCGTCACGTCCGGTTTTACCACCAAGCAAGATGACAACATCGCCAGCCTCTGGTTTTTCACGGACAACATTTTCCTTAGGAGCTGCACCGACAACTGCTCCCAGCTCCATCCGTTTAGCAACAAAGCCTGGGTGGAAGTATTCTTTAACATAGGTCGTCGCTAAGCCGATTTGGTTCCCGTAGGAGGAATAACCATGGGCAGCCGTTTTCGAAATAACCTGTTGCGGCAACTTCCCAGCTCTGGTATCAGCAATCGGAGTCGTAATATCACCCGCTCCTGAAATCCGCATGGCCTGATAAACATAAGAACGACCTGAAAGTGGGTCACGAATGGCACCACCGATACAGGTTGCCGCTCCACCAAAAGGTTCGATTTCTGTTGGGTGATTGTGGGTCTCATTCTTGAACATGAGGAGCCAAGGCTCCTTAACCCCATTGACATCCACCTGGATTTCTACCGAGCAAGCATTGATTTCATCAGAAACCTCCAGGTCGTCCAGACGGCCATTGGCCCGCTCATAACGACCGAAAATCGTTGCCATATCCATCAAGGTCTGAGGCTTATCATCACGCCCCAATTCGTGTCGCATGGCCAAATACTTATCATAGGTTGCCTGCAACTGCTCCTGAAATTTGGACTGAGAAAAGTCAAGATTTCTAAGCTCAGTTTCAAAGGTCGTGTGACGACAGTGGTCAGACCAATAAGTATCCAAGACCTTGAGCTCGGTTTCCGTTGGCACCCGCCCCAATTTTTTAAAGTAGTCCTGAATGAAAACCAGGTCATCCACTTCCATAGCCAGACCTTCCTTGGCCTTATAGGCCTTGAAATCTTCAGCTGAGTAGCTGGGAAAGAAGTCGAGATTGGGAATGGTCTTGTCAGAAGCTGCAAAGGCCTGAGGAGCCAAGGTTGCATCAATATCCTTAAAGCGAGAATCAACCGGATTCAGCAGGTAGTGCTTGAGGGCCGCCAATTCATCCTGGGCAATATCCTGATTGACCAGATAAAGCTGGGCTGTGTTGACCTGAACATCTGAACTTCCCCCAAGGAGCAGGAGGGCTTCCTTGGCACTGGCCGCCCTTTGGTCGAACTGGCCAGGCAGAGCTTCGATAGCAAAATAGGCAGAAGCTGCCAAGGTCTTTTCAATGTCGATCTGGTCCAAGACCTGATCGGTCACCCGTTCAGAAAAAATGTGAGCCTGGGCCTTTTCCAAAAGGTCTGCTGGGATATTGAACACATCATAGACCTGGATTAGACGCAAGTCTTTCAAGCTTGACAACTGTAAATTATGCCTCAATTCCGCCACCAGAGAGCTAGCCTTAACCTGAAAATCGGCCTTCTTCTCCACAAAAATTCGCTTATCCATGATTAATTCCTTTGTATTAAATTTCCTAACTTATATTCTTGAAGAATCAAAAAATCCCTCGTCAGCTCACTTTGCTGTTCTTCGGTAATGTCTGACCTTGCGACACTCAGATAAAATAGTCGATAAGGCTATTTTATCTGAGTTAGTGAGAGAGCTAGGCAATCGCCATAACGATTGCCCTTAGACATCTGCCACTTTAGTGGTTTGATGTCTTTGCTCCTTGCAGTTTTTCCAAAACAACTTCGTAGACATCGGTCAGATTACCCAAGTCTCTGCGGAAAACATCCTTGTCCATGTGATGGCCTTCCTTGTCCCAAAGGCGACAGTTGTCTGGTGAAAATTCATCCGCCAAAATAATCTTGCCATCCTTGTCGAAACCAAATTCCAACTTGAAGTCAATCAACTTGAGACCAATTTGACTGAACCAGTCGCTCAAAAGACCGTTGATCCGACGGGTTTCTTCCTTCAGAAAGGCAATCTGCTGATCATCGGCAATATCCAAAAACTTGACGTGCTCATCATTGATAAAAGGATCATCCAGCTCATCATTTTTATAGTAAAACTCAACAATCGGCGTCTCAAACTTGATGCCCTCTTCCAGACCGAAACGCTTGGCGAAAGAACCTGCCGTATAGTTGCGTAAAACCACTTCCAAAGGAATAATTTTGACCTTTTTATTGAGTTGTTCTGTTTGCGACAACTGCTTGACAAAGTGGGTCGCCACACCAGCCGCATTTAACTTTTCAAAAATTAAGGATGAGATTTGATTGTTCAGCACGCCCTTGCCCTTGATGGTCTCCTTGCGAGCCCCATTGAGCATGGTTGCCTGGTCCTTGTAGACCGATACAATCTCGTTCTCATCCTCAGTCGTATAAATATCCTTGGCTTTACCAGTGTAAATGAGTTCTTTTTTCATGAAAATGTTCGCCTTCCCTTTTTGTTCTCCTAAATTTTAACATATATAGGAAGAAGGTTCAATGTTTTACAGACAATACAAAAAACAAAAACAAAAATAGTTCGCTATTCACGAACTATTTTTGTTTTGCTATTCTGTTAAAAGAGAATAAGGGACAATCGTTTTTATTGACCGAGATAAAAACAAACTAATTGCAAAATTTAACCCAACAAAAGCTAAAGCAAGAAGAAACAAAACTCCTAATGAAACTTGAAAATGGTTTTTATAAACTCCAACCAGACCTAAAACTTCCTGATTTAGTAAGGGAATGAGAGAGATAGCTAGCAGAATGGACAAAAATGCGGCCAGTATTATAACAGGAATAAAGCCAAAAATTAACTGGAAAATCAGTTGCTTATTGGACCAACCTAGAGCCTTATAGATGCCTAGCTCCTGCTTGCGTCTGGTAATCAGTGAATTAATAACCACAAACAAAACTAAGCTAATCATAAATATGGAAAGTGTAAAGACAGCACCTAAGACAAGAGCAATAACTCCCGTATAGAGCCTACTACCAGTCTTAATAACTTGATCGTAATTAGTAACCTTTAAAGAACTATTCGAATGGTTCTTCCTGTATTCTTTTATGAAACGCCTGACAGACGCTCCTTTCTTCAGATAAACATTCAAATGATTCAGTCTCGTTTCAGTAATCTTATGATAGCCTGCCGCCGTCAATTCACAAACCTGTCCTTGATTGTTGACACTTTGGACATAGCCTGTAACTTTATAGGTGTGAGCCCTGCCATTATTATCCAGTCTAATCCAATCACCAATTTTATAATGATGAGCTAAGGCACTGCCAATTGCCACCTCATCACTGGTCGAGGGGTTTCTACCTTTATAAATAATATCATTAGTCAACTTAGAGAAGTCTGGTGTTACAAATGCTGTTAGACCTCCATCAGGACCATTGACAGACTGAGTAGAATAGTCTAAAACTTGTTTAACTCTGGAGTCGCTTTTAAGCTCCTTTTTTATATTTTGTAACTCTTGAGGTTTGTCTACAGTAAAAATAGCAGAAGGGAGCTCTTCTGAAAGGGTTCTTAAAAAATTATCGGGCTTACCGGCAGTATTATAAAGCAGTGTCCCTGAGAAAGCGAGTAACATCATGAGTCCTACGGTTAAAACAAACAGTAGCATATTTTGCCAAAAAGACGCAAATACTTGCTTTAAGATTAAAGCCCCCGAGATTCCTAGCTTAGAATTTGCTAGGGAAAAATGATTCGAGAATCGCCGAGTAGAGTCTGTTCTCCTAACAGCATCAATAGGGTTGAAGCGATGAATTTTTCTAGCACAAAGATAAGTTAACCCACCTGCTACTCCAGTCACAAACACCACAATCAGACACAGAGCATAGCTATCAAAGGTCGGCTGAAAGGAGAATCCCGATTGAACTGCTAAAAAGGAAGCGAGAAAAGGAAGAACCAGATAGGAGGTTAGAACCCCCGTAACCGTAGCTATCATAGCCACCAATAGATAAGGAAGCACTTCTGAAAAGATAATCTTAGCACTGGTATAACCCATTGCCTTAAGCACCCCCATATTAACCACTTCTGATTTAAGGTGATTTTGAATTCGAAAAGCACTCAAGAATAAGCTAATGATAAAAACTATCCCAGCTACTGCTATAAAAATAGCAATCAATAAGGTGCTCATCATGGTTCTCGCCTGCTTGACGGTTTTACTATCTTTAATAAGCACAGCTGCAATACCTTTGTCAGACAAGAGCGAAGTCAGTTTTTTCTTCACCACACTAAGATCTGATGACGAACTTACCTTTAGAGAATATTCCGCAACTGAATGTGCCTCTTCTTCCTTGAATAGAGACTGATAAGCATTATGGGGAAGATAGATCCCAATAACATTAGTACCGTAATTGCCGTACTGCATCTCTTCCACGGTCCCAGCGACAGAATAGGTGTAGTCCTTTTTGCCTATAGTGTAGCGTATTTTAGAACCAAGGGGAAAGCCTCCTAGTTTGGAGATATAATTAGGGATATAGACACTCTGACTGGCCACTTTACTAGATTTTGACAACTCAAAGCGATTCAAATTCCTTTTCTGACTACTGTCGTAGAAAACTGTTGTCATTTCAAAGTCTGTCCCTGCAAAATGATGAACCTTAGCCTTGGTAAAAATCCCTTGATGACGCTCTACAAGAGTCACCCCCTGAATTTTATCAATCTCTTTTAATAGGTCTTTACTGTCTTGTTTCTGGGAAATCAAAACATTCAACTGGGCAGTCTTTAATCTGTTAAAGTTCTGATCATAGGCTTTTGATGTTTGAAAAGAGAGAACGAGGGATAGATTGACAATGACCGCTGTCAAAAAGAGCATCAAAGCGAAAGAAAAATAGTGACGCTTTTGCTTCCTGAGATTTTGAAAAGCAAGAAACATACTTACCACCCCATTTCTAAAAGAAACTGATCAAATTTTTTCTGACGCTCCTTGTCACCTAATGCCTCATCAAACTGACATTCACCAAAAATCTTCCCATCTTTGAGATAGATAATCCGGTTTCCTCGTAAGGCCGACTTTTTATCGTGCGTCACCATCACAATGCTTTGCCCTCCTTGATGAAGCGAAGAGAAAACATCTAAAACAGCATCTGAATTTGCTGAATTCAAAGCCCCTGTTGGCTCATCCGCAAATAAAATATTGGGCTGATTAATAATTGCTCGAACGATTCCTGCCCGCTGGGCCTCCCCTCCCGAAACTTGCGAAGGGAGTTTGGCTTGAGTTTGCTCTGAAATAGCCACTTGCGCAAACAAATTCTTGGCTTGGGCTAGCAATTCCTTTCGCTTTCTTGTCAGTAAGGTTCCTGCTATTAGCACATTATCCATAAGATTCTGCTCTTGCATGAGATAAATTTGCTGAAAAACAAAGCCACATTGTTTCCTACGAAATTTGGCCAGTTGATCGCTGGTCATTTGGGTGATATTAGTACCATCAATATAAACTTCTCCTTTTGTTGGTTTGTCCATTCCCGACAAAGAATAGAGCAGGGTGGATTTTCCTGCTCCCGAAGCTCCCATAATAACTGTAAAATCTCCTTGATAAATCTCAAGATTTAAATGAGAAAAGATCGTCTCTTGATTATTTTTTTCACCAAAACTTTTTCCAAGCTGATGGGCCGAAATGATAACCTGTTTAATCATAAGTATCCTCCTTTTAACTAGGTCGCTCATACTATAACGAGAAAATAGAATCGCGACCAGCAACTATGATTAACAAATTATCTATTTTTGCTACGCTTTGTAGCGCAATTCTTTGATACGAAAACAACCCTGACTCAACCTGCTAAATAGGTTATAATAGTGCTATGCTACGCAAAGTAGCAAAATTTTATTAAATGACAAACAAACTTGCTGGTTCTCCAGTCTCACTCAAGGTAGAGTAAAAGAGTGAATAGGCTGAGACCAGAAAATTAGACCTCAAGCTATTCACAGAACTATTAGAAATAAGGAAATAATATTATGGCACTTGAACAAACCCTTCGTCACTATCGCAAAGAGCTGGGACTCTCTCAGGAAAAACTAGCTGAAAACCTAAATGTTTCCCGTCAAGCCATCACCAAGTGGGAAACTGGTGGTGGTCTGCCTGATATCGGCAACCTGCAAGCCTTAGCTAATCTCTTTGAGATTTCTCTAGATCAACTACTCCAAGAAAATATTGCTCAACCGACCAAAGATTTTCTCTATCAAAGCTACACCAGTTATGATATTGACAGACCCAAACGATTTGATCTCAAGCTAGGAGTCGCTCATGAAATCCGGCTGCAAATAGCTGAGAATGAAAAAATTGAGGTCTATCTCAAATCAAATACTATTGAAAAACTAGAACAGATTTGTAAGCTTAAACTTGACGATCAAAAAAAAGCTCTTGATGTGAACCTGAAACAATCTCAAGACTTGAGTCAGAACCAAGCCAAAGAAGATCTAACCATTCTAGTCAAGTTGCCAGAAAAATATCTAGAAAATTGTGAGATTGCTGCTAACTGCCAAAAGATAGATTTACTTGGAATAAAAACGGTTAATATTGAGTTTGATGGGCGAGCCTCAGAGTTTACCATCAAGGACTGCCAAGGTCATATTGAACTGAACAATAACTTAGATAGTCGAATCTTTCTAAGTCATTTCAAGGGCAAACTTGATCTCAACCAAGTTTCCTGCAGCTCCAAACTCTATGTTCCAAAAGATTTTCAGTTTGCCAGCAAAAAAAGATGTCTTACCACTAAAATGACCTTTGAAAAAAATGGTCAACCAACTAGCGACTTTTCAAATCCAGAAGCAGATAACACAATCGAGCTCAATGGTATCAAGAGTGAGCTGACCATTATTCAAGACTAAATAAAAAAGATCGAACAAAAGTTCGGTCTTTTTCTGACAGGATTAACCAATGCAAAGAATTGAAATCCTTTATCTAATAACAAAGTAAATAAACTGACAATCAACTTAAATAATAAAAGAAACTCGCTCTTACTCAATCCCATCGTTTTTCATTTCCATCTTAATATCTGCAATAATAGCAGGATCCTCCAAGATTTCCCCTAACTTTAGAGCTTGTTGATAAAGTTTCTTGGCCCTATCCTTATCCTTAGCGATTTTAACATAGTATTTAGCTTCTAATTCTAGAACCCCTGCCTTATAGGTGTGGAGTTGGGCTTGCTCAATAATCCAATGTATTTTCTTCAACAATGGCATGATATCCTTATAATCATCATGAAAAGCATAGACAGCAGCCGCGTCCATAACTGCTGCCAAAAATTCAATATTATAAAACTCGTCTGAACTCAGTTCTTGTTGGAGTAATTTTTGCTCAATCTGTTTGAAGATCTTTCGATCATAACTAGCTTCATTGCGACACTTTTGTAAAAAATAACTCAAATAAAGGTAGTCATTAAAAGTAAAGGTTTTCTTCTTGAGCACCTGCTCGAAAGCATCATCATAGATTTCCTCGATATTGGGGATACGTTTATCGTGGATCCTATCCAAGATATTTTCTGACAGGTCCAAAAAGAGCAACTCATCCTCAGGCAGACGATCAAAGTACTTGACCAAAATTTCGTTAATCAGGTCCAGCTTACGTTGAATCCGCTCTTTCTCCCCATAGGTGGGGAACTTAACGATTCGAGCCTTCATAGCCCAATAATCCTCTGGCAATTGGACATCAACACTCTCCAGAAGGTCTGACGTTTTTAAATCCAAGCGCCGGGCGATAAACTCCAGTTTCTCCAGCGTCGGCAGGGACTGGCCATGCTCAATCCTTTGCAGTTGGCGGACAGTCAGAGCTGCCCCATTCCCGCATAGGAGCTTCTGTGAGATCTGCTTGCTTTCTCTTTCTTCCTTAATCCGCTGCCCTAGAACTTCTTTCATCGTCATAATCGTCCTCCAATTCTTGGTTCATTATACCGTCCTTTTTGGCCCTTATACAATATCAAAAAAATAACAGTTTGATGACAGCGCAGACACAACTAACTAATGATAATTGAGTGACTTAAAAAGTGATAATAAAACACCCTCAATCTTAAGTTGTTGAGAGTGCTTGTCTTATCTATAAGGAGCTATTTTATCATTAAACAACATGGCCTAAACCTAAACGTGACCACCTGAGTTTTTGGTTGGGTTGATCGCTAATTTTTTTACCAGCCTCAATCTTAACAATTCGGTTAGCATAATTTGAGATGCTACCTCGGTGGGCAACAAAAATCATGGTCCGATCGATACTATTGAGATTTTTAATAACTTTTTCTTCCGTATCACCATCAAGTCCACTTGTGGCTTCGTCAAAGACTAAAATTGGCTGGTCTGAAAGCAGAGCCCGAGCAATGGCTAACCGTTGCTTTTGCCCACCCGACAGGCCACCATCTTCGGAAACTTGAGATTGAAAGCCTAGCGGCATAGCTTGAATATCTTCTAAAATTTCAGCTGTAGTACAAGCTTCTATCAAACGTTTCTCATCAACATCACCGGACACTCCAAGCAGGAGGTTTTCCAAAATGGTTCCTGTGAACACATAGGATTGTTGGGGAACATAGGTAACCAAACTCCTCAATTCAGGATAACCAACAGACCGCTCATCAATCAGAGTTTTACCTTGGTTTACAGTATAGTAACCCGCTAAAATCTTAGCCAAAGTTGTCTTACCAGAACCACTCTTACCCATCAGGGCAATCTTATCACCGCGCTCAATTGATAAGTCAATATCCTTTAAGGTTTCTTGTTGGTAGCTAAAGCGATGGCCCACGCCCGATAGCTGAAGGCTGGTAAAGTCTTTCACATCATTTTTAGCCTCTTCTTCCTTATCAACCACATATACTTCTTGGAGGCGATTGTTAGCAACACGCGCTTGTTGGAGTTTTCCTTGCAAATTAATAATATTAGTCAGGGGGGTTGTAAAATAGGTCAGCAGCATGTTATAGGTAATCAACTGCCCTATTGAGAGTTGACCACGCATCACCAAATTAGCCCCATACCAAAGAATCAAGACATTAAAGACAAGCTGGACAATCGTCTTCAAGCTCGTTTGAATAGCCTCCCACTGACTCCGCTTCAGAGACTTAGTCAAATAATCTGAGAACTTACCTTCAATTGAAGAGTAACGCCGCTTTTCAACTCGTAGGGATTTAAGCGTTTCAATCCCCCGCAAATCATCAATGATAGCGGTGTTAACCTTACTATTAGCTTCCATTACCTGATAGTTCTGATGATCAAAAAATTTGAGGAAGGATAGAATCACCAAGGCATAGAGAGGAACGACCAGTAAGGTCAAACTAAAGAGCTGTGTACTTTGTACAAAGAGGGTCACAGCCAAGGTAATAACAATCGTCAAATCCAAGAAGAGTGACAAAATCGTTGAAGCTAAGGCATCAATAATTGTGCTAGCATCGCCAAAACGTGAAGTAATCTCACCAGTCCGCCGAGAGGTAAAGAAGCTCATCGGCAGAGACAGGACATGCTTAATATAAGGAAGGATGACCTGCGCAGCTAGATAATTGCTGAGACGAGAGAGCAAGTAGGTCTGGAAAAATTGGAAGACCTGTTGAGCCAGATAAGCAAGACAGAGCCCTAAGGAGACAATCGTCAAAAATGAGTACATGGCTCTTGGAATCAAGCTATCCAACATCCCTTGCAAATAGTATGACCCAACGATATTAATTACGGTCACCATAAAACTCATGGCAACAATAACGGCAATCAAGATCTTCTTTTTCAGTAAGATTGGTACAAAAGACCAGAGCCCCTTGAGCTTCTCCTTGTGAACTGTATAAGTCTCGCTCGGTTCAAAGAAAAGAGCAACACCTGTCCATTCTTTTTCAAATTGCGAACGTGGCAACTTAACAACCTTCTTCCCAGGATCAGGATCGCCGATAATAATCTTATCTCCATCTTGCCCAAAGACCGTGTAGTAGTGTTGCAGACTCTCATCCTTAACAACATGAACGATAAAGGGATAGGTCAAATGCTCATCATCAAAAAGATCTAATTGCGCTCGGATAGCCTTGGTTTTAAGTCCTAAACCTTGGGCCGCCCTTACCAAGCCCAAGGCAGAGGTTCCTTCCCGAGAGGTCTGAGCCAGTTCCCTAAGGTAGGCCAAACTATAGGTCGATCCATAATGCTTAAGGACCATGGCCAAGGCCGCTACCCCACAATCGCGCTCATCTACCTGGGCAATATAGGTATACTTTTTCAAAATAGCCCCTTTCTAAATATCTTCTAATCTAAATCATTCATTATTAACGTGCAATTGTACACACTAAAGTTACAAGCGTGATTGCTAATTCAATAATCTTTTTCAAGTTCATTATTACACCCTCTTTCATTTTATAAACCTATTCTACACCCATTCAGCTCAAAACAAAACGACATTTATGTCACCTTTTCCAAAAACTAAAAAAGTGATCTCTTAAAAGAAATCACTCTTCTCTATACAATGAAGCTCCGTAGAAACTTTATTCATCTATCCCATCATTTTTCATTTCCATCTTAACATCAGCAATAATGGTGGGATCATCTAGAATATCTCCCAGCATCAGAGCGCGCTGGTAAAGTTCTTTGGCTTTTTCTTTATCTTCAACAACCTTAATATAGTACTTGGCCTCAAGTTCTAAAAGTCCTACCTTGTAGGTGAGGAGTTGAGCTTTATCAATAATACGATTCAGCTTTTCTAACAAGGGCATGATATTTCCATAATCATCATGAAAAGCATAGACAGTAGCAGCATCCATTACTGTCACTAAAAGTTCAATATTATAGAGATCATCTGCCAATAGCTCCTGCTTTAGTAATTTCTGCTCAATTTTTTTAAAAGTCTTATAATCATAATCGGAATCCTTGCGACACTGTTGCAAAAAATAGCCCAAATAAAGGTAATCGTTAAAATCAAACCTCTCCTTTTTAAGAACCTGATCGAAGGCATCATCATAAATTTCTTCAATATCAGGAATATTCTTGTCATGAATACCCCCTAGAATATTTTCGGAAAGGTCCAAAAAGAGCAGTTCATCCTCAGGTAGACTGTCAAAGTATTTATCATAAATTTCATCAATGAGATTCTGTTTTTGCTGGATTTTTTCCTCATCTCCATAGGTAGGAAATTTAACAATCCGTGCTTTCATTTCCCAATAGTCATCCGGTAATTGGATATCCCTACCTTCCAGAAGGTCAGACATTTTAATGTCCAAACGATCAGCGATAAATTCCAACTTTTCTAGAGTTGGTAGGGATTGGCCATGCTCAATCCGCTGCAACTGACGAATCGTTAACTTTTCTTCGTCCCCGCAAAATGAACTCTGCGATATTTTTTTCTGGTTTCTTTCGGCCTTAATCCGTCGTCCCAAATCTGCTTTTATTGTCATACTGGCCCCTCCAATTTAGTCCTCTGTTAATTATACCTTTCTATTCTATATCTGTGCAATATCAAAAAAATAACAGTTTAATGGCATATCAAGCAATGAATTTGCACTTGGTCGCTTTCAAAAAGCAAAAAAAAAGCCTGATCTTCTCAGATCAAGCTGCTTTACTTATTTATCTAGAAGAATTGGATGTTCTGGAATTCCAATACGTGGATACCACCAAGGATCGCCAATAATAATCCCTTTGAAATCCCAGAGGGAACCACCTCGAATGGCCGCTAAGTCTTCCTCGTTTAGTTCTGAAAAAAGTAATTCTTTGGTTTTCATCTTTTTATCCTTTCTTTTTATACCTTTAAAGACTAACTTGCGCTTTTACACTAGCGACTTGTTGGCTATCGTTGGCTATCGCCTGTAAATCATGATTTCCAGAATTTGGAATAATATATTCCGTACCCAGATAAACGGCCCCCAATAAGCGCATAGCATTATTGAGCCAGTCTTTCTGGGTTGTGATTCGAGTGACCTGACCTGTAAAGGTCTTCATATCAGCCTTAATATCAGCAATTGTTTGCTTCGCCTCTTCATTTGATGGCAAATCAAACACTTTTCGCAGCGAATCATAAATTTTATTTCCAACAGAAGCAACTGATGGGATGTAAAGCGGAGCTGCATTATAGACAACCGTCGTTGCAACATTCTTTTTTAGAGCAACCCGTTGAGCAACATTTCCTCCCAATGAGTGCCCGGTAACGACAATATTTTCAGCACTGTATTGACGGGCTATCTTGTCATAGAAATCATAAGCCGGTTGGTAGTGTTGTCCACGCGCTAAGCCAATTCCTATCAGATCTGCTCCAAGGGCATCCTGTAATTCATTACCATCGTTATTTGTCCCTGTATAAGCGACGATGACCTTCTGACTAGCCTTATCTCTGAAGGCTGCTCCACTAGTTCCTGTACGAGCATCATAAAAGTCGCTAAGATAGGTCAGATTATTAGGAACCGCCCGACCATCCTTCTGAATTTCCTCTAAAATAGTAGCATCAGTCGCTCCTCTGAGACGAGCCTTTTCAAACTCAAGAGTCAAGGCTGCAGCATCAAGAGTTGAAATACCTGACGAATGTCCATCAATGACCTTGTTGATATCCTGAGGCAAGGCTGTAGTAACAATCGCTTGTGAATCAAGATTATTAACCCCTTGAACAAGGTCCGCTTCAGAGTCTTTCTGTCCTTCTTGAGTAGGAGCTGTTTGAGATGGAGCTGACTCAACAACAGCTCCGTCAGTAGCAGGTTGAACAGATACCTGTGATACCGGCGTAACTTCCACTTGTTTCACTGACTGATCACTAGTCTTAGTGCCATCAGTTACCGTAGTAGATGCTTGTAAATTTTGAGAAGCTTCTGTCGTATCTTGGCCAGCAGTCTGTTGCTCTTGGCTGACAGTAGCAGAATCAGCCTGAGGAACACCTGTTTGTTGAAGTTGAGATTCATTTGCTCCTGACTGGTCCGAAGTAACAGTAGCTTCATCATCTTGAACCTGTTCTAGGGTCTGAGTCGGCTGGTCAGTAACCGATTGGTCATCCGCACTGACAGTATTTGCTCCTCCTACTAGTAGGACAACCCCTGCCATAGCCGTTAGAGTAATCGTAAGCCATTGTTTTTTTACCTTGTGTAATGTGTACTTCATTATTTTCCTTCCAATTAATTCGGTATAAGATAACCTTTTTTATGGCCTTATTATAAAAGATATTATCCAAAAGAGGAACGACATCAATGTCACCCCTTTCCTTTTATCGGACGAACAACCTCTAGGAGCTTCAACATTTCACTTCCAAAACCAATTTAATGTCATAACAAAATCCCCAACTGAATAAAGTACAATTGGGGATTCTAAGGATTAACTGAACAAACTCAGCTGACTTTTCAAGACAAAGTCTGAATGTCCCACAACTAGGATTTGATGTTCGCCAAAGCTTTTTTCCCTAAAACTATTAGCGCTATAAGCACTAAAACTAAAGGAGCTGAATGACTCACTTGTCCAGAAAAGAATTTTAACGTTAACAATACTGCCATTATCGCTACCAATAAGAAAGCAATAACACTACCCATTTTTTTCATTATAAAACCTGAGGCCAAGGAAGAAACCACTATCCTCTCGGAGAAAATAATCAATACCATCATTTGCACAGATATGATTAGCTGCTCTGATGGGACTTTCTTTCTCTCAGCCTTTCCCTTCTCTAATTTTATTTCAACCTTCTACTAACTAGAAACTGATTTTAAAACCAGTAATCTATCTACCAGAGAACACCTAATAAACAATAACACCCCGACGAGCGATGTCAACAACAGATTTAAAAACATTGATCCAATTACCTCCTTGCACTTTCGCAAGGTCTTGATCTGTCAATGTCTGTGGATTCTTATTTTCTTTCGACATAACAATCTCCTTTCCACTATACCCAATTTAAATAAATTAGTGATATGTTTTCTTTATCACTATGGTTACATTATAGAAGAAGTCAATGAAAAAGACTAGTGACATTGATGTCACCCTGACATTAATGTCCCCCTTCATAAGAAACACGCTTTATCAAGAGGTCCACCTTCTGCAGAAAACAAAACGAAACTCCAATCGGATAGTTGATTGGAGTTCTTGCATCACTCACATTCCAAGTTTTTTAAACAAAGCCTTTCTTCTTATAGACAAGAGGTAACAAAGCTACCAGACCAACTGTCCAAACAAGCAATACCCAGAACTCATGACTCGTGTAAACTAGACCATGATCAAACTTGCCATGTACATATTCAAAAGGAACATATTTCATGGCCCTTCCAAAAACATTATCAAAATCATGGAAATAGGCTGTCAAAAACGTCAAAAGTGGTAAACCGAAGTAAACTGATAAGAAGGAACCTAAGATGTTTTTAACAAAGAAAATAACTAAGTTAGCAAGAGCATAAATGAAGACACCGTAAATAATAAAGTTTGCATAAAGGAATTTAGCAAAGTGCCGAAAATCTACCTCTGGGTGATGGAAGACGTATTTGTAAAGCGCCAATTCTCCCAAAAGGAATGTTGCTAAAGCCACAGATAATACTACACCGTCTAAAACCTTTCGAATAATAACTTCCGAACCGGACAAACGACTTGACCGAATCATATTAATCGTTCGATATTGAAATTCTTTTCCAAAGCTAACAACACTAAAGTAAATAAGATAGATATCAGCCAAGGTAGTATAGGCAGCAACGATGGCTTGGGCTCCCATATGAGTATCAGCATAAACATCTGAAAAAATGATTGCTCCACCTGCTAATAGAGTAATAGCTAACAGGACGAAACTACCCTTTGTAAAAAGTTCTTGCCTCAAAAAAATCGGCCGTAACTTAGTCTTCATTAAAAATTACCTCACTCAGTCCAACTTTTTCAAACTGTAAATCAATTCCTTGACTAGCTAAACCAGCCTCAATAGCAGCAGGATCAGTTACCAAAATATCCCGACCCTTATGTTCATAAGTCAGCTGATACTGATCTAATAAGCCTAGTAAATCCTTGGGACTAGTGTCAAAGCTATAAAGGCTATATTTAGCATGTTGTCCGTCATCAAGACTAGTCAGCCTCTGATTAGCAATCATAAAGTTCTTGTTACAGACTTGATCCAAGTTGGCCAAAATATGACTGGAGACAACAAAGGTAATCCCATACTTGTGAGCCAAATCCTTAATCAAATTCAAGAGATTATTAATCCCTTTAGGATCCAACCCATTGGTTGGTTCATCCAGAAGAATAAATTCATTTGAGGCAATGAGGGCAATAAAAAGCCCGACCCTCTGCCGCATCCCAAGTGAGAGTTTAGAGGCCTTTTTATTTAGATAACCTGCCACATCCAGGTCGTCCTTGAATTTATCAATAATATCATAGTCCTGTCCATAAAGACGACAGTAAAACTGTAAATTTCTTAAAACACTGATATGGGGATAGAGAGCTGGTTCTTCAATCAAAGCTCCCACACTAGATGCTTTGAGAGTTACCTTACCTATAGCACCTGGAAGAATCCCTGAGATAATTTTCATCAAAGTCGTCTTACCAGCACCGTTGCTACCGACAAGACCGGCAATATCTCCCTTATCTAAAGAAAAGGTCACATCCTCCAAAATCGTTTTTTTACCATACTTAAAATAAAGCTGGTTGACCTCTAAAACACTCATGATTTTCCTTTCGGGTTTAAAAGTAGTGGTAAAGCTTGACAATAAGCTTTAATATCCAAGAGAGTCTTCTCCCTTGGATATTAAAGCCGACGGAATCGGCTTATAATTAAGCTTGAGGCTTGAAGACCTGTTTACCTAACCCTATACCAGCAAAAACCAATACAACGATTTTCGCTGGGTTTATTGCTTGTCCCCATAGTAACTTTACTAGCAAAACACTAACAACTACTAGGAAGGCAACGATTATAGCTAGCCTTCTCATTAGAAAAATGCAGCAATTACAGCAGCGATCTGGCCAACTTTTCCTACTACTTTACCAGCATCATATGCAGTGTTACCACCAACAAGTTCTGCAAGTTCTTCAACATTTACTGTTTCATATTTTTCAAAAGTCTTAGTTTCCATGATTTTTCCTCCAATAAAATGATTTGATAATTTAATTTTATAAAATTAATTTAATTAGAATGCGTCCCAAACGCCACGAGCAAAGCTACCAACTTGGTAAGCAGCATCATAAAAAACGTTACCACCGATAAGTTCAGACAATTCTTCTACTGTTAATGTACTATATTCTACTGTTGTATCCATGTTATTAATCCTTTCTTAATTGCTTCTAATTAGTGGTTGTTCCAGCCATCAACAAGACCATGATAAGCACTGCTGAAAGCATTTCCGATAGAATGAAGGATGTTTCCTCCTTCAATAGCTGCCAATTCGTCAGTTGTCAATTCAACATAATTCATAATTTTCACCTTTTTCCTTTTTCAGTTTTACTTTAGTCCTAAACCTATAGATTAAGGACTGCCTTACAAAAGTTTCCTTTTGATAAGAGTTTCCTAAATAATCATTACCCTGGCAGCAATAAAATCAAAGACCTTATTAAATTTTCCGAAAGCACTTAGGATATTGGGGGCCTAGAAGCCTCTACCAACCTAAGTCTCCAAAAAATTATCTCCTTAAACTTTAGCAAGTTCTTGGCCTACCAGCGCTTCTGAACCTTTCTTTTTCTTAAGCATGCTTATCCCCTTTCAGTTATAATTTAATTTCGAAATTAGTAGCGATAGCGTTTCCTCTATCGCTATGGTCTTATTATAGAAAAAGCTATCTAAAAAAACTAGAGACATTAGTGTCACCTGACATTAATGTCGCATCTTTAATAACAGCTCCTTTTCTATCGCTCTCAAACCCTCTACTCTAAACTAAATCTTCGACCTAGCCTAGAACCAATCGTCACGAGCCTACTATCAACAATTTGCGATTAGCTACTTCTAAATAATTAAAAAGCTCTCACCCTACTCGGGTTAAGAGCTTAACTTATCTTATTTAACCAGACGACCTTCCAGATAGTCCAACATATCCCCCAATTGCTCGATAGTCTCAATATCATCATCAGGAATCTCAATAGAAAACTCATCTTCAAGATTGACGACAAATTCCATTAAATCAATAGAATCAACACCAAGTTCATCTTTTAAAGAGGTCTCTTCCGTCACCTCCATATCCTCATGATGCATTTGTTCCTTAATCATCTGACTAATCTTATCAAAAATTTCACTTCTGGTCATTTGCTCTCCTTTCGAGAAGATTCATAAACTATTTTAGTAAGGGGTATTATAGGAGTTATATTCAATTTTCTTTTACAAGACTTCTATCCTTCTCCTTTCTTATCAATGATTTTTCTTAGAAAATTCATCCACAATCTTGTCCACAACTTGATTTTCTAACATAGTACGAACTTGCTTGATGGTATAATAAACAGATTTAGCATCACTAGAACCATGACACTTCACAACAGGAGCCTGCAGGCCAATCAGGACAGCACCCCCAGCTGATGAATAATCCATAAGATCGCGTAGGCCATAAAGAGAATCCTTGAGAAAGAAGGCTCCCAATTTTGCCTTTGTTCCACCGTCCTTAATTGCAGACTTCAAAGCAGAAAAAATAGAAAGTCCTGTACCTTCAATGGTCTTCAAGACAGCATTACCAGTAAAGCCATCGGTGACGACAACATCAGCTACTCCATTAAGAAGTTCACGCGCTTCAATATTACCGATAAAATTGACGGCGGGTTCCTGCGATAGGAGCTCGTACACTTCCTTGCGCAAAGGATCACCTTTGCTGCTTTCGGTTCCATTATTTAAAAGACCAACCCGAGGTTTAGCAACTCCTTGGACAGCTTCTGAATAAAAGGAACCAAGAATAGCGTACTGATGCAGGTGATGAGCTGTATTTTCAGCATTGGCCCCCAAATCCAACATGACAAAATTCCTCCCATCAATGGTTGGCAGGGTCGATAGGAGGGCTGGTCGATCAATTCCCTTAATGCGGCCGACCACAAATAGACCAGCCGCTAAAAGGGCCCCCGTATTGCCAGCAGAGATAACAGCATCGGCTTTACCATCCTTAACAGCCTGAGCCCCTAAGACCATAGAAGCCTCTTTCTTTTTACGAATGGACTTGACAGGTTCATCATCTGAATTGATTTTTACATCAGTATGGACAATAGAAACACGCTCGTTAGCTTTCAAATATTGCTTGATTTTTTCTTCATGACCATAAAGCTTGATTTTGATGTCGCTAAATTCTGCAAGGGCTTGGTTAACCCCTTCTACAATAGCCTGGGGGGCGTTGTCTCCGCCCATAGCATCCATAGCAATTGTCTTCATTATCAATCCCCTTTTTCGTCTCTTTAGTGTCAGTATTATAGCATAATTCAACTCGCTTTTCATCCCCAGTTAGTGACAAGTACCTAACAGTCAAACCGATAAACCAAGGTTAAATTTTCCAAGCCAATCTCGCTATGCAAGGTATCCCAAAACTACTTCGTGAAGGTCATCAAGTTTATAAAGCCAAACAAAAAGACCTAGGCCTAGTAGTGGCTCTGGGTCCCCTTCCTATTTCATAATATCTCCCCATTTAGACAAGTCATCAATAAATTTTTTGGACCTCAAATGTAGGCCGAGATAATTATCATAAATACCATCAATAAATCTCCGCAACCTCTGCTTCATCTCAGGTTTGACTGAAATCGTCTGTAAATCCTCAAAAGAAATCGATTGAAAACGATCTAGAAGATAAGGAACATTGGGATCCAAATGACTGCGATAGCTATCTTTTTCATAGTGTTGTGGACAGAGAAGTCCCGAATACTTGTAAGAAAAATCAAAAGGAAGACCAGCGCAGTGACAAAGGGCACAGTCATGAAAATTCAATTGAATCCCAAAGCGGTCCAAAATTTGAATTTCAAAAATATTGGTCAAAATCTCATAATCCAACCCCTGCTCCATCAATTCTAAAGTTTTAACCAAGAAGGCAAAAAGGGGAGCGTCATGACGACCATCTTCAATAGCAGCGTCCGCCAGAGCAACGATATAAGAGGCATAGGATAAGCGAAAAATATCCGCATTGATGGTCTTGAAGGTCTGGACCTCCTTAACATCATCAATATAAGAAAGCCCAGAATCATTGATTTTCATGAGAAAATCCGCAAGGGTCAAGGGCTGGATGACTGATGCCAACTTAGAGTGGCTGATATGTTTCACGAAAAACATTCGTTTGCCTGCTGTCTCTGTAAAGATCTTAACCAGCTTATCATCCTCACGATAGTTGCGGTTAAAGAGGACCAGACCACGTGATTCCTTAGTCTGCATACCGCTCCATAAATTCCTTCAATCGCTTCATAGCTTCCTGGATAGTCTCCATACTGGCTGCATAAGAAATCCGTAAGTAGCCTTCGCCATACTTACCAAAGGCTACCCCTGGAATCATAGCCACAGCCTTTTGTTTAGCAAAATCCTTCAAAAATTTGAAGGAATCTTGACCTTCTTTTACAGGTATTTTAGCAAAAATATAAAAGGCTCCAGTCGGTTTGATGATTTTGAAATTCATCTCATTCATTTTATCAATAATATAATCCCGACGCTTGATATATTCAGCCTTCATCGGTAGAGCATCATCCTTACCAACTGTCAAGGCCTCAATACCAGCAAATTGGGCATTAGTCGTCGCTGCAGTCACTAGATATTGGTGACTCTTAATCATCTGAGCGGTCATTTTCTCAGGAGCGAAGATAAAGCCAATCCTCCAACCTGTCATAGCATGAGATTTAGAAAGACCGTTGACCACAATGGTTTGGTCCCGGAGATATTCTGCCAGAGAAACATGGCCTTCCTCAGTGTAGGTTAGCTCAGAATAAACCTCGTCGCAGATCACAAAAATCTCATATTTTTTCAGAACAGCTACTAGGTCTTTAATCTGTTGGCGAGAATAGGTCACACCGGTAGGATTGCTTGGATAGTTGAGCAAAACCGCTTTGAGCTCTGGTCCCTGTTCTAAAATTGCCGCTTCCAATTGCTCTGGCGTCAAAACAAAATCATTAGCTGTTGTGTCAATCTCGACAATTTCCGCCCCTAAAAGATTGACGATAGGTTCATAACCAGGGTAGGCAGGTGCAGGCAGGAGGACCTTGTCGCCAGGTTCTAAAATTGTCGCCATGGTTGCTGACAGAGCTTCAGTCGCCCCAATTGTTACGAGAATCTCTGACTCAGGAGCATAGGTCAAATTGTACTTTTCTTTGACAAAGTCCGAAGCTGCTTGTCGTAATTCCAGTAGCCCAGCCATTCCTGTGTAATGGCTCTGATTCGCATCAATGGCGGCCTTAGCAGCCTCCTTAACATGATCTGGTGTTTTAAAATCCGGTTCCCCTAAAGTCATTTTCAAAATCCCAGGTACCGATGAGATAGACTGGTCAAATTGACGAATTAGGGAAATTTCGATTTTTTCTAAATTCTTGTTGAAGCGCTTTGTTAAATCCATAGGAACACCCCTTATAAAATATTATCTTTATTATACAGGAAATCTTAAAAAATTCCAGCCAAGTCTAAAGGACAAAGAAAAAGCCCGAATTTTACGGGCTTCAATTATTTAGTAACTTCAAATTCAAAAAGTGGAGAAAGTGGACGTTTTTCGTGAATACGAATGATAGCTTCACCTATCAAATCAGCAATTGAAATCTGTTCAATTTTATCAATGAGGCGTTCTTCTGGTAGATAAATCGTATCCAAAACGACTAACTTCTTGATGGCTGACTTGTCAATATTATCAAGCGCAGGCCCTGAAAGAACTGGGTGAGTACAAGAGGCATAAACCTCTGTTGCCCCTGCTTCTGCCAAGGCATCTGCCGCATGACAAATGGTCCCAGCTGTATCAATCATGTCATCAATTATGATACAGGTCTTTCCCTTAACATTCCCAATGATATTCATAACTTCACTGGTATTCATCTTATCAACACTGCGACGTTTGTCAATAATGGCAATTGGTGTCTTGAGACATTGAGCCAACTTACGGGCCCGCGTTACTCCTCCATGGTCCGGACTGACAACAACGACATCCTTACCGACAAAGCCATGGCGAATAAAGTAATCGGCAATCAGAGGAGCCCCCATCAAATGATCAACAGGAATATCAAAGAAGCCCTGAATCTGAGCTGCATGTAAATCGACCGTCAGAAGGCGGTCAACGCCAGCTACTTCAAGCATATTAGCAACCAACTTAGAAGTGATTGGTTCACGAGAACGTGCCTTGCGGTCCTGCCGTGCGTAGCCATAGTAAGGCATAACCACGCTAACCGTCTCAGCACTCGCCCGTTTAAGAGCATCCACCATAATCAAAATTTCCATCAAGTTGTTGTTGACTGGTGAACTCGTTGATTGAAGAATAAAGACATGATGACCGCGAATAGACTCTTCAATATTGACTTGAATCTCACCATCAGAGAATTGCCGAATGGTAGACTTTCCCAAAGGGATTCCGATAGAATCTGCCACTTTTTCAGCTAACTCTTGATTAGAAGAGAGGGCAAAAAGCTTCAAATTATTAAACGACATGACTTCCTCCAAAGATTTTATCCTCTATTATTTTAACGTTTTTCATTCCCATTTTCAATGCAAAATAGAAAAGAAAAAGAGAGGACCCTAAGGACCTCCCCAATAGAATTATTTCATTATTGATAGATGAAGTAGTGTTCACCTGAAGAATTAATATCAAAGCTTCCACGATAGTCACCAATTGATTGGTTACCAGCATAGTTAGCTTCATTAACAGTAACAGTAGAACCATTTACTGACGTTACATAGGCAACGTGACCATAGCCACCACCATCATTTGGCCAAACAACAACAGAACCAACTTGCGGAGTTGAACCAGTTGTATGACCAGCAGCTACTGCACTAGAACCCCATTGATTTGCATTACCCCAGTAGTTACCAACCCAAGATGCTAATGATTTAACACCCCAAGTACATTGTCCAGCTGGATAAGTGTTTGTATCATCAACTGGTGCAGCCGCTGCTGAAGTAGTAGTAGATTGTGAATCTTGGTTAGCAGAATCATCGGCAGCTGGTGCTTGTTGAGTAGCAGATTGATCTTGCTGTTGTTGATCCTGATTTTGATCTTGTGCAGGAGCTTCTGAAGATTCAGTAGTTGGTGCATCACTTGCAGCCTCTGAAGCTGATGTTTCAGCCGAAGCAGATTGATTGTCTGCTTGTTGTTGCTGATTTTGTGTAGCAGCTTCTGATTGAGCAGCAGCTTGAGATGCAGCTACAGCTTCCGATTCTGAACTTGCAGCTGAAGCGGAAGCCGCCGCACTTGCAGCTTGTGCTTCGGCAGTAGACTTAGCAGAAACAAGCGCTTGTTTGTTAGCCTGTGCTGTAGCAATTTCAGCTGTGATAGCTTGTTGAGCAGATTCAACAGCTGCTTGTTGTTGAGCAAGAGCTGATTGGTTAGCTTGAATAGAGGCTTGGTTAGCAGCAACTTGATTCATAGCCGCTTGATTTTCTGCTTGTTTTGTTTCAAGAGCAGCCTGATCAGCTTGCTGTTGAGCCAATTGACTTTGACTTGCAGAAACAACTTCATGAACAGCAACGATACGGCTAATAGCATCTGAAATTGATTTTGAATTCAAAATCGTATTGATGTAGCTAGTAGCTGTATTGTTCTTTTGTGCATTTTGAGCTTGTGCTTGAATTGATGCGTTACGAGCAACAATCTTAGCTGACAATTCCTGAATTTCACCTGCAAGTGTATTAGACTGCGCCTGAAGTTCATTATTTTGAGCTTCTAGTTCTGCATTTTGTCCTGCAAGTACAGCTGATTGATTCTGGATAACTGCTGATTGCGCTTGAGCTGCTTGTGACTGAGCTGACAAGTTACTGATTACAGAATCTTGATTCGCAATTGCTGCATCATAATCATCAGCTTTTATAGTTCCAGCTGTTGTTGTAAGAGCAACACCACTAAGCAATACTGTTGATAAAATACGTTTTTTCATGATAATTAAACTACTCCCATATTGATAAGACTTTTATATTATATCAGAAATTAAATCTTCTAGTGTTACGTATATATTACAGTTATGTGATTATTTTGAACCAATTTTATGCACTATTTTATCCAAAAATATAAATAAAAGTGTATTAAAAACTAAAGTGATGACCAACTGATAAGTAACAAAGGAAAGTGGGTTATAGGTCGTTAAATGGAATAAATATGCTAAACCGTAAGCACCAACTTCATAAACAAAGATAAGGAGGAAAAAGCCCAGAGCACTTCTTGTTGGCGTTATAAAAAAACTTCTCCCCCGTTTAAGTAGGTAGACGAAGATAGGCAGCATAAAGAAGGCAACCCCAATAAAATTAAGATAGTAGCTATCATAGATTAAGCCTAAGACTAAGGCCAAGAGATAGGTAAAAAAGTCTGTGTCTAAAAACCTTAGTAGGAGAAAGGAAAAAATCAAGAGCAGATGAACTTGTAATAATACTGTTCGTCCCGCTAATGTCGTTATCAGATCTGATAACTGACCATCAATCAATAGAACAACGAAGCCCATAAGAGTGATAAATAATTTATTTTTTAACAACTTCATTTTAATTTCCTATCAAGGTCACATAACTGATATTATCCAAATCAGCAGTTGGTGTAACGTAAACTTTTCGCTTTCCCAATTCCTTAGCATCATTAACTGACGATACCTTTCCGACACTAATACCGGCAATGCTCTTACCATCTAAACCGCTGGTTACAACACTATCATCTTTCTTTAGCTCTTTATCGGCATTAAGCTCCTCAATAACAAGAAGATTTTTCTTAGCATTATAGCCAGTAAGTATTCCGTATACATCTCCAGAGGAACCAGAAATCTTCACGGGAATCTCATAAGTCCCTTCTGAGTTGGATATAAGTTGGATGCTGGCATTCGATTTGGATAAATCAGCAACCCGTCCAACCAAGCCCCCATCAGAAACAGCCAACATACTGGAAGATACGCCGTCGTTTTTTCCAACATTAAGAGAAAGACTTTCATACCAAGATAAGGTAGACCGAACAGTTACCTTACTGGTAATAGTCTTATAGTTTGAAAAACTCTTTTCGATTTCCAAAGCCTTAGATAAGCTTGAATTTTCTTCCTTCAAAGTATTCAAATCAGACGATTGATCACGCATCTCAGAAATACTTTTCTTTAGCTTTTCATTCTCGCTATAAGTTTCGTATAAATCAACTAACTCGTTTTTTGTATTTTCTACCACTTGGAAAGGGTAAGAAAATACAGAGTCAATTTTTGAAGTAAAGCCACTAATTGGTGTTGTTAAATTCCTTACGAAAACATTATTTCGAAAGATAAAAAAAAGAAGTGCTAAAAAAATTAAAAGACTTGTCACTGATAGAGTAAGAACACGGGAAAATCTAATTTTTTTCATAAGGGACCTCTTTTTAAGATAAACAAAACGAGATATCTTTCGATAACTCGTTACTTCACTAATACGGAGAATGGGGGATTCGAACCCCCGCGCCGGTTTCCCGACCTAACGATTTAG
>OLOB01000273.1_pt1 | contig 45112 bp, 38 predicted proteins | sample 1671911 | NCBI WGS metagenome assembly OLOB01 (sample SAMEA3136625, study PRJEB25190) | human gut metagenome | biome: human gut; feature: human-associated habitat; material: faeces | place: Austria | collected 2013
GAAGTCCGTATATATATCTGCCTGATGCAGAATCCTTTAAAGCCTGCTCTTTTTCAACGACCTGAATTTTCCCTTTTAATGGGATTTTATATGTCTGGCCATTTGAAGCTTCTTGGATATCTATCCGAGGCTTCTGATCTATATATGCTTTTAATGCTTTACAATAAACAGTAACGTTATAGGTAATGTCATATGTCCCTGGTGTATCAAAATCTACTTTTGAAATATCCGCCTCCAGTTTTTTGATTACGTTTGTATCATGCGTAATCTGATTCAAACTTGCATCAGGATGATATCCCTTCACTGCTTCTAAATTTGATACACTTGCAGTTAATCCTTGTAGACTATCTGCCGTAAATTGGCTTGTATCTATCTGGACTTCTGCTTTTTTCTTTTCTCTTATTTTCTTAGAATGAATTGGTCGATTTATCGCAAGAATTGCTGCGATTGTTCCAAGTATAAGAATGAAAATTAACACAACTGTCCATTTCCTTTTTGCCTTTACTTTCGGCTTTTCTTCCATATGCGCTTCCCCTTTCTTTTTCATAAAGTTCTCATTAATAGTATGAAAGAAAGGTAATTATCACAGGATTCGTTTCAACTTGAAAATGTCCGTTTGAATAAACGTAAGTTAGAAATATTTATGAATAGATTTTAAGAAAATAATGGAATAAAACAATTCAATATAAAGCATAAGAATTATCATTATATTGATTATTTCTTTGCATAATATTATTGATAAGATTTTATTATATAGACGAATATTTTATATACTTTGTCTATTGTTCTACTTTTCATTGCCAGGCCAGTCACTGTCAATTTTTATGAGTTGAATATATTGCAAAAAAAGGAAAGGGTCAGTGCCCTTTCCCTAGAAACCTGTATTCAGATTTTTATTTTTTCTTCTTTTTGAAGACCATGACTCCACCGCCAAGCAGGAGAATCACTGCAAATCTGTAATATATTTTCCATTTTAATGATAATTCAGATATGCTGTATTAACCGGTTGTCTTTCCACTCTGAAATACATTTAAGTATATAGCTTCAACAGCACTCTCGATATATAATTTGTTTCACAATTAAAATTTCTCTTACCGCATATGGGTTTAATATGAGTTCCGATGGGTTTAATGTATGTAAATTCTATGTTCCAAGGGGTTCAATACATATTTTCATCACTTTTTATCTATTTTTTCCCTTTTTCTGCTCTAAAAGAAGAAGTTATTCCAAGAAAGCAAGGCCTTTTAAAATTCCCCGTAAATTAAAACCTCCCCTAAATGCAGCACACCTTTTTTATTTTCAAATTCTTTCTTGCATAAATTTTTCCATATTTTTTAATATATCAAGGAAATAGCAATTGTTTCTTTTTCTCTATAATAATGTATATGAACTAGTCATTATATTGAATTCATTTAGTCAAAATAATAAGTGACATTTATAATATTGGATTATATTAGTCTATATAATGAAAAGAAATTTACATTATTATAGCGAAAAAGAAATAATATAATCTTGGAAAATGTACATTTTTATTTTCCACTTTTGATCATTTTTATATTGACATTTACATACCGCTAATAACCATTGTTAAATTTCATGATATGTATATACACAACCATTTTGTTTATAAAGATTTATTTATCAAAAGTTTGATTCTGAAAAAACGAACAACATGTAGCAGGAGCATTAAAAAGTACGGTAAGTAAATACTGTTTTATGTTATTTATTTTTTTCTTGTTATTTTTTAAGATAAATAACACGTATCGTATATGCTTATTGTTCAGTTCTCGAAAGCGCTCTTTAACATACTCACAATCAAGCATATCTCCGGCTATATATATTTTTCTTTTATCTCCTTTAACCAGGATTTCAGAGATTAAATTTACAATCTCATCAATTTGCTCTACATCTTCACGATGCGTTAGCAGCAAAGAATCATAGTCTATATTGGTTCTAATTTGCTGTTCTATTGTTATTTTTTCTTCCATGTCTTTTCTAAAGATATGATTAGATTTAGTATTACTCTTATTAGTATTACTCTTATTAGTATTATTTGGGTTTATTTTTTTAACTTCTATAGGTTCGATTTTTGAACTTCTAGACATTTTATTTTTCGACTTTTCATGTTTTTTATTTGTTACCTCTAAATCTTCTTCATTTTTTTCTCTCGTTTTCTCATTCTCAGAGACGGATAACTCGAAAATTTCTTTTACATATATTCGTGAACACTTTCCATATCCACTCCTTTTCTTTTCTATTAATCCAATTCCATGCTTCTCATCCAGTTCTTTTAATGTCGATATCGCTTTTCCTTTACTACATTTTAACAAATCCATTATGCTTTCCAACGAAAAGTATATAAATACTTTCCCATCACTATCTTTCCATCCATTTTCTATGGATAATTTTAAACGGTCCAGCATATAGGCATATAGTAATATCGCCTCTATTGTTAATTGTTTATATCTGTTATCAAAAAGCAATTCTTTCGGAACACATAAAAAGCCATGACCTTTCTTTTCATTTTTGTAATCTTCTTTTCCCATATCTGATCTCCTCTCAAAAGTATCTTACATAATAAGTGTGCCAGAAACGTTATTACAGCTCATTTCTATATTGTATAGATTAATCAATTATATTTTTGGATATATCTCTACCGCACTAACGTTTCTATCACTCTACTAATGAGAAATTTTTTTCAGAGAAAGTAGGGTAATTCAATGCAAAAAGAGATAAATAAATTTGAAAATGAAAGAAATGAAATAGAAAGATGTTTGTATTTTTTGAATGGAAATGATAATCTAAGTAATGAAGAGGTCGCATTTCTTGAAATGCATATTACACAGAAAAAAAGAGAATTAGTAAACAAAACATTTAAGGAGGAACATCCACGTGGAAAAATATGCAACAAAACCAAGCGCGGCTACTTAAAGCCAACTGGAATAAATATATTTGCCACGACAGAAGAAGAATTATACGAAAAACTTTATAACTTTTATTTTCCTAGTTATGCAACATTAAATGATATTTATGTGTCATGGATTCACAAAAGATTGGAAAAGAATAAAACTATAGGAAAACCTTCTGCCAAAACAATTCAAGAAGACATTGGATACTGGACTAGAATTTTAAGTAAAGAAGAACTTGTATCTATGCCTATAAATAAAATTACTGCTGCCGATATTGATAATTTATATACGAAATGGACTGGAAATGGGAATATTACACATAAAGAATTTTCAAACAGAAAATCTTTATTAACTGCCCTGTTCTCTGAAGCAGTTATCTTAGGTTGCATTCCCGATTCCGGCTTCGTAACCAGCATCAAATGCAATGCATACAAATTTAAAAGCCCACCACGTAAAAAATATGTCTATACGGTTGAGGAAAGGCAGCGTCTTCTTAATTATTTGGAAGCCTTAGATGAACAGGATGGATATACACTGGCAATCCGATTCATGCTGCATGCTACCATAAGAGTCGGCGAAGTCAAAGGACTGCTGAAAACAGACTATGATGAGCATTTTTTCTATGTCCGTCAACAACTTGTAGATGAGCACGAATTTGAAGTCACGCAGGACGGCGCTACAATGGGGAAGCGGTATCGACGGATCAAAGATCCAAAAGGAAATGCAAATTATTCTATTCGTCCTATCGAGCTTACACCCTATAATAGAAACATTATTGAACAAATGTTAGCTTTGCACGAACCATCCCCTTATCTGTTTACTTGTCAGGGACGGCCGTTAATTACGGACACATTTAATAAGAGATTGAAAAAGTACACGACCGAGATTGACATCCCTTATCTGTCTACACATAAACTTCGATTCACAAGTGCATCACTGGCAAAAAATCAGGGACAGTGTGAACAGGATATTCAACACAACCTTGGCCATTCAAATATTCAGCAAACGCAACATTATGATTCACATGCTACAACTGAATACAATTATGGTATGGCTGCAGATATCTATGATAAGAAATATAATGTAACCAAACTTTTGAGCATAAAAAAATCGCCCCAAACCTTGATAAACTCAAGGCTTGAGGCAACTCATTCTAATGCCGCAGACCGGAATCGAACCGGTACGAGAGGTTAGTCCCGCAGGATTTTAAGTCCTGTGCGTCTGCCAGTTCCGCCACTGCGGCATACAAGATGAATCGTGATAACTTACTATCACGAAATGGGACCAATAGGGCTCGAACCTATGACCCTCTGCTTGTAAGGCAGATGCTCTCCCAGCTGAGCTATGATCCCATATATTTTGTCGTCTCTCTCGAACCGACTTCGTTAGTATAGCATTGGTTTCGTGGAAAGTCAACACCTTTTTTCAAATTTTTTAAATAATTTCTACAATTGATATTTAATTTATTAACTGGGTTGACCTCTCGGTCCTTGAAGAACGCAGTATAAGGCACTTAATTCTTCAGGCATCCGATACCCACGGAATAAAAGTCGGGTATCCTTTCCAGTGAATGTGGAGAAGGTGTTGGTAATACTTAAGGGGCAAAATTCTGCGTTAGGTATTCAAAATTTGACTGTTTGAGGCGTATGCCGAGTTTCAAATTTTGAATGCCTGCTTTTAGCAGAATTTTGCCCCTTTAGTATTACCCGCCGACGGAACCTGAACGGGAAAGGATTCCTAACTTTTATTCCGGTCCGAGTAGCCGTCGCCTGATAAATTAAATACCAATTCTATACGATTCCCTGAGCTGTCATAGCATCTACAACTTTTTCAAATCCTGCAATGTTAGCTCCGGCAACATAGTTACCTTCCATTCCGTAACGTTTTGCAGCATCGTCCATGTTGTGGCAGATGTTTACCATGATGTTCTTCAGTTTTGCATCTACTTCTTCAAATGTCCAGCTAAGTCTCTCGCTGTTCTGTGACATTTCAAGTGCAGATGTAGCAACACCACCAGCGTTTGCAGCTTTACCAGGTGCAAAGATCACACCATTCTCCTGCAGATACTGTGTTGCTTCTAATGTAGTAGGCATGTTAGCACCTTCGCATACAGCTACGCATCCGTTAGCAACTAACTGTTTTGCATCTTCAAGGTGAAGTTCGTTCTGTGTAGCACATGGAAGAGCAAGGTCAACCTTAACAGACCATACACCGCGTCCTTCATGATATTCTGAATTAGGACGGTAGTTCTTGTACTCTGTCAGTCTTGCACGTTTTACTTCTTTAATTTCTTTTAATGCTGCAACGTCGATTCCGTCCGGATCATATACCCATCCTGTAGAATCACTTGCTGTTACAACTTTAGCTCCAAGCTGCTGAGCTTTCTGGATTGCATAGATTGCAACGTTACCAGCTCCGGAAACTGCAACTGTCATTCCCTTGATGTCTTTTCCGTTGATCTTTAATAATTCTTCTGTTAAGTAGAGAAGTCCATATCCTGTAGCTTCTGTTCTTGCTAAAGATCCGCCGTAGCTTAATCCTTTTCCTGTCAGAACACCTTCATACAGGCCTCTGATTCTCTTGTACTGACCGAACATGTAACCAATCTCTCTTGCACCTGTTCCGATGTCTCCTGCAGGAACATCTGTGTCAGCTCCGATATATTTGCAAAGTTCTGTCATAAAGCTCTGGCAGAATGCCATTACTTCTCTGTCTGATTTTCCCTTAGGATCGAAGTCAGAACCACCTTTACCTCCACCGATTGGAAGTCCTGTCAGTGAGTTCTTGAAGATCTGCTCAAATCCAAGGAATTTGATGATACCAAGGTTTACAGATGGGTGCAGACGTAATCCTCCTTTGTATGGTCCGATTGCGCTGTTAAACTGTACACGGTATCCTGTATTAACCTGAACCTGTCCTTTATCGTCTACCCATGGAACACGGAATTTGATCTGTCTTTCAGGTTCAACAAGTCTTTCAAGAAGAGCGTCTTTTCTGAATTTCTCCTCGTTAGCCTCTACAACAACTCTTAATGACTCTAATACCTCTTTTACTGCCTGGTGGAATTCTGGCTCTGCAGGATTCTTAGCTACTACTTTCTCCAGTACTTCATCAACATATGACATAGCTTTCTACCTCCTAAAATAATATACGTATCCTTTTCAAAAGCGTCCCTGTCCAACAATTTGTCCAAATACTGCGATCCAGCCGCCGGCTGTTTTTTCTACACGCTTTGGAATAAAAAAAGCAGATGACTTACGCCATCTGTTTTTCCCTGACGCCTTTGTCCTTTACTATTGTAAAGCAAACAAGTGTATCTGGCAAGATATTTTTTACAGTTTTTATTATTTTTTGCAACTTTTTACAAAACCCTTGCAGATTTTGCAAGGGTTTTGTGCTTTTTCTCATGTTATATTCATTTTTATGAAACAGATTGCGCTCTAAATTGCATTTATTATAATGCAAGGATGCCAATTTTCATCTCATTACCGGAAGTCTCAGACACCTGAACATTCATTATTTGAAGTATTTTACTCCTGATTCGAAGATCTTCATATCCTGTTCTCCGTAAATGTTCATTGCCACACTTCTGTTTCTTCTTTCTGAATGCGCCATCTTACCAAGTACACGTCCGTCCGGGCTTGTAATACCTTCGATCGCACAGTAAGAACCGTTGACATTCCATTCTTCGTTCATTGTGATATTTCCTTCCGGATCACAGTACTGTGTTGCAACCTGGCCATTTGCGAATAACTTGTCCAGCCATTCTTTATTTGCAACAAATCTTCCTTCACCATGAGATGCAGGGTTGGTGTATACTCCGCCAAGTTCTGCTTCTCTGAGCCATGGAGATTTGTTCGTTACTACTTTTGTATAGACCATCTTGGAGATATGGCGGCCGATCGTGTTGTATGTAAGTGTCGGTGAATCCGGCTGCTGTCCTGTAATCTCTCCGCTTGGTACCAGACCAAGCTTGATCAGAGCCTGGAATCCGTTACAGATACCAAGTGCCAGTCCGTCACGCTCATTCAATAATTTTTCTACCGCTTCTTTCATCTTCGCATTCTTAAATGCTGTTGCGAAGAATTTTGCTGATCCGTCCGGTTCGTCACCTGCACTGAATCCACCTGGGAACATGATGATCTGTGACTGTTCGATCGCTTTTTCAAATACTTCTACAGAATCAACGATATCAGATGCACTCATATTTCTGAATACTTTTGTAATCACCTTTGCTCCTGCTCTTTCGAATGCTTTCGCACTGTCATATTCACAGTTTGTTCCAGGCATTACCGGGATAAATACGGTCGGCTGAGCGATCTTGTGGTCACAGATATAAATATCAGATGTATCATATAATCCTGTCTCCACCTTCGCATCCTGTCCTTCCGCTCCGGAATTGGTCGGGAATACTTTTTCCAGTGTTTCTTCCCATGCAGATACTGCTTCGTCTAACGCAATCTTCACATCGTTATATTCAATAGCTGCGCTGTCTGTTACTTCACCAATTACAGTATAAGTAATTCCAAGTTCAGATACCTTATCAGCCGGTACTTCTGCGATGATATCTCCGAATGCCGGTGCAAATAAATCTCTTGCGTCTACATCGTGCTCGATCTTCACACCCATGCCGTTACCGAATGCCATCTTGCTGACTGCTGCCGCAATACCATGTCTGTCCAGTGCATAAGCTGCTACGATCTTACCGCTGTGGATATCTTCTGTAAATTTACTGTACTGATCCATAACTTTCTCGTATACAGGAATGTCATAATTATCTGTCTCAATACGAAGCCATACCAGTTTATCTCCGGCTTTCTTAAGTTCCGGTGTGATAATGTCTTTTTCTTTTGCAATGTCCACTGCGAAAGATACCAGTGTCGGTGGTACATCGATGTCTTCGAATGTTCCTGACATACTGTCCTTTCCACCGATGGATGGAAGTCCGTATCCAAGCTGTGCACTGTAAGCTCCGAGAAGAGCTGCAAACGGCTGACTCCATCTGTGTGGATCTTCTGTCATACGACGGAAATATTCCTGGAATGTGAAACGGATCTTGCTGTAATCGCCACCTGCTGCAACGATCTTTGCGATAGACTCTGTCACTGCATAGATTGCTCCGTGATATGGGCTCCATGTTGACAGATATGGATCAAATCCGTAACTCATCATACTTACGGTATCGCAGTCTCCTGTTAATACCGGAAGCTTGGCAACCATTGCCTGCGTCTCTGTCTTCTGATATTTTCCACCATGCGGCATGAATACAGAAGCTGCTCCGATGGATCCGTCGAACATTTCTACCAGACCTTTCTGTGAGCATACATTCAGGTCTTTTAACATATCAAGCCATTTTTCTCTTACGTCTTTTACTTCTTCTCTTACGAGGATGCTGTCTTTTCTGTTCGGGATATCAACCGCTACGGTTGTCTCCTGGTGTGCTCCGTTGGTATCAAGGAATGCACGTGAAAGATTTACGATCTCTTTTCCTCTCCATGAAAGGACCAGTCTTGGATCTTCTGTTACGACAGCCACCTTTGTTGCTTCCAGGTTCTCTTCGGATGCATATTTCATAAATTCATCTACATCTTTTGGATCTACAACAACTGCCATACGTTCCTGTGATTCAGAGATTGCAATCTCTGTTCCGTCAAGGCCGGCATATTTCTTAGGTACTTTATCAAGGTCGATCTGAAGTCCGTCTGCAAGTTCTCCGATAGCAACAGATACTCCGCCTGCTCCGAAGTCGTTACATTTTTTGATCAGCTTGCTGACTTCTTCTCTTCTGAATAATCTCTGGATCTTTCTTTCTGTAGGTGCATTACCTTTCTGTACTTCTGCTCCACAGGTCTCGATAGACTCTTCTGTATGTACTTTGGAAGATCCGGTTGCTCCACCGCATCCGTCACGTCCGGTACGTCCGCCGAGAAGGATAATGATATCTCCAGGATCTGAAGTTTCTCTGATGACTGCACGTCTTGGTGCTGCCCCGAGTACTGCTCCGATCTCCATACGTTTTGCAACATAATTCGGATGATAGACTTCTTTTACTGCTCCGGTTGCCAGTCCGATCTGGTTACCATAAGAGCTGTATCCGTGTGCTGCTTCTCTAACCAGTTTCTTCTGTGGAAGCTTTCCTTTTAATGTATCTTTTACAGATACGGTTGGATCAGCGGCTCCTGTAACACGCATTGCCTGGTATACATATGTACGTCCTGACAGTGGGTCACGGATGGCTCCTCCGAGGCAGGTAGCAGCTCCACCGAATGGCTCGATCTCTGTCGGATGGTTATGTGTCTCGTTCTTGAAGTTCACAAGCCACTCTTCTTCCACACCGTCTACCTCGATCGGCACAACGATACTGCATGCATTGATCTCATCGGATTCTTCCTGATCCTGTAATTTTCCTTCACGTTTTAATTTTCTCATTGCCATCAGTGCAAGATCCATCAGGCAGACAAATTTGTCTTCTCTTCCTTTGAAGATCTCGCTGTGATCAGCGATGTACTGTTTGTAAGTCTCTTCCATCGGCTCTCTGTAATCGCCGTCGCCGAATGAAACGTCTGTAAGTTCTGTCGAGAATGTTGTATGACGGCAGTGATCTGACCAGTATGTATCCAGAACGCGGATCTCTGTCATGGAAGGATCTCTGTCTTCTTCTGATTTAAAATAATTCTGGATATGCTGGAAGTCCTTGAATGTCATGGCAAGTCCGAGAGAATCATATAATTCTTTTAACTTGTTTTCTTCCATATCTTTGAATCCGTCAAAGATTTTTACATCTGCCGGCTCATCAAATACGGTAACTAATGTCTCCGGCTTTTCGCCCTGTGCTTCTCTGGAATCTACAGGGTTGATGCAGTGTTCTTTGATTGCTTCAAATTCTTCATCTGATAAGCTGCCTTCTCCTCCATGGATCACATAAGTTGTCGCGGTACGGATGACCGGCTGCTCGTCTTCTTTGATGAACTGAATACACTGAACAGCGGAATCCGCTCTCTGGTCAAACTGTCCCGGAAGGAATTCTACAGAAAAGATTCTGCTTCCTTCTTCTGCCGGAAATTCTTCTTTATATAATGTATCTACAGGTGGTTCAGAAAAGATGCCATTACATGCTTTCTCAAATGTCTCATCGGATACATTTTCCACATCGTAGCGAATCAGTACACGAACACTGTCCACGTCTTTGATTCCAAGATAGCTGCGGATCTCAGTCTTAAGCTCCTTGGCCTGTACATCAAATCCTGATTTTTTCTCCACGTACACTCTTTTTACATTGCTCATAAGTAATCCTCCATAAATGAATTTTTACACATTTTCTATTGTTAGTATAACACAACAATCATTATTTAATACAATTAATATATCTAAACACTTTTATAATCTGTACTTATTAATCCTTTATCATTTTCATTCCCGTCAATCCATTTTTACAGATTTACGATTCCTCTGGCTTTTTATAATATTTTTTAATAACGAACAATACGATCCATATCACTACCAGCACCGCTCCAAATACCTCACTGATACGGATCACCATATCAGAAAAGAATCCTTCCGGCAGCATCCGGATCATATAATCAGTCTCCGGATTGAATATCCATAGATTATTGGTAAAAAACAGTTTATGAAAAATCGTAAAACACGTCGTAAAATCTATACTGAAAGCAATGCCAAGCAGTACACCTATGACCAGCCATACACCAAGTGCGATCGAATATGCCCTGCAAAAAAGTCTCTTCCAGTCTTTTTCCCGCTTTTTAAACATCGTCAGTATGGCTGCAGCTACAATCAGGCAAACTCCCCCGACCTTAATACCTCCCAGGAATAGATTCCTGACATCTCGCATATGCATCCGGTCTCTTTCATTGAAGAAATCCTGCTCTTTTCCTTCCACCGTTGTTACAACTGACAGCTTCTCTTCTTTTCCGATCAGATAGTTCATCATATGTTCTGTCACGTACATGACATGGTCGATGTTCATATCCAGATCTTCTGTCACTTCATATTTCTGGTATTCTTTTTTGTAAAATCTATAATGACTGTCTCCATATACTGCCGCCCAGATACTGAATGCAAGTGCTGCGATCACTGCACACATCATGGCCACAACCGATATGAGCGTTGTTAATTTCTTCAAGTTTTTTTCCTCCTGTTCTTCATTATTATAACACTTCTATTGTAAATACGGTTGTAATTTTCTTTCATTTCACTTATAATACAGTTAAGATTCATTAGGAGGACTTATCATGGATATTAACTATGAGTTATATAAAGTATTTTACTATGTAGCTTCCACCTTAAGCTTTTCGGAAGCTTCCAAGCAGTTGTTTATCTCGCAGTCGGCTGTCAGCCAGTCGATCAAGGCATTGGAGAAAAAGCTGGATCAGACCTTATTCATCCGAAGCACCAAGAAAGTACGTCTTACTACCGAAGGAGAGATTCTTCTGCGCCATATCGAACCGGCGATCAGCCTGATCAAGCGTGGGGAAAGCCAGCTTCTCGATGTCGGCGTACGCGGAGGACAGCTTCACATCGGAGCCAGTGATACGATCTGCCGTTATTTCCTGGTGCCTTATCTGGAACGCTTCCACCGGGAATTTCCGGGAGCGCATATCAAGGTTACGAATGCGACATCGATCCGCTGCGTAGAACTCCTGGAGACCGGGCAGGTGGATCTGATCGTTGTCAATTCACCGAATTCCTATCTCGGAAATGTTCCGAATGTGAAAAAAATCAAAGATTTCCAGGATGTGTTCATTGCCAATGAAGCATTTAAAGAATTAAAAGGAAAGAAGGTTTCTTTCAAAGAACTTCTGGACTACCCGATCCTTATGCTGGACAGAAAGAGTACAACCAGTGAATATCTGCACAACCTGTTTCTTCAGAATCAGCTGGATCTGGTTCCGGAGATCGAACTCAGCAGTAATGACCTTCTGATCGACCTTGCCCGCATCGGACTTGGAATCGCATTTATTCCGGATTTCTGTCTTTCCCAGACAGCCGATTCGGATTCTCTGTTCATTGTTGAGACGAAGGAATCGCTTCCGGAACGCGAACTTGTCATTGCGCATAACGAGAAGGTTCCGGTATCCAAAGCCGCACAGGAGTTTTTATCTTATTTTTAATATGTTTACAAACTCTTTTTCCTGCCAAAGTATCCCCGGAGAACTACCGGTGGCAGCTACTTTTATTTACTTTCGTATAAAATACCATGTGGCATATGTCCCTCATGGTATTTTTTTCTATCATATTGTTCTATAATATATTTTTCTATAAATAATATTTTTCTGATTCTGCTTACCTCTTATCCATCTGTTCTTCCTTCCAGAACCCTGCTATCTTTTCTTCGATATTTTCACTGTTACAGATCTGGAAATCATTCCACTCCCTCGGAAACACCTCCTGGCACCGCCGGTCCATAAAACGTTCATCCAAAAGTGCAATCACCCCTCTGTCCTGATCAGTCCGGATGACTCGTCCTGCCGACTGTAGCACCTTATTCATGCCCGGATACAAATAAGCATAATCGAATCCATTCAGATTCTTCCGGTCAAAATAATACTTTAAAAGTTCCCGTTCCAGACACACCTGCGGAAGTCCTGTCCCGATGATCATTGCCCCGATCAGTTTATCTTCCGTCAGATCAATTCCTTCTGAAAAAATACCCCCCATCACACAGAAGCCGATCAGGCTGTGTGCTCTTTCCTGTTCGAATTTTTTCAGGAATTCTTCCCGTTCCTGCTCCGTCATATATTGGGACTGTACTGCAACTTCAATCTGTTCCTGCGGCAGTTCCATGAATGCTTCCCACACTTCTTCCAGAAATCGGTAAGACGGGAAAAAGGCAAGATAATTTCCTGTTCTTCCTTTTATCACACGCATCATATATTCTGCATACTTACGGTACATCTCCGGTCCGCGTCTGGTATACTTCGTGCTGACATCATTTCCCAGAAGCAGTAATCTTTTGCTTTGTTCAAATGGAGATTCTGCATAGATCGCATAATCATCCTTTGCCGCAGATAACAGTTTCTTATAATAATTAATTGGCAGAAATGTTGCCGAAAATAATATCGTACTATTTCCTTTTCCCATATATTCCTGCAGGCATCCCGCCGGATTGACACAGAACAGATGCAGGTAAAACTTTCCTTCTTCACTTAGTTCTGAATAAATCAGATAATTTTCATCCAGCCGGTCATGAATATATATGAAATTACGGATACCAAAGTAAAACTCCAGTACCCCTTTCCGTATTACTTCATCTTTACAATCTTCTATAAACTCTTCCAGCTTTGTCATCAAAGACAATAGCTTAATATACACATGTGACACACTATTCAGTATCTGGCAGCCGTCACATTCTCTTTTTAACTCCAGAAGCTGCTTATTGCAGCTCTCCAACGCCGAGACAAGTTTCGGTTCTCCGTATTTTACCAGCTTTTTGATTTTCAGAAAATCTTCCTTGCAAATACTGGTGCTGTACATGGTTCTCCCACGTTCGACCAGATTGTGTGCCTCATCGATCAGAAACAGATATTCTCCTTTGACACCGTCTCCGAAAAAGCGTTTCAGATGTGCATTCGGATCAAAGACGTAATTATAATCACATATAACCGCATCTACCCACTGCGATACATCCAGTGCCATTTCAAACGGACACACATTCCATTTCCTTGCCTGTTCTTCCAGCACTTCCCGGCTCATCTCATCTGTCGATGTGAGCAGTTCATAAACAGCAGCATTTACACGGTCAAAATGTCCTTTGGCATATGGACATGCATCCGGATTACAGATAGTTTCCTCACAGAAACAGATCTTTTCTTTTGCCGTCAATGTGATGACTTTCATCTTCAGATCCTGCTTCCTCAGGATCTCGAATGCCTGACTTGCCACCGTTCTGGTGATCGTCTTCGCCGTCAGATAAAAGATCTTTTCTCCCAGTTCTTCCCCGACTGCTTTCACCGCCGGAAATACGGCCGCCATTGTCTTGCCGACTCCGGTCGGTGCCTGGATAAATAATTTCTTTTTTCTCAAAATTGTCCTGTATACCGACGCAACCAGTTTCTTCTGTCCGTCTCTATATTCGAATGGGAATTCCACTGTTTTGATTGAAGCATTTCTCTTTGCTCTCCATTCCATCTGGTATCTTGCCCATTTTTCATATTCTGATACAAGTTCTTCGAACCATTTCTTAAGTTCTGCCCGGGTATATACCTCCTGGAATCTCCGGATTTCTTCGGTATCTAAATTACAATACGTCATCTGTACTCCGATTTCTTCCAGATTTTTCTGTTCTGCATAAATATAGGCATAGCATTTTGCCTGAGCCAAATGTAAAAGCTGCGGTTCTTTCAGACGTTTCAAATCCTTAAATACTCCTTTGATCTCGTCGATCACCACACGCTTCGGAAGTTCTATGATCCCATCCGCTCTTCCTTCTACACTCAGGATAAATCCATCGCACGCTATCTGATACTTTAACGGGACCTCTGCACGGTACTCTGCCCCCTGCTGTCTCTGGATTTTCCGGTGTATCCGGCCGCCCTGCTGCATAGCCTCCTTATCTGCCCCGCCGGTCCGGTTGTCAATGTCTCCATGTCTCAATATAAATTCCACCAGATTCCGCACTGAAATGCGGATACATGGTTGTTCCAGATTCATGATCTGCTCTCCCCCAATCGTTCTTCATACATCGGTCGAACCGCTCCCGTCATCCCTGCGATCACATCGATCACCGTCATGATATCTCCGCTCCGGTTCTTCTGATAAGCATGGTAGCTTCCCTGAATGCAAAAACTCAACATCACGTTCATCGCCGTATCTTCTTCAAACTCCGGATATTTTTCAAAAATCATCTGCTTGATACTCCGCTCAATACTGTCCGCGAAATGATTTGCCTGACTACCGGAAAATAATATTGCCGTCAGAGAATTCTGAGATATATAGGCCATCAGAAGTTCCCTTGCGAATTCTGCCGGATGCTCCATAAGATATTCCGGATGCTGAATACTGTTCGCAATCGACTGTACCACTTCTTCTTCCATCGCATCTGACAGATCGTAGATATCTTTATAATGTGCATAAAAGGTAGACTTATTGATCCTTGCACTTTCACATAATTCTTTTACTGTTATCTTTTCCAGATGTTTTCTGGAACGCAGTTCGATAAATGCATTCTTGATTCCCCGCTCTGTTTTCTCAATCCTAAGATCCATTTCATTTTCTCACTTTCCCGACACTTTTTCCCATTCGTCGGTTATCCACCCATTCGTCGGTTTTGTCGGTGGATACCTTCTCGCATTTCTCTTATAATATGATTATAGATCAAAAAAGCAACTACTGTCCATTATCTTTTCGGCAGTTAATTATTTACGTTGCATTTTTACGGAGGTTAATATGGATTTTTACGGATTTTATACAGGAAAAATATTCGACGCCTATGAATTTCTCGGCGCACACCCGGACAAAGACGGAACCACATTCCGTACCTTTGCACCTGCTGCATCACGCATTACAGTCATTGGGGAATTTAACGACTGGCAGGAATGGGAACTTAATAAAACTTATGACGGAAATTTCTGGGAATGTTATGCCAAAGGTGCAAAGCCGGGCATGATGTACAAGTACCGCATCTACAAACAGGACGGAAACTGCGTAGAGCACTGCGATCCTTACGGCTTCGGCATGGAACTCCGTCCGAACTTCGCGTCTATCATCCGCGACCTGTCCCATTACAAATTCAAAGACAGCAAATGGATGCAGAAGCGTTCAGTATGCAAGGACAAACCACTCAATATCTACGAACTGCATTTCGGCTCATTTAAGAAGCCTTCTGAAAAGGCAGACGACTGGTACACTTATGTAGAAATGATCGACATCCTGATCCCTTATCTTAAGGAAAATGATTATAACTATATCGAGATCATGCCGCTCAGCGAACACCCGTGTGACGAATCCTGGGGATATCAGAATACTGGATTCTTCAGCCCGACATCACGCTATGGAACTGCCGAAGAACTGATGAAATTCATTGATGCCTGCCACAAGAACGACATCGGTGTGATCATGGATTTCGTGCCGGTACATTTTGCCGTTGATCATTATGCACTGGCCGATTATGACGGAACTTCACTTTATGAATATCCACATCAGGATGTTGGCGTCAGCGAATGGGGAAGCTGCAACTTCATGCATTCCAGAGGCGAGGTCCGAAGCTTCCTGCAGTCTGCTGCGAACTACTGGTTAAGCGTATATCATGTGGACGGAATCCGTATGGATGCAATCAGCCGTATCATTTACTGGCAGGGTGAACCGGCAAGAGGTGTCAACAATAATGCAGTAGACTTTATTCGTGAAATGAACCGCGGATTAAAAACACTGCACCCGACAGCTATGCTCTCTGCCGAGGATTCTACTTCTTTCGAAGGCGTAACAAAACCTGCTGATCAGGGCGGACTTGGATTCGATTACAAATGGGATATGGGCTGGATGAACGATACACTTGACTACTTCCGCACCGCACCGGAATACAGAAGCCGCGATTATCACAAGCTTACGTTCTCCATGATGTACTATTATAACGATGTTTTCCTTCTTCCGCTTTCACATGACGAGGTGGTTCACGGAAAGGCAACCATCGCCCAGAAAATGCATGGAGAATACGAAGAGAAATTCCCACAGGCACGTGCCTTCTATATGTACATGTATGCACATCCTGGAAAGAAATTAAACTTCATGGGGAATGAGATCGGACAGCTCCGTGAATGGGATGAAAAACGTGAACAGGACTGGGATATCCTGAAGTATCCAATTCACGATGCATTCCATCACTTCATGCAGAAACTGAATCATCTGTATATGACAACTCCGGCTCTTTCTGCAAAAGACTATGAAAACGCCGGTTTCCATTGGCTGGACTGTCATCAGGAAGAACGCTGTATCTATGCTTTTGAAAGAACGGATGGCAAAGAACGTATTGCCGCTGTCTTTAATTTCTCTGATGAGGATCAGGAAGGATATGAGCTTCCAATAACGGATGCAAAGGAACTGGAAGTGATTCTGGCTAGTGATGATGTAACATTTGGAGGAAGTAAGAAGTATACGAAGAAGAAAGTGAAGGTTACGGATGGGAAAGCTGTGCTGGATCTTTCGGCTTATTCGGCGGTGTATTATTCGATTGCTGTTTAATGCATTAAGCGACGGCTGCCCGGACCGGAATAAAAGTTAGGAATCCTTTATTCCGGTCCGCGTAACCGGTCTGATGAACTAAATAACAATTTACTTCTTCTTCGGCTACGACTTTGATGAAGCCGCGTTCTTCCTGTGTGATGATAGATTTCCCATTTGCGCTCATGATGAATTTACCACATTTTACGGCAATTCCTTTTTCTTTCGCCTGGTCTTCTGTCATTCCGGCAGATGCAATCTCCGGATCTGTATAAACACATCCCGGAACGATACTCAGATCTATGAATGGTTCTTTTCCGGCAAGCTTTTCAGCTACAACCATTCCCTGTGCGCTTGCCGCGTGTGCAAGCTGTGCACCAAAGATCAGATCACCGATTGCATAGACTCCCGGGATACTGGATTCGAAGTTTTCGTTCATCAGCACACGTCCGCGTTCCATATCCGGTTTTACATTTTCTCCAAACAGTCCATCTGTATTCGGACAGCGTCCCACTGCACACAACACATACTCTGCTGTCACTTCCTGTTCCTTTTCTTTCTCTATATAGTGACAGGTACAGGTCTCTCCTTCTACTGTTACGCCCTGTACTGCCGCAGAAGTATGGATATCAATGCCTCGCTTTTTCAGGATCTGTTCCTGCCAGTTCGTATAACTTACGGAATACTGCGATCGCATTATCCAGCGTTTCTTTCGATTCGGTCTCGGTTGGCTCTACCATCAGTGCTTCATCCACGATCAATGGGAAATACATTGTAGGCGGATGAATACCATTGTCCAGCAGACCTTTTGCGATATCCATTGCCGAGATTCCGGATAACCTTCTGTATATTTATTGGTCGGTACGGTTCCCATTGCCAGCATCACTGCCGGGCTTACAATATTTTCAGATGCAATCAGCTCCAGATTTCTTCTCTGTCTGCCAAGCTCTAATGCAAGTGCTTCCCCAACTTCTTTGTCACATTCTGTGATGTAGTTTGTTACATCTTCGATTCTGTTCATTTGTTTTTACCTCCTTCGGAATCTGCCTGCTTTTCGCGCCCATTCCCTATTTTGAGCACTAAAAAAGCAGGCAAAAAATACTTTCTTTTCAAAAGTGTTTTTTGTCTGCCTCTGTCCTTTTACCTGAAAGATTACTTCTTCGGTACAATTCTTATTGTTCTCCAGAGCGTCGTCCGAATTCGTTCCCTTTTACCTGAGAGTTTCTGCATGCCCCTTCAGCTCCTATGCTGCATGGTATCTTTGCTTCCTTCTACGCATTTTATTAAAATAATACGTTTCACTTCATTTATGCACTTTGCACATATGTATCTCACAAATCCACCCATCAACCATGCAATTAGCATAACAAGTTATGTCCTTTAAGTCAACAGTAAATCCATAAGTTAATTATTTATCACAAAAGATGGTACCTGTCAAAGCATTTCAACTCTGCCAAATACCATCTTCTTATCTCCATCTCTTAAAGCTTATTTACTGCTTCCGCAAGGTAATCATTGCTTACTTCTGCAAAGTTCTCATTCTCCACTGCCTCTGCAAGACTTGCATCAATCGGCATCTTACCGATGACCGGAACGCCGAGTTCTTCTGCCACTTCGTCGATGTGGCTCTCGCCGAATACGGAGATCTTACGTCCGCAGTCCGGACATTCCAGATAACTATAGTTCTCCACGATTCCGAGTACCGGGATATCCATCTGTCCTGCCATGTTGTAAGCTTTCTTTACGATCATGCGTACCAGATCCTGCGGAGAAGTTACGATCACGATGCCTTCTACCGGAAGGGACTGGAATACGGTAAGCGGTACATCACCGGTTCCCGGCGGCATGTCTACGAAGAGATAATCCAGTTCTCCCCATGCAACATCTGTCCAGAACTGTGTGACAACACCTGAGATGACCGGACCTCTCCAGATAACCGGATCATCTTCTTCCGGAAGTAAAAGGTTGATGGACATGATCTTCGTTCCATCTTTTGCCTCACATGGGAAAATATTTTCTCCATCCCCTTTTGCTTTTTCATGGATTCCATACATCTTCGGAATGGATGGACCTGTGATATCTGCGTCCATGATACCTACAGAAAATCCCTGTTCTCTCATCAGCCTTGCAAGCGATGCGGTAACCATAGATTTTCCAACACCGCCTTTTCCGCTGACAACTGCGATCACATGGTTGATGTGTGATTTTTTATTTTCCGGTTTGATCAGACTCTGCGGTTTGCTTCCGCATTCACCTGCATGGGAACAGCCTGCACAATCGGACGGGCTGCAGCCTGTTTTTTGTTCTTCTGCCATTTGTCTTACTCCTCTACAGCCGCAATAAGTTCAACTTCACACAGAACTCCCTTTGGAAGTGTCTTTACTGCAACACAGCTTCTTGCCGGTTTTGATGTAAAGTATTTTCCATATACTTCGTTGAATGCTGCAAAGTCACTCATATCTGCAAGGAAGCATGTTGTCTTTAATACCTTGTCAAATGATGTTCCAGCTTCTTTTAAGACCTCTCCTAAGTTCTTACATACCTGCTCTGTCTGTGCTTCAATTGTAGTTGCTTCTACATCATTCACTTCCGGATTGATTGCGATCTGTCCTGCTGTATACAGTACTCCGTTGTGTACATATCCCTGTGAGTATGGTCCAAGTGCCTTTGGTGCTTTTTCTGTTGCTACGATTTTCATAATGTTATTTCTCCTTTGCTACTTCATATAATTTCTGTGCGATACACACATCAAATAATCCCATTCCAACCGATTTGAAATATGTTGTCTGACCTTCTTTGATCTCTTTTTCCCCCGATACGAGATATTCATGCATCAGTTTTACCCGGTCTTTTGTAAGTTTTCCACTTGCCAGAGGCTGGCTTAGATCTCCGCTTTCCTCATATGCGTATGGCAGTTCAATGTATACATTGTCCACCAGATCCAGTACTGCATCCGGGATTTCCCTCATTTCCGGCATATAAGAGCCGATCGCAATGATGCATTTTCCTCTCAGAAGTTCTTTGTCATCCGGAAGAACAGGTGTGGTAGAAGGAGTTGTTGTACAGATGATATCACTGTTTCGTACAAGCTCTTCCACTGCTTTACATTGTACTACCTTTACGTCTTCCTTATCAATAGCTTTTTTCAGTCTTTCCAGATAATCTGTCAAATCACGGTCACTGTGGTTGAACACATATACGGTATGGATATCTCTTGCCGCACATGCATACACAGCCTGATGGAATCCCTGCATTCCTGCTCCGATGATTCCTACGGTGCGACAGTCTTTTCTTGACAGATGGCGGATCCCCACACCGCCGACAGCTCCGGTTCTCCATGCCGTTACCGATTGCCCGTCCATAACAGCAAGCGGCGCGCCTGTCGTATAATCATTCAGTAACACGATACCATCTATCGACGGCAGTCCCAGTTTGGAATTCTCCGGGAAGATCGACAGAATCTTTGTCCCTATGATATCCTTTGTGTAACATGGCATATACATGAGCTGCTTATTTTCATGTTCTACCGTCGGTCTTGGCGGCATATAGAACTCACCTGATCCATAGATCCGGTATGCCTCTTCGATCTGATCCATCATCTGATCCGGATCAACCATTTCTTCGATCTGCTCCTTGCTTAATACGATCATTTTACATTTCCTCCAGTTCTTTTTGTTCCCTTGTGACATCTCTCAGCCACTTGTATGTCAAATACCGCTTTAAAGTAATCGGTACTTTGATCAGTTCATCACTCATCAGTATAACATAGACGACCGGCACACTGGCATGCAAAATAAATGCCGCCACTGCCCCGAGTAAAATGGAGAATCCCCACATCGTCGATACATCCATGATCAATCCGAATTTCGTATCTCCGCCTGCACGGAATACCCCCACTACCATTGTGGTATTAAATGCCTGTGCCACAGTAAAATACGACATAACGAAGAACATGAAACTTAAGTAATTCTTTGCCGGTCCGGTCAGTGCCAGATTCGCATTGGCGATTGGTGCCGAGATCAGTATCAGCACACCACCCAGGATTCCAAGAATCAGACTTAACCACACGAAACGTTTTCCGTATGCTTTTGCCAGTTCCATCTTGCCTTCCCCGATCGTCTTACCGAGATAGATCGCCGTTGCATGGGAAATCCCGAATGTTACGACTGTTGCCAGCTGTCTTGCCACCTGCGCAACCGAGTTGGCTGCCACTGCTGCGCTTCCAAGATGCCCGATCACCGCCGTATTCGCCGACGTTCCCAGTCCCCACATCAGTTCATTTAATACCACCGGCATAGAATAAACTGCGAAATCTTTTAACAGAACCTTATCGATCTTCACCATATCTTTAAGCCGGATCCTTACTACTTTATTTCGGAAGATGGCATAAACGAGAACCATCACTGTCTCGGCTGCTCTGGCACACAGCGTACCGATTGCCGCACCCCTTACTCCCATTACCGGGAATCCAAGTAGTCCGAAGATCAGAACCGCATTTACCACAATATTCATCAGCAATGAAATCAGATAAATAAATGTAGCCACCATTACCCTCTCGATACTGCGCATAATATTCAGATACACCTGTGTCACCGCCATGAACACATAGGAAAATCCTACGATTCTTAAATACTTTACTCCTTCTGCAATAACTTCCGGATCAGAGGTATAGATCCGCATCAGTGTCTCCGGCATGCCAAGGGCTGCTCCTGCGAATACTACTGCAACGATGAGTCCGGCACTTAATCCCATACCCAGGACTTTCTCTATCGTTCTGGTGTCTTTCTTCCCCCAGTACTGCGCCGTCAGAACCGTTGCTCCGGAGGTCACTCCGTAAAAGATCAGTGTCATGATGTATTGGATCTGTCCTGCAAGAGATGCCCCGGATAACACTTTCTCTCCAACCTTTCCAAGCATGATCACATCCGTCGCCGTAACTCCGACATTGATCAGATTCTGGATTGCGATCGGGATGACCAGAGCGAATACATTCCGGTAGAATTGCTTCCAGTTGATTGTTTTTGTATATTTACTTTTTTCTTCCATTTATTTTTTCTCTGCTCCTATTTATTCTTATCACATTTTCTGCTTCTCTGCAGATAATACACCGCAAGCTGTGTCCGATCTCTTAATTCCAGTTTCTCGAGCACATTGCTGATATAATTCCGGACCGTTCCTTCGCTTAAGCAGACTTTCTCCGATATCTCTTTGTTACTGAGTCCCTCAGCAACCAGTGCTGTGATCTCCAGTTCCCGTTCTCCGATTCCGTAACTGTTCCAGTCAAATGTCTGCTCTTTTTCTTTCTGCTCTTTCTGAAGCAATCCCGGGATTCTGGACATAATCTCAGTTCCGAATACGGTCTGATTCATCTGCACCGCCTGCAATGCAGGAAGGATACTGCCGTAATCCTGTTTTATCAGATATCCTTTCACACCATATTTTAATGCTTTTACGATGTACGCATCATCGGAAAACGTGGTAAGCAAAAGAATCTTTGCATCCGTATGCCTTTTCAAAATCTGTTCTGCGGCATCCAGACCGTTCATGTCCTTCATACGGATGTCCATCAGAAGAACATCCGGCAGCAGTTCATCATATAACCGGACGGCATCTTTTCCATCCTGTCCGGTGCCGGTTACTTCTACTTCTCCTCCTGCTTCCAGAATTGTCTTTAACGCACTGGATACCAGGATATCGTCATCTACAATTACTATCTTCATCTTTTTCCCTCATTTTTTGGAACCGTAATAAATATACGGAAGCCATTTTCTTTCTGGATCTGCATGGTTCCGCCAAGCATGCGGACACGTTTTTTCATATTCTTGATCCCGATTCCGCTGCATTCTGTGTTTTCTGTTTTTCGAGTGTTTCCGGTCTTTCCAGCACTTTCCTTCTCTGCATATTCTTCTCGGTCTCCGTTTGGCCGGATCCGCTCATCTGACGTTCCATTATCTTCTATGATCAGCTGATATAGTCCGGGATGTTCTCTTGCCAAAATCTTCACCTCATTTGCATTGCTGTGGCGCATCACGTTATTCAGTGCCTCTTTCGTAATGGCTATAAAGCTGTATTTGATCTCTTTTGGAATGTCATATCTCATATCATAAGTAAGCTGTACCGGACAAAAACGGAATTCTTCTGCCAGCGATTCCATCACTTCTTTTAAATTTACCGACTCATCATGCAGATCGTGCACGCTCTGTCTTACATTCGTCATGGCTTCGTTCAGCGTCTGATCCAGCTGCTCCATCGGGACTTTCAGATTCTCAGCCTGATTAACAGTCTTTAACGCTCCCACCATCAGGATGGACCGCGACAGCATATGTCCCACATTGTCATGGATCTCTCTGGCGATACGATTCCGTTCTTTCAGTGTGGCCAGATATACTTCTGTGTCCTGCTTTTTCAACAGATCCTGATTCTTCTTTTCCAGCATCAGTGTCAGTTCTCTGCTGTCATCTCTGGCCCTTTTATATTCCTGCTCCAATTCATTTAGCCTCCTGGTCCGTCCATATAACAGAACTGCTGCTGCCAGCCCGGCAACAATAAGCATCTCTTTTTCCAGCCCGTAATATTCCCGGAACGCCGGCGCCTCACAGGCCACGATTATACCACCAACCCCTATATAAACCGGAGAATAAAAGCATAGCATATTATATAAAACTACCGGAAGAAACATCCACATTTCTTTAAAAACAATTCCGGCTACCACGAAAGCAATCGTCATAATGTAATGCAGATACTTTTCTTCCCCTACCAGATTCACACAGGTATAGATACACACAAACAGAATAGCAATAACCGCCGGAATCCCTGTTTCCGCTGTTACCAGAAGTCCTGCTCCGTAAAGGAACAAACATCCTTCATCTGTTATCTTTCTCATTCTTTTCTCCTATATTACATTTGTCACATTCAACTTATGATCTGCGACACTATCATTATAATCAGCCATACGCTATACTACAAGTAACAAATCATCAAGGAGGTAATCTTATGCTTGTACATATAGAAAATCTGGTAAAACGTTACGGTAATCTGTTAGCGCTTGACCACCTGTCACTCGACATCGAAGAAGGCGAGATCTTCGGACTGCTCGGACCAAACGGTTCCGGTAAAACCACCGCCATCAACTGCTTGCTCGCACTGTTAAAATATGACAAAGGAACGATCACGATCCTTGGAAAGGATATGAAGCCGGACAGCTACGATATCAAGCAGGATATCGGTGTTGTCATGCAGAACGTTGCCGTCTTTGAGCAGATGTCCGTCTATGAAAACATCGATTATTTCTGCGGACTCTATATCAGAGACAAACAAAAACGAAGAGAACTCGTGGAAGAAGCCATCGCATTCACCGGTCTGTCCGATTTCCGTAAGATGCGCCCGAAGAAACTCTCCGGCGGACTCTTACGAAGGCTGAATATCGCATGCGGCATTGTCCACAAGCCCAGACTCATCATCATGGATGAACCGACCGTTGCTGTAGATCCTCAGAGCCGTAATAAGATTCTGGAAGGAATCGTAGAGCTCAACCGCCAGGGATCAACTATTATCTACACTTCCCACTACATGGAAGAGGTCGAACAGATCTGTACCCGGATCGCGATCATTGATCATGGCCGTGTACTTGCTTCCGGCACAACCGAAGAACTAAAAAAAATGATCAAGACCGGTGAGACGATCACGATCGAAGCGGTTGCGTTAACGAAAAACAACCTGGCAGATATCCGCTCCCTTTCACATGTATTTGACTTATCATACCAAGATCAGACAATGATCCTACGCTGCAGCGGTGCAAAACACAATCTGATCCGAGTACTGAATTACCTGCAGGAACAGGACATTCCATTCGGACGCGTCTTCTCCGAGCTTCCGACTCTCAATGATGTCTTCCTTGAGATCACAGGAAAAGAACTCAGGGATTAAAGGAGGGACACTTTATGTTACATTTATTAAAATATCAGTTCTTACAGACAATACGTTCCCGCTCTATCATGTTCTGGGCTCTCGCATTTCCGCTCATCCTTGGAACCCTGTTCTATGTGTCCTTTGGAAATACCGGTCTTGCAGGAACCGGAGAGACCGACTGGGAACCGGTTCCTGTTGCCATCGTCACAGTAAACAGCAGTTCCGCAAATGCAGCATCTTTCCTGACATTTCTGAATGAAACGGATCAGGACATGATCGATATCCATTCTTACAAGACAGAAAAAGCTGCCAAAAAAGCGCTCCGGCGGGAGGAAATATCCGGCATCTATTACGTGAAGTCGGTTCCTTCCCTTACCATTACTTCCAATGGCATTAACCAGAGCATTCTGTCTTCCCTTCTGGACAGCTATGAAAAGAATGCTGACATGATCCGGGATATTGCCACACAGCATCCGGAAAAGCTTTCGGACGCCCTTTCATCCCTGAACGACTACCAGACACTGGTGAAAGAAAAGTCCTTAGGCGGACATTCCTTAGATCCGACACTGACTTATTTTCTCGCACTGATCGCATTTGCCTGCTTAAGCGGAGTCTACTTAAGCATCCATTCCACGGTTCAGCTTCAGGCGAACTTAAGTGCACTCGGAGAACAGCGCAGCATCACACCGACCCACAAACTTTCCCTGATTCTCGGCGATCTGCTGGTACTGGAAAGTATTCATTTCGTCAACATCCTGATCCTGGAGCTTTACCTTACCCAGGTACTTCATATCAGCCTTGGGCATGACATTCCGAAACTTCTTCTCATTACATTTATGGGCACCCTGATCGGTATCTGTCTCGGAATCCTGATCGGATGCGCCGGCAAACTGTCCTACAGTGTCAAATCCGGAATCGGTGTCCTCGTTACACTGTTACCGAGTTTCCTTGCAGGCCTGATGTTCGGTGGAATGAAAAATGTGATCGAACAGCACTGCCCGGTCATCAACCGGATCAATCCTGCCAGTGTCTTAAGTGATGCATTCTACTGCCTCAGTGTCTATGATGATGCTGTCCGCTACCGCAGGTGTATCCTGATTCTTGTAATCATGTGCCTGCTTTGCATCAGCTTCTCATTTCTTATGATAAGGAGGGAACGTTATGACAGTATTTAAAGGATTTTTAATCATAACCAAACGCAATCTCCTGATGGTATTCATGTATCTGGCAATCTTCCTTACGATCGGAATCCTTGCCTCCGGCAGCGACAACAATACTTCCGGCAGCGGGTTCCATGCCCAAGCACTCACGGTAGGTGTGGTAGATCATGATGGGGGCGTGCTTTCCAAAGGGCTTTCCACATATTTATCACAGTATCATACCGTCAGGCAAATGCCGGATGACACTGCGAAACTCCAGGACGCACTCTTTAACCGGAATGTCTCTTATATCGTGACCATTCCGGAAGATTTTAAAGTCTCCTGTCTCCATGAGCATCAGGCATTGCCGGTATCCAAGATTCCGGGCAGCACAGACGGGTACTACGTCGACCAACAGATCAACACCTATCTGAATCAGGCACGTGTCCTGACAGACAGCGGTTATTCCGATAAAGAGGCAGCTGCATATATTCTGAAACATACAGGCAGTTCTTCTCATGTTACGATGTTAAAATCTGCTTCTTCCGAAAAGACGCCGGGTTATGGTTACATGTATCAGTATCTGCCATATGTGTTAATCTCCATACTGTGCTATGTAATGGGACTGATCATGATCGCATTCCATCAGCCGGATCTGCAAAAGCGAATCCTTTGCTCGGCTGTGTCCATCAGAAGCCAGAACCTGCAGCTTGCACTGGGATATCTGGCAGTCGGATGCTCCGTCTGGATGCTTACAACATGGATCCCTGCTTTCTTCTTTTACCGGAAAGCATTTTTCCAGTCGCCAAAGATGCCATATTATATGCTCAACAGTCTGACTCTGCTTCTGGTCGGTCTTGCTCTTTCCTTCCTTCTTGGTACATTTATCACCAAAGAAGATATCCTGACCGCCCTCGTAAATGTTGTCACACTTGGCATGAGTTTCCTGTGCGGCGTATTCGTTCCACTTGATATCATGGGAAAAAGCGTGAAAACCGTGGCTCATTTTCTTCCGGTCTACTGGTATGAGATCAGTAACAATCTGCTGAACAACTCTGCTGTTCTCACTCAGGCACAGAGACAACTCTTATATCGCAACTATGGAATCCAGTTACTTTTTGCCGCTACGATCTTTTGTATTGCACTGGTAGTCAGTAAAAGAGCAAGGCAGACAGCATAATGCTGCCTGCCCTGCTCTTTTTTCTATCTCTATTTTATCTTTTTCTTCTGTATCCATTCCACAATCTTATATCCCAGATATCCGGAAAGACTTCCGAATACCACACCACCAATGATGTCCGTTGGATAATGCACATACAGGTACAATCTTGATAATGCGATCAGAACCGCAAGTACAAGAGCCGCTTTCCACATCTTCTTCTCTCCGGCAAGATACAATGCCGTAACCGAAGCAAATGAAGCCGCCGTGTGTCCCGACGGGAAAGAGTAATCCTGCGGCTTTGCGACCAGTAATTGTACTGCTGTATTGACATCGAATGGTCTGGTCCTTGCCACCAGATTCTTTATGAGCACATTGCAGAGCAGCACATCCACCAGCAATGCCGCCATCATGATCACCCCTGTCTTTCTTGTCTTCGGAATGATCAGTAATAATACCGTCAGAATGATCCATATGATTCCCGCATCTCCAAGTCTGGTAATGAGCGGAACAACCACATCTCCTATTGGCGTTCTTAAATTCTGGATCATATCAAGAATATGTATCTCCATCTATCTTATCCTCTCAAATTGATTTTTCTTTTATATTTTTTTATATTTTCCCTCTATATTTTTCCATCTGTCTTTTCTGTCCTGAGTACCGGCATCCGGAATGTCTGGATCAAAAGCGGGATTACCATAATGAACCACACGATCGGTTCACAGATGATCACACCCGTATATCCAAGCCACGGAACCAGAGTGGCCGCGATCACGATCTTCCCTGCCATCTCAAGGCCGCTGGAGATCAGTGGTGTAATATGATCCCCTAATCCCTGCATCGCATTTCTTAAAATACAGATCAAGGTAGTCACAATATAAAACAGCGTATCAAACTTCAGATAATTTGTTGCATTTAAGATTACTGTCTTATTATGACTTCCGGTTACCAGATATACCAGCCATCCTCCGATCGTATAACTTGCAATGATCGTAAGTCCTGACCAGATCGCAGTGTAGACAATCGCCAGCCAAATGCCTCTCTTCACACGGTCGATCTTCCCTGCTCCCATGTTCTGTCCACAGTAAGTTGCCATCGTCTGTCCGAATACACTGAACATAATCATGAATATCTCCGTGATCTTTCTCGCCGCTGTATGGGCAATGATAATGTCTTTTCCAAGCTTATTGATCGCCGTCTGTAATGTCAAAGTACCGATATTAACCAGAGAACTCATAAATCCCATCGACATTCCGGCACTTATCATCTCTTTTACCATGATTGGACTTGGATCTTTAAATTCCTCTTTCTGAAGCCTTAATATCTCATATTTTCTGATCATATAAATCCAGCAGATCACAAATGCAATGATCTGTGCCAGTACAGTTGCAATTGCTGCTCCTTTTACGCCAGTCTTCAATACCACAACGAAGAACAGATCCCCCACGATATTCAGTGCTACAGATATCGCCAGAATGATCAATGGTGTTACTGCATCTCCGATTGCACGAAGCGTCGCCGCACAGGCATCATATAAAAATGTTGCAAATAGTCCTGCTATGATGATCGCGATATATCCTTTCGCCACCGGAACCAGATGCTTTGGCACATTTAAGAAATGTAAGATCGGTTTCAAAAATAGCAGTCCTGCTATCGTAAATAAAATGGATATTCCAGTCCCGATCACAAGCGACATTGCAAAGGACTTTTTCATATCTGCGATGTTCTTCGCACCAAATTTCTGTGCGGTAATAATCGCAAATCCGTTGGATAATCCCAGTAAAAATCCGATGATCAGACCGCTCAGTGTGCTGGTCGCACCTACTGCTGCCAGTGCATCTTCTCCCAGAAACGAGCCGACAATCCTGGTATCTACCAGACTGTAGGTCAGCTGTAATAAGTTTCCTAAAAATATCGGTAATGCGAAACTTAGTATCAGTGCCGAGGGCTTTCCCTTCGTTAAATCTTTCATTCTTTCTCAATGTCCTTCCTTTTTCAGTATGATTTTCTCTTTACAAGAAAACATGCACCGCTCATTATAGATCATACTTCCGAAGAGAGCAATCTCTGAAAGAATTTTTTCCGCTTTCTTTCTGTCACCGGACTTCCGCTGCGGATAACCTGTGAACGGATTCCGATGTTGGTCAGTTCCTGCTGAAGCTTAACGGCTTTCTCCGCATCCATACCATCCCGGATCAGAAATGGTGCCATAGACAGGTCTTCCTTCGTTTCAAAATTATATTTTTTCGCAAGCTGTAAGAAGCCATTTCTCTGACCATAATATTCTACAATTCTCCCAAGTACAATGACCTGTCTGGATGGATAGCCGCACACCTCACATGTTTCTTCCAGTGGTGTGATCTCGTATTCTACTTTATAAAAATCAAACGCCTCTTTAAAATATTCCATGCCTTCTTCGTCCAGATTATCAAACAGTGTGGCTGGAAGGTTCGATACGATGCGGTTAGCCATCACTTTATCGAGGCCTGTCAGAAGCTGCAGATAAGCGGATATCTTCTGGTCTTTTCCGCTGCATTTTAATAAACGTATTTTATATGTTCTCATGTAATTTTTATCCTCTTTCTGTTTTCAGATATTTTTCGGTTATGCTCTGTTCTGACGCCATAATATCCTCTGGCGTGCCTGCTGCTACAATCGTTCCCCCGGCATCTCCACCTCCCGGGCCCATATCAATCATGTAATCTGCATTCTTCATCACATCCAGATCACGCTCGATCACAATGACAGGTGCTACATTTCGCTGTAGTTACCTATCATGTCCGGCTCTGCCTGAACCTCCATGAAAGTTGTTCTTTCGGGTGGGTGGGGTATTGCTTTTGGATGTATGTGAATATTTCTTGTTGGTTCATGGGGGATTCCTTCTTTTTGTCTATAAAATAATCTCCCCGTTGGACACATCACTTGAGTTTGTGAGAGGTGTGGGGAGATCTGGGTTTGTGGTTTTTTATGTTTTATGTACTGTATTTTTCAATATGTTATAAATACATTTAATTAAAAATAGTTCATTCCATTTATCTGCATAACCGCACCAAAAGCAACTTTATTACGATCTGTATATCTGATATTCGGTACTTTTGTAACTCCTCTTTTCTCTTTTTCATAATTTTACAGAAACTGATTGTATTTCTCATTTATACGATAAAAATCCATATTTATCCTCCGTAGCAAAGCAAAACAGGGAGATATACACTTATCTCCCTGATAATTAACGGTTCGCATTCAAAGCTGCGAAGCACTTAAATTAAAGGTTCACATTCAAAGCAGTGAAATACTTAAATTAAAGGCTTGCACTCAAAGTAGCAACGCACTTCAAATTGAACAAATCTCTTTGTTCAACTATATTATATTCAATTTCTGTAAAAAATCAATAAAATTTTTTCTTTATATTCGCTCTTCCCTGTTTGCAAGGATATTATTTTTCAATCTCTTTTACATTTTTTATTCGTGCAAGACTCGTTTTCCAAATTTCGCCACTATAATAAACTTTTATATTATCTCCCGGCGATATAACTGAATAATCATATTTTTCTGGCCAATAACAGATTATTTCTTCTTGTATATCTGTTTCTAGTATTTAAAACTGCTCATTTTTTTCATTCTATTGCTCCGCTTTATTATTGAATCATTTTTTATTTGTGCTTTTTATTTCCGCTACCAGTTCTTCATACTTACGTTCGTCAATAATATTTTTCTGACTGATTGCATAGATATTGCTTATAATCAGTATTAACGCAACAACCGCCTGATCAACTGCACTGGCCAGCTTTGTTGCAAAAGATCTTACTGCTGAGATAATACTGTCATGTCGTTCATGAAACCGGACTTCATCATACTCTATGGTATTATTTAACATGACAATTATCGTCATATTGAATGCTCCCTGCGAAAAGAAGATCAGGAAACCGATGATATTCAGTAAAACAATACTCTTTGGTAAAATGTAGCCTACACTCATAAAAAGCATATACCCTATGACTTTAATGATGGTAGCTGCAGTTATAATCTGATTTCGTGTGAATTTTGAGGAAAGCCACGCAAAAGATGCCTCTGATATCAGCATTCCTAATCCATACATAATTGTAAACCAAAATACAAGACTGCCGCCTACAGAATATCCAAATTCAAAATAAAAGAAATTCATTCCAATCATAATCTGGTGACACTTGGGAAAAAGGCATACAGGTGGAAAAAGGTGACAAGGGTGACACTGAGTCGAAAAGCGAACAAGGTGATACCGGGGAAAAAGGCGACACTGGACCTCAGGGTGCGAAAGGCGAAAAAGGTGACAACGGGGAGACACCCGTAATCACCGTAGTTGAAGATACACTTCTCACATCACGCAATGCTTGAATCAATGGCGCAAACCAACGCAAGAATGCCGCCTTGGAAGATTTTTTCCCTTTTACCTCGGCTTTGTCTTGATTAACCTATTCCGGTACAATCCATGCGCTATAAAGTGTGTAAATAATTCTGTGTAAACTAAATACGTGATATGTATCCTCTGAATATTACGGTGCGGCAGAGCCGCCTGTCCGGTGTGGCGAGAGCCACCTGTCCGGACTAACGGAGCCACCTCAGTTTGTTTATTAAGTTACTTTGCCATTGCTGGATCCAGTCCATATACTTCTCTCATAGAGAGGTCTTTAGATGGGTCAACACTTTCAATATCGATCTTATAGGAATCATACGATATACGATCCATGATGGCATCGGCAAGAGTACTTTCACCATCACAGATTTGCTGGTACCATTCACTTTCACGGAACTGAGAACAAAAGATCGTTGAAGATTTTTTACGTCTTTTATGTATCAGTTCAAAAAGATTCCTGGCTTCAGCTTCTGTCAGTTTAAGAAGCAGCCACTCATCAATGATCAGTACTATTGGCTTGGTGTATTTCTTCAGGACAGTCGAGAAAGTTCCATTGTCCCTGGCAGCCTGTAAGTCCAATAATAGATCAGGAAGCCGTACATACCGTACTGAGTAATAGTGCTTGCATGCTTCCATGCCAAAGGCACAGGCCATATAAGTTTTACCACTTCCGGTTGCTCCAGTAATAAAGATGTTCCGGTATTCTGTAATGTATTCACAGGTTGCCAGACGGTTGATCAGTGCTTTGTTCAGCTTTCGTCCAGAATGGTAATCAATCGCTGCGATGCTGGCATCTGGCTGTTCAAACTCAGCCTGGCGGATCAGCCTTTTCAGACGATTGTTTTTGCGGTTGCTGTATTCGACATCAACAAGCATGCCGAACCGATCTTCGAATGGAACTTCCTTCATTGCAGGATCATCCATCTGGATGCGGAATGCATCTGCCATAGCAGTCAGACGCATTTCAATAAGTTTATCGATTGTACTTTGATTTGTCATGATTTTTTACCTCCATAGTATCTGGCTCCTCTGGTTATGCCATGTGGTTTTACTGCTTGAAATGATTCTGATTCGGTATCAGGTGCATCCTTTGTTGCAGCCAATAGATTTTTGATACTTTTATAGCTGGGTTTACCGGAATAAGAGAGCGCCTTAGCGCAGACCTGTTCCAGTTTTTCTGGCGAATATTTTTCTGCCAGTTTCAGTAATCCCATGCAGCTTCTGTAGGATTGCTGTTCAATCCTGCCGGAGGTAAGTATTGCATCGACAACCTTACTTGTGTTAATTCCAATCGAATCAGCCCACTTACGGAACCGGTCACCGTTCCATTCCAGATATTTCTGGTGTTCCTGCGGCATATGTTCTGTCACTGTAGAATACTGACCGCTTCGTCCATAGAGTCGTCTGTGAGAGGCAATACGATTGTGATTATAAAATATTTCAACCGTTGTATCTGTTATACGCACATCAACCTTATTTTTGATATACTGATAAGGCACGGAGTAGAACATTCTGTCTACTGCGATGTGATAGTTAAACTGGACGGTGGCTTGTTTCCACTCAGCCAGTTCAAAAGGTGTAGCAGGCAACGGAGCCAGTAATGGCATTTCTTCCCCAAGAAATAAACTGAGTCTGCTACATTCCTTTTTCTGGAATTTACGGGCGTTGTAGGCATCCAGTTTTTCACGGATTGAAGCATTCAATTCTGCAAGAGAGAAAAACTGTTCATTGCGAAGGGCTGCTGTTATCCATGTGGATATCTTTCCTACCGATCCCTCTACATTCGGTTTATCTTTGGGTTTCCGGACTCTGGCCGGAAGGATGGCAAGATTGTAATGTTCTGCCATCTCATGATAAGTTGTGTTTAAGGCAGTGTTGTACCAGTCACTCTTTTTATGATTCACTGCGGTTGTGCAGTTATCAGAAACGAGCATAGGTGTGACACCGCCAAAGAAATCAAATATCTGGACATGAGCTTTGATCCAGTTGTCGGTTTTCTCATTCATATATGCTTTTACAAAAGCATACTGACTGTAAGTTAATACACCTACAAATATCCATGCATCTGTGATTTCTCCGGTGTCCGGATCAATGATGTGAGCAGGGTCACCGGCCCAGTCAACTTCAATCTGTTCACCTGGTTTTCTAGGGATATGCATGGTAGCCCTGCGTTTTTCTTCATCCTTCTGGATGTAGTAGCAGAACTGAGAATACATTAGAGGCTCTTCGCTGCTCATGCGGCACTCCTCACAGTATTCTACCCAGAGAAGTTTTTTGTTTACGCCGTTCCGCAGAAGTTCTTTGCGGATGTAGTCAAAGTTTGGCATACGTTTATTCGTTGCCGACTTATCTTTAGGAAACATCAGCTCCTCTAGCGCACTGTCGGTCATGTCAAAATCCAGCGGCCATGAAAGATTGATTTCCGCTGCTTTTTTCAAAACCTTGGCGACTGTGTTTCTGGATACACCGCAACTTTGTGCGATGTTCCTCTCACTGAATCCTAAGCTTTTCAAGCGTAGGATTTCACGATACTTGGTCATAATTTACAACCTCCTTTATCTGTATTCACACCAAAGGTGTGTATTTACAGTATAAAGGAAATATATGTAATAGAGCCCAATAAGGTGGCTCTGAATTACCGGAATATATGGCTCTCATTCTCCGGAATGGTGGCTCTCAAAGTCCGGACAGGTGGCTCAGAGAGTCCCGGAATAATCAAGCAAGAGCTAAGAATCCCGTACACAATCATTTCCATGTCTTTTTCATAAATCTAATGCTCCTTTCATTTTGGGTAATAAAATAACCGTCCAATAAGAACGGCTAGAAATAGAAAAGGAACGTCATCTTAGGCATTCCTTTTCTATGAGATATTCAATTTTAATGCTTATGTGCTGTTCCATATATCTTGCATAAAAGTGTATCACAACGTATCAAGAACCATTCAATGGTAATAAATTGATATGTGTTACTCCTTGAAAATACTAATACATACTGTTATGAACACTTATTACTTTAAACATGATTTCTATGGTCTAACTTTTGTTTTTTTGGATATTTCACTTTTGCGCTTATTGAAAGCATTATCGATATATGTTTCTGGGTCATTTTTAAAATCTTCCCATTTGACAAGAACACAATAACGCTCATCTTCTGACCAAGAACATCCACTTTCTTTAGGAATATAATAATTATAACTAAACTCTTTTATGGTAGTATTATCGTTTATACATACAATGTTGTGGTTCTTTCCACATACTGAACACTGCTCCTTACCTTTATATACTTTGTCATACATAGAAGGTAAAACGATACCTAATATACCATTCTTCGTATTGTTCTCACCATTATACAAAGATGCTTGCAATTCTCTTTTAATATATGTTTGGTCTTGTAGAAATGAATTTTCAGCACTATATTCTCCAATAAGATAAATTGTCACTGTAGAATCAGCAAGATAATCCTCTCTAATTTTACGCATAATATAATCTTCATCATCAGAATTGATGGGTTCATCCAATGATTTATCTATCATATCAATATCCATATCTTCTTGAATCTTTTTCTTATAATCCATATCTTCTGTTTTAAAAGATATAAAACATTTATGTGCCATATTAAGCCTCTCCTCTTATTATTCAATCATAAGTATTTTCTTTGTATCAGCAATAGTATTCTTGTATGTTTCTATTTCCCATTCAATAGTAGTGTTTGCCAAAAACTCTGCTTCATATTTTTGGTAGTTTTTCTCATCCTTTAGACAAAGATAGCAAGTTGCTAATGTTGCATACATCCAATAATTTATTTCATTGTCTCTAATATTTTCTTCTAGTAACGATATAATTTCTCTGCATACCTTTTTGCTCTCAAATTTTAAATATTCGATTTCATCTACTTCTAAATCTGGTTTTTGTGTTTTGAGTAATAAACAGTTTGAATAATTTTCACCATTATAGTAGTCATTTTTTATTATAAATCCTTTTTTATAATAGTTTATTGCTTCGTCCAAGTAATCATAATTCTTATTTAGTTTAAATAAATTCTTATAAATAGCACCAGTGATACCTATAGTCTCTAAATCTAAAGATTTTTTTGGATTTAAAGATTGTATAGTATTCAAGGCTTCTCCAAGAGCTAGAGTTGCATTAGGATACTTAGATTTGTATTGCACCAAAGCTAATTGCTGGACAACATAGTCGTTATTTGGTAATATATCCCGCAATTTCTTCCATTCAGAAATTGATTCCTTGAATTTACTTTCATTTTTTAAGGCTTCCGCCTTACCCACAAGATTTGATATTGTTTCTTCTTTTGTCTTGGCTGTATCAAGCAATTCATCTAATTCTCTATCGGATATATTAGGGGGAACTATATTAGGTAAGTATGTATATAGTGGACTATCAATGTTTTGTTCTTCACTTGCTTTGATGAACGAATGAAGATTTGTTTTTATTTTTTCAGCTTCTTCATCATCTAAGACTTCACCGAAATCTTTATAGGTGAGAATCCTACAATGATTTAAGTCAAAAGGAATTTTCTCACTTTCCTGCATCATAATAATTGTTGAGAACGGTTTCGATGCATGTCGAATCCCAAGTTCGTATATTGCATTTTCATTCATCGTTGTAATATCAGCTATTACTAAATCTGCTTTCAACAATAATGAGTACATACTAACATCAATTATTTCTGAGCCAGAAATTTCATCAGCTCTAATCAATTCATATTCTGTTAAGCTGTCAAATAAATTTTTAATCACTTTTTTATAAATGATATCTAAATCTACCTCCTTAGAATTTCGATAGTCCATCTTCTTACCAAATCCCATTGCTACAAAACAAATTTTTCTAGACACAAATAAACTCTCCTTTTCTTCAAAATTATAAAGCGTAATTCCTTATAGTTGAAATTAAACTAGCAGAATTCCATCCAACTAAAACAGTGGCATTATTTTGTATCTTTAAAGGAACCCGTTCATTTCCCCACGGTTTAATTGCTATTATAGGTTTATTCATTCGTATTGCTTCGTTAATTTCATAATCAATCCATTCACTATACAAAGTATACATTCCCGATACTACTATTATTGCATTACACCCTCGTATCTGTTGTGTTAACTGCTCTTTTAAAGCAGTTTTTGTCTTTGTATTAAATGGGTTATCTGCCGAAACTGAGTGGTTTGACCACTTAAAGTTTGAAGCTGTATTTAGCCATTCGAGAATAGTATCATACTGTGTAGAATACTTCCATGAGTGACTTATAAGTAATCGATAGTTTTTTAATTCTGGCATAATATCCCTCCTATGTTATTATCCGTAATATTTTTCTACAATAATTATACTACAAAACACCCTAATATCAAAGATATTTCAACTATTACATAAGGAAAAAGGTTACATTGTAAAAAGCTTATTTTTTCACATATATATTATTTTAACAGGTACAACAATTGTCTTTTTTTGCAATCTTCGTAAGCGCTTAGTTTTTGGGTAACTAGATATTCGCCCTTTTCTAACTCATAATAATAGAAGATAGATTTTTACTCCACTTCTTTGATAGAAAGTAGAAATTTACTACATTTGGAGGTTTCATTATGAGTGATAAACGTGCACCAAGGCGTTCTTTGGATGATTGGATGGAGCTGGTAACTGAATGCAGGCAAAGTGAATTAACAGACGCTGCATGGTGTGAAGCACAAGGTATTTCTCCAAGTTGCTTCTATAATGCCGTTTCCCGTCTGCGCAAAAGAGCCTGTCAGATACCAGATCCGATTGGCAAAGCCAGCACTCTTGATCTTACATCCCACAAACAGGATGTCGTTCAGATTGCTATAGAACCGGAACTTTCTCCGGCAGAACTGTTTCAAGATGAAAGAAGCAGTTCTATGTACCTTGACAATTCACATACGATTGAGATTGAAGCAAAAGGATTAACAATCCGTATGAGCAATACTGTTCAGCCTATGCTTCTAAAAATTTTAATGGATGCATTAAAGGAGCCATTATGTTAGCGGACATTTCCAATGTCGATGCAATCTATATCGTTTGTGGCAGAACAGATATGCGTAAATCTATCGATGGATTATGCGCAATTATTCAGGAGCAGTTCTCTATGGAAATCGACCATTCGCTCTATCTATTCTGTGGACGCAAATGCGACAGGATTAAAGCTATCTTAAAAGAGCCTGACGGAATTGTTATGATCTACAAAAGACTCACCGCCCAAGGCTCTTACCGGTGGCCCCGGGATAAATCAGAAGTCCGGAATCTCACTTGGAGAGAGTTCGACTGGCTGATGTCAGGCATCGATATCGAGCAGCCAAAAGCTATTAAAACCACTTAAACTGTACGGCAAAAAAATACACATAAAAGCACTGGATTTCCTTGAAAATTCAGCGTTTTTCAAGCCTCTTATTGACCCGTTTTCCTAGGAGTTTTCCATGATTTCTGGTATAATAAAAGTATCAAAAACCGGGAGGGAAACGCAGTGGCAGACAGTTCTAAAGGCCTTCAACTCCGTGAGTTGAAAGACATGATCAACGATCTGAAAAAAATGATAAAAACACTTCAGGCAACTGTAGATGCCGCTAACAAACGGGAAGAGGCTCTTACTCAGGAACGGGATAATTTAAAGGAAGAAGTGGATCTGCTTCGCAAAAAGCTTTTCGGTTCTTCCAGCGAAAAACGTTCCATGGATGTTCCGGGACAATTGAATTTATTTAATGAAGCCGAACTGGAACAGAATCCAACTATTGCAGAACCAGAAGCGTTGGAAAGTCTTTTGCCTGAGAAAGAGACAAAAAAGCGGAAATCCCGTGCAACTAACGCAGAACGGTTCAAAGGGATTCCAGTAGTCAAAAAATATCTGGATCTTCCGGATGCAGAAAAAGTCTGCCCTGTTTGCAACGCTCCTCTGGTAAAAATCGGTGAAGAATTCGTACGCCGCGAACTTTCCTTCGTACCGGCAAAGTTAAAAGTGATCGAAATATACAGCTTAAATTATATTTGCCCGGAATGTAATAACGATGACGTTACTGTTATCAAAAAGGGAAAAGACGGCCATGCACATATGCTTCACGGTATGGCTGCGGCAGATACTATCGCCTGGGTCATGTATCAGAAGTTTTGTAACAGTCTTCCTTATACCCGGCAGGAAAAAGACTGGGAACAGTACGGTGTTGCTATCACAAGAGCAACGATGGCAAACTGGGTAATCCGTAATACATTGGATTATTTCACCCCGATGTATGATTACTTCCACCGGCAACTCTTAAAAAGGGAATTCGCAATGGCAGATGAAACACCACTCCAGGTATTACACGAATCCGGTAGGCGTGCACAGACCAAATCTTACATGTGGTTATTCCGCAGCGGGGAAGATGGCGGATTCCCAATCATCCTTTATAAATATTCAGAAACCCGTGCCGGGAATAACGCAGTAGAATTCCTTGAGGGATTCAAGGGATATCTGATGTGTGATGGTTACAGTGGTTACAACAAAGTTCCTGATGCCAAACGGACAGCATGCTGGGCACACATCCGCAGATATCTGACAGATGCGATTCCGAAAGGAAAGCAACTGGATTATACACAGCCATCTGTTCAAGGCATGATGTATATCAACCAGCTTTTCCATTTGGAAGATGTCATTAAAGCGAAGTACTCATCCTTCGATGCTATCAAGAAAGCTCGTCTTGAGAAAGAAAAGCCGATAGTAGAAGGCTTTTTGTCGTGGCTTGATAAACAAAATCCAGTCCGTGGATCAAGGATGGATAAGGCAGTTACCTATATTCAGAATCGCCGATCCTATCTTATGACCTATTTGGAAGATGGTCACTGCAGTTTTTCTAATAATCTCAGTGAAAACGCTATTCGTCCGTTTACAGTAGGCCGGAAAAACTGGCTGTTCTGTGATACTCCAAACGGCGCCCAGGCCAGTGCTATCGTCTACACAATGGTAGAAATGGCGAAAGCAAATGGAGTAAACGTCTATCACTATCTAACCTATCTTCTGGAAAAACTCCCGAATGATAGGATGAGCGATGAAGAGTTAGATAGGCTTGCCCCATGGAACGAAGAAGTCAAAGCTGAAATCGAACGTCGTGCAAACGACTCAAATCAATAATCAATCATATGTGAATTATCAAGGTGCTCCGGTTGCAGAAATGTGGCCGGGGATTTTTGTATCCATGTCTAAAATTTAAGCGCTTACCAATCTTCTTCGTTATTACCTTTATTCGTGTAATTAACTAACTCCGTATACCATACTTTACTTAAAAAAATCCTATACATAATCGTTTCAATAGCATTTTTTATAATTCTAAATGCGTATTTGTAAACTTCTTACATCGAAAAAGGAATACCTCTTTTTTCGAGGTATCCCTTAAACATAAGAATTAGTTTGTTGTATCTCCACACTCTATATCAACTACTACTGAAACATTAATATAGTTTTTAATCTCTTTATTTCGGGTTTTATCGCCCTCACTTGTAAATACGATATGCTTGAAAAAGTGCCTAAAATTAAGGATTTCTACATAGTTCGTCTTTGTAGCAACACACAAGTCTCCACGTGCGGTGTCGTTTTTCACTGCTTTAACAGTACGCGAACCCGCATAGTTACTGAGTTTTTACACCCTTTGACAGGTTGCTAATATCTGCAATCATAAGGTTAAGACATGGCGTACAGACCGTTTGACTTTGCAAACGTGTGGCGGGTACGCCGATATTTTGTAACACTTTTATAATACAAAATTATTCTAAATACTGCTACCAAATTTGGTAATATATCAGTACGCCGATTTGTTTTGGACATTTTTGCGAATGGCATTAACACCCTTTCAATGTTCACTTTTATTGAAACCGATATTTTCCTTTTCCATGTCCTGTTACAGGTACGATTACCTCACTATCAACCAACAGTTTTATTAACTTGGAAGCTCCTGATGGCTTTAATCCAGTAATTTCTTCAACTATCGTTCTTCCGAAACAATTTTCTTTTCCACATTTTGAAAATATTTCTACTGTATGATTTATTGTTTTTTCTGAAATCGTATCTGAGAAAGAAAGTAATTTATTTCGAATGTCCACTTTTGTGCTTTCAATGTCCACTTTTACTCTTTCAATGTCCACTTCTGCAAACCTTCCACTAATGTGCATCGTACGATTATGAAGTTCATTCTTCTCATCCAACAATAAATTTCTTAAAAACAATTCCAAATACTCGGTTGTTTCATGAACACCATTTTTCAAATCGTTATAATTGGCCCTAACAAGTGCATTTCTAAAATACCATGCATTCTCCGCAAAAATATCGTTAGTTGCATCAAATCCAAGTGTTCTAAGATACTTAATAAAAAATACTGCCGTAGTTCGTGTATTTCCTTCTCCGAATACATGTATCTGCCATAATCTTGATACAAAAAACGCCAGGTGGTGAATAATTTCTTCCATGCTCAAGTTTTTATAACTAAACTTCTTTTCCTCTGCAAAATCATAGTCCAGGGTTGCACGAAGTTCTGATGCACTTCCATAAAGAATCGTTGCTCCATTCAGCACCCACTCTTTTTTTGTGATATTATAATCTCTAAGTTTTCCGGCATGTCCATAAATCCCTGTAAATAACTTTTTATGAATAGAGATATACTCATTCGGAGTAAAACTAAATGCTTTCTCCGACAAAATTTTTGCTATTCTAACGGCAACTTTGTCGGCCTCTTCCGTACGGTCTTCTATATCTGCTTTTGGATTTTCTTCATAATACGTGTTGAGAAGTTCTTGCGCTTCATCAATCGAAATATCACCTTCAATATTCTTTATTGCAGTATCAATCAAATACTTCGAAGTCTTTAATCCATCCACTGCTTGAAGTCCGATAGCTGTATGCCAGGCATAACCTTTGTCTCTTTTATTCGGTTCTGATTGTTTCATATACTCTTTAAAGGGATCTTTATCCATCAAATTGCCTCCATTCATTTTTACCAATACCAGCTCTTTCTGATACTGTCTTGTAAAGATTTTTCCTTTTCTTCAGCACTTTTTTCATGCTGACGTTTTCCCAGATATTCATCCTCAGTCGCTATAGACGGATCATACCAGTCAGCTTTCTTCAGAGCCCATTCAATCCATTCTGGAGTAATATCTTCATTTCCACTATCTATCATAGCCTGAATATATTCTCTTATTTCCTTTGCAATTCTATAGTCTTCAGCTTTATTTACAAGTTCTTTTACAAGACGAATTTCTTGTTCTTTTCTTTGTCTATTTTCTTCTCTGCGTCTCGCTTCTTCAACTCTCTTACGTTCTGCCTCTTCACGTGCTTCTCGTACAATTCTATTCTCTTCTGCCTTCTCATACAGGGTAACCAAAATATCACCCAGTCTATCTTCTAATTTTTCAGAATCGTTATCTCTAATGTAGCTTCGCTCCCCAAACACAATACGAAGTTTACCATTATATACCTTGTCATACTTTCTTATTTGCGGTTTTGAAGCCCATCTATGATTTTTGATATCATCATTATATTTTACGAGCGCCTGTGCCTCTTGCTTAGTCATTTCATGCTTCACCTGATCTTGACTCTCAACCATACGAAATCTAACAATATCACCTCTAATTCTCACAGACAAATCACTATTAATACTTCCACCTAAAGATTCAATTGATTTGAATACGGTATCTAATATAGCAATTGCACGTGACATACACTCATCAGACATTTCCTTAAAGAATGCAGGTTCGTTTTCTGGTTTATTATGTCTTGGATTATAGTATGGTCTACTCTGTGCTTCTTTCAGTTTTGACTTATAATCTGCAATATCCTTCTTGTATTGGACCAACATTTTATGCAATCGTGTACTTTGACTTATCTGCAGATTGCACGCATATTCTAATACTTTATTTCTTTCTGTCGCATCCAAATAATCAAGAATTCCATCCGGCCACTTAGGTATATTCTCCGTTTTTTTCTGCGATAAATCTTCCTCGACTGCTACGTCCAATTCTTCTGTTACATCAGTATGCACTTTCTCTACTACTTCTGCCTTAGCTTTCCGAATACGCTTAACAACTGCGTCTTTCGTTATTAATGAAATTTCTGTATCTTCCAATCCAGAAAATTCTACAATCTCATTCGATACATCTTTTCCCATATTCTTCTTAGTCCAATAACCAGAAGAAGGAAAAGATATATTTTCTACTTTACAAGTTGCTATCAGTTTACCATAATTCAAGTTATATTTTCTGGCTACCCCTGCAACTGAAAGAGCCCATATTTCATCATAGAGCTGCTTACGAGTCAATTTAACTATTCCTTTTTCATTCTCCATCCTGGCAGCTCCTTTCCTGCATATTTTTTGTCAACATCTTTGTATTTTCCCAGCGAAAACGCATATTCATAAAGCTCTAATTCTGCTGATCCTCGTTTTCGCTTAATAGAAAAACCAAATCTTTTTTCATTTCTTCAAACTGTTCTATTATAGTATTTAGACTCTTTTCTATATTTTGAACTTGTACTTCTGATGTTTTCCCATATTTATATGCAATCAATCTCTCACCAATTATGTGATAGGACCAACTCTCAGAATATGTTCTATCTCTTTCTTCATTGTGAATTGCAAAACCGATCGGTAAAAGATCATTTCTCATGCCGATACTAACCGCCATAGGGGATATGCCTAGGTAATCTGCCGCTATCTTACATGTTATTTTACTCATATTTCTAATATCTTCATCTGTGTATTTAGGCATAATTTATCTCCTTTAATAAAAATATTTTTCCGCCCTGAACAAGAAAAACTTTTTAAGCTATAAGTAAGTCGCCTTAATCTAAAAAATCAAACTGAGATGCTTTTGATGCAGTTTTGAACCCATCATTTCTATCATGCTTTCCTTCTTCGTTTATTTCTGTTAATATATCTTTAATTTTACTTAAGCCACTTATCTTAAATTGAATTCTTATAGCAGTTCCATCAATACTAGTCCTATTTGAATTATAAATAATTTTCCCTTTAGAATCATTTGATAATTTTACAGCAGTATCACCACTAGCTAAAACAAAGCTCCCTCCGGTTTTCGCACAAATTCTACTAACCATAAATAAACCATAACCTGAGTTCTTCCAAACATTCCCCGTTCCAGCAAATATCTCATCATCAAAACTATTGTCAAAAGTTCTAGAAACACCTGGTTGCAACGCTTTAATTACAGCCTCCTCATTTGTAAGCCTTTCACTGGCGTAATTATAATTACTATTTATACTTTCCAATATTCCTCTTCCATCGTCAATTATCGCCAATTCTACTAAATCTTTTGTTGGCCAATACTGCGCACAATACCATCCGTTTAATGAATTACTATGTTCTGGAATATTTCTTATTATCTCTCTCAAGCAAAAAGTCATTGTTTTTTTTACTATTTTATCGTCTCTAGCAAGTACCGTAGCTAATTTTTCTGAAATATTTGTCACCAATTCTCCTACCGGTTTATTCAATTGGCGACTTTCTTTTAACACATTTAACAAATTAAGATCTGATATTGGTTGATAATTCCCATTTCCATATTCAAGGTCTAACTGTCTTCCCTTATCGATTCCAATAAATCTATAGAATCGCATATTTGTGGCATAATCATTATGTAAGTTTTGGGCCTTACAAGCCAATTCACTATGTTCACTTCTTCTTTTTCTTATTTTACTCCCGACACATAACATTGGAAACGGATCACAATTGTATACTTTTTTAAAATCAAATATATTTTCCTCATCCCACTTGTATGTTTCAAACTCCCTACAAAAAGCCAAGGCACTTCCATAATCCAAATTAGGGACAGATACTAAACCCATATTCATTCACCATCTTTCCATGCAAACTGTAACGCAGCACCAATTTTTTCAATTAATGATTCATCCGCAGGTAACCATTGAATACTATCCAATTCATCTCTGATAAGCCACTTCGCAGACTCTGCCTCCTTTAAGACAATTTTGCCAGATATAATTTTCGCCCAAAAACAATCCATCGAAAGGTGAAATGTCGGATAATCATACTCAATGGTATCAATCAACTTACCCACTTTGATTTTTACTGTAAGTTCTTCTTGAATTTCTCTTATTAATGCCTGCTGTGGCGTTTCACCGACTTCAATTTTTCCCCCGGGGAATTCCCATTGTCCTTTGAACTCACCATATCCTCTTTCTGTTGCAAACACCTCAGTTATATTTTCAAAAGAATCAACAATAACTGCCGCTGCTACTTCTATTGTTTTCATAATACTATTCCTCATTCAGAAAATCATTTATATAATCTATTGAGTTAAGATAATTATTTTTATTGACAGTTGCTCTGATAAATATTTTTGCAAGTTCTCGGTTTATATCAAACAAATATCCCATATTTCCATTCCCGTCTTTATCAAACGGTGAATATTTAACTTGGCAAAAC